>Ga0181416_1000003_pt1 | contig 90995 bp, 145 predicted proteins | sample 39SPOviralmetaG_FD_130141 | JGI IMG/M metagenome (GOLD analysis project Ga0181416, IMG submission 130141) | Marine viral communities from the oligotrophic San Pedro Time Series (SPOT) site, San Pedro Channel, CA, USA - 39 SPOT_SRF_2013-01-16 | ecosystem: Environmental > Aquatic > Marine >... | reverse complement strand
TCACCAATGTATTTGATTACCATACCATCAGCATCTAAGATGGGTTGCGTAATCGCATCCATGTATCCATTCATAATCTTTGTTAAACCCTTAACATCATCACCAAAACTTTCACCTAGTGGAGTAAAACCTCTCAAGTCTGAGAAACATATGGATATTTCTTTCTTCATTCCTTCTTTAATTAGTGCTGGATTTTCTTGTAACATTCTCACAACTGTGGGAGATGCATATCCAGCGAATTGTTTTTTGATTGCTTGTTTCTCAAAAAACTCTTTTGTAAATCTATTGAATATCGCATGAAATCCAACCAGAGTTGTTACGATAACAATCCAACTCCAATCAATCAACCAGAGATGATTTACAAAATAGTAATAAGAACCATAAACTGCACCTATTGGAACAGCAACAATCATAATACCAGATAACCAATATGGTGCTCTGGTTGCAAGTAGTATTAGTAGTAGTCCAAGTCCAATAGCAGCAACCCATTCTAAGAATGTAGATTCTGGGAATCGAACAAGAGTTTCACCATTTAGTATTGTTTGTAGGGAAACAGCGATAGGAATGTAAGAATACTGTTCACCCTTTGGTGTTGCAATAATACTACCAAGTCCCTCAGCGGTTGCGCCGATGATGACTGTCTTGCCTGCAAGAGAATCATACTCACCAGCACTAACACTTAGTGTAGGGAATTTTTTGTTATATCTTAACCAGATTCTACCAAATGAATCTGTTTGTATTGTCTTATAAGCAGGAACTCTCATTGCAGAAATCCCACCTTCATTTGACTTTACTTGATATGATGGATCACCAGTTGCAACACGAATAGTCTCCATTGCAATAGACGGATATACCTCTTCACCTATCTTCATCAATAAGGGTAAACGTCTTACGACACCATCTATCTCTGGTACTGTTGATATTACACCAACCCCATCTGCATTCAGTCCAAGTAATTCTATTGGGCCCAACATACCGTTCCACTCAAATAACCAAGGAAGTGGGTCACCTATCTTTGCAACCCCTCGTGGAACTGGATTTTTGATTTGAAATGTCTCTTGTGAAGTTCCTGTCTGTGCAATCACAACACCATTCTGGGCAAGAGCTTGTGCTAAATCTATGTCACCACCAAGTCTATCTTCTTCTGAGAACAAGATTGGTAGAACGATTACTCCAACACCAGCATCTCTGAGCTGCCAGATAATATCTGCAATCACAGTTCTCTTCCAAGGCCACTGTCCATACTTTTCTATAGACTGTTCATCTATTTCTAGTATTGCAATGTCAGAAGATAATGTTGGGGGGTCGTATTGTTGGATTAAGTCGAATGACTTTAGGCGCAGAGTTTCCTTAACAAAGGGGTCACTCCATCCAATAAAAGAAATAACAAATAAGGTTAAAAGGGCGGTTGCCCAGTGCGTAATCCATTTCATACACCTATTTAGGTGTTAGTATTGGTTAACTGAAACACTACATCCACTAGTGTTTGTACATATTCCTGTCAGAGAATATGTCTTAGCAGTAGATGCAGTTTGGTCTAAATCTAATGTGTATCCACCACCAGCATTTGTTATGTCTATGTTTGCAGTATGGTCGCCATAACGCTGGTACACATCAACAGTGTGTCCATCACCATCTATTTCAATGTCTGCAAACTGTGTATCTGAATTACCTCTTTGCAGCACTTCAACATCATTATCATCACCGTCTATTTCAACAAATCCGTCATGTTCGCCAGCACCACGTTGCGTGTGTTTTACTGTGTTGTCATCACCAGTGACATAGTTTGCTATGTGTAAACCACCATTACCATTATCATCTGTTTGATAACTTGCAAGGTTATTATTATTACCAGATACAATCCAGTAAACGTCATTGTCACCAGTTTCGTTTGTATCTATATTACCGTCTTCATGTTTACCTTGCCAGGCTTTGACATTATTACTGTTACCATTAACTATTACATATGCTATATTGTTATCTTGTTCGTGGATTTGTATATCCACGTTGTTGGAATCTCCATTCAAGATTTCTGAATATACAACATTACTACTTCCATCAATGGTAAGACTCATAGCATTATTATCGTCACCACCATTACCTATTTCACTATGTGTGATGTTGCTGTTTCCTTCAATATCAACAGACATATCATTATTATTTCCATGATTGTCCATTTTGGATATATTACTATTTCCATCTTGTGCAAGACTCATCTGTTGATTACCACCATGAGTCCATACTCTTATTTCATTATCACTACCTGTTTGATCGAATGTGACTGTTTTATTGTTTCCATTGATTTCAGCAGCACCAGAGCCTGATAACCCTTCAATTTGATTATCTGTACCATCTTGTACAACCTCTAGTTCAAGCAAATCCCCTGCTTGGTCTATATACAATTCATTTGCCATGCATGATTGTGCATAAAAAAATAATACAATTAATACTACTCCTAAGTGAGTACCAGTTATTGATTTAGCGAACTTGTCTAATCGTAATTTCATTATTGCTTCCTTCCCCAATGGGGATATCGTAAAGTTCTATCTCATCCTGTTTCAAATTAATTCTGTAGTCATAATTTTTACTCAAATCTATGTCAACAATGTTGTTACCACCTTCTCTTCTAAACTTCCAGTTTGTGGTAAAATCGTATATCTCAACTCCTGTGTCTGGGTTTTTTCCTAGTTGTACCCCATCCTTCATCTTTGTAAATTCATTTCTCATTTGAAGTGCTAACTGTTCATTCAACACATCCAAAATATTTCTCAATAAATCTGTATCAAGAAAGTCTATGTCTAACTCTGTAGCCCAAGTACTATCTGATACCTCTAATAGTTCACTTGTTTTGAAAACATCAAACGATAGGTAATCCATACCAAGAAAGTCTGCAAGTTCCTTTGCTCTTTTGCTCTCTGAATCTGGATCTAATTCTTTTGGTTTTTTTCTAATCAACAGATTCAAAATATCAGTTTCATTTAACTCTAGAATCACTGGTTCTGTTGGTTCTGTATATGGGCTCGCAACAACAGTTGCCTGAAACGCTTGGTTCATAATAACCAAACCTACTTCAGATTCAACTGATATTTCCCCAACTATACAGTCTCCATTTGAGTTGCATGACGGCAGTAGAACAATAGTACTGCTACCAAGCTCATCAATCGTCATTGAAAAATCAGTACCCCTCACACCCACTACGGCGGTTGGGGTTTTGATTTTAATATTCTGTCTGCTATTCTTTGCTATCTGTCCAGACGCATATCTCATTGTACCAAAGGATGCCTTTAGTGATAATGCGCCTGTACGACTATTCGGGTCATACACAAACGAGTCTATAACTAATTTAGAATGCTCAGTTACGTCTACTCGTGTTTCATCAATGAATTCTATAGAAGTCCGTCCGTTCTTGGTACGAACAGTATCCATTGATTCCATGCTAAAACCTTTGTCGATTGATTCAAACCCATCGTTTCCTCTTTCGATGTTAGTTATACCCTTCTGGTCAATAACCTCTCCAATGTTAGCAAACGCCGGAGGTGTTATCAACAAGAAGAATATACTAATCAGTTTGCGTGATATCAACGTCAAAGCTATCGCCTTGTATGTCTAAATCAACAGTTTGGTTTTTAATCCCGCTTTGACTTATATCGACAGTACCACCACCGCCAACTACATCTAATTTTAGAGTGTGTCCATCTACACCATTACCAGTTTGTACTGTTGTAACTGCAACACCTTCATCTGAATTAGCACTTGTAGTTGCCAAAGATGACGCATTGTTTATTGTTACAGCAAGTTCTGCTTTAGTCCCATTTATAGTAGAGTTAACAATGCTGTGATCTCCTGTAAGAGTAAAACCCACCGTTGCATCTGAAGCATCAGCTGATTCTCCAATGTCAAAAGTAAATTCATTATCGTCACCTGTAGCAGTTATGTTAAGAGTAACATCATCACATTTGCCCGCACTACCAGAACTACAGTCTAAATCAACTGTATTACTGTCACCAGTGAAGACCCAAGTACCAGTGTAATCTGCACCTTTAATAGTTGCAACTATTACGTTCAAGTTACCTGTCTGTGTGATGTCAAAGTTCATGGTGTCACCATTAAGTACAACAGCACCGCTGGAATCACCGACTTCGTTATCTGTACCATCTTGATCAATATCTAAATCTAAATCATCCCCCACCTGTGTAATGTAAATATCATTCGCTTGGGTAGAAGGAGCCATCATAAAAACCATCATAACAAAGAATAACCTATATAAGATTTTGGTCATTTCTTCTCCTTTATGTAAAGGTCTGTTTCTTCATAGTCCCACAAACCTTTAGTTTCGCCCTTTCTGATCATATCAATAACAGCTTGGTCGATAGCAGCTTTCACTGCAACGGAAGTCGGCTCATTTGCCGCTGCTCCACTCTCCATTTCAAATGCTTTAGTTCCCATTTCAAAGAACCTAAAGACATTGAAGTCGTCCTTTACACTAGCAATTGTTTTCGTAACATTTACTGTTAGAATAACCTTGCCAGAATTTACAGAAACAAGTCTCATAGAAACTGTGACTTGATCTGTTCTGTATGAGGTATCGCCTCCAACACCAAAGTAGCGTAATCCATCACCACCACTTACAATGTTAGCGTCATAACCGACAATACCCCCTTCCAATATTAAACCAGCTAGCTTCAAGGGTTTAAGCTCTGGTTTGTTCTCACCTTGTTCATACTGTTCATATGTGGACTTTGCTAGTTGTCGTTCTTTAACTAGGTTGTTAAGTCCACCTCTTTCTATGACTATAAACCAATCACCATTCGCTGCGCTTTGTAGTGCGTCAATAACCCAAGAGTCTGCGCCCTGAGTTACAGCAGATGATAATGAGGAAAACCTTTCGTTAGGTTTTCGCTGCCCTGTCTTATCTAGAAACGAATACACCGCAATTGTCATCGGTGGCGCATCTAGAAGTGGAAGGTCTTCCAACCGTTCCTGTACCCCACTTTCAAAAGTCTGGGGTGGTTGTATATCTAAATGTTCTTGCGTTGCCATTGAGGTACATCCTCCCAATAAGCACGCCATAATAAAGAATACAATTGCCTGTTCCATTTAGAATCCAAATCCTGTTAGGGGAACAACCAACTCTGTAGTTGTACCATCTTCTTCAGTTATTGTTACCGTAATGGTGCCTGCTGTTAAATCCTTTATCCAATAAATTGTAGCACCTTCTAGTTCAGCAGTACCAGATAAAGCACCATCATCTTCAAACATACTATCGACTAGATTCTTAGAAATTTGAGCATAAATTCTAGATTCAACATTTGTAATAAATTTGTTAATTGTTTCGTTCGCTTCCTCTCTCGCTATTCGCCGTTCTTCAGCTTCAGCGTCATCCTTAATCTTTTGTTTACGATTGTGTTCTATCTGAGCGATAGAAAGAAAGTGTTGTGATTGTCCAATACCGCTAAACGATGGACTTCCAAATGAGTGGACTAGGTCACTTGAGTGACTAATCGTTGGAATTGTCGTTAGGAGTACTCCTATCAATGTTAGTGTTAACGTCTTCATGTCTTGATCCATACCTCTGTAATATTTCTTCAACATCCCCATCAATGGGTTTGCCTTCTTTTTTATAATGTTCTAATAACATTGAGAGTTTCGTATTCAGACGTATCATATCATTATCAAGCATTCTTATTCTATCAATTAATGCAATAAGCGTACCCATTGTCTCACCAATTACAGGGTCAATAACCTCTGTAACCCATTTCCATATGAAGAAAACAAAGTACCCAAGGCCTGCCGCTGCAATAACTGGAAATCCATAGTCCTTTATCGCAGTAACTAAATCAAACTCCATCAATCACGCCTCGCATCCTCTTTGCCTTCGTTTGCTGCAATCCTATCAATGTTAGGTTTCACTCCAAAAGCATAGCTCATTAGAGCATCTATCTTCACCAAATCATTATTCATAGTCTGAACACGGTTATCCAAAGAACTTATCATGCCTTTGACTGTGTTCACACTATCAGTAACGCCTGCTAATATGAATCGGATTGTTAGGAAGACGAAATATCCAGCTGCGAGAGCGCCCGCAATAGGTGTTCCTACATCGCCAATAAATGTTAATACATCCATACTTCTCTTCTCTCAATACATACTATTTATAAAAAAGTCGCTCTAATCAAGCAATCTTTACACTTTCTTTTCGATAATCCAAAATGTCTCAGGCGATTCAAACGTCCTGTCCCATTCTGCACTAACTAATCTATACTCAAACCATATGTGCGTGACATATGCCATAGTCAAAGCAATTATTATACCACAAATCAGAAAGTAAATCTTCTGTGCTCTGGTAAAATAATGGTCATCATTATACTGTTCCATTGCTTCTCCTTAATTCATGTAGTATGGTCTTCGACAAACAGTTCTACCTGTATGGTGTTCCTTCGTACATGTATATTCTGCACGTTCTTCCCACTTCCAGTTAGTGCCTTTCAACCAAGGTTTTCTTTCCACTACCTTCCTGTCTTCTTCTATTCGTTCCATCCATTCATCATGTCTAAAACCAGATATACAACCAGAGGCATGACTAAAATCAAAACTGTCTAGTCTTTTTTGAGGATTAGATTCTTCTCTATCAAATCCCCATACATCCAAGCATTGTTTTATCATGTGGTTTGGACTCACATCGTTTGCATTTGCAACCCCAAAGAATCCTACTAATAATATAATACTTCCAATAACAAATCTCATAACGAAACCTCCAAACTAGTTGTTCTTACAACTATTTATAAGGTGTCGGGAAATTGACACTAATGGTTATTTGACGCTAAAAAAAAGGGACAGAGTTTGCACTCTATCCCTTTCCCCACATCAATGGTTTTCTCTATATTCGGCAACTGATGGATTTATTGATGTGTTTGTATCACCACCGTTGTTGCTTATCTATTTATGGGTCTGTATGTTATACCCCTACCCTAGCATAGATGCTTATTCGTTTGCCAACTTTTCAAAGTATGACATGGCATCATCATCGTCATCAGATGCCGCAGCCACCGTAGAAGGTTCTGGAGCAGATTCAGATTTGAAAGTAGGCGTAAAGTCTACAGTATCTTCATCTACCATTTGAGCGGCAGTTTTACCAGTAGCAACTGTACCAGTGAGAACTGCATCAAGACGAGCCTTCAATTCATCATAAGACTTAAAGTTTGACGGCGCAAGAAACTCAGCGAGTGAGTGTTGAGTCTTATAGATTGACTCTAACTCATCGTCAGTTTGTTTCAACTGAGATGGACTTTCGAAACCTGATTTATCATAGTTCCAATAACCATCTACTTTCCTAATCTTCAACATGAAGTTAGCACCTTCCCAAAAATCAAATGGGTTTATTGGTGTTTCATCAGGAAACTCTGGTTGCATCGTTTCCATCAACTTGTCAAAGATTTTCTTACCAAAACGATAAAGCATAACTTTACCTTCGTTTTGAGGATTTGCTGGATCACTCACAACGTACACGTTTGCAAAGTATTGCAACTTACGTTTTTGTTTACGAGCAATCTCTTTATCACTCTCGACACCAGAGTTCCACAGTTGCGAGTTGTACTCACTCACTGGGTCTTTCTGATTGAGTGTGGTTAGAGAGTTCTCTATAAACCACTGGCCAGTTGGGCCTTGGAAAGCATGATTCCATACTCGTACCCAAGGAAGTTCCTCACCCTCTGGTGCTGGTAGGAATCGAAGTACTGCGTACCCATTGCCTGCCTTGTCCACCTGTGGTTTCCACAGACGCTCATCAACGTATGATTTCTTTTCTGTGGATGGTGATTCATCCTTTTGGACTTGTTGTAACAGTTTATCCAGACTGTTCTGGTTTCTCATTGCTGAAATTGACATATTTTTTTCTCCGTATGTTTTCGTATGTTTAAGTATTTCACATCATTCATTATGTAACAGTATTTATAATACCGTAAAATGGGCTGTTTGTCAACAGATAAATTCATTTATTTTTAATAAATTTATTTTTGTCTTTCAACTTCTTTGCTGCAGCATCCCATTCTCGTGGTGTTGCGTCCCAAAGAGATTTACGATTATAATCATGTGTATCTTCACCGTATCGTCCACGCTCTCTGTTACCATCACCATTTAGTTCCGTAATGTCCTGTTGCATTGCTTTATAGTCTCGCAATTCATCTTCTTCATTAGGAACTATCTCAACATTCCCATCAAACGAATATCCATTCGCCATCAAGAAATGTTGAAATGCGTCACACATCTCATCCAAACTAGCATCGTCATCAACATTGAATTCAATCCTGTTGGTGTGGTGTGTTGTTTTGAAACCATGCACATCTTCTTGTGCAGGCTCTTCATGTATAAATTTATACACTATAGTTTCTCCATTAGTGGAAAGATTTTAGCAATCTCTACTGCACATTTCTGTGCAACTTCCATATGTTCTTTTTGAGTTCCATTCGCACTACGAAGTTCAATATAATGAACCCAAGAACGTAAAGAACCTTGCATATATAGTCGAGTCTTGGTCAGTCCTTCTGGAAGAACTGCACGAGCCTGTTCCTTTGCAATACCATTATCAATCGCCCACTGATATACTTCTTTAGCACGATTAATAAGTCCATGTTGTCTGCGACCCCACTCAGTAATCAAGTCTTGCATCTTTACATTATCTTGAATAGATGGGTCACGTTCAATCTCAATAGAGTTTTGCCTGTTTTTAGGGTCTTGCAAACGGCACTCTCGTGTCGTAAATTCATTGCCCATTGCAGAAGGTTCTGCATATCGTTGACTAAACTCTTGGAATGCAAAACTACGATGTCTTACAATCTGGTGAGCAATGTCACGAGTAGTATCAATCTCTAGTGTTGCACTTGCCATTTCCAATGGACTCCAATGTTTGTGCTTCACCAAATACTTGATAAGTTTTTCAGATGTTTCTGAGTTCATCTGGTTTGCTGGATTAGATACACGAGCACAATATGCAATCAAGTCTTGCACATCATCTATGCCGATGATTTTATCTTCATCCTTTGGTGGTTGACTATAACTAATCAGTCTTGCTGATGTTATCATCTGTGGTACTTCCTTATAGTTTGTCACCATCATCTTCCTTTTTTGTCAAACTGTAACCACCATGTGGCAGTTCTTCCCATAACAGAGTATCGCCTGTATCCCAACCCACTGAATCTAGTGAACCTGTTGGAAATTCAAAAAACAACTCTTTTGTTTTACCATCTTGTTGGACTTCAACCAACCATTTATTCTGTGACAATTGTTTATATCTCATAACAATCCCTTTTCAAAATTGAGTAGTTTTATATCATACTCAGGATATTCGGTTAACCCGCCTTGCGATATCGAGGGCGATAACCATTCGTAGGCTTATTAGCAATCTCTGCAAGTCTCTTTGAGAGAATAGTGTCACGGCGTTGTAACTCTGACAAATCTCCCTCTAAAGACTTAATTCGTGTGTTCGCATTTGCGAGTTTAGCACGATAGAAATCTCGTTCCCTAATAAGTTCATTCATCTCGTTTGAGCGAGCTGGATTTGGAAGTTGTACTTCGATTTCCATTAGAATGTCTCCTTTACCAGTTGGAGTAGTTTCGTTTTACACTTCTGCTTATCGTACGGCAGAAATGCGGCGTATTTGACGATTAAACGTCTAGTATCAGGCCATATTAAGTCATCTTTCAATCCTTCATCAAACCGTTTTACAAAATTAAGTAATCCTTGTAAGATTACCGCCGTTTCAATACTCACTCTTTTTGCGAGTATGTTCTTTAATAATACAGGATGTTTTCCGTTTTGTAAAGAGAAAATTTCATTAAAATCTTCAACTTGTGCAAATAAAAAACTCATGTCCTGTAGAAAATTATATGTAAGTGCCTGTTTGTTTTTAGACCATTCCAAATAATTCTCTTCACTAAAGTCACCCAACCATCCCTTCGGCGACTTCACAAAGTTTGCAATATAGTACTCTTGTGTTTTATCTCCATACTTTCTTGCTACTCTTGCAAAGAAATATCTATCTCTGCGTTTTAGAAAAGATGCCTTTGAGGCAGAAGTCTTGCCACCGTATCTTGTATAGTCATAATCACTAGTAAAGTGTAATTTAAGACCAAGATACATTTGGTAGGATTCCCACGCTTCCAATGGATTTCTCCTTATACTGGTAGGGTTGCTACTCTGGGCAAGAAGTTTAACTTCCTTGCATCTGCTTCTATTTTTTCTTTGAGTGGTTTTGAGATAAGAGGTTTTATCGCATCAGGCTCCATCTGATTTTTTTCGCAATAGTCTAGTATTGCGTCCATGTAGGTTACGCCATCATCTTGACTAACTATTTTTTCAATTTGAAGAGCAAACTTTTTTGGTGTCATCACAACTAGTTCTTCTAGGTTCATCACAAACTCCTGTTTACAGGTTAATAAAGTGGTGAGAGGCGTTGATAGCCCCTCACCGATAAATGTAGCAGAGCCCGTGTATCTATTTCGGGGTGCAAGTCTCTCTAACAGTAAAGAGACACGAGCGTATTAAGGCGCTACCCTTCATAAAAACTGGAGCGGGTGGACAGAATCGAACTGCCGTCATAAGGTTGGAAACCTCAAGTAATGCCATTATACGACACCCGCTTAATTCCACTTTTCTGTTGCTAAGTAAGTGGACAACTCCCTGCGTTTACGCCGCTAAGGCGAAATCAGATGGTGCAAAGTTATCGTTTGCGTTTAGTTTTGTTGACCGAATATCGTAAGTCACCACGGTAATCTACTCGCCTCTCATCTTGTCAGTCGATTCCTAATTCGCCCCCATCAAAAATACATTGTCTTCAACCCTCGTGAGGTCTCTGTCTCTGCAAAGAACACCTTATTGCAGTAAGGCGCAATGTACTTTTGGTGGAGGCGGAGGGATTCGCACCCTCGTCCTGTCCAAGTGTTGATTTGTATCAACGACTACATATATATTTATATCACGTTGAACTTCCAATGTCAAGAAGTTTTTGTATAGAATTTCCACTTGACAAGATACATGCAATTGATTGCCCCATAGGGAATTCAATCAGTGTCCATGAACCAGTTTCTTGGTTATGAGCAACAACAAGTCTAGTCCTAACATACTCACCAGTGTTGTTCATACTCAATCCTTCATTCAAAACAAGAAATGGAATCTCACCAAATCTTTTCGTGATATTAATAATTTCTTCATGTGTACCACACTGTACAGGTTTTTGTGCCCAGTATGGTTGTGCTATTGCATCAAGCGGTAGCAGCAACGCTCCCATCACTAATGCTATCTGAAGAGTCCGTTTCATTTTCTTTCATCCATTCTTCTGTAAACAGGTCGATGGTTTCAACCAAGTCTTGAAGATAGTCCTTCTTATCTTTTACGAATTCTTGTACAAGTCCATCTTCGGTTACAACAAGGATAACAATCTGATTGATTTCAATCCCTGTTCTTTCTTCAAACATCTCTGCGTATGCAGATGCTTGCATATAGTATTCAAAGTTATAATCGTCCTTACGTTCTGAACGAGAAGTCTTAAAGTCAATAATAGAAGGAACACCATTCCATTCTGCAATGCAGTCTACACGACCAGCAAGTCTATACTTCTCACTCCACAACCCACACTCTTGTGCATAGATGTTATCTATACTTTTCTCTAGAGTTGGTTTTAGTTGTGAGAACAAACACCAAGGTAAGAATTTTTGTTCATCCTTGGCAACTTCTTTGTTGTTTAGGAAGTCCTCACACATATGGTGTACGGCAGTTCCACGAGATGCAGCAGTACGCATAATGTGATTAGCAACATCGTTACCTACACGTTTACGCCACTCTGCGAGTCCTTTCTTCTTTTCTTTTCGAACACCCAACACTGTTGTGATAGATGGATACAAACCAGTGGGCGTATCATAGAAACGCTTCCGATTTATATTTTTTGTTGATACCTCTGGGATATCTACTGATTTATGGTTGAACATATTTCACCTCAATTATTTTACAATGATATAATTATAACAAAAACAATGCATTATGTCAAGAAGTTTCTTCATCTTTTACCATGAAGTTTATTTTCACAACACTACCATTTGTTTCACTAATATAATACTCTAACTCATTTTTGGTTAGAATTCTTCTTAAATCCTTTAGAGACACTTCTTTCATTATCCACACTTTCTGCGAGGTTGTTTAGTGCATCCACTACTAGTGGATTAGGTTTGGGACTGAATATAGTATCCCAATTCTCTTGCATTTGTTCGTCAGCGATTTGCTGAATTCTTCTTCTACTTCCCTTGCCCACGATATTTTTTATAACTCCGTCTTTTACTTTTATTCATCGTAGAGGTAATCGGGTTTCTACCCATTGATGTACCTTTAGATGTACCTTCATGTCGGCTACCGCCGATAGCACTTCTTGCCATTATTCAACTCCTAATCTAATCTTGTTGATCAGATATTCTTTTACAAACCCACTACGAACAATATCGCCAATGGTAAATTCAATGTTCTCAAATGCCTCCATAGACTCTAAGATTTTCATAAACTGTGCCAGTCCACTCTTATCAGAGGACTTAATCAAGTCAGTCTGAAAGAAGTCTCCACAGAACATAATCTTGGAATCTTGTCCTACACGAGTTACAATTGTATCTAGTTCATGGAAGTTCAAGTTCTGACATTCATCCACAATGATGATTGCATTGTCAAGCGTGATACCTCTCAAGAAAGATGTAGTCAAAAAGAATAGACTTCCTTGTGACTTTAACCTGTCATACAGATTATCAAACGCTTGTTCGTTTGGTTGTTCGAACATAAACTTAACCATATTTTGATAAGGCACTTGGAACAGTGCTGTCTTATCTTCTTCATCGCCGGGCAGAAATCCAATCTCACGAGTTGGCACTGCACTACGGACAATGTATACAGTATCGTATGGTGTATCATTCTTCAACACTTCTTGCATTGCAAGATATAGTGATACGAATGTCTTACCTGTACCAGCAGCACCATACATAAAAAGGTTCTTCCCAGCTTGATATGCTTCAAAGGCCTTTGTTTGATTGTCAGTAATCGGTTTAACTTTTACCAGACTGTCTAGTCTAATTTCTTTTGCTTTACCCATTATTTCTTCCCTTGTCGTTTACGATGTTTATCCACCACCGCTTGCGTCTTAATATCTTTAGCTGATCTCTTGGCATACCTCTGTCCAAGGTTACTGTTAGGATGAGACTCTCCCACCTTCTGCAGCACTTCATTGAATCCGTTATCGACCTTTATCCCACTCATCCCTGTACCACCAATAATCATTGGGGCAGAAGTTATAACACTTTCCTTGTTTGGATTTGCTTTTAGATATTCTTGGAGAGCGGAGTATGTCATAAAGACTTCTTCCATCTCACCAGTATCATTATCTCTCACACTATACGTTGGCATTATTTTTCAATTCTTCAATTTCATTTTTCAGGCGAAGGTTTTCTTCAACCAACTCCTTTATTCTATTTATACACGAATAATAACTGGAATTTAATTCTCTTATCTGGTCTTCAAACAACTGTGTTTCAGTTATAGTTTTTGAATTCACTGCCTCAAAAGAAGGATATCCCTTTTCAAAAACTGGTTCTTTTGTCATAGAGATACCAGCCTCATAACCCTTTTTCAAATTCTCTTGCATTTCATCCTCTTCCTTGCTTCTTCGAAGCATATAATCATAATACCCCTCACGCTGCATTTTGAAACTCATACCAATCTGGTGAACCTCTTTTTGTCCACTTTGCAAGGTGTTGTTTGTACTTGACGTAATAGTCCTTGTACGCACGAATAGAATCCCTGTTCTTCACATCATCAGGCATCGCTGGGGTTGGTTGTGTAAACGTACCTTGTTTCATGGACTTGGGTGGTTCACGAAGCAAGTCTTTTAGTTTGTTGTAGGTTTCATGGTATTCACCATTCTTGAAACCACGCCAGATAAACTCTTCATTCAGTTCGCACCACATAGTATACAACCACTCATAGTTAGCACGAGACTCACGAGTCCAGATACCACTAGGGTGATTGATATGAGATGCCTTGTATAGAGTTGTTTCCATAACATCTTCTGGGTGTAACCAGCGCTTGATTTTACTTCCGTTCTTTGTCCTACCGTAATACATCTCACCATCCATAGTACGATGTGCAGTGGACATGAGTTGAGCGTATTCGATAATCATTTTACTGCAATGACTGTTGTTGTGCATCTGGGCACAAATTTTAGGGTCTGGATGCATGTAGAATATGTTCATTACTTCTCCCAACGATAGAAGATATGGTCTTCTATCTCAACTGTTTTTGTCTTTGTCCTTGCCCAAGAGGGCGAAACATAATCAGCATGATAGTGAGTTGCACCATCAGTGATATCTATAATTCTTATTGTACCATCCATCATCAAGCTTGTCAAGTCATAAATCTTATTAAATGTCTCTTCATCATAGATGGTATCTGCCTTGCCATCACAATACCAACTGAACTGACACTTGTGTCGAACTGGTATCATCTCTCCTGTACCTTTCCAACTTGGACGGTGCAGTCCTTGGTAGACTACTCCACAAAATGTATTTGGAAAGCGATGATCTTTTACACGATTTATTGTAACGTGAGCGACTGCAATCTGTCCAGCAGTCCCTTGGTTTCGTGATTCGTGATAGACATTCATAGCAAGACACTGTGTCTCCACTCTCACCAGTTCATCTATCTGTCCTTGTGTTAAGTCTTCTGGTGATATGGGATGTCCATGAAATGACACCAAAGATGCCAGCATTAATTCTTTAATCATAAATTATCCTTACCACCAACCATGTTCAATCTGGCTGATTTGTTCCCTTGCAGCATCTACTGCCATTCCACTACCAAACTCTTCTTTCACTGCTTTGATAATATCATCAGTAGTACTGATTTCACTCGTTAACTCGCCTGAGTCTGTATAGAAATCAAAAACAAATTCCTGTACATCCATCAGATATGCATTTACTTTACCCATTATACAATCTCCTCAAAACCCATCATTGCAACTTTGTACTTCTTAGTACCCAATAACATCTGGTCGTTCATACTTGTAGAACGTAAACCATATGTTTGTCCATCCACTTCTTTAAGCGGAGCCATAACAGTGACGTTTGGATTATAGTCACCATTCTTTTCACCACCCTCAAAGTATTCTTCTTTGATACTCCAAGAACCCATTACGTTGTTAGTCCAACGATAAGCATACTCAAGTTTTTCTGTATCTGATGGTAAATCAGGAACATCTACAAATGCAACTGTATGTGGTGTATCCTCAAACGCTGCGTGAATAACTGCTACTTGTGTCATAATTTAGTACTCCATTTCATTGTCAACATAGCTATAATATCAAATTGTCAATAGATTGTCAAGGGGTTTATAGAATATTTTTTTCCCAAACAATCTGAGCCAATTTGTCTTCCATTCGGTATGCCTCTTTCTCCCAAGGCAAGTCCCAATAACCAACTGAATTTGGAACAGTGGTTTTCTTCCAACGTCTGTTCTTCACAGCATCAGACATTTCATTTCGTGCATACTGCTTAGCGTGTACCATCTCATGGCACAGGGCAGTAACAAAGTCCTTCAGAGACAAGTCTTTACTAACCTCAATCTCAAACTGTCGATTGGTATCTTCCATCATACAGTAACCGATTGCGTCATCAGAGAACTTACGGATACGAACTGATATTTCTAGCGTCCTCATTCGGGGCATCAGTTCTGAAATCATTTGAGAGACTACTTTGAAAGCGACTTTCTTCTGGAACTTAGTACCGCCTCTTACCTCAATAAAGTTCATACATACCTCTTTTCATCAACTTATACCTATATTATACATGTTTTGAGAACAAAGTCAAGTCTTTTTTGCAAAAAAAATCCCTGTAAAAACAGGGACTTAGAAATTATTTTTAATTATTTTTTTATCAGACAGTCACATCTAGTACTTGTCCTGTCTGTTTTGAAGACTCTACTGATTCGCCTCTAGCATTATATGTAGTGTAGGTTGTCTCCGTTACCCTGATTGGGCCATCCCCTACCTGAGTATATTTGACTACGGATGTAGTCGTATTTTCGCCTGTATGGTGACTTCGTGTGTAGTTACTCACTACTTGCACTGGAAGAATTGGTGTTATGTCTGTCATATTAATTCTGCCTCTGGCGGTGGCGCTCATTTCTGTGGTGTAAGAAGAGAGAGGAGAAATAGAGCGCCACCGCATCCGCTATACGATCAACTCAAAATGAGGCCCATCAATGAATGGGCGTCTGCCTTGTGAGCGCCGTAGGTCGATGTATGCATTCATAGCGTCTTCTGCTGTACCGTCATAAGAACGAATATCGCCCTCACTCCATGCAGCTCCCCACTTGACTGCTACACCTAACTCTTCTGCAGCTTGTTTGAAAGCATCGCAGATATCGTCATACACATTGATTTCCCACACAACATCTGAACCGTCATAAGCGACAACATCAACTGCATGTGAATAACCAGTGTCTTCTTGGACAAGGTGTTTAGACTTCATAGTCTGTGAGCGTCCTGATGCTACGAGGCGTTTTTGTTCCTCAAGCTCACGGACACCATATGTTACGCCGAAATCGACCTTCGTCAACCCAATGGCACGCTCAACGACTGCAACCATGTCTGGATGCACTCCTTCTAGTTTGCCTTTCGACCTGTTAGATAGTTTGAAACTCATGTTGTTTACTCCTGTTTCATGTAGTTATCATTCCAATTAAAAGCCTCCTTGACAACATTGTCAGAGAGTCCTTTGTAAACTTTATGAAGGGATTTGTCTTTAGCAGCGATAACTATTTCTGCTTCAGATATATGCAATCCCTCCAACATTTGAATGAACATATTCTCACGTTTGAATCCAGCAATTGCATTGTTTCCACCTTTAATAAAGTTAAACAATTTTTTTGCTTCCTTACGCAATACAGTATGTTCCGTACCTTCTTCTGCTTCGTTTGCAGTAAAGGGAACTTCTCCGTTTGGGATGACCCACTCAATGTTTGGGTCGAAAGAAGACTTGATAATCATTCTTAAAGCATCACAATCGTTTTCCTTTAATATTTCAATCTTCTTACTCTTAGTCTTAGCGTTGTGTACTTTCTTCAATACTTCAGAAAGTAACGGTGTGTATGTTGATATTGCCATAATCAAAATTCTCCAATGTCGTTCATAAGATTTCTCAATCTCTTTTTAATAAAGTAATTTAGAAGTTTACTCCTGTCGCCTTGAGGTGGTTTCCTATATTCATCTAGGATTTTATTTGTCAAGTCTTCTGGAATACACTCCAAATCAATTAGCGTTTTGTTTCGTTGATAGTTACGCATCATCTCTTCTGTAAAAACATCATCTGGATTGGACTCAATCCAACCAGCAATCTTTTTCTTCGACATAGGTTTCTGTCGCAACTCATCTACGAATGTATTGTCTGGTGATAAGAAGTTTGGAATACCATCACTTCTATCGCCCTTTAACACATGTTCCTTAATATATATAGTCGGATCAATACTGTTGATAAATTTTTTCAATACAGGACTATATTGTTTTACAAAGTTGTGTTTTTGCAACTGTATGAAATCTTTATCTCCCGACAAAATTAAGATATGTTCAAACTCGTTTGGTGTTTCAGATATGTGCTTACACACTACGGCGATACAGTCATCTGCCTCTGCACCTTCCACCTCTAATACCTTGTAGGGGAAAGTCTCACGAATCTCATCACGAATAGAGTTGAGTGTATCAAAAATTGTATTCCAATCTAAGTCAGACTTCGCTCTATCTTTTTTTCTGTTTGATTTGTAGTTGGGGAAGTATTCTCTTCTCCAATACTTCTTGCTATCATAACAAAGAATAAGTTCACCAAATGCTTCAGAAAACTTTGAACGGTACATCCGTAAAGAATTCAAAACCATATGACGAACCAAATCCTCATCTACCGTCTTGCTCTTGGTAGAGTTTATTTGTACCATCAGATTACTGATAGTTACTTGGTTCATGTCCACTAAAATCATAGTATTCTCACTTTTATTTATGTACTATCATACCAGATATAAAACACATTGTCAATAGATTTTTGGTCGGAGTATAAGGATTCGAACCTTAGACCTCTGCGTCCCAAACGCAGCGCACTACCAGACTGTGCTATACTCCGTTAAAATAATCTGGTGCCTGTTGAGAGGATCGAACTCCCGACCTACTGATTACAAATCAGTTGCTCTACCAGCTGAGCTAAACAGGCGCTAACTTACTTTTGGTGGTTCTGGTTCATCATCACCACCAACCTCTAGGGAAACTTCCTTAATCAAATCAAGGTCAATATCTAATGTGCTGCTACCGTCCTCTTCTTCTATGTACTGAGTAAACATCGCTGTAAAATCCTGTAGTGGATGGTCAAGTCCACCATCTCTATACACCATACTCTTAATCAATTCAATTAAGAATGATGTATCTCTAAGGAACGCTTGCCTGTCAACATCAATACCATTTTCAGACATGTTATGTATCATGTTCACAACAAGGGATTCTGTAAGGTTCTCTGTAAACAACATATGTTCACGAACCCTAGCACCAGTATTATCAACCTTAACAGTCTTATTAAACTTCAAGGGGAAATTGATTATGTTGTCATTATTCATTTTCCATCTCTTTCGTCCACTCGCACCTAATATCTGGATACCATGTGCCAACACTTCTCTTTGGTGTGCCGTCTGGGTGATACGCCATTACAAGACAGATTGACTTACAACGATGCTCTTGATACTCACCCCAAAACATATCATGGTATTCACCAGTTCTTAGATAAGTTTCTAAGTTTCTGATATATCCACGATGGGATTCGTATCGTGCAATTGCACCCTTAACCTTTGCTCGTATGTTTGAGCGCTCAGCAGACATCAAACTCTTTTGAGTTTTAATCCACTCTTTAACTTTCTTATGCGCCCAAGCATCATCGTCACCTCGAGCTAGAACACTAGGATGAACTGATTTATACTCTGGTGGATTTTCTGCAAGACGTTTCTCTCTAGCCTTTGCAAGTCTTTCGCCTGCTGCCTTTTTCTGCTCGGCAGTCATTGGTTTACGCTTCTTGCGTGGTTTCGGTAGAGTTGAATCGTTTTCTGTTTTCGTAGCACGCCTTGCCATTTCTAAATCCTTACTTAAAATCCAAGTTCTTCTTTACGTTTTTCCATCTTCCTCTTGTACCTTCTCGTAGCAGCCAACTTTGCCTTTCTACGTTTAGTACCTCTGGACTCATAGAATGTTCTTTCCCTAAGTTCTTGGAAGAATCCATCATTCAACAATTTCTTCTTCAGAACTCTCAATGCTTTATTCACATCGTTATCACGAACAATCACAGTTAAACCTTGTGGTTGCTGTTCTTGCTTAAAGTTTTTTCTTTTATTATATTTGTTGTACCTCATATTTTCCTCAAATTGGCCTGCCCGATAGGACTCGAACCTATAACCTACAGCTTAGAAGGCTGTTGCTCTGTCCAGTTGAGCTACGGGCAGAATTAATCATTAATAACGATTAAACTTAACCCTGTACTCGTTTCCTTCATGCCAGAAAGTTACAACACTATGAGAGTAAACTTCTTTTCTCTCAGTAGTATATGTAGTGTGTTGCTGACAACGCTGTTCCTGTTTATAACCAACAATTTGTTGATTACCTTTTTTCTTTTTATCGGCAGAGAAAACTCCACCTAGTACTGCACCAGCGGCAGCACCTTTATCATCTCCACTGATACCTTTACCAAGTATCCCGCCGAGAATCATTCCACCCAGAACATCTGCACCAGAAGCTCCACCACCTACGTTACCATAGATAGGAACATCAACTGTAGTACATACATGTTCTGTGTGTGGATATCGTTTTTCCACAACTTTGTATTTATCCTCAACAGACGCATCTTGTCCATAAGCAGATGTTGTGAACAACGCTGTTGCTAACGCAGTTGTGATAATTAAAGTTCGTTTCATTTTTTATTTACCCTTTCACGGTTTTTACAAGTTCACCAGTACCAAACAATTCATACCCTTTTCCTTCTGGACAAAGAGTAATTTTGACATAGCTTTCTAGTGTCTCACTTAATTCTTGGGCAGCCGCTACTGCCTCTTCTAAAGTTTTATACATAATTTATTTCTCACTTACCAAACTACAATACCACAGTCACAAAGGTTTGTCAAGAGGTATTAGTTCTTTTTCTTTTGTTTTTTCGTTATAGAATACTTTTACATAGTTACCCTTCTCTAGAGTTTCAAGGGTTGATGTTACGACATCATCTATAACATCACGCTTACCTTTCCAAATGCCAAAGTAATATGCGGCGGCAAGAAGTCCTGTCGCCAAAATAGAATGTTCAATTGCACCCATGTTATCTCTCCAAAATTACAAAGTGTCCAAAGTATTTATCAAACACAGAAATAAGGTTTTCGTAGTCGCTAGACTTCATCTCTGTAATGATAGCGTTTACATCTTCACCCAACTCTTCTGCAAACCTCTTTGCAGTACCCAAAAGAAAAAATGCATTTCCTTGTGGGCCTGTCAAATCAATTACAATTTTGTCATTAGGCTTCTTGTTGCGTATCATTTGCAAACTCCTTTTCAAACGCAGAGATAATTTCTTTCTTCTCTGCAATCAAATTTTCAACTGACTGAAGCGCCATTCGCTTCTCATCAGACGCACCCTCATCCATAGCAATCAATAAAGATTCTAGGATATTGATATCACGAATCACATCTACCATTATACAAACTCCTTGTAGGTTACAATGTTCATTATTTTTTTGACAATTTCTTTACCATAGTCTGTGAACAGGATACCGTATCCATAAACAAAAGACTCAACGTCTTGACTGTGGTAAAAGTCTTCGCCCTCTACTAACCAACGTAGAGCAGTCTCTTCATCACGAGCCCCATAGTTGATAGCGTTAGTAAGAATAGACTTGAATGTATCGACACATTTTTGCTCCCACTCAGCCTCTTCTTTCATATTCGACTCAATGGTTTTACAAGCACTTTCACAAAGATCATTTAACTCTGCATCAGTCATACTACTGAAGTCATGAGCTCTAGCATAACTCTTACTATATGCTTCTGCAAGTGTATAGTAAGCGTCTTCTTCCAACATAGCACGCTTGTATTTCACGAGAGTAGTCCAACCATTCTCTTCAAAGAAATCAGGGTCGGTAGGTATCATTCCTGCCCAACGTCCCTCAGCAGCATCAACCCATGCTTGGGTTTCAGCGTTCTGAGTGGTGATATAATCAACTAGTGCTTGTTCCATAATCAGTTCCTTTTCTCAATCTTACCTATACAGTATACATGTTATTAAAACAAATGTCAAGTACTTTTTTCAGATATTTGTCTTTTTATTTGTATAATTAAAGTCTGGAGTTCAGACAAGTAATCAGTAGCTTCGTCCACACCGTAAAAGAAAGGCGTACCATTTGTTGAGTGATTTATAGAGTCGATACCATTACTGATACCATACTCTAAATCACCCTTATAAGCTTCTAGGAAACCTAGTGTTGTTTCAATTCCAACCATCTCTTATCCTTCCACTCTATCGTGAACAGCGACAGCACCGTAGAAATTCACACCAAGCAATTTTTCACAAAGTTCTGAGAACCTTGAGTCAGACGTTCCGGCGTAGTTACCACCGAACATTGTCCACTTACCTTTCTTGGATTCTGGAATCAACCTTAGTATTTTCTTACCACCGATTGGTTCTGCCATCACAAGTTCAGCAGCAGGATAATCTTCACAAGGTTCGAAAGGCCCATCAGCATTCACAACAGTGAACCCCTTTGCATAGGATGACTCACCACCCATTGTGCAATCAATTGAACCTAACCAAGAATCTTCTTGTCTTGCTTCTTTATAGATGTTTACATGTAAACCCATTATATTACTCCTTGATTTTTTTGTTCGATAAAAGCGTTTTGCATAATCTCAGTAAAGATTGGTTCTAACTCTACTTCAAGATTAGCAAATTGATACTGATTGATACCACCTCTCGTGTAGACAGGCATATCAAAGAACTGGACGAAATGAGATCGTCTGTTGCACAAACCATTATTGAACAAATCATAAATCAGATTTTGTGCAACTCTGAATTTTTCTAGCATCTTGTTCTTAGAACGTGGAAACTCCACTGCACCTTCAAGGGGAATAAGTTCACTTAGTTTATCTCTAAGATTCTCAAACCCTTCATTGGTTGCCCAAGAACTTTTGAATAAAGGTAACTGAGTCATTATATCGCCTCCAATTTGATTCCACCTTGAGGGAACACTAGTCCAAACTTCTCAATCATAATGTCCCTAACCTTTTCTCTGTCGAGACTATCTCCACAGAATTCAATCTCACCTTCAGAGATGTATTGTTGAGTCGCCTCAAGAATCATCTTTGAGGTAGCACCCATTGGATAAATCGCATCAGGCACATCACCATAGAAACTTTCAACATAGGCAACGAAATCAACGATTCCATCAACAATCTTTTCAACACTTTTAGTCATAATCACTCCTTATTTCTCAATCTTACATATACATTATACATGTTATGATAACAAATGTCAAGCACTTTCTTCACTTTTTTTCAAAAAAAATTGGTGCGCCTGAAAGGATTCGAACCTTTGACCTTTGGTTTCGTAGACCAATACTCTATCCAGCTGAGCTACAGGCGCAATCATATTATACTAACTCCATTCCAGCGTTCCAAAGTTTCCACGCACCATCATAGGTGTCAAACCCTTCTTCGTCAGCAAAGTCCATTGAAGAACTGTGCATTGCACCAGAAGACAAACCTTTTGTTTTTACAACGTAGGCAATCATCTCAGCAGTGTTGGCATACCCAACAACACCTTCACCAGAGAACATTTGAATCCCACCCTCGTGGGCAGCGATGAAGTCGATTTCGTTTTGATTTGTCATTTGAAGTACCTTTCTCATTAACTATACATATACTATACATGTTATTATAACAAATGTCAAGCAAAAAATGAAAAAAAGTACAAAAAAAAGTCCTTGCAAAACAAGGACTTATAATTTTTTTGAAAAAAAGTTTATTTTTTTAGTGTTTCCACCCATCTCTGGGCACTTCTTTACCCATTGCAATATTCTTGATATCTCCACGACATATACCCATATCGTTTAGTTCTCTATCAGTCAATGCATGTAGTTCCCTATATGCTTTCTTGTCCATCTTTGGGGTGATACTATCTCTGAAGTTTTTGTACAAGTCTGCGACTGCATCACAAAATGCACAATAAGTTGCTGTAAGTGTTACCATGTTGATGCTCCCCACATAATAAGAATTGGAACTGCAAGTGGAAATGATACAAGTACCAAGGCCTCAATTACATTACAAAATTTACATACATTTTCATTCTCTTTCAATTTCATTATCATATTACTCATTTTCTATTCTCCAACATCAGTCGTTTTGCTTCTGCATGGTATCCCATACGAGATAGTTCAGCTGCAGCTCTAGCTCTTCCTACCGATTCCGTAATTGCAATACATCCCATAAGTACTGCGAGTAGTGCTTTACTCATCCAATCACAAACCGCACATGTTTGTTTGTAACTTTGGTTTATCAATAAACCGACTGACATTTCTAGGTTCTCCTTTTGGTCATTATGTGGTTATAAAACTCAACCACATCGTGGTCGTGTAAGTGTTTTACGTCATCAGCATATTCTGTACGAATAAATCTTACAATATCTGAATGACGATTTTTATTATTGAACAATTTTGCAATCCATTTTGTCATTTTATTTCTTTCTCTTAAAACGATAAAAGGGATGCAATGCATCCCCTAAGTTAAAATACAAGCAAGACAAGCTTGCTCATTCTGTCCATAAATTTGGGCATATTTTCGAATCTCCTTTGGGGGTGGTTCACTTTTATTTAGGTAAATGATGTTGTCGTATGTTACAAAAAGTAATGTTATTTCTGCATATTCGCTAGAACTTTTCTGCATACTCTTGTAACAAAACCTTAGAACTACCAACTCTAACATTGATTATACCATTATAGTATTCATCAGTGAGCAAAACTTCTCTGTCGAATTGTTCTTTAGCTTCTAAGTAACTAAGCATTCCTCTACTTTGACAATAGTAGAGTATCTCTCTTGTAAACTGGTCTTCGCCAAGTTCTTTTACATCTTCAATCAACCAATCAGAAGATCCCCAATAGGTTCTCCAATCACTTTCTTTGGTTGATCTTCGTTTGTTCTTTTTTCCTTTTAGTGGGGGTTTTGTAACCTTAAACCTTGCTAACTTCTTACCGACATATTTTTTGTCATTAGTTAAGTTGGTTATTAGATATACAAAACCCTCACAAGTCTCTGGCAGGTCATGAACAGGTTCACCATTATAAGTCCACTGTGACATTAGTAATCTTCGTCTTCATCCTCATCAAACAGAACGTCTTCATGTTCTTCTTTGATGTTCTCAGAACAAAATGGGCAGTACTTTACCTCATAGCTCCACTCATCCATATTATGAGATATTCTAAAAACTGCTTCACAACTGTCACATAAGATTTCTTTTCTGCTCATTAATTGACTTACCTTTTATTATGCGGCATCATAAACGTCATCCCACTTGCCTGTCAAACCAGCAACCTCATATTCTGTTACTCTGTTCTCAAAGAAGTTGGTATGGTCTGCACCGTTCAGTATCCACTCCAACCACTGTAGGGGATTTTCTTTTACTTTATAATTACCTTTTAGTCCTAATTGTATGAGTCTTCTATCAGTTATATATCTAATATATTGTTTAACTTCTGACTGCTCTAGACCTTCAATGTCACCAAGTTTATATGCAAGGTCAACAAAGTTATCTTCTAACTTCACTGCTTGTCTTGCCATCTCATATATATGTCCCTTAAATTCATCATCTATAATACGAGGATGTTCTGCACAATATGCCTTGAAGAGTTTTGCAATACCCTCAACGTGGATTGATTCGTCACGAATACTCCACTCAACAACCTTACCCATACCCTTCATCTTACCGTAGCGTTGAAAGTTCAATAACATTACGAATGATGCAAATAGTGCCACACCTTCATTCATTACAGATTTTGCCATTGCAAGTCCAAGTCCACGAACAGTGTTTGGATCACTATCCATCATAAACTCAATCTTGTCTGCCATCTCTGTATATTCTAGGAAGGCATGATACTCGGCATCAGATAACCCAAGTGTCTCATTAAGAAGTGCATATGCACGTTGGTGTATAGCCTCTCTATTCGCAAACGAACCAAGCATATTGCGTACTTCATTGTTCTTAAATTTAGGGATAAGTTGGTCGTAATAGTTTTGCCCAACTGCAACATCTGACTGTGTAAACAGTCGTAAAATGTTTGTGATGTATTCTTTCTCAATTGCACTTACCTTTCCAGACTTCCAATCTGCAACATCTTCAGACAAATCAAGTTCGTCTTCAATCCAGTGTACCTTCTCATGTCTTGTTGTGATTTCAACTGCCCAAGGATAATGGAATGGTTTGTATGTTTCTGAAAACACCATTAGTCCACCACCTTTTTTCTTTACGAACATTTCTGATACAGCTTCGAATTGATTCCAAGATCCAATTAACTTATCGTCAATAAAGATTTGTGGTACAGATCGAGCTCCAGGCACCTTTTGATAAAACGCAAGACGTTCCTCTTGATTATCCATACGATGTTCTGTGTATTCATATCCATGTGATTTGAACCAGTTCTTTGCTTTCTCACAGAATGGACAATTTGATTTACTATAAATTTCTACTTTCATTTCTTTAACCCTCGCACGCTACACACTCATCTTGTGACTGTGCTTCCATTGTTTGTGTTTCGTAATCTTTCAATGCATCACGAGAAACTTTTAGTGATACATTTTCTGCTCTTTGGGAAGTCTCTGTTCTAAGATAGTACAGACCTTTTGTCCCTAACTTCCACGCAGCAAAGTGTGCCCTGTGTAAGTCTTTCTTATCTGCACCAGCAGGGAAGAATAGATTTAGTGATTGTCCTTGACAGAGATACTCTTGTCTATCTGCGGCTTGTTCTACCAATACCAACTGGTCAAGTTCTATTGCTGTTTTGAAAACATCTTTGATTTCCTCTGATAAGAAATCTAAATGTTGTACAGAACCACCATTGGTTATGATATCAGACCAAACATCTGGGTGATTCTTTCCAACCTTTTCTAGTTCTTCTTCCAAATATATATTCTGCACCAAATGTGAACCAGCACGAGTACGATGTGTATATGCATTCGCTTTTGCTGGTTCGATTGATGGTGAAGTAGAAACAATAATACTACTGTTGGCATTAGGTGCAATTGCCAGTAGATGTGCATTACGTCTACCAGTACCCCTCATATCGGGTGCCTCACCCTTTTCTGCACCAATATTTATAGTTTCTCTAACAGACTCATCTTTGATGTATTTGAACACTTCACGATTCAATTCTCGTGCTTCTGGTGAATCAAACGCAATTCTCTTCTGGTGTAGAAGAGAGTGCCATCCCATTGCACCTAATCCAAGACTACGTTCTTGTGTTGCTGAGTAGCGAGCACGCTGAATTTCATCGCCTGCGTTATCAATGAAAAACTGTAGAACATTGTCAAGAAAGCGAATAAGATCACGAACAAGACTTGTATCTTTCCATTCATTATATTTCTCCAAGTTTAGAGAAGATAAGCAACACACCGCAGTTCTATCTTCAGAGGTCGGTAGGTGAATCTCATTACATAAATTAGAACCGTGAATCTTTAGTCCTTTCGCCTTCATTGTGTGTGGTAATGCACGATTAGCAGTATCAATAAAGTTTAGATATGGTTCACCTGTACGATATCTTACTTCTAGAATTTGTTGCCATAACGTCCTTGCAGGCATACTTTCACGAACTGTTTTATCATTGGGGTCTTTCAAGTCCCAAATTTCATCACGTTCTACTGCCCGCATGAAATCATCAGTGATGTTGATTGCATGGTGTAGGTTAAGGTTCTTTCTGTTTACGTCACCTGTTGGTACACGCATATTTAGGAACTCAATAAGGTCTGGGTGTGAGACATCCATATACGCTGCGTATGAACCTTTCCTTGTCTTACCCTGACGGTATGCAGTCATATCTGCGTCTACCGTATGCAAAAATGGCATTGGCCCAGGCGCCTTATCTGAGATGGCACGAATGTCACTCCAGTGTCCACCAACACCACCACCCTTAACTGACAACCAACGTAACTCAGCAGAGTGGTCGATTAGTCCTTCTAATGAATCTGGTACATATGTTAGGAAACATGAGATGGGAAGAGCTCTTGCTTTCTGCCCTGGCGCTGGTGCGTTTGACAACACTGGTGATGCAAACATGAACCAACCATTAGATACTCCATCATAAATGCGTTGTGCTAATTTCAAATCACCATCACAATATGCGACAGCAGCACGAGCAAACGCTTCCTGTGGGGAAGATTCGTTGTCATTACAATAATAGTCTTTTAGAAGTTTGTATGCTTGTTCCGATAATTCTTTGTCTTTATTTCTGTTAATTCTGATACCAAGGTGGTCGAGACCAATGTCTTCGCCAGTCTTGGTGAAGGGTACGATGACTTCTGCCAGACTTTTCATATTTTCTTTCTCCATTTTTTCTAATATGTACGTTTCCACGAATTGAAAACGGTTTGTGCTTTTAATCCCGAATGGGAGTTACTATGTATAATGCCAAGAATCTCTGCCGGCGTCCTTCCCGACAATATCATGTCATTAATATCTTTTTCTTTTATTGAAGAAGGCCATAAACACACTGTGTAACCATCTTCAATACACCTTTCAATCTGTCTAGTAATCTCTTGATTTCTAGGTTCGTTGTCTGGTACAAGAACAGCTTTATCTTTGAACTGAGGTACACGCAAATCACTTTGGGCAACGGCAATAGCATTGTCTATGAATAAACTATCTAGTGGCCCTTCTGTAACATATACGGTACGAGTAGGGTCAAGTTTATTCATTCCAAAGATTTTAGGATACTCTGTATCCAGAATTATTGTAATGTACTTCTGTTTCTCTTCACCAAATGATCGCCCTTGATATGCGAATATTTGTCCGTTCTCCTTTCGAAAGGGGATAACCATACGAGGATGGTCTCCGTCCAATGAAGGGAACTTATTTTGGACTTGAGTATTGGTGAACTCATAAAACTTAGGACTAAAATATATATCATTCCAAGCATCTCTAGGCAAAGATCTTTTGGATAAAAACGACACAGCAGGATGATTTTTTTCAAGTTCTGCAAAAGTTTTTAGATCACCCAAACGACTCTTGAATTTGGGCGCTTTGAAATCGAACTGTGGTTTGGGAGTTTTGTATGCACCCTTATAGGGTGTACCATTAGTACCTTCTTTGTACCGTTCCATTACATATTCTTTGTATAGGTTTGCATCTACAAACTCTATAAGTTTTGCAACGGTTGTACCCATAGCACAGTTGTGACATTTATAGAACAAATCATTCTTTGTCCTGTAAACGAAACCTCGTGCCTTGTTCTTTTTCTTGGATGAATCACCACAATAGGGACAAGAGAAGTTCCACAAATAGTCTTTCTTCTTTGTGAAGTTTCTGAGTCTTGGGCCTATGAGAGAGACATACTTTGTATCAATATAATTCATAGTAACAATATACCAGAATTATATAGCAAAGTCAATAGATTTACATGATTGCTGGAAGTATTTCTGTAAGAGCGAACCCTACCACAATCGAACCACCGATTATGACATAACGCCACTTTTCAAGAACACCTACCCTTGTGGATAGTTCTTCTCTTAGTTTGATGAACTGTTCTGCCTCGTTACGTCCATGTTCACGCATAGCATCAACCAGACGCCTTTCCATCTCACCCATCTGAGTAGATGTTTCCTTTGCATTAGACGTAATTCTACTATGTAGTTCTTGTACGGTATTCTTGAATTCTTTTTCTTGTTCGTCCAAAGCTTCTTCCTGACGTATTAGTTTTTCTTCATGCACCGCCATAATAGTGTGTAAGGCAGAAGATACGTCAGCAATTTTCTCAATTGCAGAATCCAATCTAAGATGGATCTGTTTCATTTCGGAAACTTCTCTCTTTAGAAGTTCTACCTCTGTATCTAATGTTTTAACCGTTGCCATCTTCTATTTTCTTTATTCGGGTTTCTAGTTCATCTATCTTCTTTGTAACATGTGGATACTTCTTTCTCCACGCATCTTCTGGTTGTCTTAACCAATTCCAGTTATATTTATGTATTAAGTAATCTAAGAATTGGTCTAATTTACCATAACTCCAGATACCTAATTTAGTGTCCTTAAAGTACGCAAGGAATGCTGCACCGAGCAACGCACCAATGATACTTGTGTATATCCATAGAGTGTCATCAAACAATCCCATCATAATCCCTCTGTCAACTTACAGTATTGACCCATACCGTGGTCTTTTACACCATCAAGTAAACCACTTCTCCAACCTCTCCACTTATCCTTCACTGCTTGCCAGAATGTAAGTGTTCTTATATTACCATAGAAGTTGATATACGTCAAGTCTCCATGATGCTTGTATCCCATAACCCACAATGGAACTCTTGTTACGAGATCATTATTGTTTACAACTCTTGTATGTGGTGTCTGAATATTCTTTACAAACTTACGAGTACCAACACGAGGCGAACCAAATGTAAACAGTTCTTCAACAACTTGGGTTTCTTCGAATCTTGAACATGCAATAGTTGCCATAGCAGCACCTAATGAATGTCCAGTGATATAAAATTTCTTTTTAAGATGTTTACTTCTATGAGCAACAACTTGTTCCCATAACTTATTACACTCGCCCACGAAACCAGAATGAACTAAACCATGTGTCATTGCACCACGAGGCCATGCATTCAAGTCTGCAAGAACATCAGATAGTTCATCTGGTTCTGTTCCTCTAAAACATAGGACATACATCTCTTTGTTCCATGCGGCATGACATTGAGCGCCATCCACCTCAAAAAACTTATGGGTAAATCCCATACTTCTAAAAATAACTTTTGCTTCCTTACCGTCTAAGTAAGCATAAGCTGCTAACTTACTCATCTGATTTATCATCAGTCTCTTCCTTATTTTTAATAGCACTTTCGTAGTAGAGGATAATCTGTTTCTGTTGTTCGATGTATCTTCTTAGTTCTGCAAAATTCTTAGATAAGTTCTCATAGTCCTTTACTGATATTGCAATGTATGAGTCAGCGCCGTTCTTAGCAGAAAACTCTTGCACAAACTTCTCATAGTTCTCCTCTGGTGAAACTACATAAATTTTAATATCATTCATCTGTACTGCTTTTGGTGACGGTACAGTTGGTATGTTTCTCTCTACAACTTCTGTTACGGTAACAACTTGTGGTTCTGGTCTAAGTGTTGAACAACTACTCAGTACCACTGTCGCCAGTAACAGACTCAAGGTCATCCCAAAGCTTATCTGTCGCATTTTGCATCCTCTTTTCAATCAATCCTGGCTTTTTGTTTGCCAGATGGGTTAAATCATGTTTATTCAGAGTAGCCCTTAGTTCATCCCCATACTTTTCTGACTTCTGTAAGTCAAGAACAAGTTGGTTAGTCAGTGCGTTAAGTCTTTCTGAATCTCCCTTTAATTTGTTTATAGTCGCTTGGTTAGTATCATTTGCGACTGACAGTTTTGCGTTATTATCACGCAACTGTGCGATTGTGTTTTGGGTGGTGTCATAGTAATACTTAGCACCATATGCGGCACCACCCAACAATCCAACTACAATTAGTATTGCATATAATCTAAACATATTATCTCCATGGCAACATTGTCATACCAATTTGGTTTAGTAGTAGTTCAATAACTATAAGTCCAATACCACCAGCACCCAATTGCCACGCCCACCATTTCCATCCAGTGAGCGATCTTGACCATTGTGCAAGTTTGCTGTTATGTGCTTTTTCATACGCACCACTTTTATCACCAATCTTTTCTGCCCACCAATTCCCATCAAGGATATTCTTGAGCATAATAAGAGGCCAAAAAATGATACGCAAGATTTTCATTTACTCAGACTTCCAAATCGTCCAAGCACCATATGCAATTGCAATACCAGCAGCAATCTTTGCAAGGGGCGCCATGAATAGAATCATCAGTCCTAGTGCAATACATACTCCACCATCAAGTGATGTTCTTTCTTTTAGTCGATTGGTAATCCAACCTCTAATTCCAGTTTTTACAACTGCTTTCTTAGTAGCTTTTTTAGTAGCCATACTCTTCTCCTTAAAAAGATAGTTTTGTATCTGGAGTCTTGAAGTCTTTCTTTCTCATAACAGTCTTCGCAACTAAGTCCAGTTCTTTACCATCCCACTTTAATACAAACGGCATATTAACATCTGTTTGCATATCGTTGATTACCGCCTCGGCATCAGGCCCAAGTTTGGCAATCTTCTTACCGTACTTCTTATAAGACTGTTTGAATAATCTAATAAGTTCTGCAACAGTAATCTGTTTCTTATTTCGTGTATCATTCACTCTATCTAAAAAGTGTCTGGTAAACTCAACATCAATACCGACTGCTTTATATAGTCTATCGGCATACTTCTCAACACCATCTAAGTCTTGCTTAGTAATCTCTTGTTCTGATAACAGATGTTGTCTGAAGGTTTTCATTGTTCTATTTTACTTTAGACAATGCAAAGTTGGCAATCTTCTGAAAGTCTGCCTTTTTACCATTAATAAGTTTCTTCATCTTATCTTTATTAGATTTGTTTACTAAATCAAATACCTGTGTAACGGCAGAGGCAGTAAACATATCTACCTTCATAGAACCATCTTTGAATTTCACAGATTTGTGTTGTTTGGTTTTTACAATGTTCTTTAGAACGTCAATGTTGTCTTCTGCAAGAAGATATTCATGTTCTCTATTGATTGTGTTTTCTTGAACCTTTGCGGCAAGTTTGGATTGTTTTTTCATTTCTCTTTTTGCCTTCAGTTCAGTCATACGTTTGTAGAACTTTCTTGCTTCCTTTGTTCTACCATCGTATGGGGATTTTGTTTTTGTTTTCTTTTTCTTCCAATGTACTGGATCATCTCCTGTACCAGCAACAGCAGCACCTGTTGAATTTGCTGGGGCGTCTTCCTGTGTCAACCCCAACATTGGATCGTCATAAAACTTTTTCATTAATTCATCAAAGTTAAGTGACATACTATAAATCTCCTATGTCTAATTCCTTTATATCCTCAGAAGATACAAATATCTTCTGTTTTGTTTTGTTATGAATTACAGGAAACACATCTACGCCAAGGATAGTATCAGCGGGTGGTGTATCTTCGAATGCTTCAACTTCGTCACCTTGAAGGGCATCAAAGTCTTCTTCATCTTCTCCTGTTACGATAACGTCCTGTGTAAGAACATAAATTCCTTTAGATAACTTACCGTTATCCAAAGTTACTTCTTCCACAATAGTATTGTCAAGTTCAATATTATTTTCTTGTAAGTATTTCAAAAATTCTTTTTCAAACACTTGAGGGTCTTCAACATGTTCCTTAAAGGTATCTTTCAATAAGAATAGCGCAGCAGCATACGTTCCTACCTTAGAACGTAATCCTGGCACCTTACCAAATATTTTCTTGATATTAAAGACAAGTTTATGCAATACAGTGTATGCACTCTGCTCTGTTTGTTTGTACAGTTTCTTGCCTGCTATACGATTACCATTCTCATCAATGATGCCAAGTTTATATGCATCAGTCTTTACGAATGGCGTTGTTAACAGTCTAATGAAACGGTAGGTAACAAATAAATCAATTGCTCTTCCCATTATAGTTTCCCTAGAACTTCCTTAATTCTCAAATCTTCGTGAATATCTTGTAGTTCTGATTCTGGCAACATACCTAAAAATTTCATAAAAGTTTTTAGAGTTGTCCAGTAAACAGGCTCAATCTTAAATATCAACAAAGTAGAACCAGCATCTACCCCAAATACATTAGTGATAACAATTAAATGATTTAGTATCAAGCGTTCTTTCAGTTCACCACTCTCATGGTATTTTCTGAACAAACGCTTAAGATACTTAAAGCGTTTCATGTCATCATCGAATTCGGGTTCACCTTCACATTGAGGATTGTTGTAATGTTTTATTGCAAACATCCTAACATTCTCATTAGTTATTTTTTCAAACATTATATGTCTTTAACCGTTTATACGATTCTGGTTTTTAGAAAGTGCGTTCCTCCAGATGCGGTATGTTCAATCTCAATTGAAAGACCACCCTCAACTTTGTGAGAGATACCATCATCGTTAATGTCTTCGCCTGTTTCATCTTTACCGAATCTGCCACCAAACTGTGCAAGTGGCATGGATACTTTACTACCCCCTTCTGCGAGTTCAACATCACCAAAAGAAAGTCCTAGTCTACCTAGTCTTTCTCTGATAGTACTCAAAGCATGCTCTGGGACAAGATATTCCATCTGTCCCATTGCACCTAAGAATGAGTTGATTCTCTCAACATTTTTGGGGTTAGCAATATCATTTGAAAAGGAATCAGTATCCACTGGATAACCAGCGTCTGTTGCCTTCTCTGTTATGAATTTACTAAAGTTTTTCATTACTCATCATCCTCTTCGTCTTCGTCTTCCAGTTCGTCTTCAAGATCTTCTTCAATCTCTTCAACTTCTGGTTCAACGTCAGAATGATTTGGGTTTACTTCTAGAATTTCTTGAAGTGTTTCTGTTTCAGAATTTTGCGCTTGCAATTCTTCCCAAGTAACAATCTTCTTATTCATCGGTAAACCATTTGCTCCAATACGTTCAGCCATGATTATCTCCTTATGCTAATACTGCACCGTTGTTTGCAACGACTACCCAGCTACTGTTTGTAAATAAACAAGTAACAGTATCACCAACAGAATTAAATGTGATAGTACTGTAACCAGTAAGATTGGCAGGAGTTACAACTGAGTTGTTAGAACCGCCTTTTACAATCATAGTTAGAATTTTGATTTGACCATTTGTACCATTCGCCATCGCACCAGCGTGAGCGCCGGCAGTTGTGTTGATGTGCGTAATAGACTTAGTAACGTCAATCGCTTCACTCGTTGTATCACATAGGTGAACGGTATCATCCAATGCAATATATGTTGGAATGTTATTAAAGAAGTTAGCAACTGTCAACTTCTTGTTAACAGGGTTGCCACTTGGGTCATCAATAACGTGTAATAGATCCTCGGCGGCAATGCCTGAACCTAGATCTGCTAGTGCAGTAATTTTTTTATCTGCCATTTCTTTTCTCCTTAATTGTTAAAACCCTCAACTCAGTACAGTATTTACTGCACTATTGTCTTGCGAGGGAATGCTACTGTCGGGACTCGACTCACTTAATTGGTTTAGAAATACATCACATTGTTGGATTGCGCCTTGTAAAGCATTACCCTGTGAAGTTAACTGCACCTTCATTCTTTCTAGTTCATTCAGGCGTTCTTGAACTTTGTCTAGATCGCCCTTCAGAACATTTTTAGTTTCTTCAATTTCGCTAACACTAAGTGTCTTTTCATTTTTTTTCATAATAACCTCTATATTATACTTTTATTTATACTACTTATGCGACTACAGTTAACGACTGTTGAGTTGCACCAGTTGTTGCAAGTGCAGCAGCAGAACCAGCAAGTGTTGCAGTTGCCTGTTGAGCAAGTCCTGTACCAGCAAGTAGAATGTCTGGAGCAGTTGAATAACCAGCACCAGCGGCGTTCACTGCAAGTGAAGCGACTGCAAGTGTCAAGTCAAATGTTGCACCAGAACCACTACCAGTATTTACTGATTGTTGTGCAATTCCTGTAACACCACCAGCGATTGCAGAGTATACGCCTGGAGCAGCAGGTTTTACTGTTGCAGTTAATACTGCACCAGAGTTAACTGTTGCAACTACTAGTACTGCATTAGTTCCTGTACCGAAACCGTTTGCAATAGTAATTTCGTTACCTACTGCATAGTTAGCACCACCAGCAGCAACTGTCGCAGAGTGTACTTTAGCAACAAGTGTATTTACTGTACCAACTGTAGTTGATGCAACATTCGTATCAACTGAAGCAGTTGGGAATGTTGTAGAACCAGCAGTTGCAGTAGCAATAGCGATTGATGCAAGTTTGTCACCTTCTGCACCAACAATAGTACCACCGTTAAGTGTTACTGCTGAAGCAGATGGTGAACCACCACCAATTTTCAGCACGTCTGTTGCAGAAACAGTTTGAGATGCTTTAGTGAATCTCAACTTGTTAGTTCCTGTACCACTTGCGTAGTCTAGTGTGTAATCTCCGTTACCAGCACTTGAGTTGTTGGCATTATCCACAACCAACCTTGGAGTACCAGTTACAACAACCTTTTCGTTGAATGTGACATCAACAGAAATTGTTCTTGAACCAGCAGCAAGAGATGATTGTACGAAACGCACAGCAGTAATATCAGAAGCATTTAATGCACCTGACAATCCACCGATTGCACAAATGACTTCTTCAAGTCCTTTGCCGTTTAATTGTGTCCAACCAGCATTGGTTGCAAACACGTTAGTTTTTTGGTCAGCAGTGAGCCACTTTGGTTTGGCTTCATCTGCATCTGTATTTCCCCATAGGGCCATGATATTTCTCCTAGTTTATTGTTTACTTATCTATTTATCTAAATCCATTTCTCTTCAGCTGAGAAATAGTGTTGTTGGGGGATGTATGATGAATCCCAATACCACCGGCAGCCTCCCATTCTTTGATATTTTTGAGATAATCATCAATCAAAATGTTGGGTTTACCGCTTGTCGTGGCATATTTCTGTTTATCTGCACGTTGCACCAAATGAATCCTACCAGTAGGTCTTGCATTTTTTGCTAACCACTTCTTCTTGCCAGGTCTACTGTTCGCATCCCTGTTAGAATATGCAGACAAGATGTTTGCTTTATATCTATTAATAAATTTCCACATCTTTTCAGAACCAGGCATCCAATCAAGTGTCGCCCAGAAATCCTTCTTGGACGTAATTGCATCCCATCGTTCTTCTTTGTCAGTCTTATCGAACTTCTTACCTGTAAGTTTTTCATAACCACCGATAAAATTACAGATAACCTGATCCATATCACAATAGATTTGTGGAAGTTCTTCTTCTGAAATCTTTGTAAGTTCCACAAGACTTTTCATTTATTAGTCCTTCTCTTTTGGGGAGACTTGAACTTTAGACATAGGTTTACCTGTCATTGTGGTATCACCACCTTTGATAGTCTTTTTCTTTTCGTCTTCATCATCATCTTCTTCAGTCTTACCATCTGCTTTCTTTGCGGCCGCTTCCCACATTGCACGAACAGAATCAGCAACTGTATCTTCTTTCATAGACTTAGAAACTGCCTTGCGTCTTTTGTGCAAGAACTTATCAGAGTCATCAACATCACCATCGTTGTCGATATCTTTGTCTTTACGGTCAGCAAACTTCTTCTTTACTGCTTTAGGTTGAACTGCGTCCAAACCTTCACCGTCATCAGACTTATCATTTTTATTGGTTTCTGTTTTCAGAACTTCTTCAACGTCATACTGTTTACCGCCGATAGTAAAGGTCTTGTCACCTTTTTCTTTTGCCATCTTTGCAGCATGGATGTAGTTATTCTCATCCTTTTCGTCTTTGGGTTTCTCACCCTTTTCTTTTTTAGAGATAGCGATTGCAGCTTGTTGAGCAGGGGAAACTGCCTCAAGCACAGCCTGTTCTAGACTACCTTCTTTTGTTTTAAGATACTTGGGCATATTATTTCTCCTGTGCATTCATCTTGTTAATAGTTTCTTGCGCCTTTGCGATTTGCAACTGCAACTGTGCGATACGAGTTTTCTTCTTATCATCACGCCCCTGTTCTACCTCTTTAGCAGAATCTGGTTTCTTGGGTTCTTCTTCTTCTTTTACTTCAGGCTTATCGTGTGTATAACCCATCTTCTTCATTTTAAGATGGTCATCCATAGTATTCGCCTTATAACCTTTACCAGTTTTAGGGTCGTACATCATGTGTGGTTCAAAGTTTTCTGGTAGTGGTTGTGATGGCCACTGAATTGGTTCAATACCTTCTTTGATATCTACAGGCGAAACTGCCATATCTCCGAAAGCCATTGTAACCTTTCCATCTCTTTTATACAAATATCTTTTAGCACTTGTAGGACTATCTTTTCTTGCCATAGTAATCTTTTCTACTGTACCTCTGCGAACCATATTCTTAGACTTGACAATATACTCAATAAAATCTTTACCCTTCTCTAGTGTAGAGTCGTGTTTGATTTTAACAGTAGAACCTTTCTTCAGTTTATCAAAAACTCGAAGCAACTTAGGGTCGTTCATCTTCATGCCTTCAACCAAAGCGTCTGTGATTTCTACTTCTTCTTTGTACATATTAAGTTCATATCTCTTATTGTCAAGATTTGCAACTTGAATTTGTACACCTTTAGACTTTCCTTTTTTATCCATACCCATCAAACGATATTTGTTTGTTTTTCCTGATGATGGTTTACGAGGCCCCATTGCAACTTTATCATCTATTTCATCTGAGTCAATTTCAATTCCAAGTTTCTTTTTTGCATAGTCATATGCATGTTGCATTGCAGCAGAGAATGTCTTGTGATATAAGTCATACTTCTCATCAAGTTCAACTTCTTCACCCATTCTAAGTTGTTTTGAGACCATCTTAGTAGTGTTCAACATATCACGATACGACTTAGAAATCATAGCGACAAACTTTTCTTTGTCTCGTGGTTTACGAATCATGTCGTATGCTTTTAGTAGAGTATCAACAATCTTAGAATCAACTTTTTGTTTCTTACCGTCTTGGAATTCTAAAGAAAAGTTACCTCGTGTATCCATAGCTTTACGCAACTGTGTAACCATATTCTTACCAGCAGACTTCTGATCAGCATCAGTTGCAACGTCATCAACGTCAGCAGGGTCAATACCACGTTTACCCATAGCCCTCATTGCATCACGTTTTGCCTTAGATGATTCTTTTACATCTTTAGGTTTGCCACATGACTCACATATTGATTCTTTACAATCACAATCACATGAACACATCTCTTTAACCTCTGGGTCATAGTCCGTGTTTAGTCTTTTCAGAACAGCAGCAACCTGTGGGTGGTCTGCCAATCCCTTTTTAATTTTCTCAATCGTTCTTACTGCACCACTATAGTTACCACCTTTGTAACGTGGGTCGTTTGCAATACCGATTGCCATTTTTACTTGTTTAGTGGTATACCCTCTAGATTGAAACTTTTCATCCAATCCCTCACGAACCTCTTGAAGAGCTTCAGTCATAGTTTTAGTATATCTAGTCATTTTTTTCTTCCCAAATTTTAAGAACTAGTTGACCCGTTCCCTTTATTATTCTGTGATACTCCATCTTAGGTATCCTGTATAGTTTTCCTTTTGACATCTCTTCTGGTAATTGATTGTCCATTTGTAATTTCCAACCTATACCAGATATGACAGATACTTCTCTTGTCCTTTTATCTCTGTGCCAGATTAACTCTTGTTCATCTACAGACTCACTAAAAGTTCTCAGTATTGTATCTTCGTGTCTTTGGTCATCATATGGGTTTACCAAAAGAAGTTGCCCCCACCAGACAAACCAAGTTGTTTAGCATATCTCGGCATGTTACATGCCCAATATCCTGCCTTTGTCTTATCTTTTTTATTTGCACAATCATGTCTTGCAGCAAATGATTTTCTTGCCTCTTTGTCATTTAACTTGATTTTTAATCCAGTTGTATCACCCCATGATACCTTTTTGATATTTCCAGATGATGGGTCTTTGACATAGACATAGTATTTCTTCGGCCCGCCTGCCTTAGGTTTATTTAGTTCAACGTCTTTTCCTTGATACTCTGATTCCATCATTGGACAATCTAGTGGAACATTCTCCCCCTCATAGACTGCGTACTTACCGATATCACCTTCCATCAATTCCTTATTGAACCCTGTAGGATTAAACTCTCCAGACTTATACTCAACTCTTTTCTCTTGGAAGAACTCGTAGTACTTCTCAGAACCAACACGATATTCGTTTGATTCTATTAAACTTGCAGTCTTGCATTCTTGACAACAATCTTCTGTTCCACAATGCAAATGTTCTTTGAATGAGATGATAGGTTTAGAAGGAGCCATTTGATTACTTTCTTTTACTTCAGTTTCTTCTTTCTGTCCCTTTGCTTGTTTCCACAAGTCTGCATCACCAGTAGTTCTAGTCTTACCACCAGTGATAAAAGAGTTAACTCTAGCAAACGCCCACTGCTGTGGTGTTGTGCCAGGGCGGTGTCCTGTCTTCCACGCCGCCATACCTCTATCGTATACTTTCTTTAGAATACCATATGAGATACCAGACTTGTCTGCTTTCTTAACAAGTCCTTCAATCTTCTCATCTAGCAACATAAGTTCAACTTCAGGCGGATAATTATATCCCTCTTTAGGAACACAGTTCGGCACCATTTTGCCGCCCTTCTTCTTCATTCCTTGTTGTGTGTGAGTATCCCAACATGGGTCGTCTTCACCAAACATTTGTTTGAACTTCTTTGTATGCTTGGATGGTTTAGTCTCTGCACCCTTATCGCCAGGAGCAGGCCCATCCTTTGCTTTTGCAAAATGTGCTGCACGTTTCTTTTTAGTAGATACTGACATTTCATCACCATCAGCATCTTTTGCATAATACTTTGCTGGTTCAGTACCTTTTCTATCTTTAATATCTTTGTCTTGTTTTACTTCATATAACCACTTCTTGTGAGTAGTACCGTCTTGTTCTGAGAACACAAGATAGTTTGTGCCTCTACGAATAACTTTACCAGATACGCCTGTGTAGTTATCTTCTACAATATCACCAATTGCATAGATTGTACCTTCAATGTACATATCACGAATTACATCTTCTTCTGTCTGTTCTACTTGGTGTACAATAAACGACTCACGAATACCCATGTGTTTACGAACATCTTTGAATAAAGACATTCCTTGTTTGAAGTTTTTAGGAAGTCCATTCTTAAAAGAATCAAAATCATCAGCAGATGCTGCAGCACGCATCTTAGAAGCAGACATCCCTGTCACTCCCTCTGCATCTGGGTCTCTTTCACCAGCAGATACAACCTCAATATTGTCGAACCCATAGTAACCGTGTCTACCTTCAACACCATTATACTTGTTCAACAATGTATCAAACTCTGTTACACGATCAGAACCAACAACCATCACGACTGATTTATGTCCTTTATTGTGTAGTGATACTGCAATTTCGAATACTTGTCTCGCTTTATCAACAACAATGTTCCTTGCATGTTTTGGGAACATCTTCTTCATGTAAGCAACTTTCTTACTGTAAGGAAGAGGGTCTTTCTTAGGGTTCTCTGAGTGTGATGCAAAAACATAGTATGGAGCGCCAGGATTTTTCTTTGCCTGTTTCTCTACTGCTTCTAAAAGTTTTTCATGTCCTGTAGTTGGTGGATTGAATCTACCAAAGGTGAAAACACATGTATCCCCACGAGCTTCTCTAATGTCTTTGAAACTTTTCATTATTCCGTACCCATTCCTCTTGCCTTTTTAAGTCTTTCCAACTCCGACTTACGGAGTTTAACCATTAACTTTTTTGCAATCTTTTTAACTGCAGCGCCCTTAGTTTTCATTATTCTATTATCTAGGTTCTGTCTTTGCATCAAAGATAGGTTTGCATATTCGTTTGGTTCTAGTCCAGCAAACTTCTTAATAATAAATTGCTTTGCTTGTTTATTTGCACGTTGTTTAAGTTTGCCATCTGAGGCTAACTTCTTTTTATTTCTTGCAACCTTTGCCTTGAATGCAGAAGACTTTGTAAGTTTCTTCATTCGTAAACCCATCTTGCGTCTAGTCGCAACAGACAGCGCTTTACGTTCAGTCAAGTCAGATATGAGATCATTCCATTCAATCATTTGTCCCACGCCTTAATTGCAGTAAAGTTATTAAAACTAAATTCCATACGGTCTACTAGTTTTACTGCATCACCAGATACCCTGTCGATTGCAACATAACCTTCTGGATTAGTAACCTTAAATCCATTTGATGTTTTAATGAATGTATCAGTTAATCCCTTGACACTATTTAGTTTCTTAACAATTCCCATCTTTGCATCAACCAAGTGTCCTTGGAAGGCAATGATGTTCTCTAAATTCTTTGTGTGTTTTTTGACTTCACGAAGATACTCAGTCTGAAGATTGGTATACTTCTCTTTACCTTTGTCACTTTTAACTTTGTCTATTTGTTTTTGAATTGCATCGAATACCCACTTCTCGTATCCCTTTGCATGTCCTCTGGGGTCACTAATCTTCTGTCCCTGTCGAACTTTACTATTATTGTATGTTTTTAATTGAGCACCGGCAAGTTGTCCTGTAAATACATCCTGTAGTTTTAAGAACTTGTTTAATTGTGCAGAATTAATTTTCCTAAATGTAGAACCAGCAGATGATAATGATTTAGTGACAACAGCAGTCTCAGTTGCTGTCATAGTTGCCTTACCAGATACATCCTTGTATGTTGCATCGTCCATCCAAACAGATGAGGGTTTGGTAAGTCCCTTAATGTTTGCACCGAATTTAGCTTTCATCCCTTGCAAATCACTACCAGAATATGTTGTGTGCCATACGACACCAATCTTTGAAGACTTGATTATTTTGCCCAAGTCAGAGTTTACATCTACTGCATATACGATTGTGTTTGGTTGAAAGGTATAATACTTCTTACCTTCGATAGTTGTTGTGTCAACATCTTCAGAAGTATACATCAAGTCGCCCTGTAGAACGTCTTTGATACCTAACTTGGAAAACTCTGCAAGTGCAATTTTGAACTTAGTGTTCAGTGAACCAGAAAGTCCATCTGCATCAATCTCTTCAGATGTTTTGTAGAGTTTTGGAGTTGCGTTGAATACTGACTTCTTTGCAACAAAGAATTTACCATCAGCAGGGTCGATACCAGCAAAGATTGCGGGCGCACCATCCCACTTGACAGTCATATTTACAGATGAACGAGATGCACCAGCTAACATGTCTCTGAGTGAACGAACAAAGTTAATTGCTGCTCTACCGCCAGGCACTCCGAAATTCAAAATTTCGTCTTCGATGTGTTCTAAGTGTAGGTTTTTCCCACCTTTATCTTCAGCGAGATACCCCGAAAAGTTTAGCATTTAGCACCGTTTCCATTTATACAAAGTTATTACTATTCTATTTATAAGGAAACATACTTAGAACTTTATATCACCGAACTTTTCATAGCGTGAATTTTGTCCTTTATCAAAGGCTGGTGTGTCATCTTGTCCACTATCTATTATATCTTCTTGCGCTTCCTGTTCACAATCATACAACTTCATCTTACCCCTGTCAATACCCACAACAAACCTTTTGTTTGTGCCAGGGTCATTATATCTGTTTTTCAACTGTTTTACCATCAACTGATTCAGTCCTTCTAACTCTTCAGTAGATATTAGTGCAAACATCAAATCAGCAGTAGCAGGCAAACCAAATGATTCTGAAGTATCTTCAAGTCCAACATCAGAGTTTGCATAACCACCACGAGTAGTTTGAGTAGCAGACATAATAGGTAAATTCATTTCAACTGCAAGTCCACGCAGTTCTTTTGCAATCGCCTTGATATAGAAATAAGAACCAATAGTTGCATTACCCTTGAAACGAGATGACCCACAAATGTTTAGATAGTCAATAAAGATAATATCTGGTGCAAATGATTTTTTCAATGCAAGTTCTTTGATTAGACTACGAAAGTGTCCACTATGAGCAGATGCAGTAGGATATTCTTTAATGATTAGTCTACCACTTGTTTTCTCATTAATCTTCTTAACCCTATCAGTGAACATCTTCTTTGGTAGATTGTGTAAGTCTTCCATAGACACATTCATCAAGTTTGCATCAATACGTTCTGCAATACGTTCTTCTGCCATTTCTAAAGTAATGTATAGAACATTCTTACCTTGCATCAAAGTAGATGCAGCCATGTGACACATAAACAACGATTTACCTACACCAGTACCAGCAAGGGCAATGTTTAGTGTTTTCTGTGGAAGTCCACCTTTAGTAATCTTGTTGAAATACTCTAAGTCAAATTCTAGTTTCTCTTCTTTCTTGTGATAGAATTCAAAACGATCTTCTGCGTCTTCAATATAGTTGTGTCCAATATGTTGGTCAAATCCAACTGCAAGTGCCTCAGATAGAATAGATGGAATTGCTTCTTGATTATGTTGTTTGTCTTTACCTTCAATAATCTGAATACCAGATAAGATTGCATTGTATACTGCTTTGTCTTTACAAAACTTCTCAGTAGTATTAACCAACCACTGCATATCAACTTCAGCTTCATTAAGAGATTCAAGTACCTCAACAACTTTCTGGAATTCAGTACCATTCAAGTCTTTTCTGTTATCAAGTTCAATAGACAAAGTTTCCTTTGTCGCCATCGCCTGATACTTATCCATGAAGTTGTAAATCTCTTCAAAGAGTATACGATCAGTTTTGTCTTGGAAATATTCACCCTTAATAAAAGGTAACACCCTACGGGCATACGATTCATTAAAAATGAGGTTACTGAATATTGTCTTTTCTATCGTCATCGCTTGCATCTGTAAAGTGGCCCTCATCTATATTCTGTTCAATTAAATGTGCTAGAATGTCTCCAATGAGATTAAAGAAATCATCACCAAAGCATTCTTTACCTAGTCCATTAGAGTCTAACATATTCCACTCAAATTGTAAAGAGGCATTTTCTTTTTTTTCGTCTTCTATTATAGAAACTTTACCATACTCGTATACAACACCTTGCCACATACCAGCTTTTTCTGTAAGTCCTATACCTGTCCATGTCTTAGATTCGTTCTCTACAAACTTGTAATACTCACCCATGTCAGACATAATGTAGATAACTCCCTATAATATATTTTGGTTTATCAATTGGTTTTCTTCCAGCATGTAAATGTGTCCACATTGGGGGGAACATTGTCATCCTACCTGTCTTTGGTTGAACAGAAATATCAAATTGTGGAAACTCTGTGTGGCCACCTTCATTATCATTTAGATATAAAAAGAACACCAAGAACCTTGGCGCACTATCAATACTACCAACGTCAACATGATTGTCGAACTCATCAACATCATTAGGCATATATCTTTTCATTCTAAAGTTTTCAAATGCAAACTGTTGTGGAAACATTCTTTCTGTTATATCACAGTCTTTCATATACTTATCAATGTAACTGAAGAAAACCTCTTGAAGAGTATCTTCAAAAGGCTTCCACTGTTCATGCAGTTGTAGTGTTACTTGTTTGAAAGAACGATGACCATCAAGAACGACTTCCTCATGGTGTTGAGGAAACCGTTCAAACATGGCAATGAGTTGTTTTGATAACGACTCAGATATTACGTTCTCATACGTCTGTATTAGGTTCTGCATCTTCTGGTAATTCCTCAACTGATTCTTCAACATCTGCCAGTTTTGTCCCATACTTAAATTCTTTACCAGCGACAACATCTAGTTGTTGCATCACTTCCTCAGTAAAGTATTTCTCTGGGTTGTTATTAATAGTTTTACCAAATGTTTTTGTACCATCAGGCAACTCAATACGAGTTGATACTGACTTAAATATACCATACTTGATTGCAAGTTCTAGCAAACCATAGTATCTATCAAGTCCACGTTCATACATTAATCGTACATCAACCATCTTATGTTCAATAGTTAATCGTGACTTAGCATTCTTACAGTGAATAATGTTACCAACAACAGCAGTTCCATCTTTCTCTTTCTTCTTGGAAAGATATACGATAGATGATGCCGCATACTTTAGTCCAGAACCACCACCCATTTCTTTGGTAGGGAACATAGAACCAACTACGTCATATGTGTGATTAGTAACAATCATAGGTACTTTTGCTTTACCTAATTTAAGTGTCAGTACACGAAATGTTGCCTTAACAATCTGAGCCCTTGTCATATCCCTAGTCTCTTTACCTTCGGCAGTATCTTCTACTTCTTTCGTTGTAGATAACATACCAAGTGAATCAAGACATAACATCATAGGAGCTCGTTGTCCTTCTGGTGTTTCTAAGTATTTGTCTAGAACCTTAATCGACTGTGTTCTAAACTCTTGTACTGTTGTTACAGGTAAGATAACCATACGAGAGGGGTCAATTCCTCTGTCAACTACCATCTGTCTTGTGATTGCAGATTCAGACTCAAAATACAACACACCAGCATCTGGGTTTGCATCAAGGAATGACTTTACCATGCCCATCAAAAAGAATGTTTTACCTGTTGCACTTTCGCCTGCAATAGCAGTAATCTTGTTGGATGCAAGTCCACCATAGATACTACCAGACAAAAGAGCGTTGAAGATATATGAACCAGTATCAATGAAGGAATCTACATCCCCCGCTTCAACGCCATCTGATACTAGTGCAGCGTATTCATTGCCCGCTGTTTTGGCAATATCTTTCAAAAAGTCCAATTATAAATCTCCTTCTTCTCTGTTTTCAGAACGAAATGAGTCGAACCCATCTGGGTATCGTGCTTCAAGTTTGTCTGTGTTCATATATATGATTTCCTCTATATTAGTATCCAGAGCAATACATGCCTGACTAATATACCAAAGAATATCACCCAATTCACGCTTAGCGTGCCATACAGTTTGGTCGTCCATAGGTTTTCCTTGGAACAAACACTTCTTCACAATCTCTGTGAATTCACCACTCTCTGCACTCAATCCCATTGCAGCAGTGATTAGACGTTCTGGTGGAACACCAAAATCATCAATAATGTCCAGTGCATCACCAAATGCATCTGGATCTTTAGATTCGTCACTAGTCACCTGATCGACAAATCTTATGTAATCTATCAATAATGTATCGTCACGCATATAGCATCTCCTTTAGTTATAGGTTATAGTTTACTATAATAACAAATTATTAAGCGTTTGTCAAGAGAGAATTACACCTTTTTGTGGAACTTGTATTCCACTAGTCTGTGTTTGCCATCCTGTAGCAATCTCTTTCATAGTAGGTACTACAAAAGCAATACAAGTCTTATTGAACTGCAAAGTTCCGTCAACCTTTTCACCTGTCATACAGACACCATCAACAAGAGCTACACCCTTTTCATTTACTTGTACCAAACGTGGACGTTCAATAGTATAGGACATCATATCATCTACAATGTATTTACCAATTACTTCTGCACCGTTTGTTAGCACAAGTGTTACAATATCATTTTCTTTCATTTTATTTTCCTTTGTTAGTCTTTCCAACGGTATGTTGGAAAAGAACCGTTCACATCAAATATGTTTGGGTGATTCATAAGAGCACGCCGATATGGTGTCCACTTAATTCCTCTACCCCAACACAACCAATCCATCAAATCTATCTTTCTAACTTCTTTGTTAGTTTTTATAAATTCAACAATTTCTTTGAACTTCTCACTATCACCCATAACTTTCTGTTTTGATAACAAGTCATTCATATATTCATTCATACCAATTATCTTATCTTTGTAGATAAGTTTATTGTTAATCCAATCTAGTGCTTTTGATGCTTCTTCATTTCTATATTGAGGGTCATCCAAATATGTATTCAGTAACATTAGTGCATCATGGTCATCTGAAAAGAAGTCTCCCTGCTGATATAGTTCTTCATAGTAACCAGCATCATACATGATATAAGGAACACCGTTCATCATACCGTCTGTAGTAGCAACACTCCATCCACCATATTTCTGTTTTGGAGAGAATCCAACATAACACTTTTGCAACTCTTTATAATACCATTCCTTATCGCCTTTTGTTGTTACAACATAATCACGATTAGGTTTATCTAAGAGTGGAATCCAAACTTTGAAGTCCTGTCGCATTTCCCATAACCTATCACACATTGCAATAAATTCTTTGAAGTGTTTATAGGTATCTGGTCGATGGTTGAATACAATAGTCTTTTCATTATGCTTTGTTACATCTATATCATCAACAACATCTTTTTTATTTACACCCAAATGTTGAACAGTCAATATCCTATCCAAGTCTGTAATAGTTTTAGTATTGAATGTTTCTGAAGCCTGTTCAAGTACCAAGTCTTTCTGTGCCTGTGTATTGATATAACATCTATCATATTCTAATAGCCCAGTCATGTTCTGTAGGAAACTATCTTTAGGCCATGCAACAACATCCTTTAGGTCGAACCAATGAGAATATCCCATCACTGGAGGCATATGGTGTGTAACATTGTAAAGTGTATTAACAAGTTGATGTGTATGTTCAGGCAAGTGTGACATGACTATATCGAAATCTAGACTGTTGTTAAGCATCCTTCGTATTACATCTACTCTAAAATGAGAACGCATAGTCTGGGGATAAGTTTCAAAATCCATGTACCACTGCGTTACGTTATCAAATTGTAATGATGGAACTTCAAAAGGAAGAATCATATAATGCCACAAGTCATCACGAATTTCATTCAGAAGTTTAATCTGATTCTTAACAACTTGAATATAACTATCTTTTTCGATATCCTTCTGGAAAGTAATGTTAGGATACCAGAGTACTCTAACAGTTTTTTGAAGTTTTGGTTCTTTTCCTATATCAAATAAATTCATTATATAACTCTCTTTCTTAAACTAGAAGAGGAGAAAGAATGTCTCCTACTAGTATAAAATACTTCTATAGGTAAGTCATCACCAGTAAATGACCTTTCTCTATAATCCTCACCAATAAACCTAACATCAATCTCTTGTGATTGAAGTAAGTCTATCAAACTTTGTTCTGTATCGTATGGAATAATTTCATCTACAAACTTTACACCAGACAGTTGTACATATCTTTCATACACTGACTGAACTGGTTGATTCTTTTCTTGTCTATCAATAGATGGGTCAGTTTGCAATCCTACTACTAACCTGTCACAGTTCTTTCTTGCTTCCTTCAACATAACAACATGTCCAGCATGTAGCAAGTCGAATGCACCACAAGTAAAACCAATTGTCATATAGCAACACCCATAAACTGAGTCAAGTCTTGTTGTTTGATAGAGTTCATTCTATATTGAGAATATGATTCAGTATTTTTTCTAGTAAGTGCATCACCATTACCTAGAGTTTCTTTTCCAAAATTAATTCTATACTGAAGTAACTGCATCTGTTCTATCGTATATGCCCACCGATTCATTAGTTGTTCATCTTCTTTTTCGAAGTCTGGTTGTGGTAAAATCAAACCCAAGTACACTGGAAGATTTGTCAATGTACCGTTCAAAACATCATCACCATAACCATAGACTTCTATAATTTTTGCATGACTTGATTCAGCACCAACACCTGTAGTCAGAGGTTTATGGTGAGTTGTCATTCTTTTATGAATATGACTTCTAGTTTTCCCCTTATGACCATTTTGTTTATCATAATAATTACCAGCAGACTTTCCAATATATACACACCCCTCAAACTCACAAGGGAACTGGTAAGGTTTTGGCATTACATCATTAAAAACAAATCCATAAGTTGCACCGTGAAAAGCGAGTTGATCACAGTGTTTATAGTAGTCTGTAAATTTCATCCATTCACATTTGTAAGGCGATAGTATTCTACTGTCCATTTTTTTCTCATTATCTAATAATATCAATCTTATTCATTGTCTCTTGATTCCAGACTTCTAGTTCTGTACGAACCTTATTCTCTGCAATCATTTTGTTGTAACGCTTGATAGCAAGTTTTCTCCACCATGCAATCACACCTTCAAGTTCAAATCTATCATAGTTTTCAGCTTTTGTCAATAGATTAGTTTTACCTAATAGAACATCTTTTGCATTAGAGTATCCATACTCTCCCATGTAGAATCTTTTCTGTGTGGTAACATCACCAGCCTTTGCAATCTGTTTAGAGAACAACTCATACGCTTTTGTATCGTGTTCCTTTAGACTTGCTTTGATAACACCTACCATCTTAGTCTGCATTTTTAGTTTACGAGATGATGCACCTTTATGTATCAAGTCTTCGCCACCATTCTTTTCTGTAAACCAATCACGCATCTCAAAGTAGATTTCTTCTCCAAGTGTCAATAAAAACTTAGATTGAGTATCTCCCTTGTAACGTAAGAATGGACGCATACCATCATACATAGAAGAACCTTTGATGTTACCATAAAGAGATGTTGTCTCAAATAAACAAAACTCTGTATCATATTTCTTGTTTAACATCCTACGAACTTCATGTGAGTTGCAGATTGCCGCCATCAATTTACCACCAAGATAGTTATATCCAAATGGTTGTACAGGAACAATGTTGAAACCCATGATAGCACGTTTGTTAAAGATATCTAAATCTGGAACACCACCCAAGTAATCATTACGAGGTTTTGAATTGATTAGTGGTGAACCTAGTTTGATAAATCCAACCACAGTATTTGTAGTTGTTTCCTTAACAACTAGTTTCATCTCTTTGCCTGGCGCATTGTCAGGCGAGAATGATGCAACTTTCTCCAACATAGTATCAAAGGTTTGTGATGGAACTTGTACAATAGAAAAGTTCATATCCTCTGGATGCATATCATATGATTGAAACATATCATCTTCCAATCCAAATCCTGGCAGTGCAGTAGGAATATTCTTTACACGTTCAATCTTACGAGCACGAAAATAGTCATCAATGCGTCCAAAGTCTTTGAAGTAAGTCATCAACTTTGTTGCGGCAAATATTGCATCATCTCGTTCTAGTATCATCCAAAAAAGTCCTCAAGTGTTGTTTGTGTCCCATATGAACGGTCAATGTTCCATCCAATCTGGTTCATAATAAATGTCAATGGTTCTACAAACGCTTTCTCATACTGTAGATCATAGTCGATATAACGATGAATGTCAAGTTCTTTTGGTAATTTAGTTATAAAGGATATCACATTAGAAGACATAGGGTTTGGTGTTCGCATGTTGATAAACTTGATCTTCTCACCTTCTTGAATAAGAGGATACTTGTTTGTCAACTTTTTCTGTTTACAGAAGTGATTGTATAACAATGCACCTTTACAATGCATAGGTACACCTTTAGAGAAAATACTAGAACTACTAGTCCACTTCTTTAGTCCATTCACTGAACGAGGAAATGCAATCTCTTCTGGTGGAAGTTTCATAAACTCTTCACGAAAGTCTTGGATAAAGTTGTTTACATCTTTCTCTGTACCAGACATAATAATCTTTAGACATTCTTTAATCTTGTCACGACATGGGGCAGGCGTAGAAGACTTGACTGCCTCAATACCCATAATCTTCAGAGAGGGTTCGTGATAACGTACACCCTCAACATCCCATGCATTTAGAATGTATCTTTTCTTTGCAGTCCAGATGCCTTTGTCAGCGATAACCTCACGTTTCATTTGCATCTTCTGGTCGAATGCATTTACATAAGTAGCAAGATCTTGATAACTCTTATCAATAAAAGGTTCAATTTTCTCTTGAGCAATTCTATCAAGGAAATCCACCGCCCTCCCACGATACGCACTCTCCGACTCATCTGTTCTCTTCGGTAGCACTTTATTAATAAGCTCGTCAAACCTAATGTATACTGAATCCGTATCCGATGCAATAACATAATCAACTCCTTCACTCTTCAATAGTTTATTTAAGTAACCATTCAGTGCTTGTTCAATCCACCGAATAGATAATTGTCCAGAAGTAGTAATACCTTCTGCAATACGCAAGTCATAGTATCTGAACCATTCGTTACCAATCGCACCATAAGCAGAGTTCAAGGAAATCTTTCTTGCCATCTGGATGTTTTGATAACGAGACACATCATTGAGATACTTTGGATCTTTCGTATCTTCGTATTGTTGTTTTGCAGTCAACATCTTTTTCTTGTAGATAGTACGATCATTGTACATCTCTTGCATCATATCAGGCAAGAATCCCTGTTGTTTGGTTCTGAACAACGCACCATTTGGTGTACAGGTAACAGATGCTGGTTTCAGTGGAGATAAGTCGTGTTGTTTTTGCAACAACTCATCAACAGATTTGTCAGAATCAAATCCCATAGTTTTGGGAAGAAGTGTTTCTGGGGAAATGTTGTATTGCATAATCAAGTGTGGATACAGAGAGTTCAAGTCAAAAGACAGAACCCATTTGTGTTCTCCCACTTGTGGATCTTTTACATATGCACCAATATACTTCTCACCCTTAGACTCGTTACTGCGTTTCTGAGGGATAACGATTTTACGTTTGAGTAGGTGATTGTAAATTAGTACGTCCCAATACTTCACGGATGTGAATGCATCAGACATGTTGACTTTCGCCTCATACGTCATAGTAAGAAGCAGGTCAATCAGTTTCATCTTGTCATCTAGTCTATCGACTAGTTCAACGTCCATGATGTTATAGTCGATAAAGGATTGATAGTCTTTAGTGTACCAATCACGAAATGTCTCATATGGATTCTCATCCTTACGTTGTCCAAGTTCTACATGAGCGATATGGTCAAGACGATATGATTCTTGGTTTGAGTATGTAAACTTCTTGTACAATTGTAAGTAGTCGAGATTGTTTACACCCAAGATTTCATATACTTGATCTTTACGTCCAAACCCACTGTTCACCATACGAGCGCTTACAACACCCCAAGGAGATAGACGTTTCATTGCGTCTTCACCCATTTGGGAGTTGATACGATTACAGATGTAAGGTAAATCAAAGAACTCAGTATTCCAACCAGTAATGATATCTGGGTGGTCAGATTCCCACCAGTTTAGAAACCGAGCAAGTAGTTCACGTTCTGTAGGACAATGTATATACTCTACATCATCACGAGATGTTTTGTAGGGTTGCATACCCCATACAAGAAACGTGCCCTTGTTGTGATCTTTGACAGTGATAGACAGCATTGGTTCTGCTGCTTGGTCTGCATTAGGGAAACCATTCTCACATTCCACCTCAATATCAATCGTGACAATCTTGAGTTGTTTAGAATCAAACTCAATTTGTTTTGGATACGTTTCAGATAGATATGAGTATGGGAACTGATTCATTCCATACACAAGATGCGGTTGAGACTGATACTGTTCTATAAATGCTTTCGCTTCCTTGATAGAAAGAAACTTCATTGGATTGACGTTTTTGTCATCCAAGGTTTTCCAACCAGTTTCTTTCTGAACAGGCACGAAAAGAGTGGGTTCATACTTCACTTTGAAGTTAGAACGAACCCCATTCTTTACTGCACGAACAAGAAGTTGATTACCCCATTGGGCAACATGTGTGTAGAAATTCAAAACATTTTTCCTTATCAATTAGATTCATTATATACGTTTTAAGGGTAAATGTCAAGAGAAAAGTGGCATTTGATCCTTTGGCGTTTCTGGGAAATATTTATCAACCATGTCGATAACATCTTGCCATTTAGCCATTTCCATTAACTCATGTTCTACTGCTTGAGAGATATCTGAGTGTTCTCCGATACCAGCGGGATTCTTCATGTAAATCATTACGTTTACTTGATGCATTGCAATCTGTGCCTGAGCATGTCCCTTCACAGCATTAAGAATATCATTGTTCATTGTTTCGCCTTTCATTTTATAGTTCTCGTTTCTTACCGATATTGTATTTTGTTTCCAAATCCCATTCGTTCTTTTCCTTAAAGGAAATAACTTTTATTTGGGACAGTGGTGCTTTCGGTTCAGTATCACCAATTATTTCAATCAACCCCCAATCACTCAAAAGAACTGATATTGAGTTCCTACGAGATATATCATTCTCAGTTATGTTTGTCTCCTTACCATCAAGGGCAAACAGTTCCTTAAAATGCACAATGTAATACCTACCTTGTTTATGTAGGATATGACATGATTGGTATAGTTTTCTCTCTTTACGAGATGCGACACCTATTCTTGATAGTGTCTCACGAACCTTTAAGAAGTCATCAGGTTCTTTTAGTTTTACTTCTAGCATCTTATCTGGATGCCATTCAATTTCTTCCATTTCTTCCACCTTTATTCAAACTATCTTTGATAGTCGTTATCTGTTCATTATTAAGTACGGAAAGAGCGACCTTTGCCTTTTCATTACTATAACCATAATACTCTTTAACATACTCTAAATCTTCCAACTTTTCTGCCTTTACCCAAGGCGCAAATCGCTTTTTCGATCTAATAGTATTTAGTAAAAAGTCATATTGAAGCTTTGCGTCAAGGTGGTGACGCATGTTCAACTCATTAACGAACATAATGGTATCATTGAATGCACCCAAACATCTGTTTACAACATATGCTGGATACTTCTTCTCCCACATAGGATCATCTGAATCCATCAGATTTTCCTTAGTGTGGTTGATTGAATTGAGATAATGTTTTAGTTCATAACTCATTTGAACTGCACCTGTGACATAATCTCAATCATAAACGCTTGCATGTTTATTTCTTGATCTGCAACAAATGCTGATTTGTATTGATAGTCAGCAACCGACATAACCATGTGTGGTATTGTTTGTGGTTGAACACTATCATACAATGTATCATAAATTTTACGATACAGTTGTGAAGGGTCGTTGTCTAGATTATTTGCAACCCAAGAACGAATAGACTTGAAGTCTTTTGCCTTGAGATGTGTAGTCAACTCCTTCATATTTGATTCTGATATATTGACAAGTATTCCAGTGTCAATCATTCCAGAAGCAGAATATCTTTGCAGTTCATTCAAAACTCTACGCCAGTCTGGGAAGTGTTTCATTACCAGTTCTTGTACAACTTTTGGTTGATACTGAACATTCTCTGCAAGGAGAATATCCTGTACACGTTTGTAAAATTCACCAGCAAGTTTTGGTTTACTAGAGTTTGGAATGTTGAATACAACACCCGAACATCTACTATGCAAAGGTTCGATAATCCTGTTCTTAAAGTTACAGGTAAGAATGAATCCACAGTTCTTGTGAAACTCCTCAATAAACCCACGCAACGCTGGTTGTGTAGATTGTGGATTGAGATAGTCTGCCTCATCAAGAATTACAAACTTGCGATTACCATCCATAGAGACAGTACTTGCAAAGTTCTTAATCTTGTTTCTCAGCACATCAATACCCGATTCTTCTGAACCGTTGATTAACATATATGTAGCACCAATTTCGTCAAGCATTGCTTTTGCAACAGTTGTCTTACCGACACCAGCTCCACCAGACAATAGTAGATTAGGAATGTGTCCATCATCTACAAACTGTTGGAAAGTCTTCTTCAAATCATCAGTAAGAACACACTCACTGATTGTACTAGGGCGGTATTTCTCCACCCATAACATCACATCATTCATAATATATTTCCTCTGGTTTAGGATGCTTCTAGAGCAATAAAGTATTCAATTGGTTTTGCAACATTGTTAAAATGTGAAATCCCTTTTGAAGATACTTCAACCTTGTAATCACCAGAGAGAAGTTTTAGATTTTCAACTTTGAAATAGTATGTGAAATCACTAGGTGCATTCTCACCAACCTTGATTGCAAAATCGTTTGAAGTTTCATTCTTACGATCAGTTACAGTCAGATTAATATCACCACCAGCAGTACCCTTTAGTACTACATCAGGAACACCAAGTACGGCAGATGCCTTTTGGATTTGATTAAATGTATCTTGTGTGAAAGTAAACTCTACATCCACAGAAGGCATTGTAATCTCAGTCTTTGGTGTAGTCACCACAGAAGGGTCACTAAAGAAGTAATTCAAAGAACTACCACCACCCTCTTCATTCAGTTTTACAGACTTATCTGCAAAGTCCAATGTTGGACTCTTGAATAATGAAAGTGCAGACAAGAATTCGTTCAAGTCATAGATTGCAAACTCATCATTGAATGTATCTGGAATAGTTGCCTTTGCAACAATGTTTTTCATTGCAGACATTGTATTAATAGTATTACCAGACTTCACCAGAAGGTTTTGGTTAATGGTTGAGAAGTTCTTGAGAACATCTCTCGTGTCGCCGCTTAATTGCATCATAATTTATTTCTCCATTGTATCGTGATTATGTAGAGCCATTATACCATAATGGATCACCTTTAGCAAGTCATTTCTGTTCTTACCATCTTTTTTTCCGTACCGTTGACTATACTTGAGTATATTGCCGATACAAAAACCTTCGCCATGTCCAGAATCCATAATGAATTCGGTGGCTTGAAACTTGTTGTGGGAATAGTGAGCAGCATAGGTTTTGTCTATGTACTCTTGTAATTCTTTCAGAATAGTGTCTTCTGAATATTTGTAGTCTATCTTTTTCAATTAATACATCCTATAAAGTTGGGTAGGGGGGCGAACCCCCCACCGCAGTTTCGATTAGCTAGAGTAAGAGTAATCAGAACCAGTAACCGCTTTCAAACCAGCAGCGATAACACCTTTCGATGGTTCGCCGAGTCTGTATGCAGTTTTGCCTTGGAATTTATTTACATAAATGCAATTACCTTCACTTCTAAGCGTATCAATCATCGCTCTTGGTGATGTCAAATCAAGTTTAGCTCTGAGAGTATCCCATGTTACATTCTTCCCTGTAGAAAGAAGTCTCATAGTTTTTTCTCTTTTTGTTAGTGCTTTTCTGCCCATATTATCTCCATTATCATATTTTATTCAAATCACCATTATTGATGATTAGATTATAGTATACCCTATTTCTAGGGCAATGTCAATAGATTTATTTAATTTCAATAGTACGAGGTTTCTTATCCTCTGGGATAACTCGTTCCATTGCAATAGATAAAATTCCATTCTTCATGTTTGCTTCTTTCACAACAACATCATCCGACAGCGTGAATGCACGCTTAAATGAACGAGCAGAAATTCCTTTGTGTAGGTATTCTGTATCATCCGTTTCCGATGTTTTCAAATCAATCGAACTAATGTTCAATCTATTTTCAGACATACGAACTTCAACATCTTTTTTAGAAAAGCCTGCAACTGCTACTTCAATAAGAAATTCAGTATCAGACTTCTTGATAATGTTGTATGGGGGATAGTTGGTTTGTTGTGTAAAGCTTGACGCTGTGGTCAGACTATCGAACATTCTATCGAAACCGATAGAGTAAGTATTGATCCTTGATGGATCAAGTGATGCGTAATTTACCATTTTTTTCTCCTTTAATTAAGCAAGATAAATTGTGATACCCGATTATCGGCATATCACTACTATATATAAGGATTAGCAGGGGATTTTTCAACCCCCCACCAATCTTTTTTTTATGCCGCTTCGGCATACTCAAGTGCTTTATCCAAAGCGTTGAGTTTCACTTTACGGTTACGTCCGTACCAAGCAGATTGTAATCTACCATCATTTGAACGTCCCTGTAAGTGGTCTGTCATGTTGGTGACAGAGTTGAATGCAGTCCACCATGTACCCTGAGCAAACTCAGCGCCAGGTTGTACATTCAAGTTCTCAAAAGCAAGTTTTGAGTTGCGAGAAGTAAAGGGCAGGACACCTTCTACTTTCTCTTTTGCAGGCGCACCGAATACTTCATTGAAGTATTGAATAACATTCTCGCCGGTTGCCTTTTTAGAACCAAGGAACGCAGCCATTGATTTGTACTGTTCCATCTTCTCACGAGCAATACCCATCTGTTCTTTTACTTCAGCAGGGTCAAATGCCTTACGGTGATTTACCGTAACCATTCTATCTGCATTCTGTGATAGAGACAGTGTTAGAGTATTTTTACATACCACACGAATTGGTGTCATACGAATGTTAATCGCCTTACCAAACTGGTGTGGGTTAGTGAACAAGAAGTAGTTGTCAGTGACATCACCCTTGAATAATTCAAAAGACTCTTTTGTTTTTGCAAGAGCCCACACCATCTGTCCATCTTTCAATGAACCAGCAGTGTGCATCTCCATGTCACCAGACATGCAGTACTCGTGGAAAAACTCAAACGCTTCTGAGTTCTGTACTGGATTCCAACCAGTACCAACAACATCTAATACAGAGTTGTCAGAGGTACGAACAAGCGCCTCTTTGTTTTTGATAGGAACACCTGTTGCAGTAACAAGTGGTTGTTTCTCTACTGTCCAATCAAGTCCAGCAACCTTTTGGAACTGGTCTGGTGTCAACTCTCGTTCTACCAAAGTACCTAGTCCATGCCAAGGAAGTTCCCCAACATACGCCATTTGCGCTTTTCCGTCAATCATTTCAAGTTCATGTGCCATTATATATCTCTCCTAGAGTGGTTTTTTTCAATCTTACCTATACAGTATACGTTGTTTTCATAACAAAGTCAAGAGGTTTTTGAAACTTTTTTGACTTTTTTTCATATTTCTGTGGTTGGTTTCTCATCATTACTTATACAGTATACCTGTTCTTAGAACAAATGTCAAGAGGTTTTTACCAGTTTTTTATGTTTCCGGCAATAATAACAAAACAAGTTATGAAGTTAACGACTACAATGATTGTTCTTATCATAGCAATCTTGTCAGCTTCACAATCATTTGCACCCTCTTTTTCACCTATAGCTTTAGCCCATAGTCGCCATACTTTTTTCATAGAATATACTCTTATGTCACTAAGTGACTAAAGTTCTTCTCTTTCTTGAATTGAACAACACTTCTAAACTTATCGAATAGCATATCTTGTTTGTGGGAAATGACGAACACGTTCTGGTCTGAGAACGTATCTAGGATTTTGAGGAAGTCATCTGTACCAGAACCATCTAATGATGAATCAAAGATTTCATCAAGGATTAGTAGATTGGTGTTAGTAGAGTTCTTCATCTTTGCGATTGCACGCCATGTGAATAGTAGTGCAAGGTCGATACGCATCTTCTCACCTTCAGAGAATGATGCATAGGAAAACTCATCACGAAAGCGTGACTTGATAGTTTCATTAAAGTTCTCATCCAAGTTAAACTGTACATAAAAATCCATAGAGGATAAGTATGTATTGACTAGCTTGTTCATAATAGGAAGGTATTGTTTTACTATCTTTGTTTTGATACCAGTGTCTTGTAATAGATTACGAGCAACATCAACATAGAATTTATCTTCATTTAACTTAGACTTCTGTTCTTCGATTAGTTTAATCTGTCCTTTAAGTTCGGCAAGTTTTACTTTATCATCATCAGACACAGAACCCTGTGTATAAGTTTCGATATCTTTTTGTAACTTTACATTAAACTTTTCTAACTCATTTATAGAAGAACGAATCTTTGCAATCTCAACATCATGTTTTCTGAACGCTTCTAGATTTTCTCTAATTATTTCTAGTCGTTCTTGTTCTTCTCGTTCCATTCGCTTGGCGTCAGAGATTGCTTTGTCAAGTTCTCCAACTTTGGAGTTGCGAGTTGCAATCTGCGTCTGCTTTGTTGCATCCGTAATATCTTGCTCGCATGTCGGACATTCTGCGTTCTCCTCGAAAAAGTTAATCTGCCTTTCATATTCACCTCTTTTATTCTGTAGGGCTGATTCAGTTCTACTTAGTTTACGAATTTTCTCTTCTAACTTAATCTTCTGTTCACTATCATATGACAGAGATGTCTTCGCTTTATCAAGCAAAACAATAGAGTCTTTTTTAGTTTTTATTGATTTTTCGTTACTAGTAATTTTAGACTTACTCTCTTCAATTATTGAAGATTTGTTTTCAATAACATCTTCTATAAACCTTTGTTGCAAAGATGCCTTTTCTTTTGTTAAGTCAAATTGCGCCTCAGTATTCCGTATGTTCTCATTTAGTTCTTTTGTTTGATTCTTCAATAGAAAGTTCATCAATGAAAAAATCTTAATATCTAGGATATCCTCAACAACCTCACGGCGGGCCTTAGTAGTAAGTTGCATGAATGGTACAAATGTAGAAGAACCTAGAATAACAACTTGTGTAAATGAACGATAGTTTAGTCCCATAATTTGTTGTTCAAGATACTTCTGATAGTCTCTTGCATTTGCATCTTGGTTAATCATGTTACCGTTAACGTAAACCTCAAACTTGTTAGGTTTAATACTCCTAACAACCTTAACGTCCTTACCACTTACGTTAAACTCAACCTCAACAACAGAACCACCACCATTTACAGTGTTGACTAATTGTTTCTTGGAAATGTTTCTAAATGGTTTATTGAACAAACCAAAACACAATGCATCAAGAATGGTACTTTTACCAGCACCATTCTCACCAATAATTAATGTAGATGAACTTCTGTCCAACTGTATTTCTGTAAAGTTATTCCCTGTGGAAAGAAAGTTTTTCCACCGCACGAATCTAAATGTAATCAAAGTTCTAAGTCACTCGCTTCTAAGTATAGAGATTTCATCATGGATGTTAGTCTATCTTTATCTAACTCCACATCTAATTCATCAATATATCGCTCTAACACTGTCATAGTATCTTCTGCATTCTCAACAATCTCATCAGACACATTAGATGCATCCAACTCACTAAAGTCCTCTACAATCTTAACCTCATGGGCTCCAGATTCGGACAACACTTTATCAACAAACCTATCGAATTGATAGATATCTTTTTTATTGACAACGACTATTCTAACATACTTATCCTTTAATGTCAATACATCAAAGTCAGAAAAATCCTTAGTACTATCATCATAGTATACTTTTTCAAAAATTGTGTGGGGATTGATGATACGTTCAAGTTCCCTCGTGTTCGTGTCAAACACATGGAATCCTTTTGGACAACCGTTATCAGACCAAGTCATTTGATATGTGTTACCAAGATAGAACACCTGTCCATCGTCAGATTTCTTGTGGAAGTGTCCACTGAATACTGTATCGAATTTCTTTAAGAATCCTTTATCATATCCACCTTCTGCAAAGTGTCCAGCGTGCATCTCAAACCCATTAATCTCTAAGTGTCCCATAGCAACCTGTGCTTTGGTATCCTCAATATGTTTCATGGTTTCTGCGTAATTATCTGGACAAATCCAAGGAATAAAACAAATAGGAGTTCCGTCAAACTCTACTGTTGTAGCTGCTGGGTATGTATGAATGTTATTAAACTTACCATTAATCAACTCATCCAGTGAGTTCACCTCATTGGTATTTTTGTAGAATGTATCGTGATTGCCAACCATCATATGGACAGTGACACCCAAGTCTACAAATCTTTGTAGGAATCGTTCACGGAAATCTTTAGCAATCTTGTATGAGACAAACTTACGTCTGTCCATAACATCACCCAAGTGAATAACTGTATCAATACCATTCTCCTCAATATAAGGAAAATATACCTCTTCCCAAAATTTGTAGAAGTAGTCGTTGAATGCTAGGTTATCGTTTCGGGCGCCAAAGTGTGTATCAGTTATTAGCGCTATCTTCATTTATCTTTATCTCTTCACCGTCATCATCATAAAATTTTTCAAGTCCTTTAGGTTCTTTTTTAACCTTCTTCTTAGGTTTATACACTGCTTCATCTGGTAGGAAGTTCTTCTGTAGATAGTCTACATATCCTGCTTGCGACATGTCTTCACCTTCCATCATCAAGTCCACATTCATGTTGGATATGATTTGGTGTTTGACATGTTGTTGTTTTTTCTCTTTAGCAATCCTACGAAGAAATGCATAGTAGATTATTTGAGTAAAATATGCAAAGGGGTTCTTTGATTTCTCTGGATTGAAGTTGCCACAATACTGTAGACAGTTTTCTATACCATCAGAAATCATCTCATCTCTGTATGTATAATTAATAAAGTTTGGTCGATAGGATAGGTGATTCGCAATTTTAAGGAAACACTCGCCGATGTAATTGGTTACTGGTGGTTGTGGGTCACCAAGTTCTTCTGCCTCTTTGCATTTCTCCTTCCACTCTTTCATTGCTTCTAGGAACTGTGCATTGTTGACGTAATGAACACCCTTTTGTTTTTTAGCCATTATAACTCCACATTTTGTTGCTTATAATTTACAACTATTCATATAGTATACACTTTTACAGGGAAAAGTCAATAGATATAATAAAATAATTATTTTTCAAAAACTTCTTGACTTTCTCTTGACAAGACGGTATTATAGGTATGTACCCTTTGAGAATAGATAGATCTAATGTATAGTTTTAGATGTTAATGAAGACTCCCATTCATCAAAGGCTTCTTCTGCTTCAATCTCCATTAGTTCTTCTTCTGTTGGCACCCTAATCTCATCTTCTACATCTCGTAGCATCTTGAGAACACACAACTCATAAAATCTAGATAATCCCAAAGATGCATCTGCTTTGGTAACAACCATACTTTTGTTAATGCTGTATACTTGTTCTTCAGAAAAATGTATCCATCTTCTTAGAGACACAGACTCCTCTAGTCCTAAACTAGTGACTCTAGGTGTAGTGCTGACTAACAAGGGGTTGGTTATTTGTATCATTCCAGACTGTGTATCTTCAACTAATCTGCAAACGATTTCTTCGCCACTTGATAATTTCAGAATTATATTTTCTGTCATTTGATTTTTATCCTTGTAATCTCATAGTCAAATTCTTCTTCTGCGTATATATTTATGCGTTCTTGAAAATGATTTATAGTAAAGTTCCTTTTTGACTTGTATGAAAAGTCATCTGCTATATCGAAGAGGGTAGCGGTATCTTTACTTTCACTCTTACGCAATCCTCGTCCAATACTCTGCAAGGTACGGACTCTAGATTTGCTAGGACTTGAGAACACGATGTTATGCAAATTCCGAATATTAATACCAGTAGAAAAAGTACCATAAGACGCAATAATGATAGCATCTTTCTCTTTCTCTGTAATAGCACGAATATCTTCCCTTGTTTTAGTATCTGTTCCACCATAGACATAGAAAACCTTCCTGTCTGTAGAATCAGATATCAACTTATGCAAAACATCTCCATGCTTCTCTACAAACTGAAATAGTATTAGTGTATTACCTTTTAGGTTCAATGTCAAGTCTTTAATGAAATCATTTCTCTTGGAGTGGGTTACGATGTAGTCCATCTCCTCTTGATAATTCATACCCTTAACAATTTTACACTCTTCTTCTGAATATGTGAGAACTATAGATTTAATCTTAAAATCAGATAGTGTTTTTTCATCAATCAACTTTTTGGTTGATATAACTTTATTTAGAGTGCCGAACAGTCCTTCTAGTACAAGTCTGTGTGTCTGCATCCCATCTAGTGTACCTGTCAATCCAAACCTATACTTACATTGATCTAGTTTGGTTAGAATAGAAGTCAAGGACTTTGCCTTAAATAAATGCGCTTCATCTCCCACAACCAATCCAAAACTATCAAAGTATGACTTAGGCATTTTGTATAAAGATTGCCATGTAGATATTACCACAGACTTTGATATCTCTCTATCATGTCCACTGTACACTCTTTGCATATTGTTTTCAGACCATCCGTAGTCAACAAAATCTGAGTACATCTGTTCAACTAGAGATGTTGTGGGAACAAGAATGAGTATCTTATCATTTGTTTGTTCTTTTATTTTTAGTTTGTAATATCTTACAAGGATGTATATAATTAACGACTTACCAGAAGCAGTAGGACTAAGAAGAAGTGCCCTATGTTTTCTGATTGCAAAATCCACGGCGTCAACTTGGTAATCACGAGGCGATATATTCTCGCCTCTGGAGGTAAGCTTAAGTTGTCGTATGAATCCATCCAGTGTTTCTCTGTCAATTTGTTTTTCATCTTCTAATTCCTCACTTATTTCATATGGTTCTTCCCACTCATCCAACCATTTTTTCAAATATGATAATAACCCAAGATACAACTCTCCTGTCTGTGGAGAATACAATCGTATTTTTCCATCCCATATGCGATTTCGGTATGCAGGCATAAATCTAGCGCCCGGCACTTCAAATGTAAAATGGTCTGATAATGAACGAGCAGTAGAAGGTTCAGTACTCACTTCTAAGTAAACCTCGTTCTTCTTTGTTACCTTTGTCACTTACACGACACCATCCACGAACTTGCGCCACTCAATAGCATTCTTAATTTCCCAATTACGATTGCCGACTTGTTTTAGAATGCGCTCACAGGTATCTTGACATATCTTGAAATATTCTACTTTTTGTTTTGCTTTGATAAGGTCTTCATCAGACTCCAAGTATATTGGTAAGTCTGCTTTTAGGATTTTATGGTCGAATGGATTGTCACGATATACGGTTGCGTCAGCTTTACCGCCGTAGTATTCCCACTTCTTGCGATAGAGTACTTTATACTCTCCCTCTTTCAACAGAACGAGTTGTCTAAAGTTGTTGTATATGGTGATATATTTTTGGTGAAGAGATGCAGCCCTTAGAGATTCATCTCCAAGTTCTATGTGGTCAATCTTCAAATCTTTTTCGGCAGATGCCTGCAATTCATCAAGTGTCATAATGTTTCATCCTATAGTGTGTGGACAGGGTCAGCAGAACTTACAGTTCTATATTTTCTCTGATTAGAGAACCAACTTCAGAGTGTCTAAGTCGCATTTCCCCCTGTCCACTGTGATATTTATAAGTCTTTATACCTTATCTCTTAAAACTTCCAGTGAATAATAATCATAATTCATAGTGGTTGTTGCAACTAAACCTGTTGCATCTGTGTCTTTAGTATCAAAATTAAGTCCAGATAAAGATGTAGGATATACATTTTTGAACAAAATTCGCACACTAGGATTATTCTTATTTGTCATAATAGTAAGTACTGCATCACTTGTAAGTGCTGATACTTTATCTGCACCACTACGAGTCGCTGCAGCATCTAGAATAGCATCTTCATATTGTTTAGTACTTTCTGGAAATCCAATACCTACCATCCAATTATGTATCTCACGCCAATTGTGTAAATTTTCCTGTACATTGAATGATAGTTCTATTGGTTCATAGTTGATGGTATCTCCCATCATAGGAAGTGCAGTGAATCTACTATTCAATACTGCGTCACCAGAAAATGCAATGCCCGGCAAGTTTGCCTCTGTGATAAAGTATTCAGTGTTTGGAATTTTCAGAATAGAAAAACGGAACTGAGTTGGGCGTGCCAAATCAAGATTATCTGGTTGTCTATCTAGAGGATTTTGTTTAACTGCCATTGTCATACTTCCTTTTCATACAACTATTTATAAGTCAAAAAAAAGGGAGAACCGAAGTTCTCCCCTAAAGATTGGTTATCCCAATTCTTTTTGTGTTACATGATGTTTGTAACTTGTACTCTTCTGTAGTACACGTTGTCGTTAGCAGTTAAAGCACCACCACGAGCAGTCGCACCACCAGCAAATGGGTTAGCAGTCATGCCGTAGCGTGTCTTGAAACCGATTTTTGGTTGGAAAGTGTTTTCACCAACCGCACGAACCATTTGTAATGGAACGTATGGGCAGTAGAAAAGACCTGCGTCATATGGTGAAGTACCTTTGTAACCCACTGTGAAGTACTGTTTTGCAGCACCGTTTGCAGCATATGGGTCGATGTAGACTTTGTAACGTCCGTTAAGTACACCAGCAAAAGTAGAGCCTGCATCGTCAACATTCAAGTTGTTGTTCAGAGCAGGAGTGTAATCCAATTGTCCAGCCATTTGAAGTGCAGATGCAACATCAGATGAACAGATAATCATGTTACCTTTTCCTCTACGAGTTTGTTGTGCAATTACGTTTGCTTCACGTTCTACTTGGAACATAAGTCCTTTGAACTTTTCAACACTCCAACGTCCGTTTGAGTCAACGTCCATGTCAAATATACCACCTGTAGCAGTATCTACTTGAGCGCCTGGCTTAGCAGTTACATATACTGTACGAACAACTTCACGGTTGATTTCGTTCAATATTTCAGCAGATAGGATGTTTGCAAGTTCTGTTTCAGCGTCCAAACCGTGGATTGCTTTAAGGTCTTGTGCAAGTTCCATTGTGTATTCTGCTTTAAGAGCACGTGATTTAGCAGTAACAGTTTGCTTTTCGATTGAGAAAGACATCTCAGCGAATGCATTGTTAGATGCGTCACCTAGTGCTTCAGCAGTTGTAGTTGACATACCACCATCAGCAGTATATGCGCCTGGCGAACCATCGTTAAGAACAGCAGGGTTAGTTTCACCGTTAGACGAAGTACCGGCGCTGCCTGGGATGTTTGAGTTTGCAGCAGCACCTGAGAATGCAGATTCTGCTTCGTTGTAGAATGCTTCATCGCCTGTCTGTGAATCAAAGCGTGAGCGCATTGCGAAGATCAAGCCTGTTGGGCCTGTCATTGGTTGAACGCCAGCAATATCATATGCGATAAGGTTAGGCATAGAACGTCTAACTAATGAGATCATAATTGGATCCCAGTTGTCAACATTTGCGCCTGTAGCGTTAACTGGTGCAGCTTCTGAAAGGAAGTTTGAATCCTCACGAAGTGCTTTTTCTTGGTTTTCTAGGATAACTGTGGTTACAGCTTTTTTGTAAGAATCCTTGATCTCTGGAAGATCATTGTGTTCTAGGACTGGCTGCCACTTTTCCTGTAGATGTTCTGTCTGGAACATTGTTATTTCTCCTTATTGGGTTTTCTAATAATATTTATAAAAAACGAATCTTTCATCGTTATTTTGCACGCTTTACATTTTTGCTAATTGCACTCATATAAGCACTCATAGCGCCAGTTGTATCAAAAGATTGACCGTTTTCTTCAACAGCATCTACTGATTCAGCGACAGTTGTTGCCTTTGGAAAATAACTTTCCTTCAGCGTTTCAAGTTTTTCACTGAAAGCTTCTTCAGTTGTAAACTCTACATCTTCTGCAAGAGACTTAAATTTTTCAATTTCTGTATCTGCAAGGTCAGAAGCGACTTCTGCGAAAACTGACTCACGAACCAATACATCTTTTTCACTCTTCAGTGAAGCAGACTTTTCGATTTGTTCATTCAATTTTGCTTCCAATTCATCAATCTTTACAGACTGTTGACCTAGAATGTCATACTTTTCATCTGGAATATCAACATAATGTTCTTCGAACAATGATTTTAGTCCAGAAATAAAGTCTTCTGCGATCTCACCTTTGAGTCCACGCTCAATAGCGATTTCGTTTTCTTTCATCCACTCTTCTACAACGTAGTTCATGTATGCGTCAACTTTTTCAGTCAACTCACTGCGTACTGAAGCAACTTCTTCTGCAACTTCTTGCATTTTAGCTTCTTCAATTCTCGCAACTTCTGAACGAAGTTTTGATTTAACAGCAGCTTCAAAGATTGTGGATGCTTTTTCTTTGAATTCCTCAGAAAGTTCTTCACCTTGTGTAAGGGCAGTAACATCTTCAGAAACATCTACAGATGCAAGACGGTCTTCCAAAGTAGATTCATCTACTTCTTCTTTATCATCTTCATCTTCTTCTTCTTCTTCATTTTTCATAAGCTTGTCGTATGACGCTTTCAAATCTGTTGCTTTCATTTTTTCCATTTCGGAATACATTGCTTTCAACATTTCTGCTTTTGTCATTTTTCCTTCTTCAAGCTCCTCGCCTTCATGATCGAGTTCTGTGTCTTCTTTGGTTGCACTAGCTTTTGGTTCTGCAGCTTTCTTAACTTTTGCAGACGCCTTTTTACCAGCACTGTCCTTTGATTCTGGATCAACGACAGCTTTACCCAAATCTTCTACTTCCCCATCGGCTTTTTCCATTGAGTCGCTTTTTCCAGCTCCGTCAGTAGGTTTCTTTGCTTCTTCAAGCTCAGCACTAACTTCCGCTTCCAGCTCCTCAATTGTCTTGTCTAGTTCTGACATTGGGATCTCCTTGATTGGTTTTGTCTTATCATAATCATATTTATAATAATTAAAGTTTAGACATAAATTTTGCAAAGGCAAGTGCGGAAACTTTAGAGTCCCTACGTCTTACCCCTTCATTTATATCATTCTTGATTTCGGCAACGTCAACTTCTTTCAGTATACCATTGTTCCATACCCACTCTTTACCTTCCATAATACCTTCAACAAAGGCTTGGGGTGCAGAAGGGTCTGCAACAATATCTGCCGCAGTGGCAAGATAAAAATCATCTTTCACATAATTCGCACCTGATTTATTTTCGATAGAACCCATGCCTCTTGAAGAGACACCAAGTTTACCACCGTCTTTAATTAGTGCTTTCGCAATTTCCCCCATCGGAGTTGAGAGCAATTTTGCTTCACCGACAAAGTTCTTTCCATCCGCTTCCAGTTTTGTGATCATGTGCGATACTCTGTCAAGATTGACAGTAGGGCCTTCTGGATGTCCCAGCTCCCCGAATGCACGACCTTCAGCAACAAATTCTTTGTTATAGCGTTTCACTTCTTTATTAAGAACCGCCATTGGGTAGACACGACCATTACGGTTTTTCATGTCTGCCTGCATAAAGATTCCACGAATCTTCATATCCTTTTTACCATCCTCTTTTTCTTCAAGGATGTATTCTACGTCTTGTATCTGTTCTGCTATTAGTTTCATATTAGAACCCCACTGATACTATTGGTGTGATAAACAGTGATGTTGCACCACGAAATCCTACACCAATGTCAGTACTGATAACAACACCAGCATTTGCATTAATTCTGATTGAACCAGTATCACCATCATCAGCAGCGTTTCTAATTGTAACTGCCTGTTTTGAACCGTTATTAAACACATAGTGTGCAGTATGTGACTTGCCCTTGGTTGCACCAGTGGCGAGCGCTTCTTCTGCTCCGATTATCTTCATGTTATCTCTTCCTAAATTGAGAGCATTTCTTTTTCAAAGTAATTCATAAGTGACTTAGTAGGTACTTTGAACTTCTTAGAAACACTATTTATAGTTTTATCAAAAGTATTTAGGAAATCTGAGGGTTTAGAGTCCATTTCCTTAAAAATAGCATCAATAGCCTTCCTCATCTGCGGAGATAACTTCTTATACTCCTTAGATGATTTGTGCTCATCTTTCTCTGGTAAGTTCTGTTTGAACTGCGAAAGAGTTTTACTCACTATCTTCTTCTACCTCTGGTATGTGATGTGTTACAAATGTTTTCGCAACATCTACACGTTTTGTTTCCAATGAATCTCCAACTTTTGCAGCGAGAGCATTGTTAAAGTGGGTTTCTGCTGCAAGGTTATTTCCTGATGCAATAGAGTCCACAAAGTTTTTTACGTCTTCCATTATCTATCTCCTGTTTCTGGATCGTTGTTTGCAAACATACCATCGTCTGCACCCATTTCGTCATCTCCGCCCTCACCTTCATCTTTGATTTGAGCGTCAATGTCACTTATCTCCTCATCAGTCATACGAAGAATTTGTTTCTTAACGTACTCTTGTGAGAAGTATGTTCCTACATAAGATTCGATTTGTCCAAGCATATCCAATCTTTCTCTAAGTATTTCTGCATTCTTTAACTCTGCAAAGTGTCCGTCTTGTAGGAAGTCGAACTGAATATGTTCTTTGAATGTATCCCACTCTTCTAGTGCAATAACACCTTTGAGTAGAAGTTGTGTCTTGAGCATATCTGCAAAAAGCATTGTAAACTTCTTACGAAGTCTTTGTACAAACTTAGTAAATTTAAGTTCGTCACGAGTAATGTTATCAGAACGTCCAATCTGAAATCCTGACTCTTCTGCAAGTCTGGATACTGGTACGTTCAATGAGCGATATAATTTTTTCTGGAAGTATGTGATATCATCAATCTCACCAAGGTTTGAACCGCCCGGCAAAGTTGTAATCTCTGTACCTCTACCACCTTCTCTACGAGGCAACCAGAAGTCTTCCAACATTGACATATGATTTCTATCATCTCTAATTTCACCAGTTCGTGCATCGTAAACCATTTTGTTTCGATAACGATTCATCACATCTTTTAGATATGATTCTGCTTTCATCTTTGGTAAGTTACCAACGTCAATATAAAATATACGTCTTTCAGGCGCACGAGAGATACGATAGATAACTAACGAATCTTCAATCATACGCAACTGATTGACAGGTTTAATTGCTTTGTTTAGGTGGGAAAGGACTGTTCCTTTATGCATATCAACAAGTCCAGAAGGGCAATAACTGATAGAGTCTTCAGTAATCTTTACGCCTTGTGTTGAACCTTGTTGTGTATCCCAACCTGATTGATTAAACAGATAATAGTTTTTAATATCTGTAACGATATCTATACCTGTCTTTTGATCTTTATCTTTTTTAGTCTCTCTGACTTTTTTAATCTTACGAGGGTCGATATATCGAACTTCTTTGATGCCCTTGCGAGGGTTCTTAGTGTCGATTACTTTGTGATAGTATACTCTACCATCAACATACCAACGTCTAAAGATGTCATGTCCCTTTGCATTAAAATCTAATAGGTGTAGGATTTCATGGAATTCCTCACGAATTTTTGTTTTAATTTTAGGGGAGACTTTAAGACGATCAAGAGAGATGGATACTGACATATCCCTCTCATCTGAAACGATTGCTTCGTTTACAATATCTTCAATCGCACTATCACACTCTGGTTGTTGTGCAATGTCACGATATCTTTTAATTAATTCAAGTTCACTTTTATCACGACCATCCAAATCTAGGACAGACGCATAATGTCCACCGCCCGAAATTACATCAAGGGTGCCATCGTCAGAAGCGGGGGCGGTGAATCCATCACCGCCTCCGTCCTGATTTGCTCTTGTAATTTTGAAACCAAAGAGTTCCGCCATACTATAATTCTCCTAATTTTACCTAACTATTTAGTAGGTTCAAAAAGACGAATTATACAGAGGATGCAGTGAAGTCTGTATATCTCCACGTTACATCAAAGGTCTCAACTTCACTTACTGTGTCATAAGACAGTTCAATTGCTGAAATTGCAGTTGGCCAACAGTTCTTCATCTCATAAGATTTGAGGAGATTATTATCTCTGTCTAGTTGTTCAACTCTTAACTGTGAATAGTAAAGTGCTGGATCTGTTACACCAGTACTTGTTTCCAAGTCATTGATGCCACTCATCCATTTTTCAATACCATTACGGATTCTAAAATCAGTTTCGTTAATAACAGTTGTAGTCCACGTTTCGAACTCTCTGTCACCAGCAAGATACAAAGTTCTACCCCTAAAAGGAATAGGAACTTCTGTAATTGTTTGTCCTGGCAAACTTGATGCCTTAATCAAGAAAGAGTCGCCCGCAGGCTGCAAACCTGTTGCAATTGACGGAGTATTCAAAAATACTCTGAACTGGTTAGCACGAGCACCGCCACCGGCGATGTTCGCTTTGAAGTCATTAATATTTGCTGTTGTCATTGTTTTTCTCCTTAACCGCCTACCTCACTAAACGATACGCCAGTTCTTACGGCAATAAAGCTTAGTGTGATAAAGTTAATTGAGCGAGCAGGTTTGATGTAGATATCTGCAACAAACTCGTTTCTATCAATAACTTCACCTGTGTTATTTCTTTCATCACAGACTACTGAGAAGTCTGTAATACCTCTACGTCCCTGTACATCACGCAAGAATGGTTCAACCATATTTCTGAACTGAGCCTGTGTGAATGCATCGTTGAATTCAAACAACTGATACTTTGCAGCAGTAGCGATTGACTTCTCAAGAACAAGGAACAATCTACGGACGTTAATCCTATCGAATGCACTTGGTCTAGACAACGCAGTTTTGTCACCAAAGAGAACTGTACCTTAGCCTGGGAATGTGACAATTGGATTGACACGAGCAGGATAAAGAATATCTCTTTGTGGTTTAGTTGGGTTGTATGCAAGTTTAACTGCACCACGAACCTGTCCTCTGTTGTAACCAGCTGGTGAGAACCAAGGGTCAGCAACATTATCTGTGTTCGCAGCAAGTCCAGCCATATCACCGTTCAAAGGAACGAAGCGATATACGTCTGAGTACTTGTCGTACATATACTTGTATCCAGAATCGAATACTGCATATGAGGAACTAGCAAGTCCATCAAAGAAACCTTTGACGTTTGCAGTTTGTGTAGCACCAGAAGTTACACCAACAACATCTGCCCTACGAGGGGAGATGAATGCAACCATATCTTTTCTTGACTCTGCAAGGTCGATAATTGCAACAGCGTGTGCAGTTCCGTCTGTACCAGCAGGAGTTGATCCTGCCATTATGAGGTTAACATCAACTGTTTCAGTATCAGCAAACTGGTCATAAGCAGCTGTTAGTTCACCTACAGATGCAGCAAAATCATCTTGTCCGATTGACAATGTGTCAACGTGTGGAAGATGTTGAGCATCAAACACTTTATCAGTACCAGCAGATGTAAGGGCAGTACCCCAATCTGTTGCGCCAGTAGCAGGGTGATCCATCCACCAAATGTGAGTAGAACTTACATTTACTTTATTTGGATAGAAGTTAGTTCCACCTTGTGGTGTTTTAGCATTTGGATGCTTTGACAAGAATGCGTGTGTTTCGATAACAGCGTTACCTCTGTTTCCAGCAACATCAATGTCGTAACCAGTGATTGCACCAGTTGTGTCATATACTACAACGTGAAGTTCGTCTTCAGCAGTAGATAGTCCTTGTGAAACAGCCCAAGCAGATGTGCCTGGCGCAGAATCGAACAAGTCATAGAATCTCCAACGTCTACGGATAACTGTATCATCTGCAATTGCAGAAAGTAAACCGCCACCATTTGGATTGTCTAGTTGACGAATAGTAAGGTTGTGACTACTAATCGCAGTAACTTCATACTGAGCGCCTGATTCTTCTTGGAAGAACAGGATATCGCCTACAGAAAACTCTGAACCGTCATCAACAGTAACTATTGTAACACCAGCAGCTTTTGCACCATTAATCTTGTTGTCAGCAGGCATAGTTTGTTCGTATGCTTCAGCAGAAGCACAAACAGATACACCAAGTGCGTTACCCCATGCGCCTGGATACTTGGAAGCCCAAGAACCTACTGAACCAGAACCATCTGCATAGTTATCGTCATAGAATTGGTCGTTTGTTATTTTAAGTCCTAGTTTAACTACTACGTTATTTGAACCAGAAGCGGGTGCTGAACCAAATGTAATTGTAGTCGAACCATTGACTGTAAAGTTAGTTGTTTTGACGCCTGCAATTGTTACTTCTAATAGGTCTGCATCAGATACCGCATTCGACATTGTAAATGCTGTAGTTGATCCATTTCCGCTGAAAGTTCCGATTGTGGCACCACCGTTTGCTACAGCGTTACGTGCTCCGTTGTTCACACGAACAACACGAAGTGCATTACCGTAGTCTAGAAAGTTAGCGGCAGTGAACCATGTTTCAAAGTTACTTGAATTTGGTTTACCGAAGAACTGAACGAGTTCCTTCTCACTTCCAACTGGTATGATTTGATCCATCGGGCCATTTTCGGCCACGATGGCAACGCCACCAATTGATGTTGCGAGAGCTGGAACAACATTAGTCAGATCAACCTCTTTTACGAGTACGCCAGGTGATACTTGAAATGCCATCTCTTTTTTCTCCTTTGTGGATTATTCAATAATTTAGTTATTTTCAAACTTACGAATATATTTATAAAAAACCAAGTCTACACTTTTGTCTTTTATAGGTTCTGCGGCACATAAATAATACTATGTCGGAACACTATCAGAAATACAAAGATACCATTAAAAGGGTATCACAACGCAATTATAGGGCTCGCAAGATATGGGTTAATGAATATCTTGGGGAAAAGTCCTGTCATTACTGTGGTGAATCTGAAACCGCCTGTCTCCAGTTTTATCCTCACGAGAAGGATATTCGTAGACTAACCAAAAGAAAAGGCTTGAACGAAGAGTCTAGGACTGAGGTTAGAGGTCTAATCAACATGTCCAAGGTAGTCTGTGCAAACTGTTTCCTTAAACTAGAAAACGATATTATTGATATTATGTAGGGTTTTTGATATCTCTACCAATCTGAGTCATAACTACGCACCACTGGACTCCAGCGTGTACCATACTCATCTATAATGGTTTCTCCATATGGAGACTGTAATCCATCGTCCATAAATCCAAATGGAGCCATGTCCTGTTCTAGTTGATTCTGTTGTTCTGAATACATTCTAGCACGAATATCATCGTCTGTCAACTCTTTGAAATATGTTTGTTGTACCAACCATCCGAATATAACACAACACATTGCTAAGTCATCTGAATGTCCATCTTCTGCTTCGTAGGACTGTCCTTTCAATATAAAGGTAGACCACTCGTTGATTAGTTCATAATCATTGACAATAAGTTTGTCTGATTCAATAATTTGTTTAATATTAGAACAACCCATCTTTTTGACGGCCTTTGTTGTTCTTACCCCCAACTGCGCTTTACCACCACTGAAGCCACCCCCAACGACTTGTCCCGCTCGACCTCGCATGCTTGCCATTATAAGGTTCTCATACTCCAAGTCAAACTGTAGAGCAGTTGCAACCTGTTCACCTATATCATTTACCTCAACTAAGACGTAAGCTTGATTATAAGCGTTAGCAACATCGTAAATGATGTTAGGGTATAGTAGTGGTTTAATCTCGTTATTACGGTACTTTGCAACAATCTTATAGGGTACTGTTGTTACGTCAAATACGATAAAAGCAGAGTAATCATTACTCGTACCCCTAGCAACATCTGCAATAATAACGTATGTGTTATTTGGTTCTGGACGTTCATGCATGTCCAACCCAGCATTTGATTGTATAGGGTTGTGGAAAGCCATCGTTTTAATCTTAGCAGGGTGTATTAGTGTGTTAGCAGAACCTAAGAACTCACACTCAAACTCTCGTTGAAATTGTTCTAAGGATGTGTTCGCAATAGTCTCTTCACGCCACTTGTCATCTCTGCCAGGCACTTGACTCCAATGAACATCTACGATATTATATGAGTTGCGTTTATTCTCTGCATCAATCCACAACTTGTAGAACATGTTCATACCATTTGGAGTTGATACGATAACAACTTTAGTAGACTTACCAGATGATATTGTTGGGTATACCGAACTAAAGAAGTCCTCTGCAACATTCTGTGGAACGAATGCAAACTCGTCTAGGAACAGCATATTGTAAGAACCACCACGAACAGCAGATGATGATGTAGATGATGCTACAACACGAGAACCGTTCTCTAAGTCCACTGAACCCTTGTTCCAAGACACAACTCCTTGTTGTAACCACTTGGGTAGGTTCTCATATGCAAGTTGCAAACGTCCAAGAATATCTCTTGCAGTCGCAGCTTTGTTAGCGAGAATTGCAACATTCATGTTTGGATTGAATAGGATATAGTGTAACACATATGATACAAGTGTGGTAGATTTACCAGACTGTCGAGGCAACTTACAGATAGTGAACCTGTCGTTGTGTATTGTGTTTACAATATCTTCTTGGAAATCATAGAGTTCAAAGGGAACTAATCCCTCATCAAGTGATACAATTTTGATGTAGTTTTTGATGAAGTATATGGGGTCTTCCATACACTTCTGATACTCTAAAATGTTATCCTTTGTCCAGTTTACAGGGACATTAGATTTTTTTAGTAGTGGATTTCCAAGGTAGTGTTCATAATTATCAGACATATCATAACTTAATCTGCGGCAGCGATAGTTAAATCTCCTGCCTCTACTTGTCTCAGAATTTCTGCATAGTGTGTGTTAGCAGGGTCTAAAGGCACTAACCAATCAACACCATCTATAGTACATTTTACACAAGAATTCTTTCCATCCAAATCTTTAGAGTATTTTGCATTTGTAATATTCATTTTCTATACCTCCGCTGACATAGCAATTGCGCCTGGAAATAAGATGTGGGGTTTGGAACTCGTAGTCGATGTAATAGTCGCATCAACCGCCCCTCCTAGAAAAAAACCAGAGCCGGCACCGGCAGATAGACCACCTAAACTAACGAGATTTCTATTTCCAGTTCCAAAATCTTCAACTACTCCAGTAGCCGAAACTATACTTAGAGATGGTGAGGCTCTCATTGCTGAGTTACCAGCAAGTCCTAGTCTAACAGCAGTTGTCGTCATTGCATATCCAGTATTAGTAATATTTAATTGATAGTATCTTTGACAAAGCGAAAGCTCTTCTCCGTATGAACGGTGTTCGAAATTTGTGGCTGCACTGCCAACTTCAATTTGTAAACCAGTTATTTCACAAGTCGCATCATTTACTGTGTACCAACTTGTAGCAGCTGCACTTGCACCCCAATCATTTGAATCATGAGCTTTCCATGCGTTTGGTGTACCACCACCAGTATAATTTGTTCCTAGATAAGGCCATAATAACCACTGTAAACCAAGTCCATTATCATTATTGACAGTTACTCCAGAAGCGCCTGGAATGGTTTTAATTACTTTTGTCCATGTATTTGCTGATAAAGCACCAGTATCCCAATTATAAATTTTAGTTGAATCAGTTGCTCTAAGCGCACCTAAGAATGTTGTAGCGACACTTGATTTTATCCAGAAAGACATAGTAATATTACTACTAGTAGAAGTTGAATCCCAACCAGAAGTTGCTACGTTTTGTGCTTCAATCCCTTGTTCATATTGAATATAATCAGCAGCACCAGCACCACTTGTTTGATTTCCGTTTGTAACTCTGAATGCTTTTCTAAAACCCAATGAATATGGTTGAGTACCACTTGCAACATCTACTTGTGCTTGCGTTGGTGCCTCGTCAGTACCACTATGAATAAGATTAGTTCTGTCTACTGTTTTCATACCACTGGTTGTTGATGATGTTCCTCTCTGGGCCACTACAAACGACCCATTGATGATAAGATTTCTACCCATCATGTTCGATGATGTTATATTATGTCCATTTACTGTTGTTGTATTACCACCAGAAGCATCAACGATTGCGTTTGTTTGAATTGTACTCATTATGGTTTCTCCGGCCAAGTCACATCATCTAACGATGTTGCGCTTTTTGTAATATCTCTAAGTGCTTGTCTATATGTTTTCATAGCAGAAGGAATGTTTGTTCCCAACTCTTTGTGCATAGTGACAACCCAATCTGTATCTACAAGCTTTTGATTTCTTTCTTTTCTTACTTCATGTAACTTTTCTTCGGCAGTTAGAGTAACTTCATTAGTTGTGAATTTTGAACCATCATAAGTCCAACCTATTGCAACATTATTATCACAATCTACCCAAGACATAGACGAATGAACTTCAAATCCACTTTTGTGTAAATCTACAACTTTACCATCTAGAATAAGCGCTTTCATTATGCATACTCCTCAATATAAATTATGCCAATTTTTCCAGCACCACCGTTACCAAAAGCACCACTACTGCCTGAATGGCCACCACCACCACCGCCAGAACCATATGCTCTACCAGCTTCACCATGCAATCCTGCTTGATCATCACGACCACCAGCTGAGCCAGTACCACCGCCGCCCCAGAATGATGCACCACCTATTGCACCACGAGGTTGATCAGCAGTAGTACCTCCACCTTGAGATTGTCCTTGACCGCCGGCAATATTAATTACACCACCAGAACCAACGCCAGGCTGTGCTCTTGGTTGGGTGCCACCTTCTTGTTTACCACCTTCACCACCAGTTGCTGAACAATAAGAACCAAAGGAAGAAGATGAACCAGCATTACCAGCAGAACCATTTCCAGCAGTAACAGTTGCGCCTCCAGAGCCAACTGTCACAGTCACAGTAGAAATTCCAGATGCGTCAATAATATCAATTGCAGTACCACCAGCAGCTCCACCACCGTTGTAGTTATATGTACCTTTACCTTCACCACCACTACCTCCGCCGCCAGTGCAAATAACTTTTAGTTTGGTAATACCAGATGGTTTCGTATATGTTCCACTTGAAGTAAATACTTGAACAGATTTTAAGCCACCATGTCCAGCAGCTAACATTGTTGGACTTACTGTAGCACTGTCACCAGTTGTAACAATGTTACCAGCAGCATCTGGAATATTCAGAGTTCTGTTCGTATTTGTATTAGGACTGGCAATGGTAATACTACCAGTTCCACTTGCATTTGGTTGTAGGACAATGTTACTCATTTATATCTTTTCCTATTTTCTTTATACTATTTAGTCTGCATCTGCAATGGTTAATTCTTTAGCTTCTACTTGTTTTAGAATTTCTATATAATCTGTATTCTCTATATCTTTTGGTACACTAGATGCTACACCATTAATGGTACATGAAATTGCAATGATATCATCTGTTGCTTCACCATTAACCATATCTTTTATATATTTTGCATTTGTAATATTCATATCAAATAATCCTTAATAATCTGCGTGAAAAATACACTGTGATAACGCACTGGGGCCAATATTTACAGCATAGTTATTGGTAAATGAACTAGAAGGAAAACCAGCTACTCGCAGTGCAATAAAACCATGTGTCGTCCCATGTCTAGTTACAGTCGCTACATTGGAAGACGTTACCATTGCTCCAGCAGGTCTAAAAGCTCTCCATCCTGTTCCACTGTGACTTATGGTTGGACTTACTCTTAATGGAACTGCAAGCGGCCAACCAAAGTCAATTTGTGTGCTGCCCTGTCCCTTTCCAGCAAAAATTAATGCATCTCCAGACTCACTCCAAACTTGACAATACCTTTGACATAAATGAAGTTGTTCACTAAATGATAATCTCTCAAACGGTGTAGCTTCTGTGCCTATTTCCATTTGAATATTTGTAATATCAATATTACCATCTCGTACTTTATTTGAACCCTGATTAGTTGACCAATAAAATAAAACAGACCAGTAATTAACTGATCCGATTGTTTTACTACTGAAATCTACAGCATCGTAAGTGTGTGTAAATTTTGTCCATGAGGTAGTAACAGGAACATCTACAAATCCACTATATTCGGTAGATGAACTGCCATAATAATATTCTCTTCTTAATTGAAAGGTTGTAGCAGTATTAGCCTTAACCATAAATGATACAGTTACTTGTTTATTACTAAACTGTTCTATGCCTTCTATTGCTTGTCTTGAATAAACTGTAGCACTAGTACCAGCAGTACCAGCAGTAGTAGCTCTTAAAAATTTAGGTGCATCTACACCATCGTGTCCAGCATGTTGTTGACTTAATGCTAATGTTCCACCAGCACTAAAACATGCACTAAACAGTCTATCTATAGTATGATAACCAGATTGACCGTTTGAATATGTGTGTGAAGTTCCTCTTTGAGCTATTTGGAAGTCTCCATTCATAAAACGGTTTCTACGTCCAAGATTTACTGTATCAGCAATCTTTGGGGGAGTGATTGCATCTGTAGCAATATCTGCCGTTCCGATTGAACCGTCTTGTACTTTGTCAATCCCTGTTGTTCCGTTAATTACTACAGCCATTATACTACCACCCATCTTGCGCCAGAAGGTACGGTAACTGTCACACCACTATTCACAGTGAGAGTACCAGCACTTACGGCATTCTTATTAGTTGAAATTGTATAGTTGGTTGTCACTGTCTGGTCGTTTTCGATAAACACTTGGTCTGAACCACCACCAGTAGCACCACCACCGACTGCACCCCAAGCACTATTTGAATATCCTTCAAATTGGTTTAGAGTGGTATTGAATCTGAACTTACCATCAGCAGATGTACCTCTTTGTGCAGTTGTACCTTTTGGTAGAGTAATAGAGTCTGTACCTGTAAGTACCATGTTACTTGCAAGGTCAGCACTTGTGACTCCACCTCCGTCTGCAATAACACTAGATTTAATTCTTGTCAAGGGCATATTATTCTTTTCCTTTTAACATCTTTTGTAGTTCAGCGGTAGAACCAACAAACAATGCATTCGTTACATTCTTAGGGCCTTGGTTAGGCACTTCTTTCAACTTCTTCATCTTCGCCTGCAAGTCACCAAGTTTCTCTGTTACGTCTGCAACCTGTTTAATCAAGTTCCCAGCAACCTCATATGCTCTGGGATGTTCACCTTCTCTTGCGAGGTCTAGAATACCATCAATTGCATCCTGTCCTCTTTCTACCAACTGATAAAAATTCTCTCTCTGATATTTATAATCATTGTCAGTGTCTTGTTCATTTGTTTCTGGAACAATTACTGGGCGAGGTGGAGTAACTTCTCTTGTAGTTGTTTCCACAACATCTGTTATTCCAAGAACATTATCTAAAATTTCAGTTTGGTTTGACATTTCATACCTATGGTGCTGTTGGCCAAGTCACATCGTCTAGTGAAGTTGCACTATCTGTAATATCTCTTAGAGCTTGTCTGTAAGCAGTTTGTGCATCTGTCATAGTCAAGTCTGAACTTGCCCACCAATCAGTTTCAGCAATCAATCTATCTCGTTCTGCACGAAGTGCTTTCATTGGTTCTGCAGCAGTCAAGTCTTGCATCTTGGCATTTACCGCATCCCATGTTAAACCTTTAGGCCAGTCAGAAGAGTTGTCTGATTCGATTGCAGTTCCATCATCAGTTGAACCTGTTACCTTACGGAACATTGCTCCAAATTCGTCTGCATTTGTTGGTTCGCCTCTAAGAACCCATTGTGTGACACCAAGAGCACTTAGTGCGTCTGATACTGTTGCCATTATTTTTTCTCCTGTTTATTCATTTTGTTATCCACTAATTTCCATAAGAACTATATTACCACCCTTAGCAGAATCATAAGTTAGTATGTAACCACCAGTTAACAATTTAGTTTGGATTGTGTATGTTAAAACTCCTGTTGTACTTGGTGAATCTAGAACGCCAACATATGCTGGTGTGTCATGTTCATTGTCTGCATTTCTAACTTGCATAGTTTCACCAGAACCATCACTATTCCAAATATAAGCTGCACTACCACCATTAATTTCTCTGCGTAATCTAATACCACCCCTAATTGGACTACCAGAACCATTAATACGCATATGGTTACTAAATGCAACGTATATCTTACTGTTTGCAGAGGTTGGGGTAATGTTGAGAGTATAATTAGTACTTGCCCAACTGGTTGCGGTGTTACTGGTAGATGCAATTGTACCAGTAGTTAATACTTGAATAACATGTCCTGCTGGTGGAGTAAATCCATTAGATGCATTTAGAGTCTTGCCAGATGCAAGTGAAACTGTGCTACCTGTCTCTGCGGTGATTGTGTTAACTGCTAAAGTACTCATTGTGCAATCTCCATAAGTGTAATTGAACCAGTACTACTATCATTATTTATTCTAGCTGTAGATCCACCTTTATAATAGAGTTGATATGTAGTTGAAGAAGTTGTACTAGGAGAATCTAAAATTTGTAATGATGTATGACCGTGGACATAAGAACTTCCACTAAACATAGTACCAAATCCACTTGTAGAGTTACCTAAATTTGTTGAACCTCTGTATATTGTTGCATTAAAATTATTAGTTCCAGATGGTGTACCATATGAAAAACTAGTAGTTACAAATATTTTACTATTAGAAAACTTTGGTGTTATTGCTGCTACTAAACCACTGTGTGCTACAAATGAACTAGCGTTAGTAGTGGTTTGTTGAGAGCTATTTGTTACACTTACTACTTGTATAACGTGGCCTGGAGCATGCACTGTACTTGCAGTTGTTGCCCCTACAATGTTGTCTACTGTTAATGTTGATGCCATCTCTTATATCTCCTATACGATTGACAAGTTGCCACTAACAGTAAGTGTGACACCATCTGCAACCGCCAGAGGGCCTGCTGCAAGTGCATTGTCTGTTGATGCAATTGTTACATTTGTGTTTAATGTTGGTTCGTGTACTCTGAAGATATGTCCCTTACCACTAGTAGAATTTCCACCAGAAGTTTCTCCTTGGAAAAATCCACCACCCAAATTTGCTTGTGCAGAAGTAGCAATCTTCGCCAGTGTTACCGCACCATTTGTAAGTTCAGCAGTTGTTACTGAGTTGTTTGCTAAGTCCTCGGCAGCGATGACATCCACTCCGATACTTCTTGATAATATTTTTCTAATTGCCATTTTTTTCTATCCTATTAAATGTCCGCCAAAGTTACAATTTGGGCCGTAAAACTCACCGTTTTGTGCGCCGGTCGATTGGGCATGAAGAGTAATTTCATCATTTGCAGCCAATTGAATGGTCATTGAGTCAGTTGCTGCTTCATCCCTTGCACCAATATTGTAGTAGTAAGCCATAATCATACCAGAGTGACCAGTAATTGCGCTGTTGTTTTTCTGAAACCGTGATTGCCAATACGTTGAGTCAGCACCACCAGATTGAACTCGCCCATATAATCTGTAGTAGAAGTGATAAACACCTGCTACTGGAGCAACGAATTTAGAATTTGTACTATCGTAATGACCACCTACGTTCAAAGTTGGCGTTGCGTTCAAAACAATTTTTGTCCAAGCACCGTTGCTAAATATAGTCCAAGCACCAGTGCCATAAGCGTTGAACGCTGGTTTTGTTGGTTGAGAAATTCTACCAGCACTATCTAATGTCATTGCTGTTGTGCCACCAGTGTGAACTATTGTATCTACTTTTAATGTACTTGCCATATCGTTTTCCTAATTCTTTGTATTATTTATTCGTCTTGACCAGTAGTTGGGTTATAATTTTTTGCATCCGTAAAGAAAGATGTTGTTTCATTGAAACCGAAATCACCGTCATCTGTATCCCAATCACTCGGCGCAACGTCAGCCGGTTTAGGTGTAGCAGAATATCTCTGTTCTCTCTTAGGTGCTGCAACTTGTAAGTCTGTGTATTGATCGACTTGTACAGAACGAATAACACCTTGTGACGTTACTGGGCCGTACATATAATACTTTGCAGTAAAGTTTAGTGTGTAAATGATTGCCCTACGATTTGCAAAATCTCCCTCATAGTCATCCTCATAACTGATATCATTTAACACAATAGGAACGTCCCTAATGATATCAAGTTCGGCAGACTCCTTCAAAGTAATCGTGTACTCTGGTTGGAAGTATGGAAGAATTTGTTCAACAATCTGTAGTGCATCATCTGAGTTTTTACTCATAATGAATAGTTCAAAGTCAACATTATAAGGTACAGGCATAAATCCAGACTTGATAGAATCTCCATCAGTTCCGTTTGCCGCTTTCTTAACCTTAATCGACTTGTTTAGTTTTCTATTGGTGTCATAAGATAGTCCACTAATCTCAAAACCAATACGAGGTAGAGTTACCGCTACCTTCTTATTAAGAGAAGGGTCTTCTCTTAGTCTTGCCAACCATTTTGCTTTTGGCCCATACGCAAGTGGCACTTTCATTGTCTGTGCAATGTTGCCTGTGTTATCTTTCTTAGCGAGTTGGATATTATTAAAAATAGTACCAAACCCAACAACAATGTTTCTTGTTGATTCGTTATAAAAATATTGTCCAATCATAATTATTTCATCCCAGCATCACCGAATGGATTAGATTCGGTAAAGTCTAATATATTATCGTCTTCTCTTTCAAAGAAATCGTTCATTGCGTTTTCGTCAATAGTGTCAACTTTATATGTTTCTAGTACTATATAGGACGCATCGGCACCCTGTACTGAACCCTCAACCTCTAGAGAACCACCATGTGTTTCATCTTCAGAAAGAATTTTATCTCCTAGTTCATCGTCCAGAAGAACACCAGAATTATCTTCTAGTGTGATTTCTTCATTAAATGTTCCAGTTTGTTCAAGTGAAACTTGATATTCTAGTTGATCCAAACTATTGTCTGTCTCTACAGAATCAATCTCTGCAATACCAGTATCAATATCCTCTGAACCGTATTCAAAGGTTTTACACTTTAACTTATATGTAGGTAGATTGTGAACCTGATAAAATGGATCATCATGGTCTACAAAAGTTATTTCAAATAACTTTCTACCTTTAGGCCAGTATACCAAGTCACCTTCATTTGGTCGTAGAGAAACAATGAGATTATTGTCAACTGAGACAAACTGTTCCCACCGTCTTCTTGCTACAGTGAAGGTTGCATCATCCTGTATGTCCAAACCAAATTTAGACATAAGTTCCTTTTCACCCTCATAACCGTCATTGTTATCGACATACATCTCAATGAGATATGCATCTTCAAACTTAGACAGACCGTCTTCACCAAATAGTTCATCTTCTGATACGAGTCTACGAGGGATGTAGTATACATCCTGCCCATAGATACGCAACTGCTCTATGATTAAGTCTTCATAGAGGTGTTGTTCTGGGCGTGTTCCTGTATCAAAATAAACATTAGTCGGCATAACTTACCCTATCATATGCATTGGTGGTAACTCATAAGCAAGTTGAATTTGTTCTTCAAGTTTATTGATTTCTTCTTGTGCTTGAGTATAAATCTGTTCGCCATTTAGTGCGACACCACCTAACATCTGAATTCCTTGAAACTTAGAAAGGTTTGCACCCCACTGAAGTTTAATTAATTGTGTTGTGTACTTCTTCAAAAAGATATCGTCCCATACATCAACAAATGTTGCTGGATCTAATTTACGATAACATTCAATAATGATGTAATCACCATCAGCAACATCAAGTTGCCAATCTAAGTCCAAATACAACCTGTTTTGATGTTGGTTGTGACGTATCTGTGTATCACCTGTCAAGATATGGTCTAGAAAATCTAGATGTTGCATAGTCATTTCGTAATGAATGACTGAGGTTGAACTAAAGTCGTATAAGTCATTCAGTCTTAACTGATACTTAACGTCAAACATATTCATCCCACCCTTATCAATGAAAGGGAATACTTTTACCACAGACATAACTGTGCTTGGAACAGGAATATAATTTTTCTGTTCTTTCCATACTGCTGTTGTAGATGTATCAACATCCGTTACTGAAGGTAAAGATGTATCAGAACGAGCTCTATTAATATCTGCTTGAGTAATCTGATATTTCAGATATACTCTTTCAATACCATCGTAGTGATATTGCGAGAAGTATTGTAGTGCTTCATCAATTCTGTCTTCTACTTGATCTGGGTCAACATTAATTTCAATCACTGGTTTCCCTAGTGATCTAAGACAGTATTCCTTAAATGTCGCCCTTGTATTTGGTATTGCCATATCTTTATCCTAACGCAATGCTAAGAGCGATTGCGAATCCCTCATCTGCACCCTTATTTGCTACCTCAACAACTGTTCCATCCGCCTTCTTTGTATATATTTTTTGGTCGGCAGAGTTAATAGCAATCTCCCCAGCTTCTAAATCACTAGCAGATGGAGTAGATGTTGCAGTCTCAGAGCGTTTTGGTTTAATTGCAATTGTTGCCATAATTTTCTCTTATTAATTAAAATGTGCCGCCGTCTATAGAAGTCCCAAATGCTAGAGTATCAGAAGATGCTGTATAAAGTAGAATTCCATCATCACTACCGCCACCGTCAAGTGCCGACAATGTGTTTGCAGAGTTTGCTACTAGAACAGAACCTTTCGCAACACTAGTTAGTCCAGTACCACCGTGTGCAACACCAATTGCTGTACCATTCCATACACCAGTTGCGATTGTTCCCAATGTTGTAATAGATGATTGTCCAACATAACCACTTGCAATAGTGATTGCGTTTGCAGCCACAGTAATCTTGTCTGCTGTTCCCACAACATCAATTGTGTTACCAGTTTTAGTTAAACCAGCACCAGCAGAAATCTGTCCAGCACCTGAGAATTGTTCAAATGTAATTCCTGTAGTACCAAGTGAAATTGCACCGTTTGTACTTAGAACATAACCGTTGTCTGCGTTTGCAGTACCTTCTTCAGTAAATGTAAATGCACCAGCAGTCAATTCAGAAGCAGCGTCTGCATCTGGAGTTCTTGTTAGAACAAATGCAGCAGAACCAGAACCAACAGTCGTTACTTTATAGAAACCGTTCTGTGCAGCAGTTGATTGGTCTTTTACAAGAACTCTATCATTCACTACAAGAGTAACACCGTCTACTGAGATTGCACCGTTAGAGGATGCAGTCAATGTACCAGCGCCATTGTTGTATGTTGCGGCAAGGTTTGCAGTTGTAGCAACTCTTACAGATGCCTTAACGTCAAGTCCGTTTGCAACACTATCAACATATGATTTATTTACAAGTGAGTCTGAACCAAATCCTGCTCTTGCAGTATATCCAGAAGGAACTGTTACTGAGCCTGTTCCGTTAGGAGCAAGTATCATGTCACCATTTGAGTTAGTTGTTGAAATTGTGTTTGCATCAAGTGTAAGGTTGTCAACAGCAATTGCAGTCATTCCTGCCAATGCAGTGATTGTATCACCAAGTGATGTATCAGCACTACCGATTGTAATTCCATCGTTAGCAAGTTTTGCATTTGCGATTGAACCAGCAAGTTGTGCATTTGTAATTGTTCCAGCAAGAGATGATGTTGGATAGTTTGTTGCATCCGCCAAGTCAAATGCTGGGGTTGCATCAGTAGCACCAAGTGCAAGAGATACACCACCGTAAGAAACAGTTGAGTTTGCTAATGCACCATTAGCAATGTTAGTAATGGTGTTATTAGAAGCATTTATAGTTTTATTTGTAAGTGTCTGTGTACCAGCAAGTGTAGAAACAGTAGAGTCGATTGCATATGTGATTTCATTATTTGATACAGTTGTGTCGATACCTGTACCACCAGTGAATGTTAGTGTCTCACTAGTACTAAATGTGTCATTTGAACCACTGTCAGCTGCAAGTGTGAATGAACTTGAGATTGCACCAAATGATAATGCACCAGAACCGTTTGTTTTTAGAAACTCATCTGCATTTCCGTCTGCTGCAGGCAAAGTAAATGCAACATTTGCTGCAAGAGCATTTGGAGATTTAAGTTGAACATGGTGTGTGCCGTTGTTCGTTCCTTCTTTTAGTTGAAGAGAACCACCAGTTGTTGCGTGATTACCAACATTAAGGTCATCAATTGCTTTGTTTGTATCAACTAGAATTGCTGAACTTGCAGTTAGTGTACCATCTGCATGGTCTATCTTATCGTTAAAACTTTTACCACCAATTACCTTTACGGTAGAACCATCACCAATGTAAAATTTTTCATTACCGTGAGTATACGCCAATTCACCATCAGAGAGGGTGCCAGGAGCGGTACTACCAGTAGATCGTTTGATTTGTAATGTTAATGCCATTTTCTTTTTTTCCTATTTAATTAAAAACTTCCACCGCTCAATGTGAGGTTTCCACTTGTAGTGTCAAGTTCGTTTCTAGCAGTCCACTTACCAGTTGCAGTTCTATATTGTAATAGAGAACCATCTTGTAATGGGAATGTTGAGATATCAACATCTGCCGCTTGGGAAATGTTGTTTGCAGAAGATCCCGTAGCACCAGAGTCACCTTTAGGCCCAGGCACTGTTACACGAGTTACTTGTGGTTGATTTCCCTGAGAAACCGAACCAACTACTGTTCTAGATGAATTAACTGTTGCTGTTATAGACATATTTTTACCTTGATACGCTTGGACTTAGAGTTGCAATACCTTCAACGACCCTTGTTTTACTTCCAGAAGCGTCTGTTATGACCAAGTCATAAACATACCTTCCAGACTCAAGAGCCGCAGTTTGCGTGTCTGTTAGTGAAATTGTGATTTGTCCTGTAGTTCTTGGCGCAGCGAACTGAGATGTAAATGTAGTCGCAGTTGACGATTCATACGTCTTGCGAATCATACCAAGTGCAGTATAGTTAGTTAAATCAAGTGCATTGCCATTAGAATCATTGACTGTTACCGTAGTGGTAAAGTCAGCATCTTGATCTATAAATAAATTTGATATTGTTGCCATCGAACACAGTCTCCTTCTAGTTCTATTTATAAGGATTACGACTTAGATGTTATGACAATAAATAGAGTTTTTGCTTACACAATATATAGTGTAGATTAGTTTAAGCATCTTCCAATGCAGTGATACGAGCTTCAAGTTCTTGAATTGTTTTTACCAGTAGCGGTACGATTTTTGATTGATCTATGCCTTGCATTACTGCATCACCATTATCGTCAACTTCGTCTTTAGTGCCAGTAATTGCTTCTGGTACAACTGACTGTACTTCGTGAGCTAAAAACCCATCGACAAGTGTGTTTGTATCATCAGCAATAAAGTTAAACCGTGCTGGCTTGAGTTGCTTAAGACGAGTTGTTGCATCCCATGTATAGTCTACGTTTTCTTTTAAGCGATAATCGGAAGAAGTATTATAAGCTGTGTTAGAACCATTCATTACAATAGTTCCTATTTTACCATTAGGATTTCTAAATTGAACTACTTGTAATGAGGAAGTTACTCCAGCAACAATATTATATTGAGGGTATCCTGACCCATATGTAAGACTATGACCTTGACCTTGAACAGCAGTTGGGCCTACAAGGAGTGCTGCCGAGAACCCGCCACTAGCAGGCATCAAACGAGCAATTTCTGTGCCGCCACTTTGAAAGGCGTGATACCCAGAGTTTGCGTTATTGTAGTACACGCCTCCTGCCACACCCGAACCAGAAATAACACCTAAATCAAGCGTTTGGTTTGTGTTGTTTGTAAAACGACCAACAATACCTGATGATGAATTAACTACTGTAAATTTTTCTGATAACGAAGTTATTCCAATCCCTACTTTACCATCGCCATCAAACGCCATAACAGAACGACTGTCTGTCACATCATAAATTTCTAATTTTCCGTTAACCGTTTGCCCGTCTACGATTCTCCAGTTACTAGTGGTAGCACCAGTCTTTTTAATTTCAAAACCTACAGTAGAATTACCACCTACTTCTGTTTTTACTAGAGTTGTTCCAGAAGACTTTTCTAAATGAAGCATTTCATCAACTGCGTTACCTGTTGATCCAATCCCCAAGGTGCCAGTGACTATACCACCTGCCAAAGGCAACTTTGCAGCAATAGATGTATTGATTGCGTTAGCAAGTTTGTCTGCTGTTACTGCATCATTAGCAATCTTTGCAGTTGTTACAGCATTAGAGGCTAAATCAGCAGCGGCAATTGTACCATCTGTAATATTAGAACCTGTCAATCCAGATGTATCTATACCTTGTTGTAAAATCTTTGATATTGGCATTATAGTTTTTCCTTACACATATAGTTAAGATGGTTTAGTGGGCCACTTTACTTCATCTAATGTTTTATATGTTTTAGTTATATCACGAAGTTTCTGACGATAAGTTTTCCAAGCTGCAAAGTTTGTAACCGTACCATCTTCTTCTCTTTCTTTGATTATTACCCAATCAGAAGCTTGTAAGTATGAATTTCTTTTTGCTCGTACTCTATCTAATTCTTCTTCTGCTGTAAGTGTTACTTCATTAGTCTTAAATGTTTTTCCATCATAAGTCCAACCGTGTTTTACCTTATCATCACAATCTACCCATGTGATTGAAGGATGACATTCATAACCATTCTCTGGATGAATATCTACGACTTTTCCGTTTTGAACTGCTGCTTTCATTATGCGAACTCCTCAACGTAAACAATACCTAGTTTTCCAGCTTCTCCACCACCAGTATTTGCGGCAGAACCTCCTCCACCACCAGAACCGAAAGCCCTACCAGTTTGAGCAGGAACATTATAAACGCCAGGTCTACCACCTCCACCCCAAAAAGATGCTCCACCCATACCGTAAGAAGGACGGTAATCAGTCCCACCACCATTATACATATTGTCTATTCCGTTATTTCCAGAACCACCATTGATGTTTATATCACCACCAGTTGCAGTACCACCGCCGCCACCATAAGTAGAACCAGCATTTCCGTGTCTACCACCACTACCACCATTTCCAGTACAGTAAGAACCAAAAGATGAACCACTACCGTTAGTACCATGATTATTACCACCAGAACCCCCAGCACCACCAGCACCAACATTTACAGTAACAGTTGATACACCAGAAATATCTATAGTTTCAATCGCAGTACCACCAGCACCACCTCCAGAACCCATATCGCTAGCGGCACCATAACCACCACCACCGCCGCCAGCACCAGTAACAGTAACTTTCACTGTTCTGATTCCAGCTGGTTTAGTATAAGTATGAGTTCCAGCAGTTGTAAAAACTTGAACAGATTTGAATCCACCATGTCCAGTTCTTCCAGTACCACTTAAATCTAATGTTGAAGCAAGTTTCGTTGATGTTACTGCACTTGAAGCAATCTTTGCAGTTGAAACAGCGTTAGTTGCAAGTTGTGTTGTATTTACTGCACCACTGACAATCTTTGCACTTGTTACCGTACCATCTCCCACAACAGTACTACTCTGAGTAGTCCCACCAATATGCATTACATAGAAGTTAGTATTGGTTGCAGGCGCCTCTGTCATAGTAAGAGTTGTTCCCGAAACAGAATAAGCGTCTATAGGTTCTTGGCGAACATTACCTACATACACTTCAATCTCGTTTGCTGTAGCGGGCGCTTTACTCATTGTAAATGCAGTAGTAGTACCATTAGGAGTAAAGTCATCCTTGGTTACTGAGTTTACAAATCCCTGTGCTGGCGTTTTACCTAAAAATGGCATCAATTATCCCCTTATGATTTTTCCATGAGACCCATAACTACATCAAGAGCAGAACCAGTGCCAGCCTTGACTTTGAGGATATCTCCAGCCTCTAAAATATATTTTTGTCCAGCGAGAGTTTCTAATGTAGTATTCGCTGGGATACTGACATTCTCTAAAAGTTGAAAGTCAGCACTTGCAGAAGTATCTCTAAACTGAACCTGTACTGTTACAGCAGAGGTTGTCTTGTTTGCAACTGCAAGTCCAAGAACAACAGTCTGTGTATTAGCAGGACAAGTATACAAAGTTGCATATGAACTATTGGATACGTTTGCTGTTGCTGCATTCTTAAATGTGTTCGCCATGTTTTTTTTTCCTATATTATCCTAAAGCAATCGCAAGAGCTGTTGCATCATCTTCTGCTTGATCGAATACACCCTGTTGCACTTTGGCAACTGAAACTGTACCATCAGCAATAGTATTTAGTGTGTTTACTCCATTCAATTGATAAACTTGAATATTCTTTGTTCCAGATGGTGGTGCAGATGTAAATGTTATTGTTGTACCAGATACCGTAAATGAAAGTCCTGATCCACCTCTTTGATATACATTGTTGATATACACCATGAAGTTTACGGCAGCACCTGATACTGGAGTGTTTGTTAATGTGAAGGCAGTTGTTGAACCGTTACCATTAAATTCGTCTAAATGTGTTTGTGATAACGCTGTAGAAGCTTGTGCAGTAAGAACCTGTCTACCCATATAGATAAGAAAGATTCTAGAACCATTGTCTGGGGCTTCTGAGAAGTTAATGTGGGATTGTCCAGAGGATTGTCCAGTAGTATAAGAATACTCTGGTTCTTGAATAACACCATCAATTGAAACAAGCAAAGAAGAAGGTTGTGCAACAAAAAAGTCCAAGTTGAACTGTGTTGTCGTACCGTTCCCTGCCAAAATTTGTCTGTCGAACACACCGTAGGATGGTTCTGCGCCGATATAGTTACTCATTGTATTTTGCCTCTATTTTCCATACTACTATTTAGTCTGCCTTTGCAATTGTTAAGTCGCCTGATTTTACTTGACGCATGATTTCATCGTAATGGCGGTTGCCTTCTACCATTGGAACAGACATTTCTTGTTCATCAATTATTATCTTGATACTTTCATTGACACCCTCTCGAGCAATATATTGTGCTGATTTAATATTCATTTATAACTCCGCATCTACTGTAATTTTAGCTGTGGCATGCATCAGTCTTACATATCCTGATTTACCTTGTGTAATAGAGCTACTAAATCCGCCTCCAGATTTGTATAAATTAATACGCATACCAATGTCCGATGCCCAAAACTGGCCAGCTGTAAAAGTACTAAAATATGCATCATAAGGAGAAAATACAAAATGATTTGTACCATTAGAAAAACCAAGTGTAGGACTTCCACGCAGCACTTGTGGTAACTGCAATTCTACATTTACTTCAGAAGTATTCCATGCAAATGCATATCCAACTAAGCGATCCGTACCAGATATTTGATAATAATACTTTTGACAATCTGCAAGTTGGTCTTCGTATGTTCTGTGTTCGAAATCTGTAGCAGTGTCGCCAAGTTCTAGCTGAACTCCTGCTACTTCAAAGTATGAATTCAGTGTTGCTGGGCCAAATACAAATTCTAAACTTAATTTATTCCCTGCTCCAGTTGTCTTACCAGAAGTTGAAGTCACATCAAATGTATGTGTG
>Ga0181416_1000002_pt1 | contig 105904 bp, 166 predicted proteins | sample 39SPOviralmetaG_FD_130141 | JGI IMG/M metagenome (GOLD analysis project Ga0181416, IMG submission 130141) | Marine viral communities from the oligotrophic San Pedro Time Series (SPOT) site, San Pedro Channel, CA, USA - 39 SPOT_SRF_2013-01-16 | ecosystem: Environmental > Aquatic > Marine >... | reverse complement strand
CTGAAGTTCATGAGCTTTGCGGAGATTGCAGTTTGGCTGAAAAAGAAATCGGCTGGTCACGTAAGACTGATTTTTATGGTCTTGTTAAAAAAATGTACGAAAACGATTACGCTATTTTATCTCAGTGAAAAGCTCAAAGATCTTCGTTGCTGGTCATCGAGGTATGGTCGGATCCTCGGTTGTAAATAAACTACAATCTTCTGGTTACGATAATATTGTCACCAAAACAAGAAACCAGGTAGATTTATCAAATCAAGAAAGTGTTGATAGTCTATTTTCCCAGGAAAGATTTGATTATGTTATTTTGTGCGCAGCAAAGGTTGGCGGTATTTTAGCTAATAACACATATAGGGCTGATTTTATATATGACAACATACAAATATCTTCTAACATTATAAAGGCGAGCCATTCTAGTGGTGTTCAAAAACTAATTAATTTAGGGTCTTCTTGTATATATCCAAAAGACGCAGATATACCAATCAAGGAAGAGTACCTGCTTACCGGTGTCCTAGAGAATACTAACGAGCCATATGCAATCGCAAAGATAGCGGCTCTTAAAATGTGTGAAGCTTTTTACCAACAATACGGATCTAACTTTTATTCATTAATGCCTTGCAACCTATATGGCCCTGGAGATAATTTCGACCTCCAAACATCGCATGTCTTGCCTGCTTTTATTAATAAAGTAAATGCAGCGAAACTATCTAATTCTAATTCTGTTGAAGTTTGGGGTAGTGGTAATCCTTTAAGAGAATTTTTATATGTTGATGATTTGGCTGATGCAATTGTTTTTTGCTTAGAGAGTATTAGTGCTAAATCCATATATTCTTCCGGTATATCTCACTTAAACTGTGGATCTGAAGACGAGGTGTCCATCAGGGACCTACTTGAGAATATCAAGCAAATCATAGGGTACGAAGGTGAGGTGACATTTGACCCATCCAAACCTGACGGTACATTCAGGAAAAAGATGGATAACTCAAGAATCAAAAACCTAGGGTACTCACAAAAACATACACTAAAAGAAGGTCTTAAAAAAACTTATAAATGGTATCAAAATAACGTGTAATAATTACTTATGTCTAAGAAGAAATGTTTAGTTACTGGAGGGGCTGGTTTTATTGGTAGCCACCTTGTTGAAATATTAATTAATGCTGGTCATGATGTCGTAGTTGTTGATGATGAATCCTCTACCGCAAATACCCAATTCAACTGGAGAGATGATACAGAAAATCATAAAGTTGATATTTGTGATTTTGAAAAATTAGAACCCTTGTTTAAAGGTGTGGATTTAGTATTTCATTTAGCCGCAAGGTCTCGTATTCAAATTTGTGTACAAGATCCATCTGATGCCGTTAAAAATAACTCCCTTGGAACCGTAAATGTGTTACAGGCAGCTAGACTAAACAAATGCAAGAGGGTTATGTTTGCTGGCACTTCTTCGTGTTATGGCTTAGTAAACCCTATTCCATTAAAAGAAGATATGCCCAATGATTGCTTAAATCCTTATTCGGTTAGTAAAGCTAACTGCGAAGAATTGTGCAAGATGTATACAAAACTTTTTGGAGTTGAAACAGTTTTATTTCGCTTCTTTAATGTTTACGGCGAACGCCAACCTTTAGCCGGAGACTATGCTCCGGTTGTTGGGTTATTCTTCAGGCAGAAGGAGGCTGGAAAACCAATGACGGTGGTAGGAGATGGTCTACAAACAAGAGACTATACTTATGTTAAAGATATTGCCCAAGCTATGTACCTAGCTGGAGAATCAGAAAACAAAGAAATTATCGGGGAAATGTTTAATCTCGGTACTGGCACAAATCATTCAGTTCTTGATATTGTTAAACTTGTTGATGGAGATCATGTTCATATCGATTCCAGGCCTGGAGAATCTCGTGAGACATTGGCTGATAACAATAAGGCTAAAAATATGCTTAAATGGAACCCCATTCAAAAATTTGAAGATTGGATAGAAGAAAACAGGCCATAATGAAAATAGGGGTTATTGGCAATGGCTTCGTTGGCTCGGCTATAGCTAATGGATTCAATACTTATAATGTAAAGGTTTTTGATAAAAACCCAAACATATCCCAAAACACATTAGAGGAAACATTGCTTCAGGATTTTATTTTCATTAGTGTTCCAACTCCCATGAGAGATGCAATGGGCGCTGACTGTAATCTATCTATTATCGAATCATGCTTTGAGGAGATTGAGTCCATTGGCTCGAAAGCTATCTTTATTATTAAATCAACAGTGCCAATTGGGACTACTAAATCTCTTCAATCAAAGCATCCCAGCTTAAATATAGTTCATTCCCCTGAATTCCTAACCGCTAAATTTGCTAAAGAAGACTTCTTAAATGCGGATCGACATATTGTTGGTTATACAAAAAAGAAGAGTGTTGGCAATAAAGTTATTCAATTATTCAATAAAGCTTTTCCTAATATTCAGACAGTTCTAATGAAAAGTGACGAATCTGAGTCTGTAAAGTATATAGCTAATTGCTTTTTTGCTACAAAAGTTAGTTTCTTTAACGAAATTCACATTTTGATTGATAAACTCGGGCTAGACTGGCACTCGATAATTAATGGAGTTATGAGCGATAAAAGAATAGGGCAATCTCATTTTCAAGTTCCTGGCCATGATGGAGATAAAGGATTCGGAGGGACATGCTTCCCTAAAGATCTTAACGCATTAATTAAAACATTTGAAAAAAATGGTTTAGACCCCAAGCTTTTAAAATCCGCATGGGATATTAACCTTAATGTCAGGAGCGATCTAGACTGGTCTAGGTCCGAATCTGCCGTTAAAGAGTAAATTGTTAATAACTTAGCAAGTTTTTTGCTTGCCATACGCGGTATTTTATTGTAAAATGCTTTTACAATATCAATATTGTTGATATTTCATTATATACAATTACAATTGTGTAAACAACTACCTCATGGATATAAAAATAAAAAAAAGAAACGGAAGGTTAGAAGACTTTATAGTAGATAAAATAAATGCGAGTGCGCAAAGAGCATGCGAAGGTATAGAGGATGTTTCCCCTAGTGAGATAGTTTTAGATGCTCAATTGCAGTTATTTGACAAGATAACATCAAAAGAAATAGATCAAGCTTTGGTCTTTTCGGCAAGAGAAAAAATAGAAAAAGAGCCAAACTACTCTTACGCTGCTGCTGGTCTACTATTAAACTGCCTATACAAAGAGGTCTTCAAAGAGGGGGTGGACTCAGATACATTTAAATTGCAATACCGTAAAAGCTTTATACAAAATACTAAAAAATTAGTAAAAGAAAACAGGCTAGATAAAAGGTTGCTAGAATTCGACTTATCTCAACTATCAGAATCATTAAAGATTAGAAGGGATAAAAATTTAAAATATCTTGGTGTACAAATACTCTATGACCGCTACTTTATCAGGCAGGATAATAAAATCATGGAGACACCTCAGTCTTTTTGGATGCGGGTTTCTATGGGTCTTGCTATCAACGAAACAGATAAGAACGCTAAAGCTATCGAGTTTTACGACTTATTAAGTCAACTTCTTTATACATCCTCCACACCAACTTTATTCAATAGTGGAACTACTCACTCTCAGCTTAGCTCCTGCTATCTTAATACTTTCGATGATAGTATTGACGGAATTTTTGACGGAGCTTGGCAGGAGGCTCGTAAATCAAAGTACGCTGGTGGTCTTGGCCTTGATGTTACCCCTTTTCGCTCTACAGGTTCTCATATTGAGGGAACTAATGGTATTTCTAGTGGAATTGTTCCTTGGTTAAAGATTTATAACGATTTACTTGTGGCTGTAAATCAAGGAGGTAAGCGTCCAGGTGCAGGCTGCGCATACCTTGAACCCTGGCACTTGGACTTTGAGGATTTCCTTAATCTCCGTAGAAACACAGGGGATGACAGGTTGCGTTGTCACGATATGAATACTGCATCCTGGATTCCTGATGAATTTATGCGTAGAGTTCAAAATGAAGATGCATGGTATTACTTTGACCCTAAAGATACAGCGCTCGAAGATGGCACAACTCTTCATGATCTTTTCGGGCAAGAATTCGACAATCGATACAACGAACTTTGCGACCAAGCGGAAAAAGGATTAATTAAAAATTATAGAATAATTCCAGCTAAAGAATTATGGAAAAAAATGCTCAAGGTATTATTTGAGACATCTCACCCATGGTGTACATTTAAAGACCCCTGTAATATTCGATACACAAATCAACATGAAGGGGTGGTTCATAGCAGTAACCTTTGTACTGAAATCACATTGCACACAAAAGCCTCCGAATATTCTTCAGGCAAGAAAACTAAAACTGGAGAAACTGCTGTTTGTAATTTGGGTTCTATTAATTTATTAAACCACCTAAAAGAAAACAACACTATAGATTATGACAAACTTCAATCCACAATCAATACTGCGGTAAGGATGCTGGACAACGTTATAGATATTAATTTTTACCCAACAGAAGAAGCTAGTAATTCTAACTTAAGGAACCGACCAATTGGTCTAGGTATGATGGCCTTGCACGACATATGCCATAAGATGAACATTAACATTGATAGCGACGAAGCTATAAAATTAAATGATGATTTATTTGAGTTTTATTCCTATCATGCGATTTCAGCCAGTAGTAAACTTGCAAAAGAAAAAGGTAGGTACAAGACATATGAAGGCTCTTTATGGAGTCAAAACATTTTGCCAATTGACTCTTACAGTGTTTTATCTGAGTATAAAAAGAGCCCATTCTTAGGTAGGGGAGAAAGTTTTAAAAATGACTGGAAATCCCTAAGGTCTCATATTGCTAAACACGGAATGCGTAATAGTAATGTTATGGCTATCGCCCCTACAGCTACTATTGGATATATTAATGGTGTTGAGCAAAGCATCGAACCGAACTTCTCTGTTCTTTTTGTTTACGAAAATAAAAGCGGCAACTTTTATATTACAAATCCTCACTTTGTTGATGATATGAAGTCCGCAGGTTTATGGAGCGCCGAGATGGCCTCTATAGTTAAAGACTCAGACGGGGATCTTTCCCTTTTAAATGGCTCTATACCAGAAGAAATTATAAATAAGTACAAAACGGCATTTGACCGTGATATGTTTAAGCTTATCGAGGTTAATGCGGTTCGTCAAAAATGGATAGATCAAGCAGTTAGCTTTAACTTGTATAATAAATCTACATCTTTAAAGTATTTAAACGACATATATATGTCGTGCTGGGAATCTGGTTTAAAAACTACATATTATTTAAGAAACAGGGCTGCAAGTAAAATCGAGAAGTCAACATCTAGTGACAACAATGAAGGTTCAAAAGAAAATGATCCATCTGCCTGCAGTTTAGAGGCTATGCAAAATGGCGGAACATGTGAAAGTTGCCAATAAATTATTATTATATAATATATGAGTGATGAATTCAAACTCCCGCCCATCAAGGTAGAAAAGGTATTATCTACTTTTTCTCAAACAACGGACTGGGGCTTAAGTCAATTAAATATTCCTAAAATATGGGAGACTACAACTGGAAAAGGTATCACCATAGGTGTTATAGATACCGGAATGCCAAACCATAAAGATATTGGAGATAATGCTATTGAGGGTAAAAGCTTCATAGATGGAGAAACAATCGAAGATAAGCATGGGCACCAAACACATTGTGTTGGAATCATTTCAGCTAAAAATAATTCCGAAGGAATGGTTGGGGTTGCTCCAGACTCTAAGTGTCTTTGCGTCAAAGGGTTAAGTAACTCCGGCTCAGGCAGTTCAAGCTCCGTAGCATCCGCAATTAACTATTGTATTGACTCAAAAGTTGATATCATTAGTATGTCTTTAGGTTCTTCAAGCCCAAAAGAATCTATATCTTTAGCTGTAAAAAGAGCCTACGATGCCAATATAGCAGTTATATGTGCCGCTGGTAATTCTGGGATAGCTGGCGTTAATTACCCGGCTGCATTTCAGGAGTGTATAGCTGTTGGGGCTTTTAGTAAAAGTAAAAAAATAGCATACTTCTCCTCAAGGGGCCATCAAGTCGAAATAGCTGCGCCAGGAGTTAATATACTAAGTACATATACTAATCAATCTTATTCTAAATTAAGCGGGACATCCATGGCTTGTCCGTTTGTAGCCGGAGTCGTTGCCTTGTTAATGTCAAAGTTAAAATCAGAAGGTAAGAGTTATACCGTATCTGAAATCAGGGATTTATTAAAAACTCATGCCGACGACGCGGGACCCGAAGGCAAGGACTGGTCTTTTGGTTATGGAATAGTTGATGCGGACGGCATGATTACTGGCACCCCTGATCCTAAAAAACCCGAGCCCAAACCTAAACCCACACCTAAGCCCGATCCCAAACCTAAGCCCGATCCCGAACCTAAGCCCGATCCCAAACCTAAGCCCGATCCCAAACCTAAGCCCGATCCCAAACCTAAGCCCGATCCCAAACCTAAGCCCACACCTACGCCCCAGCCGACTCCCAAGCCTACTCCCGACCCTGAACCCACACCTAAACCTAGGCCTGTAATAAAAGATTTCTTTCTTAAAAATTTAGCATGGATTTTTTGCTCAATAGCTTTTGTTATCATATGTGTCTTAGGTTTCTTTGTTTATTTTTCCGAAGAAGAAGAAGGAGATAGCCCCGAATGGTTAAATGAAAACGGTGAGGTTGATTGGGATATGAAGTTTGAATTAGAGTCTAAAACAAAAAGTGAGCAGCAGTAATGTATGTGATTATGCCGGTGTTGCGGTTTTGCATGGTAGATCTATTTTATTATCTAAAAGAATAGAGACCCACTTCGGGGAAAAAGTTTCTTTTGGCGGGTATTGGTCTATTTTCGCAGGGGCCTTAGACCCAAATGAAGATCACAAGACTTGTGCGGTAAGAGAATTATTTGAAGAAAGTGGAATAGTTTCCCCTATTGAGGATTTGCATTTTTTAAAATCAATACCCCAAAAAAAATCTTTATTTCATGTATATTACTATAAAGTTGAAGAACTTGTCATACCTAAACTAAATTTTGAACATACAGAATCTGGATGGTTTGATATTGACTCGCTAGATATCTTTACAGATAAGATAGATCTAAAACTAATGAATTTAATTAAGAATCACGTGCGCTGAGTAAGTTGGTGTAATGTTTCTTAGTGAACCTAATAATAGACTGTAGTTTATCTGAGCCTCCTAGTGAGGTTTCTTGCTTTAGAGATATAACACTATTTGGTAAAATATATTGCTTTGATGATATATTACTATCTTGCCCTAAAGGCACTAGGTCCATATACTGGAACTGGCTAAAATCTCACGGTGCCCATGATTACATAACATATTTAATATTATATCATGAGGTTGAGCCGGGTATATTAATGCATCCAAAAGATGGAGATATAAGAGTAAAGAAAATAGATTCATTTAACCTGAATAATATATTAAGTGTAATAAATAAATACAGAAAAAATGATTAAATACTTACTATATATTAGTTTTATACTTTGCTCTGGTTGCTTTAGGAGGCTTCCATCAAAACCTACACCTATTACTAATGATAACTTCAACTCACCCCCACAGGGAAGTTTTACCCAAAAAACTATAGCCGGTAATCCTAACATTGACTACAGTGAGCCGTTATTTATTTTTATTTTAATATGTAGTGTCGTTTTTATTATTTCTTTTTTTCCTTTATTTACTTTTGCCTGTAAGTGGCTTTATAAAAAAATCTTGACTTTATTTAAAAAGTGACATATAATTAAGATCTTTTAATATAGATCAATCGTTATATACTTATATGGATACAAAAACTGGAGAACTTCTTACTAATAATATTGCTGGCGTCAATCGAATTTTACCTCATAAACATAAATATGCATGGGATCTATTTCTTAAGAGTTGTGCTAATAACTGGATGCCAACAGAAATTTCAATGCAAAACGACATCAAACAATGGAAGAATAATGAAATCACAGAAGATGAAAAACTCCTCGTCAAACGATGTTTGGGATTCTTTGCTGGAAGTGAGTCTTTGGTTGGTAATAACCTGCTCCTTTCTGCTTTCCGATTTATTACGGATGCTGAGTGTCGTCAGTATATTTTGCGTCAAGCTTTTGAAGAAAGTCTTCACAATCTTACGGTAGTATATATATGCGATAGTTTGGATCTTGAGATCGAAGAGGTTTTTGCGGCTTATGAAAACATCCCTAGCATTAAGGCAAAGGATGACTTTTTAATGAGTATTACTGATGATATTAGTCGTCAAGATTTTGACTCTACTTCAAAAGAAGGTAAGCAACAAATTCTTCGTAACTTTTTAACCTACTGGATTGTTTGCGAAGGTACATTTTTCTTTAGTGGCTTTGCGATGCTATTGGCTCTTGGCAGACAAAACAAACTACAAGGCATTTCTGATCAAATTAAATATACATTACGAGATGAAAGCTCTCATATTGCATTTGGTACGTATTTAATCAATACCTTAATTGAACAAAACCCAGATATTTGGACTAAAGAGATTCAAGACGAGTTTGTTTCTCATATTAAAAAAGCCGTAGAACTTGAAATAGAATATGCTAATGATGTTCTACCTACCGGTATACTTGGTTTAAACGCTGAGATGTTTGTAGATTATATGCACTACATAGGGAACCGAAGGCTTGAGGCTATTGGTCTTGATTACCGTTTCCCTAGCGATAAAAACCCATTTCCTTGGCTTGGTGAGGTTGTCGATGTGCAGGCTATGGGTAACTTCTTCGAAAGAAGGGTCAGGGAGTACCAGCAAAGCGGTTCGCTGGAAGACGACTTTTAGGTTAAATTTTACCTTGCTTTTTTTATAATAATTTACTTTGGATTATTATAAAAAGAAATTAATACATAAATTAAAAGCTCAGTCCTCCGAAGTTCAGGATGAACTTAGTGACGTTGAATCTATATTTAACCAAGCAACTCCATTATTTTGTGAGGCCGTATGTTCTTTTTGCTCTAATTCCTCAAGGCAAAACCCTCTAGAGGACCTTAATGATGAACCCACAAAGGATGAGGATGTTATTACCGATGGTATAAAATCTATTTTCAGGAAGATAGCGGTAAAAACTCATCCTGATAAAGTTGACGACATAGAATCATCAATCGATCAATACCGGGACGTCACTACTGCTAAAAAAGATCAAGATATTAATAAGATTATATCCATCGCTAAAGACTTAAAGATCGACATGAATGACATATCTTATTCTGATATAAAAGTCATTGAAAATAGTATTAAGAAAACCAAACTAAAAATTGAAAAAATAATGAATAGCTACCCATGGGTTTGGTTCTATTCTGATGAAAATAAAAGGGTTGATATAATCACTGAATTCGTAACTAACAAGTGTAATACATAATTTATGGACTGTATTCTTTTATTTCTTGTGTTTATTTCTAAAAATTATGGGTTTTTTAACGGAAAAAAAAGATACTATCATGGTTAAAATTCATTCAAGGTATAAGGAAATAAATGGCAAAGCTAATTATAAAAAAGACAGCTACCCTCTTGATGAGGAAGTTATCAAGGTTAGTTGTCAAGCTGCCCCCACCACCTCCACCAACTTAATATGATTTGTTTTATTAAAAAATCCATCAAATCTATTTCTGATGTGTACCAGGATAAGAGTCAAGAAATAATAAACTTCTTAGACCGCGAACTTTTGTACGAACAATCATTAAAATACTACACGGATCAGCAAAAAATAACAAAATTAAAAATGGAATATAAAGAATATGCATTCTCAGACGAAATTCATAGTTTAAGTTCTATGCCAGAGCCAGCTATTGAAGAAATCATTAGGATAAATAAACGAATTACCGACAAAACATGGGGTGTAATACTTGAATCAGAAAAAGTTCAAAACCTTAATGTTTATATTGCTCAGATGAATAAAGTGCAGATCAACTCTCGCAAGTCTAACTTTTTTGTGGTAACTGATTCTCATGATATAATGTTAGAATTAAATGATGTATTTAATTGGATGAATAAAATATTTTATATTGTACCAAATACTTATGACTTAAATATTGAAAAGGAGTACAGGTCTAGTATTAACTTTCACTGCCTCAAACATCTCGAGAAGCATATATCTACGCCTGGATCATCTTACTCTGATATGCTTAAATCTATAGGTGGTATACAGGTTACAGTCCCTAATTCCAAGAGAGTGTTTTCTTTTAATTGTAAACGATTAGTTCCTCAAGGATGAAAAGAATATCTTATATCTTAGTTTCTCGCAACGATAATTACAATGGAGATTCCGTTGGTCGTTGTCTTAATACCGTCAACCATACTTGTGAAATAATTCGCAAAAACAATGTGGTCGATGAATCTGAAGTGATTCTTGTTGACTGGTGCTCCAGAAGTGGCTCGCTTAAAGAATCCCTATCTTCTCGCTTTGCTCCAGAGACACAGGGCTTACTTAAAATAGTTACGGTTCCGCCTGATATTGCAGACAAGCACCAAGGAGACTCTCCGTTTTCAGAAGTTCATGCAATGAATGTTGGCTTCCGGCATCAAGAGGGCAAGCATTTTGCTCGTATCGATCAAGATACACTAGTTGGCCAGAGATTTATGGATTGGTTCTATCATGAATATGAAGTGAAAGATTATGGCTGGCCTTGGCCTCGTGCGGCTTTCTCTAGTCGCAGGAATCTTAATGAAGAGCAATCCCATCATTCTGTATTTAGGGATTTCATATACGACCAAGAGTTGTCTCAAAAAGTAGACATTTGCCACGAGCACAATCACTATAGCCGCTTAATGCCTAATGAAGAAATTTTTCCTTTTTACGGCGGGGCTGTTGGGGTTATGATGGTGGACAGAGATTGCTACTTAGAGCATAAGGGTTTCAACGAAGATCTTGTTTACATGAATAGCATGGATACTGAATTTTTAAATCGAATCGCCCAGCACGAAGATATATATAACTTATGTTTAGCTGTCGATGGAGACTTTTACCACCAATATCATGAAAGAAATGAAGGTGCATCTAATGACTCAACACAGCCACATGCCCAACATCAAGGAGAAAGAAAAGTAAACTCTCTTGATATAAGAAATAAGATAATAGATAACCCTAACCCCGACAACTGGGGTTTACTAGACGAAGATTTGGAGGTAACAAAATTATGAGTAATGTAATATATGTGATTAACGACCTACCCAAGGATACTGATTTTGCTAATCCTGGGTATAAAGATGTAGCTTGGGTTCCCCATTGTTTGGGTTCGCTTGAAAAGTATGCCGAGAAAATCGGATGTGATTTAAAAATCATTTCCATGAATGATTTTCCTGGGTACCAAGAGATACATCAATATGATTTCACTCATTACCAAAAAAGCACTTTTGTTAAGATTCTTTTTCTTCATGAGTTCATGAAGACGGATTATGATAAATTCGCGCTGCTTGATCTAGATATGGTTGTTAGTAAGGACGCTGTTGATATTTTTGAATTTCACAAAGATGATGATTTCATGATGCAATACGGATTCAATGAAGCTGTTGTGGCTAAAAATGAAACCTTCATGAAAGATTACCTTAAAGTGATACCTAAAGATGAAGATGTTTATTGGTTAAATGAAAAAACAAACCGTAAAATCCCAAAATATAATCTTAATCTTGGCTGCTATATTATGAGTAGAAGAATAGTAGAAAAAATGGTATCAGTCTTACCTGACCAATATAACATAGTTCAATTCCTAAAGGATCATAACTTAATAGATAATCCAGTCCTTCAAGTTTTCGGCGAGCCCAAAGACTTTATAGATCAAGATATGTATGGTTATGCTTATGCTAAAACCGATGTTACAGATTACCATAAGCCACTTCAGTGGGAATGGAATGCTAACTACCAGGCTTGTTTTCAAAAAGGAGATGCCAATAAAAAATTCTACCTTTGTCACCTTTGTGGTGAGGACGGAAAGCAATTTTTACTCGACAATTTAGATAACCCAGAAGTGATGGATAAGATCGATGTATAGTCACGAACACAAATTCATTTATGTACATATCCCCAAGTCTGCGGGAACCTTTATTAAACATTACCTATTATCTAATATAGAGCCTGGATACGAAAGTAATCAAAACCAGCAAGACTATGATAACAAATACAGGACAACTTGCGAAAGGGCTCTTTCTGGCATAGTAAAAGATGTACCAGAATATAAAGATTACTTTAAGTTTACTATAGTAAGGAATCCATTTGACCGAGTCGTATCAATGTATACATATTTAGGCGGTTGGAAATTTGATTATTTTGTCGAAAACAACATTGACTCCCCAATGATGCCTTATGTTCAAAAGTTTCATGATTATTATATCAGAGATGACTTTGAGGGGTTTATAGATTATGCTTATAACCAAGGTAATATCAAAAAATTTCATGCAGGTTATTACGATCCTTACGTCGACCGGATTAAGATTGGTCAAACCATTAGCCTGGATCAATTTTACAAGATTGAAGACATGAAAACTTGCCTGCAAGACTTGTCAAAGCATTTTGGCTTTCCGAAAGATACTGGATTTAATGATTGGCGGCAAAACAGCAGTAGTCAATACAAGAAGAAAAAAAGCTACAAAGACTACTATACAGCAGATACTAGAGATATAGTATCTAGTCATTTCGTAGAAGATTTAAATTATTTTAATTATGGATTCTAAATTTATTATATTCGGGCAAGAAAGGGCTGGTACAACTAGCTTAATTTCCGCCCTTAACAAGAACGACAGAATTGTTCACGAGCCTCTTTCTTGCTTAACAGGAGACCTTGAGCACAATTCAAGGTATGCCAATATAATAGAGAGCCATAACATGGACCCCAATAATTTAGCAGACTCTAAAAACATTCCTTATTTTAATAAATTCAATAATATTTCTGAAGACCGTGATTTACTCTGGCCTTTCCTCGACTCCCTGTTTGAAGAATTTGACGGGGTCAAGCACGTATGGTGCACTGTGTCTGAGCCAGGCAATGAACACTTCTTAGAATATTGCGTCGCTCACGGTATTAAAATTATTTTTCAATATAGAGAAAGTGCTTTTTATCCCGCTATTTCCTGGCAGCTTGCAAATCAAGTTCAAGTTTGGCAGTTGGGTGAAGAAAAAGAGCACAAGTCGAAAGTCGACTCGTTTGACTACCAAGAGCTTGAAGAGCCCCCCATCAAGCGTCGTACCGCTTGGTATAAAAAATATATACCTCACTACCATTCATTGTTACCTCCTAACTCATATATATCTAAATACGAAGATCTTTACGGCTTAGAAACTTACGATGAAAGGCTAGTAAAATTTAATGAATTAATTAATTACCTTGACATAGAAGTAGATTATAACAATGTCGAAAATTTCCTAGGAACAGACAGAAGAGTATTTGGCAAAAAAGCATACGATAAAATACGAAACTATCAAGAAATGTTCGATAAGTATGGAGAAGAAAAAATTGTGCTGTGAATTATGCTTTATTTACACATTTATTCTTTGGCCCTAATCTTTTTCACTTTGAAGAATGGTTAAAGTATCATATTGATTTTGGGGTCGATCATTTTTACTTTTACGAAAGTTCTCACCCCGGAATACCTTGTCTGCAGACAGATACTAAAAGGAAAATTGATATACCTTTAGTTGGTGACATTCCTCATCAAGTCATATATCAGTACTATGATAAAATCAGGGAAAGGTACAACGATTACTGCACTTTTATCAAATGGCTACCCAAGGATAAAACAGGCAATTATTTAGAGCATCATCAAATCAATGCTTACGAACAAGCCACGGCTTTTAATCACTTCTATAAAAATTATGCTAAAAAACACGACAGAGTATCAACTATAGATTGTGATGAATTTTATTATAGTGACAAATACAATAATATAAAAAGCTTTACCTCTCAAAATAAACAAGATATTTTATTATTAGGTTGCAAATTCTTTGAATCTGCATTTATCGATGTTGGCGGCCTAGTAACACAAAAGACAAAGTGCTTGGATAAATTCTCAAGGGTTGGACCTAAATATATATTTAATCCCGAAAAGATTAATCTAAGATACAAGAACTCCCCCCACTTTCCTCCTAGTAAAAACAAAACTAGTGTAAATATAGAGCAAGAAGATCTTTGTTTTTATCATTATAAAGTCAACGAAAATGCAAAAATTTCAATAGAGCATCACGGCAAACAAAAAATGGAATATACAGAAGACAAATCAATGACCGAAAAGGCTCACTATTTAAAAGATTATAACTTTATAGAAAAGCCGCAAATAGAAGAAAGCTTTATCGACTCAGAACAAGATATATTAGGGTTAGATTCGTTCAAATGGAATGAAATACAACATTAAAATACCAAAAGTTATTCATCAAATTCATCTAGGCAACAAACCACTGTCTGATCAAGAATTGAAATGGCAAAAAACCTGGAAGGCTTACAATCCAGATTGGGAATTTATTCTTTGGGATGACGAAAGGTTAAGAGATATTGATATTAAAATATGATCACGCTTCCTTCGATCTATGAATAACTATTACTATTTTTCTCGTGATACTGGTTGGGGTGATACCTTGTGGCATCTTACTAATGCATTAATGTATTGCGAGCAGAATAAAAAAGATATACTTATTGACATGCGTGGGCACTGGGCTAGCAAAGGCGATCAGAATTTATTTGGGGAATATTTTCAAAGCATAGATACAGATATCGAAGTTATTTTAAATAAAGAATGTATAGATCAATACCGAAAAGAAGCAGAACCTCATTCAGATTCAAGGCTAGTTATTAAAAATCCACTCAAATCAAAAGAGGAGTCGAAGAAATTTTATGACACATTTAATCGGATTAATGTGCATGGAGCTATTGCCGCCGAAATTAATGAAGTTTGCGAGAAATACTTTACTGGAAATTATGTAGTTGGAGTTCATGCCAGAACATCTAACGGGGAGGCTTTGCCGCCAAAAACCGGAAACTCAAATCGCTTTCAGGGAGAAAGAAACGCAATAGAAACTATCTTTAATATATTTAAAGAGAAGATGGATCATATTCTATTTGGCTCTCCTAGGGCATTCTTAAAGGCTTGCAATAACTATAAGTTTTTTCTCGCAACTGACTCAAGACAATTTGCTAATTTATTTGAAAAAGAATATGGAAACACTATCATAACAGAGAGGTATTTTGCTCCCCCAGGTTGTGGCACTGGACACGAAAAAGGCGAAAAATCTACAGACATAGAATTAAAGATGGAAGAAGCATACGGCAGAACAAAGATAGCTAAAGAAGCATTAGTGGACTTCTACTTATTACAGCATACAAACTTCCTATTTAAAAACTTTAGCAGGTTTAATGAGTTTTGCTTATATAAAGGTATACCAAATTTTCACATTAACTTCCAAGAGAAATGTTATTAAAATGATTAGTCACAAACATAAATGCATATTTATACATATCCCTAAGGCTGCCGGAACTTCTGTCGAGAAATTCTTAGGGCAAGTTGATCCAGAAATACCATCTAAGGTTTTAAGAAAGAGGGGTTTTAGTAAATTCTTCAACGATCATTTAGATTATTATGTTTTCTCTTTTGTTCGCAACCCATATGATCGTTTTGTCTCTGCATGGAAATGGGGCGAGTTACAGTATCGAGTGCATCCAGATATAGAATTTTATCAAAAAAAGAGGTCTGTATCTTTTGAAGAGTATGTCCAGTTAACGGTAGATGATGAGTACAGAATGTTTAACAAAGATCTTTGGAGTGAGTATGATATTTATCACACTCTACCTCAGTTTGAGTTTTTTCCTCATTTAAATGGCGGCCACTATTTTACAGATAAAATCAACCCTGACTTCACTTGTGATTTTATTGGTAGATTCGAAAACTTGCACGAAGATTTCAATAAAGTCTGCACCAACATAGGCATAAAGGAATTAAAGCTTCCACATGCATACAATTCAAAAAACTTCAAAGAAGAATTTCAATGGAGTGATTCATCAAGAGGCAAAATATATAACTACTACAAAAAAGACTTCGAGTTATTTGATTATGAAGCTTAAAATTATATCATTCTGCAATTACCCTTATAGAGAAATAGCACTTAACTGGGTTAAACATCTTAATAAATTATCTATAGATAATTATGAAGTTTTATGCCTAGACCCTGAGTCTGATGAATATTTAAAATCTTACGGATGTCACTCAAGAGTCCTTAATGAATTTAATGACGACTGGATTTCTGGGTGCAAACATACAATGCGCAGGACATTTATATTTAAAAAATACCTAGAAGAAGGTTTTGATATAATCCACTCCGATACTGATGCTCTTTGGTTAAAAAATCCAATATCCGAACTAATAGAGTCAAACAATCAAGACATTATTGTTTCTACAGTTCGTCACGGAGAAGCATTTCCACCAGAAGTCCGCGAAGCCTTTGGGTTTACATGCTGTATGGGCTGGATTTTCTTTCGCAGTAATCACAGAACGATAAACTATTTAGATAGATTCCTTAACACCAGAGAAATTAAAGGGTCTGACCAGAAAAATTTTAATCAATTTTTATTAAGCAACCACCCATCTTCTCAAGCCCATAAACTTGGCGACGAGTTAATTATTGATAATATCGCAGATCAAGATTACAATTATCAAGGACTCTCTTTACTAGCATTAAGTAAACCCCTAGTAAAGCGGGGACCAATAGAGGAAGAAACATATGTTTGGCACCCAAACACAAAAAAAGAGGCTGAGCACAAAAAGCAATCATTTGTAGACAGAAAGAAATGGCTACTTTGAATAAAAAACTAATTGCAGCATTAATTTCTGTAAACTATTCTGATTTCCTAGGATTAGTTTTGCCATTTAATACTAAAATATTTGACACTATTTATGTCATCACTACCAGAGAAGAGAAAAAATGCATAGATATATGCTCACAATACGATAATGTGGAATGCTTTATAGTTGACAATAACATTGTTAAAAAACATGGCAACTTCAACAAGGGAGCAATTTATAATAAATTTTTTGATTTTTTAAATGATCAAAATTTTAATGATTTAATTTGCTTAACTGACTCTGATATTATTTTTCCCCCTGAATTAAAATCTTTAATATCTAACTTACAAGATAAAAACCTATATTCATTATCTCGAGCTTTCTGTCAAAACGAAAATCAATTCAATAGATATTTAGAGCACATTAAGTCGGGCAAGTCTCATGATACAGGAGTCGACAGAAGGGCTGGGCCGGATCTTGCTGGCATCGGGTATATGCAGCTTTTTAAGTTCCGAAAAAATATTCGAATGTCTGAAGATTTTGGTCATGCTGGCAAATCAGATCATCTTTTTGTTTCCGAAAATTTTAAAAGAAAAGGCGGCGAATGTATCAATTTAAAAGAAGGAAAATACTGTGTTCACTTGGGTGCCACGGGAACTAACTGGAAAGGCAGGCATAGCAGAGAATGGAAAATTTAACATCACATCTTGAAGGCCCAAATAAGCATGTTATTAATTTAATAAAACTTGATAGCGGCGAAGTTGTTAACTCGACAAGTAAATGGTTGAGTGACCGCTGGTTCTTACGCGAAACAGGCTTTGCGAAAGATTTAACATGTGTTGAAATTAGCCCGTTTAAAAATAACAAAGACTCAAATACATCTGTAGGCGAGAAATACTTAGGGTATAAAGTTTACAAATCTTTGTCCGACTCTCCAACATCTATTGATTTCCTATCTATACTTGACCCCGATATTGCACTTGAAGTTTTAGAGTCTATCGATTTCTCCAAGTATACAATTAAATATTTCTGCATTGCTATTAACCCAGTAAAAACAAAAGACTTTAAACAAAACAAAAAAAACATAGAGTCGTTTATGCAAAATAAAGCTAAATTTGTAAAACAAAACAGAACTGAACTTCTATATAGTGTAATATAAATACTATGAATAATATACAAATTAAAACAGGAGCCAACTTAAGCAGGCTGCTTCAATCTACAGTAAATATACCTCAAGCATTCACAGAGTTAGTTAAGAACTCAATCCAAAATTTTTCAACTTTCTGCAAAATTGACTTTGATCAATCAAGCGCTACTATGGTTGATGACGGTCAAGGTTTTGATCATCTTGAAGACGAAAACGGCATGAGTGGGTTCGAAAAATATTTTGTTTTTGGAAACTCTTATGACTTAACTGGTGGAAAAGGGGTTAAGCTTGGCCAAATGGGGATCGGTGGTAAATTAGCCAACGACAAACTTTCGCATGAAACAGATATACATTGGACTATTGAAACAAAAAACAGGCACGGCAAGTGTTTCTTGGTTGAATATAAACCCTCTGGAACTGAGTTTTTAAATGAATATTCTCCTTCTTTAAAAGAAATTGCCGCAGACGATTGTTCTATCGAGACGGAGTCTGGCACTAAAATTACAATAGTTACCTTAAAAGAGGACATTCAAAAAAATGGATGGCCATCTGGGGCAATCAGTAACGAGCTTTGCACATTCTTTGGCTTCTTGCTTCCCCAATTAGAGAAAGAAGGAAAGAGTTTCAATATTTATCTTAATGGTAAAAGCTTAGATTTTTCATACAAACTTCCTGGCTCAAACATCCCTATTATTCGTCGTTCTTTTGATTATGAGTATTATGGTGAAACGAAAACAGGAAACATTGAGTTTAGGCTTTCATTGATTTATAATCGATCTTTGATTAAAAACCACCCCCTTAAAAATATTGACATTATTTCTAAAGTTAAAATTTGCCCTTTGCATTAATCAGATCAAGATAGGATTGAATCAACCCTTAATTGGTTAGAAGATAAAAATGGAGAGGCAATTGAAAACAAAGATAAGATTCATAATGTATTTAATCAATTAATTGGTTTTATTTCGTGCAATGAATTATCTGAAGTAATGGATAACACCGGAATGCCCGCCAAAGATTTATCGCATCACGGTCTACGTAACGATCATCCAGTAACGATACCTTTCTATACTCGAGTTTATAAAGTTATAATCGAATGGATTGTTGAATATATTAAATTAAATCAAGAAGAGAAAATGAACATCCTTGATGCTTTGGCTAATGAAGTCTCAAGTATGTTGGCGGAATACTTTGAAGATGAAGACTTCTCCGACCTCTGGGATGACGAAGAGGAAGAAGAAGATGATGAAGACTTAAGCGAAGAAGAAATCCAAGAAGAGGAAGAGCGTCAAGAATTGGAAAAATTTGCTGAATTTACTATCGACAAAGAATGGGTTTTTGAGCCAGAACCCGAAGAGCTTGAACCAGAAGAAGAGGAGGAAGAACAAGAGCCTGAGCCTGAAAACAATATCCCGCCTCTTTGGGATAAATTCAAAAACCAAAAACCCAAACAATCCAAAAGATTAAGGTATAAAATTATTGACTTTGGAGAAGATCAAAAAAAATTAATGTCTAAAGTTGATGATATATCTGACTTTACAATATTAATTAATAACGGGAATCCAAAATTTCAAAGACTTTACAAAGAAAACTCGCCTTTTCTTTTATCATTACATATATCTGAAATGTTGATTAGAGAAATTTCTATGTATAGAAACCCACTAGCTAGACCCTCAGATATAGATGAAAGCATTAGTGATTTCTATGAAAATAAGTATTCTCAAGTAAAACAAAAAAGTGAATAATTGCGGAGTTATTTATGTAGCGGTTGATCCGGAAACCTCACCATCTCCTTTTAAATTCAACAGTGGTAAAAAATCTATACTAAGAGATGTTTTAAACTCAATAAATTCCCTTAAAAAATCTAATCCAGATTTAAATATAACTGTGTTTTCTGATTTTAATAAGGAGTTGTTTTGCGAATCTTCAGCTGATAAAATAATCCCAATAAAAAATGACTTTGGTTTTATCCCAAAGGTTTTTGGTATCAAAAATAGTCCATATGAAAAAACTGTCTTTTTAGATTGCGATACTTATATTGCACAAAATATTTCTGACCTTTTTGATCAGCTTGAAAGTTTTGATTTTTGTGTCGGTACGGAATTCTTGGATAAAGAAATTTTAAATACCGGAGTTTTAGCTTTTAACAAAAATAACGATATTCTTGTGAATTTTCTTGAATTATGGCTAGATCAAATGCTATCAACAAAAGCGAAGGTTATCTCTGAGCAAAAAAAGTTTTCAAACAAAACTCCCGATGACCAGGGGTGCTTCAATGGCATATTAAGGATGCAGCATAAAAACCCAGATGGCAAACCTTATTCTATCAAGAATATGATTAACATTGCCAGGTCGCTACACTGGAATATATTAGACAACAAAATTTGGAATTGCAGAAATGCTCAATACAAACACTTGCTAGAAAGCGACTGGGACTTTAATCAAACTAAAATTTTCCATATGAGAGGTTTCAATGGGCATGAGTAAACCCTTTCTTATAGCTAACAGAAATTGCGGCCTCGGGGATATCTTGGGTAATGCGGCATTATGCTGGTATCTTGCAAAAAAATCTAATTCTGATTTAATAGTCGATTGGCAAAAAACCGTTTACAATAATTATAAAACTCCAGTTAATTTATTTAGCACCATATTTAATAATGAAAGCATTGATGGGGTTCAGATTTTTGAACCTTGTGATTTTAATAATGATTATGATATTCAAATTAAAAATAAATTTTCAAATCAATACTCAAAAATGATGCTAAAAGATTATAAATTCGATGAATTAGAGCAGGACTTCATTGCATATAATTTTCTTAAAAAACTTAACTTAAATACATCAATTAGAAACACCATTAAAAATTTTTATAAAAAAAAACTAAAAGGGCGCGAAATATTATCTGTTCATTTTCGCTATGGCGATCACGATCAATTCTTATTTAGAGGCAATCGCAAGCAATTCAGATTATTAGGTTTTTCTGAAGGGGATACAAAACAAAACAACATAATCAACTGCTTTAAATTATACAAGAAAAAAATAGATGAATTATTATCATTTAATAGTGATTTACTGGTTATGATATTTACTGATTGTCAATATTTTGCAAAATTATTATCAGAAGAATACGAGTGCATTGATACTTTAAATTCTTATCCCGATAACAACCAAGCCTTACACTTGACAAAAGAAAATGACTCCTTAAAGAAAATAAATGAAGCAGCAACATGTATGTTTTTGATGAAGAATCATTCTGATTTTTTAATCTGCAATCAATCTAACTTTAATTATTGGCCCAGACTCTTTATGCCTAAATTCAATCAAACAATTCTCTTTTAATATGAAATCAAATGCCAGAATCATACAGGCTTCTGGAGAGTTTACTGGAAGCACTTTACTAATCAATTATCTGGTTGGTTTTTTTTGCCCCGATTCTCCCGCCGTCTTTGGCGTAGACTCTAACATTGAAGATAATCTTGTTACCAAAACTCACTACCTAAAACTGGATGATTTTGAAAGAAGATTTGGCCCTAGGTATGAATTATTTTTTGTAAGCTCTTATCGTGAAAACGATCCACTTAGACCAAAAAGAGTTTTCAGAAATTTAGATAGTAAATATTTATCGAGAGACAATATTCTTATTATAGAGTTTAATAAATTACGTGATACGGATTATATCTTCGACTCTTTTTTGAATTTTTTTCCTACAAGCTTATTACCTAATCAAAGCACTGAATCCATTAAGCAACAAATGCTTACAAGAATTGATAAAATGAACAAGAGATATGCTGAAATCTCCACACTACCCAGGTCTTATGTTGATCCAATATACGGGCTACATGGCTCTCACAGAAAATCTTAACAATGCATTACGATCTTTACATATTAACTACAGCAATTGATAGGCCTGATTTACACAATCAGACCTTGCCACCATTCTTCGATATACTTGAAGATCAAGATATTAATTATAAATGGTTTATTAATTTAGATTCTCCATTTAAAAAAACACAAGAAGCTATAGATAATTTTAAACACTTTACCGGAGGCACTCAAGATTTACATATATCAGACAAGGCTTGCTTTTATTCGGCGGCAAAGCATGTAATCACTTCGGCATACAACGAGCTTCAAAACTTAGACGGCTATGTTATGTGGCTTGAAGATGACTGGGATTTACTCATTCCCTTTAATATGGGTGAATTAGTTGATAGCGACTACGAATATATTGGCTTTCATTTTCATCATTTTTTTGAGTTTTCGTTCAACCCAACTATGTGGAGCAAAGATTTCTTTGTGAAAAATGTATACAAACCCTTTGCAGCTTCAGAAGAGTCTATTGATCCAGAACAGCTACTTATTAATCACCACAAACAAACGAAATCTAAAGATCCTAATCACTTAAAAAATGTAAATCGGATTAGCTTTAACGGTGTATTTGAAGATGCTGGCAGAAAATGGGGCGAGCAATATAATTTAAAAAAATGGAATAAAAACAAAATAGGAGAAAGTGTCAGTTATGCCTAAAGTTTCTATCATATTATCGTCTTACAATAACCTATCCGCACTTGAGTTAAGTATTGAAAGCTTGAAGTATCAAACAGAAAAAGATTTTGAGATTATTATAGCTGATGATGGATCAACAGATGGAACCGTAGAATATTTAAAAAAAGAGGGGATAAAATATTTTAACCGCCCAAATGAGGGTTACAGGCTTGCATATATTTGGAATCGAGGCGCCGAACTAGCAACTGGAGATAGATTAATTTTTGGTAATTCAGATATTATATGGTCTCCAGATCACATCTATTCTCATTTACAATTCGCGGGTGATGTAGTAGCAGGATCTTACCCTTCAATACCAATTAATAAAGTCCCTCTTGTGACTAAAGATTTAATCAAGAATAATTTTTCATTTATCAGGTCTTTATCAAATAAAGACAGGAGGTCTCGGTTTATCGAAAAAACAGAAAAACCCTACATTTTTGACGGTAAAGATACCGTTGCAAGAAGGATGCACGGAGGAAATTGGTCTTGTTCCAGAAAAGACTTCGATGAAGTTGGGGGTTTAGATGAAAATTTTAAAGGTTGGGGCGGAGAAGATTTTGACATTGCTAGAAGATTATCAAGGTTAGGTAAGTCGATTAAATTTTGTCTTCAAACAATTGGCTTTCATTTAGATCACGATAAAAATCCTAAACAATTTACAAGTCATTTAGGGAAATCATATTTTAATAAAAAATGGGACCTAATATCAAAAGGCTTTTCTGAAGATTCTGCAAAATTAAAAGCCTATTCGGAGGTTTTTCCAAATGGATAAATTTCAATATTTATCTAAATTACCAAATCCCATTATCTTTGACAAGCTTGGTGCATTTGCTTATATACCTATAAATAAAGCAGCTCAAACTAGCATAACAAGAAACATACTAAGAGATAGAGCTATTGTAAAGAAAGATGATAAAGATTTATGGCTTTCTTATTCTGAAAAATATTTAAACGAGAAAGAATGGCAGAGATTAAATACTTTTGCCATATGCAGGCACCCCTTAGATAAATTCATCTCAGCTTATTTTTATCTTGCTAAAAAAAATCGAATAGACCCATGTTCTGACATAAATGATTTCGTTGCTAAAAATTTAACAAAAAAATCTAACCCAAACAAAATAGATTTACATTTTCAGCTCCAATGGAATGCTTTTTACTTTAAAAACAACCTTCTTGTTGATCATTTAATTAGGCTAGAAAACATTAGCTACGAACTACCTAAAATTTTGTCTACACTTGAGTTTAATATTGCTATACCTCATAAAAATCAAGGTGTCAATAAGGATAAAAATCAAATTTTAAACAAAGAATCTCTCGATATCTTAGAGAGTGTTTATTTGAATGACTTAAAATTTCTTAATTATAAAAAATGGTCATGAAGCCTAAGATAATAGATGCCTTTATGTTTAATAATGAGCTTGATATACTTAATTTCAGGCTACATGAATTAAACGATTATGTAGATAAGTTTGTTGTCTATGAAAACTCATGGACTTTTAGCGGCAACAAAAAACCATTGCACTTCGAAGAAAACAAAAAAAGGTTTTCTCAATTTTCCGACAAGATAGTTCATATAAAAAGCAACACTCGAGGGAAAGATAACTGGAAGAGAGAGTATGCCCAAAGATATGAGGTCTTATCTAAAGGTGTGGCCTCTCTTAACTTGAATGATAAAGACATTGTTTCATTTTGTGATTTAGACGAAATTATTGATCCTAGATTAATCTTAAATTACAAAGAAGAGTTGCCTCAAGATGCTCCACTTTTAGTTTGCCCTCACTGGTTTAATGTATCATGGGATTGCTATCTTGGCGCATGGGATCATTATAGTATTATATTTTCCTATTGGGGTGAGCTTAAAAAAAGGATGGCTCGATGGAAAGGCATGCAATGCGGCTGGCGCTGGGATCACCCTAAATTTCCTCAACCAATTAAAAGAGAAGAATTATCTGGGTGGCATGCATCTTGGTTCATGAAACCTGAAGATTTAATTATTAAACTACAAAGCTTTGCTCATAACGGAGAAGAATGGGTTGATGAATTGCTGCAAAATATTGATCTTGTTAAAGACAGGCTTGAATCAGGCCTTGACATTCAAGGTAAAAAGAAATCAAAAAATTTTAATAAAGATTATCCGGCTTACAAAGATCATATAACCTATGACTAATTTAAAGTTAATTTCTGTAATTAGCTCTGGAGATAATGAATACAAACCTATTCATGATAATTTTTTAGCTAACATATCCTCCTTTAACTCAATCATTTCTGGTGTTAAGGTAATAACTGTCGATACCAAATCAGGAGACTGGCAAAGCCAGGGTTTTCTCGATACTGTATATAAAAAATTAGAATATACCCATCAATTATTAAAACAAGGTTATACTGTTTTTTGCACTGATTTGGATATTTTCTACCTAAAAGACCCGATAGAATACATGTATGAGTTGCTTAATAATTTTGATATCGTTGGGCAAAATGATTTCGATAGACTTTGTACGGGCTTTTATATGGCTAAGCCTTCTGATTTAACGATAGATCTTTTTGACACGAGCGAGCAACTTATCCTGGACGGCGAGCAAGGCGATCAAAATTATATTCACACTAAATTACAACTAGATAAATATTCTGATTTAAAGGTTCACAAGCTTAATCGAGATAATTTCCCTAATGGCTATCGATGGTATAAATGGCATAAAAAATTGAATCCATCTATTATTCATTATAATAGTATAGACTCTATAGAAGGAAAGATGGATAAAATGAAACAATTTAATCACTGGCTAGTATGAAAAAAGTATTTAAAGTTTTTGTGTGTTGCCATAAGTATATCCACAGAGTTGAAGATATAAAAGCTCGCGTCAACAAATGGAAGCTTGGTGATTACTTAATTTTTGTCGGTGGCGAAGAAGAAAAACAATTAGAAGAAAATGTAATTCAATTAAAATGCCGCGATTTGTACGAAGATCTGCCAGAAAAAATGTTCGCCATATATAAATATTTGGCCGCCAATAATTATACAGATCAGTATGACTATTTTTGGAAGATAGATGATGATGTTGATTTTATGCGCTGGAATGAAGGACGTGAGCAGGGGCTGATAGATTCACTAGGGGGCCTTGATTATGCAGGTTTCAAACTAATGCAAAAGGAAGGCAAGCGGGGCTGGCACATAGGAAGAGTTGCAGAAGATTCTCCTTGGTATAACAAAAGATACAACGGCGAGTATGTAGACTGGATTGACGGAGGTACAACTTATTTGCTTAGTTCTCGGTCTTTAAATAAATTCAAAAATCTTAACAATCTTTCAGAAGTTAGATATCGCGATATTTATGAAGATCTTGCTGTAGCCAAGCATTTAGAAAAATCAGGCATACTACCAATGCAAATCAATCCATGGAAAGATAAGCCTGTATTGAAGTTTAACATCAACAAATGAAAATTTTCAATGAGAGCAAGGAAGGTTTATTTGGTTCGTCTTTAAACTGGATCAATGCAAGACTACCTTATTTACATAAAAATAAAATATACCCTGAATGGGATATTAGAAATATAAACCACGGAAACCCGTTAGATCAAGATAGAATTATCCCCCACATTATTAAGCCAAAAAAGCAATCGAAAAGCTCAACGGAAACAATAGAGCTATTAGATATAGAAAGACACAAATATACCGATTTCAAGGAAGCTAACTTTTACTTTAATGAGTACTTTCGGTTTTGCTCAAGCATCACAGATCAACTTGATATTGATTTTATACCACAAAAATGCCTTGGCATTCACTTTCGAGGTACAGATAAATTAACCAACAATAAAGATTGCAAAGTCATTGATTTGGATAATTTTTTATTAAAATTAAATTCTTTTTTAAAAGGCCGTTGTTTCGATTCAGTATTTGTTATATCAGATGATGAAGATAGTAAGCAAACCATTATAAGACTTCTTAAAAATTTAGGTCTTGCAGTTTTATCAACCGATTCATCTCCACATTTCCACAAGACATTATCCTCCAATCCCGATAAACTCACTATTACCAAAAATTCTATTATAGAAATGCTACTTCTATCAAAGTGTGGGTGTGTTATAAAATCTCACTCTGCCTTTTCCAGCTGGGCAAAGATAATTAATCCTGACCTAGAAATGTATCGAGTTAATGAGTGTAAAAATAATTGGTTTCCTGATTATTACTTGCCTGAGTTCTAATGAAAGCTCTTTGTTTTACATTTGATCGTAATATACCGATTATGGAGTATGTTCTGCATACATATTTTAAGTGTTGGCCAGATAATCCTTTTGTATTTTATGTTCCCTGGAACAAGACTAAACCTCAACACTTAATCGGCCAATACGGTTCAGATAAAATTAAGTTACTGCAAACAGACAGCGCTATTAAACCGACTATCAGAACACTTCTTTCAGTTGTTAATGAAAATGAATTTATATGGTGGGCTCAAGATGACAAATACATTCTGGATTTCAAGAATAAGCAGATGATCACAGATTTATACGAATTTAATTCTAATGATATCGGCGGGTTTATGTTTACAAAAAATGCGGATGCTCACAAAAGTTTTCTTAAAACAAAACATGACTTTGGCCCATATAAACTAGTTAAAAAAAGAAACCACCATCAGATATTTCAACCACAGCTAATAAAAAAAGAAATTATAGAATTTTTATATTTAAATAATAGACTTTCAGAGCATTATCCCTTATCAGAGTTATATCCGATTATGGGTTTTAAGCCAATTAAAGATTTGTATTCATTTCAAGAAAACTATATTAATATCGCCGAGTCTCTTGATCAGGGTAAATTAACATCTAATTTAGTGTACCATATGAATGAGGATAAATTTAAAATACCAAACATTTCTCGCTGCAATAAAACAATGATATATAAGGATTAATTATGAGTTTAGGTAACAATGCTACTTTAGAGTTTATAAAGCACGATGCTGTCTGCATAGAAGTTGGAGTTTGGCAGGGGGATCTCTCTCGCCAGATAACTCAACTACCAATATCGAGGCTTTATCTTATTGACCCCTGGAAGTCAATTAATGATGTAGAAGGCAGGCTTCATAACACTGACCAAAAAATACTTGACGATATCCATAATAAGGTTCGTCGTCGTTTCTTTTTTAATAATAAAGTCCAATTGATCCGTAAATTTTCTGCCGATGCCATGTCAGATATTAAAGATGGTTCTGCAGACTGGATATACATTGACGGCAACCATAGCTACGAATTTGTAAAAGAAGACTTAAATGGATGGTGGCCCAAACTAAAAAGTGGCGGATACTTATGCGGAGATGATTACATTGATGGCAAATATCAAGTAGAGCAATTAAAATTTGGAGTGGTTCAGGCGGTTGATGAGTTTAGGGAGGAAAAAGAATCCGAGATTTCTCATTCGGAATTAATTAAGGACCAATTCGTTTTTCAAAAAAAGTGATTTCTCATTCTTTGAAGTGCATTTTTGTGCACATCCCAAAATGTGCTGGCAGCTCAATAAACCAGCAATTAAAACTGGAATCATTAGGTTTCTCTGGACATGCGCCAGCATCCCATCATTCTGAACATAAAGATTATTTTTCTTTTACTTTTGTAAGAAACCCATACGATAGAGTAGCTTCTGCATATAAATATTTCCAGAAATTAAAACAAGGCCATCGTTGGTACAAAAGAAACAGTATAATATCGGATGCCGCTAATGAAATGGATTTTAATGAATTTGTGAATCATATACCTGATTTTATGAAGTTGATGAAAAGAGAAGAAGGTTCTTTTGAGTCTGGCATTCACTTCAAACCCTATAATTATTTCCTCGACTCAAGCATTGACTTTCTTGGTAAATTTGAAAACATTCAACAAGATTATGCATTCATCTTGGCAAAGCTTAAATTGCCCAACGCTAATCTTCGTAAAGTCAACTCAACAAATAATTTAAATTATAGACAATTATATATAGAAGATAGCAAGAGGGTTGTGTATAATATATATCAAGAAGACATTAAAAAATATAATTATAAATTTTAAATATCATGGATAAGCAATTACCACTGCCTTATGAATTCGAATTAGATGATTCGAGACTCTTTTTGTTAGAGAAGATAAAACCTGGATACAGGTGTGCTGAAATTGGTGTTTTTAAAGGCGATTTTTCTGAATTTATATTAAAAATGGAGCCGTCTGAACTTCATTTAATAGATCCATGGGTTAGCATTATCGATATACCTGCAAGATGGCATGCCATCCCTCAGTCTGATATGGATGAAATCAAGCGAAGTGTTATTGACAGATTTTCTACTGACTCTAGGGTTGATGTTATTCAGAAACACTCCATCGATGCCCTTGATAATTTTGACGACAATTCGCTAGACTGGATATACCTAGATGCGAATCACTCTTTTTCTTTCATACAACAAGATCTGGAAACCTGGTGGCATAAATTAAAACCTGGAGGATATTTATGCGGGAATGCATATCAAGATAATGATGCTCAGATTAGGTTATTAGATTTTGGAATTATTCCAGCTATCGATGCTTTTCTTGAACATCATTTTGATGAAATATCAAACTTTCAAACTCTTAAATATCAATACATCTTAGAAAAAAAATGAAAATACTAGTTGGAGGAGCAGGCGGTTTTATTGCCGGTTATTTAGTTAAAGATTTATTAGCTCAAGGCCATGAAGTTGTTGCGGCAGATATCAAGCCGGCCAACATGTGGTATCAGACATTTAATGCCGCCGAAAATCATGCTGATTGCAATCTGCAGGAGAAGGGTCACTGTTACAAATTAAGTAAAGGGGTTGATCGAATCTACAATCTTGCCTGTAATATGGGCGGCATGGGTTTTGTTGAAAACAATCAAGCTCTTTGCATGGAGAATGTTTTGATTCAAACTCACATGATGATGGCCGCACGAGACAATGGTGTAAAGGAAGTTCTTTATAGTTCTACAGCTTGTGTTTATCCAGCTTCTATTCAGTCTGAGATTAAAGATCAATCTTCTCAAGCTCTCAAAGAGTCTGATGTGTTTCCAGCAAATCCAGATGATGGGTATGGTTGGGAAAAATTATTCAGCGAGCTTATTACTCATTATTACGGAAAAGATTTTGGTATCGACTCTCGTACCTGCCGTTATCATAATGTTTACGGGCCGTTCGGAACATGGCGTGGTGGTCGTGAAAAAGCGCCTGCTGCAATATGCCGCAAGGTTATTGAGGCTAAAATGAGCGGCAAACATGAAATCGAGATCTGGGGCGACGGCGAACAAACCCGCTCTTTTATGTTCATCGATGATTGCATTACTGGTATGGAGTTAATGTGGGCGAAAGGCGACACTCGCCCATTAAACCTTGGTAGTGATCGCATGGTATCAATTAATCAGCTTGTTGATATTGTTGAAGGAATTGGAGGGATTAAGTTAAAAAGAAATTATAATTTAGATGCCCCCCAAGGGGTTCGTGGTCGCAATAGTGACAACAACATGATTAAAGAAGTTCTTGGGTGGGCGCCATCCATCACACTTGAAGATGGCCTCGAGAAAACTTACTCTTGGATTTATGATCAAATGCAAAATTGTGGCGAGTCCGAAGGCTATTAAGTGTACATATCACTATGATTGAGTTTTATAATGTAAAGAAAAAAGAAAAGGTTCAAATCTCTGAGTCAGACGTAACCAAGCATACTATCGAAAAAACTACCAAAACAGGTAAGCTTTCTATCAGGTACTGCCTTAAGGCTGTTGATGAAGGAACCAAGTTGACCAGGTTTTGTAGTAAGGCTGACTACGATAACTTACCTGATTAATGGGTCCAATCTTCAACACAATCTTAGGGGCTGGTATTAAGCTGGCCTGCAATTTAATTAATTCCTGGCTGGAGCAAAAAAGGCAAGATCAAATGATGCTGGCCGCTAGAGATACTGAAATGATGAAGGCGATTCTAGATAATCAATCTCGGCAGGCCAGTGATCCATTTGTTAAGATTACTCGCCGCATGCTATTCATGTCTATTACTTTTACTATGTGTTACCTCATGATTTATTATGCCCACAACCCTGATATTTCTTATGAAATTATCGTACCAAGGGGAGATAGCTCAAAGTGGGGGTTTTTTAGTTGGATTTTCGGGGGTAAAGACTGGGAGGTGGTTAAGTTAACGGGCGGGCTCATGCTTTCTTCGTTTATTGATTTATGTTTTATGGTTGTAGGGTTTTATGCCATCCCAAGTAAGAGAAGATAGTGTATATTATATATGCATGTCCGACACATTACCAAAATTATTGCAAGAAATTCATTCCGTTGAAACTCCCAGTGAGTTGAACTCTCGCTTTCCTGAGTTTCAGTCTCGAATCGCTACAGTATTATTCGAGCAACCCTCCGAGGAGAGCTATTACATTAATCATACGGGTAGAGAACTTTTCCGCAAGTTATATAATTATGGGCTTGAGTATTTAATTACAGACCCTTATGATTCTGGGTTTCGTCCGATTCTTGAATCTGGAATTCAGACATTTACTGTTACGGTTAACGGTAATAATGGAGCTGAAACGGGAGGCGGAGATATAGAGATCGGCACAACTATTAATATTACTGCAAACCCAAATGATCTTTATCAATTTGATTCCTGGGCTGTTGTCGGCCCTGGCGAAATTGGCAGTACCACTTCAGCCAACACAACTTTTACTGTTGGCGCGGGTAATGTTACCATCACTGCGAATTACAGCATAGTCGCCGCGCCTATTATATCAGCCCAAGACAACCAAGATGATAAGCTTAAGATCTTAATTAGCGTTCCTTACACGGAGTCTGCCAGCTTGTATCGATTGCAAGTTTCAAAATCTTCTGATTTTGCAAATATAATCAATACTCTCACAGAACTTCCTAATGCTACCAATGACATAGTCTTTGAGCATGCCCCGGATTCAATTACCACATATTACTATCGTGCCAGAGCAGAAGCTGGCGCAACAGTTACTGATTGGTCAAATGCCGAGTCTATTACAACCAAGGCATGGACACCAAGTGAGGTTTCTACGGCTTCATGGTTTGATGCATCTGACAGCTCTGATACATCCAAGATCATACAGAGTTCGTCTCTTGTTTCTACTTGGAAAAATTTAGGCACACTAGGCTCAAACTCTAATTTCACTCAATCAACAGCTTCACTGCAACCAACCGTGGCTTCTTCTGCTATTAACGGGCTTGATACAGTTGAATTTACATGGAATCAGGCTGCCAGCACAAACAATTCTTTCTTAGGGACATCATCAGGCTTCAACATTTTTGGCAACACATCTTCAATAAATGAAATGTCTATTTTTTGTGTAGTAAAAACATTAACCTTGACAAGAAGTAATGGTTTCTCTTTAACCGATTCCATAAAGGGCAGTACATCTTATTTTAATGCACATACCCCTTGGGAAAATGGAGTTTTCTATATTGATATTAATGAAAACGATGCAACGGGCCGTTCGTTTGGTCCCTCAGTCTCTGCAAACGATGAATATATTATTAATTTCCAAAATAGTGCATCAAGAACACTAAGGAAACACTATAAAAACGGGGTCGATGTTACACAAGGAACCGGTACCAACAAAACGATAGAGCCGTCAGCCACAGCATCCTTTAGATTGGGCAACAGGACTAATTTCCAATTAGGGGAATTTATTAATTATAATATTGTTGTCAGCGATTCTTTACGTAAAAAAACAGAAGGCTACTTGGCATATAAATGGGGTCAAACACTTCCAGTCGGGCATGTATATCAAACAGATCAGCCTCTCGCCGTATGAAATATTACATTCTAGACTCTGAAGAAGACTCATCTGCTTGCCTAGATGCATGCCATAATGCATATATATCAAGTTTAAACGATGCCCCCGAAGAATATACCTTAACAACTACATCCTGGGCCCTCGAGCAAGCTCGAATCACTGACGGGAAATATATTGTTCCTTATCTTGATGTATTAGGTGACTCTATTTATACAGTCGAGGAGTCTTCTCCTTCTTGGTTCCCTGAGGAAGATTTTTAATTTTACCTTGACTAATTTGTCACTGAATGCTATTATGGTTAAGTGACTCATACTGAAAAGAAAAAAGTTATCGAGAAATTACTTAATGTTCCAGACAAGCAAAAACGTTTATTTTGGGGCAGAGAAATTAAGACTCTTAATATTTTATTAGAGCTTTATCCTGAATCTAAATTCTGGAAAGGCTTGACTTTTCCTCAGAAACTTGATAGTATGATTCTATTCCGTTCTGGTTTTTACCAAAACGAATTAAAAAGAAGATACAATCTATTTAAGTATAATATCCCTACTAAAAAAGAAATTAAATTGGGAGAAAAATACGGAGAAGATTTTAATATAGACAAAAAACCGAAGACATTGAGAGATTTTTTATCATGAGTAAAACAAAAGAAGTTGCAGAGACTAAGCAGGCATTAACATCGTTCTTAAAGCAAAACGAAGAGCATCATTATAATTTCGAAGATGAAATTGATTACAAAGTATCTTGTGGAAGCTTAAAGGTTGACTTTGAGCTTAATGGCGGTTTAGGCCCCGGCCTACATAGGTTCACTGGTATGAATGAGGGTGGTAAAAGCTCTGAAGCTCTCGAGGTTATGAAAAATTTCCTACAAATGCCTAACTCTAAAGGCATCTACATTAAGGCCGAAGGAAGGCTTTCAAAAGAGATGCGAAAACGGTGCGGTATTGACTTTGTAGATAAAGAAGATGGCTGGGATGCCGGCAAATGCTTTGTTTTTGACTGTAATATTTACGAGACAGTACTTGACTTAATGAGGATCTTGGTGGCTAAAAATCCCGAGGGCACAAAGTATTGCTTTATCCTAGACTCTCTTGACGGCTTGATCATGAAAGATGACCTAAAAAAGGGCTTTGAAGATTCTCATAAGGTTGCAGGCGGAGCACTTCTTGGTGCTAAATTTATGCAAAAGATGAGTATCGCTTTAGCCAAGAGGGGTCATATGGCTATATTTATATCTCAAGTTCGTGCCGACATCAAACTCGACCCTTATAGTAAGGCTCCAGTCAGGCAGACTACTGCTACAGGGGGTAATGCTTTACTTCACTTCGCCAACTACATTCTTGAGTTCGAGCCCAGGTTTAAGAAGGATCTAATACTTGAAAACCAAACTCAGCCTATCGATCAACAGAAAAATAAAATCATAGGTCATATAGCTAAAATTACAGTTAAAAAATCTCCAAACGAAAAGACCAATTATACTTTGGAATACCCAATCAAGTATGGAAGAATAAATGGGACATCTATATGGATTGAAAGAGAAGTTATTGATATGCTATATCTTTGGGGTTATATAAATAAAAAAGGTGCATGGATTTCTGTTGAGCAAGACTTTATAGATTTACTTGCCAAGGAGAAGTTGGAGTTTCCAGAGAAGATTCAAGGTGAGCCTAAATTAAATTCTTTACTTGAAGACTCACCTGACTTAACATCATTCTTAATAAAACATTTTAAAGAACTTATTTACCAAGAAAATAATTAAATGATATTTAAAACATTAGTTGGTTCAACTAAACGAGTAAAGAAGCCTAAAAAATACTTAATCAAATGGACTGCTTCCAGTCGAAGCAAGCTACAGTACTCTGTTAAAGAGTTTATTCAGCCTTATTGGGATATGGATATCGTATTTGAAGAGTTCCCTATAGCTGGCACTAAAATGAGTTTTGATTTCTATAACTCTAATAAAAACATAGCTATAGAAGTCCAAGGAGGCCAGCACTTAAAGTATACTCCATTTTTTCATGGAAAATCAAAGTCTACCTTCCTTAGTCAAATAAGAAGGGACAATGACAAACAAAAATTTTGCGAATTGAATAATATAAAGCTTGTTGAAATTTACCCCAAGGATGTTTTGTCAGAAGATTTGTTTAAATCTTTTGGTATTGTCCTGTAACACATGTGTAACTAAATATAGTGAGCGAAGAAATAAACCCAGATAGTTTTAACTCCTTTCAGCTTCCGGAAAGTATCCTAGAGAAACTTTTCGAGCTGACTGGTGATGCAGACCATAATAAAGGTTTCGTTCTAGCATATGTAGACCAACAGGGAAATCCTATGGTTTATACTCGGTGTCAAAGTCAAATCATTGAAATGGGATTAAGAAAATCTCTCGAAAAATACTTGATTAGCTTAGAAGAAGCTGATCATATGTATGGCGCAGAGAATGATGACCCAGAAAATGGTCTTGACTAATTAATTTTTTTCTGCTAATATAACCGTCATGGTATTCTCCGCTGAAGTTGAAAAGCAATTGCTTGCTGGGCTCTTAAATTATCCCGACAAGTATGTTGAAATTGCTGCATTTGTATCCTCTAACGATTTTTTCTTTGAGCCAAATCAAATAATCTATAGTTTCCTCAAATCAGACTATGAGTCTGGTAATTTTGTTGACGAAGTTATATTATCTGAAAGAATTAGGCTCTCCGGAATAACCTTCGAAGACAATATTAATGTCTCGGACTATATTAAGGCTTTAAAGTTAAAGCGTTCATCACAGTCTTCTGTCATTGAGTCTGCAAAAGAGCTTAAAAAGTTTTCTGTTCGTCGGGAGATTTCAGAAAGTGCACAAGGCATAATTAAAGAAATGAAAAGTATAGATTCGTCAAAAAACTTGACGGATATCATCAATAAAGCTGATTCAATTTATGCTGAGAATATAAATCTTTATGAGAATGGAGAAAACTCTCCTAAAAATATATTTTCTGAGATGGAAGAGGTTATCGAATTTCGAGGAAACAACCCACGAACTGAATTTGGACCCAAGGGCCCGCATTCAAGACTGCACAATCTTTATGGTTCTTTATTGCGTCCCGGAAATATCACTACACTTGTAGCTAGGACCGGTGTGGGTAAAACACAGTTTGTTATGGACTTCTGTCTAAAAGTTTCCAAGGAAGAAGATATACCCGTGCTTCACCTTGATAACGGCGAAATGAGTAAAGAAGAGTTAATGATGCGTCAGTGTGCGGCCTTATCTAAAGTGCCTATGCATTTACTAGAGACAGGTCAATGGAGACATGCCGGAGAGGAGATTGTCAATAAGGTCAGAAGTGTTTGGCCTATCATCAAGAGGTTTAAGTTTTACTATCAAAACGTAGGAGGGATGCCTATTGACTCAATGATTCAAGTGGTAAAGCATTTTTACTATGGAAATATTAAAAGGGGTAATAAAATGATTCTAAGTTTTGATTACATTAAAACAACCGCTGAAAAAGCTGGCAATAAATCTGAGTGGCAAATAGTTGGAGAGATGGTTGATAAATTCAAGAAGTTGATTCAGAGAGATATCGTTTTTGATGGCGAGCCTGTAATTTCCATGATGACAAGTGTCCAAAGTAATCGTTCTGGAATAACCAATAATCGTACGTCTGATAATATCGTTGAGGATGAAAGCATTGTTTCTCTTTCTGATCGCATTACTCAGTTTAGTTCTCATTTATTTTCATTACGTCAAAAGACAATGGATGAGCTGGCCGAAGAAGACAATCAATACGGAACCCATAGGCTTACTTGCTTCAAGTATAGGCACTTAGGGGAAAACATCCATCGAGCAATTCAGCCGGTCAGAATGCCAAACGGAACTGACTTAAGAAGAAATTTCATTAACTTGAATTTTGAAAATTTTGATATCACTGAAGTTGGAGACTTGCAAGACATGGTTGATGCTCAAGTAGATGTTTCTTTAACTGACAACAACAACAGAGACTTATCTATTGAATTATGACGGCTGATAAAATTAAAGATATTCTAACGAATCTAGGTTATAAGCTTTCTGATTTTGGTAATCACTGGAGAACAAGTGCTTTATACAGAGGAGGTAAAAACCCAACCGCGCTTCAAGTTTATAAAGACTCGGGTGTTTGGGTGGATTTTGTTAAAAATTCTTCTTACTTACCTCTCGAGTCACTGGTTTCTGCTACCCTACAGACGAATGACAAAGGTGAGCTTAAAAAAATCCTAGGAGGATATGACTTCGCCAATACCCCTACTGAAACTATTGAAAAACCAAAATTAGTTATGGAAAAAACATACCCACCTTCAATGCTTGATCGGCTACTCCCTCACTATAAGTTTTATAATGACAGGGGAATTGACTCATCTGTATTGAAAGCTCTAAGTTCAGGCTTAGCAACAGAAGGAGCAATGTATCAAAGATTTGTCTTCCCTATTTATAATGCCGAGGGATCAATCTGCGGTTTTAGTGGTCGCGACATGTCCCCCAGCCCAAACAATCGCCCTAAATGGAAACATGTCGGGAAGAAATCATCATGGATTTATCCTTTTTATGCTCCAAACCCCAGCGGAGAATCTGTGCAATCAGCAATCTCCGAATCAGGCTCTGTGATTTTAGTCGAAAGCATAGGTGACTTATTGAACCTTAATCAAAATGGTATAAAAAACGTTCTTGTTTTATTTGGTACATCAATATCTTCTGCTATGACATGCTTCTTGGTTAGTTCTGGTTGCTCTAAAGTTATACTATCGCTTAACAACGACAAAGATAAAGATCAAAACCGAGGTAAGATTGGAGCATATAAGTGTTACTTGAAACTTTTGAATTACTTCAATAAGGATAATATAATAATACATTCGCCTCTCGAAAATGATTTTGGGGATATGTCTAGTAATCAGTTTCCTGAATGGAAGTCTTATTTGGATGAAGAAGATTACATCTTTGATCAACCTTCTTACCAAAAAGAAATTTTGGAATTAATCGAACAGAAAGAGATAGCATCTAGTTCTTACAAAAATAAATTCTTCAATGAGTAATCTAACACCCCTTTCCGCAAGTCGTATAAAGAAGGCCCAAAGTTGCTCTTGGAGCTACTGGGCCACATATATCTTAAAAGTCCCTGATCGTAGTAATGATGGAGCAAGCAGGGGGTGGATTTGTCACTTAATCTTTGAATTGCTCGGGGCCGACAAGCATCGGAAAATTTATGATGAAATCATACTAAAAGACTCTATTTTTGCATGTGAACCAGTAAAGAGATTGGTCTTGTACCATGCTAAAAAGCTAAAAGTTAATGACCCGGAAAACTTAGAGATGATTAATGACATGACTTTGGCCGGACTTCATTTTGATTTTTTTGGTGGAGCAAGAGGCGAACCAGATCAAGCTATATCTGAGCAGGAGTTTAATATTACTGTAGATGAAGGTAAAAAACTTTATAGGATGCGAGGGTTTATTGATAAGTTGTTCCTTTATGAGGACTCAAGTTTAGCTGTAATTAGAGACTTCAAGAGTAGTAAGTCTGTCTTTAAAGGCAAAGAGGTTACAGATAATTTACAAGATCTTCTTTATACCCTAGCCGTCCGTAAACTTTTTCCTCACTTTAAAAAACGTCAAGTTGAATTCTTATTTCTTAAATTTGATTTGCATGCATCAGGCTGTGTTAAAATGTCGGAAATTAGTGAAGAAGAGTTGGAAGGTGTCGAGCTCTTCCTGACGGGCATACAGACATTTCTTGACAATTTTGATGAAGACGATGCGGTGTCTAATTTTGCAGGGGCTCAAGGTTATCCCTCTGATGGAACATTTGGTGGTCCACTTATGTGCGGCAAAGATGGATATAAAATATCTAAAGGCAGCCCATTGCTTGACAAAGAAGGAAATCCAGTTGTTGCTTATATTTGCTCCTACAGGAAGCCAATGAATTACTATGTTGTTAAAAATTCTGACGGCAAGATTATTAAATCTTACTTTGAAGAAGATAAAGATACTATCATCTTAAATAAAGAAGAAGGCGAAATATTAGAATTAATGGAATACAAAGGTTGTCCGTATTGGAATAAGCCTAAAATAGATATAGATGACTTACTATAAGGCGAATGAAATCTGATATAAAGAATTTAAGCGAATTAAGTCGTAGGGAATTTGTTGCTAGTGCAGCCAAAGCTTGTTTAGGTGTTGGGCTACTGCCTATGGCTGGTTCTTATGTCCATACCCCTGCCCAAGCTCTTCAACCTGGCACCCGTCCAGCCAAGGCGAGACATCTGATCTATTTATACATGTCTGCAGGGATGTCTCACATGGATACATTTGCCCCCAACACTGATGCAGATAAAGATACCTACCAAGGGCCTGTTAACCCCATTCCGACTAGCGTAGACGGGGTGTTTTTGTCTGAATACTTGCCGGAGACAGCTAAGCATATGCATAATGGAGCTATCATTCGTACAATGATGACGAGTCAAGGTGCGCACATGCAGGGCAATTACCTGATGCACACAAGTTATCAAATGCGGGGAACGATTACTCACCCTACCTTTGGTAGTTGGATCGCAAAAATGTCTGGCCCGATTAACTCGACAATCCCGATGAACATTGCTATTAACGGACGCTCAGGTAGTTCAGGATTTCTGGAATCTAAGTTTGGTCCTCTCCCCATTGGCAACCCAGCGGCAGGATTAGCAAACAGTAAAGCTGCGGATTACCTCGACCAATCTAGGTTCGACGGCAGACTAGCCATGGCACAAAAGATGAATGCCAGCTTTTTAGACAACTATGATCAAAAACAGGTTCGTGCTTATACGGACCTTTACAATGATGCGATCAAACTGATGCGTAGTGAAGACTTAAAAGCATTTGATGTGGCTTCTGAACCCGACGCGATGAAAGACCTTTATGGGCGTTCCGCATTCGGACAGGGCTGTTTGCTTGCAAGGCGTTTGGTTGAAAACAAGGTTCGCTATATTGAAGTGAATCGTGGCGGTTGGGATACTCACTCAAACAACTTCGAGTCGGTTGCTAATAACTGTGCCGACCTAGACAAAGGCCTCAGTGCCTTACTTATTGACCTAGAGCTTCGAGGGTTATTACAAGACACAATGGTTGTCCTTGTTTCGGAATTTGGTCGTACTCCAAGAATTAATAATGGAAATGGCAGAGACCACTGGCCTTACGGGTTCTCAGCTTTCCTTGCTGGTGGAGGAGTAAAAGGCGGAACTGTTTATGGTAAGATGGATAAAATAGGCAGGAACCCAGTCGAAGGTAGGTTTGTGGATCCAGCTGGGTTAAATGCTACAATTGGTTATGCAATGGGTCTTCCTCTTAATGATATCCAATATTCTCCTTCTGGTCGGCCTTTCAAGATAGCTCATGATGGAGAGCCCTTGCTTGATGTGCTAGACTTCTAATCTTGTATATTATTGCAATTGTGCGTGTACATTATTTTAATGACACATTCAATAGAGGCAATTTGCCACGAATATGCTGAAGATTCCTTGTTTTCTCAAGATGTTTCAGAGTGCGGGGCTCCATTTAAAATAATTGTTCATATTAAATATGAATATATAGCAGAGCTTAGTAGATTCTTGTCTAATTATGGATATGAATACTCTTCAAACAAAAAAAGCGGTAAATATTTTACTTTAGTTCATTTTGAATTATTAAATAAAAAAATTATTGACTGCAATAATCAAGACAGGCTTGGGGAAATTTAAATGTTTTTCGCAACACTCATTTTCTTATCGGCTGTATCGATTTCATTAACCGCAGCATACTTTAGCGTTATTGGTCTAGCTACTATGTTCCCTGGCTCTAAAGAAGCTATTATTATAATGGGAGGGGTACTTGAGGTTGGAAAGTTAATTGCCTCAGTCTGGTTGCATCATAACTGGAATGATTCATTCAAGTTCTTAAAGAGGTACCTCTTATTCTCGGTTGTTGTACTTAGTTTAATTACAAGCATGGGTATCTTCGGGTTTTTGTCTCGCTCTCATGTTGAGCATCATGCTTCCATGGAAAAGGAGCAGGCAACCATATCTCAAATTGACCAAAAGATTGCTCGAGAGCAAGAGCTTATCTCTCGAAAGAAAGAGCGGCTAAATTTATTAAACACTAACCAAAACTTCCAAAAAGATAACTCTGACAGTATAGTACAGACATTGCAAAAGAGGGTGGAATCTTTAAAGGTAGAGAAGACTGAATCGATTCAAATACAAGAATCTATAATTAATAAATTAAACGATAGATTATCTGAATTGGATAAAAAACTTTCTTCAGCAAAATCCAGCGGCTTCCTTGGCTCAAGCAGTAAATACGACAAGATGTTATTAGTTCAAGAGAAAGAAAGAGAATTAATTAATAATAATAAATCTGCCGCCGAAAATAAAATCCAAGAGATTTCCAGCTATTTTGATGAAAAGGTAGCCGAATCTAGGGACAAGATTGACTCTAGTCTTAGCCTCAGAGCAGGTCAACCTAGTGGTATTACTAGCGATTCTGGAGTGCAAAAAGAGGTTGAGCAGGCATATGACCGCATTTCTAAATTGGAGGCAGAGAAATTCCAATATGGATCCAAGCTTAGAGCTCTAGAGGTTGAGGTCGGCCCTATATTGTATATAGCGAATTTACTCAATGAGTGGGCGGGGGCTGATATAGAGACTAGTCAAGCTATTCGTATTGTTATTATTACCTTAATTTTTGTATTTGATCCGCTAGCGATACTTTTATTAATTGCCTCGACGATGACATATAGTCAGAGCAAAAAAGAAGAGCTGCCTCCTGATGTCAAAGAAATTAGGAATAAATTATTAATTGAGCTTGAGGAGTATTTGAACGAAGGAGGCCTGGCTGACCACTTCATCGAACGGGTTAAGAAATAGCTTGACTTTTTGTTAAGATTGCGTTACTTTGTATGTGTGACGCTTCCATTATTTAAAAGCCATTTTTCCATAGGAAAATCTATACTTACGTTAGATTCCCCTAAGATAGACGAGAACGCTAACAGTCCAGATTCTGTTTTTGATATAGCAGAAGAAGGTTGTCTTGATAAAGTCATTCTTATAGAGGACAGTTTTATGGGTTTCCTGCAGGCTCGCAAAGTTTGCGATGACCTTGGCAAGCAATTAATTTTTGGTTTAAGGCTTGACGTTTGTGATGATATCGCTAATGCAGAAGATTCAAAACTAATTAAATGCAAGCATAAGGTTATTATTTTCCCAAAAAACTCAGGCGGCTGCAAGCTCTTAAACGAAATTTACACCGAGTGTAAAACAAAGTATTTTGGTTGGGCAGACTTTAATTTATTAAAGAAGTTTTGGAAAGAAGATCAGCTATCCTTAGCTATTCCTTTTTACGATTCGTTTATATTTAAAAACTTAACAACATTCCAGTCTTGCTTTGCTCATTTTACTTTCACAAAGCCTACTTTTTTTATAGAAGACAACGGTCTCCCATTTGACTTTATAACTAAAGATGCAGTGGTAAAGTATTGTGAGTCTAATGGCTTCGCAATGCAAGAGGCTCAGTCAATATTTTACAAGAACAAAAAAGACTTCTCCGCTTACTTAACTTACAAACTAATATGTGGCAGGAATTCTTTTGCGGGTAGAGATCTTTCGATTGAAAAGCCTAACTTCGACCACCTAGGCAGTGATCAATTTTGTTGGGAAAGTTACTTGGAAAAAAATAAAAGTTCATAAATTATGATAGAAGACTTATTAAGATTTAAAAAAAATCAAAAGTATATTGTTTTTGACTTTGAAACTTGCAATTTGAATTTAGTCTCAGAGCATAACAAGCCCTGGCAGCTTGCATTTTTGATTTACCATGGTGACAAGTTGGTGGAGTCTAATGATTATCATATTCATTGGGATGACCTTAGAATGTCTGACGGGGCTCGAAAGGTTACCGGGTTCAATGATGCTAAGTATAAAAAATTATCGCAACCAGCGGAAAAAGTTCTTGATCATTTTGAGAAATTCCTATATAATGAAGATTATATTAATTTAGGGCATAATATTCTTGGTTTTGATATTTATATACATAATATATTCCGAAAACTTTTAGGTCGCCCTACTGACTATTCTTATTTAAAACAATCTATCGACACACTCTCTATAGCTAAAGCGATTCATAAAGATATAGAATATGACAAAGAAATTGATTTCCTTTCTTGGCAGTTTAAGTTGAACTCGGTATATGAAAGGGGTATGAGATTAAACTTGGGGGCATGCTGCAAAACATATGATGTTGAATTTGACCCTGAAAAGCTGCATGATGCATTATATGACATTCAAAAAAACTATGAAGTATTTAAAAAAATGATGTGGACAATAAAAATATGAAATTAAAAGATAAAATTAATATGCACCTTGATTTATATACTAATGAGTTATCAATCCTGATAGATGAGGCTCACTGCTTGTATAATACAATTACATCCAAACCTAATGATTATTGGTTTAAGAATAGATCTGAGTTTAATTCTATAGTTGATCAAATTAACTCAATTGAATCGAGCAAAAATGCACTGGAACAGTGCAAAAATGATTCCATTAAAAATTTATGACAACAAGTTTCATCGAACAATTTACTGCCTATGAAGACTGTGTCCCCCCGGGGGTGCAGCTTCCAGAGATTGAAATTAGCTCGGAACAATATTCTGACTTAAATAAATCTCCAGATACTTCAAACTATGATTTCCTGCGTGAACTTTGCCTTCGTGGGGTAAAGGATAAAAAAATTGATAAGCAAAAAAATAAGCAGGAATATTACGACAGAGTAAAAGAAGAGTTAACTATATTAAAAGAGCTTGGGTTCATTGATTATATATTGCTGAATTGGGATATCCTAAATTTTTGTCACGAAAACGATATACCCACGGGTCCGGGGCGCGGTAGTGCCGCTGGGTCTTTGGTTCTTTATTTAATTGATGTCACAAAAATTGACCCAATTAAGTATGATTTGTTCTTTGAAAGGTTCGTGAGTAAGAGCAGGGCTAAGAAAACCGAAAAAGATGGTATTACATATTTAGATGGGAGCCTTTTAGCAGACGTCGATAACGATATTTCTTACGAACATCGCCATAAAGTTATTGAGTATATCGAGAACAAGTACCCCGGAAGAACCGCTAAGATCTTAACCCTTAATACATTGAGTAGTAAGCTTTGTATTCGTGAGTGCGGTAAAATCGTCGGGGGTTATAATGAATCAGATATTAATGCGGTGACAGCTTTAATCCCGAAAAACTTCGGGAAGGTTGTTGGTCTTTGTGATGCGGCAGATGATAGCGAAAAATTCAAAGAGTGGGTAGATACAAACCAAGAAGTTTTTCGTATTGCCCAAAAGATAGAAGGCCTAAATAAAAACAGCGGGGTGCATCCTTCTGGGATTGCAATTTCTCACCATGAGATATCTAGTATCTGTCCCCTGCAGGCTACAAATGAAGGGGCATTAGTAACTGCATACGACATGAACTGGGTGGCTGAGCTCATGGTTAAGTTTGATATCTTAGGTCTAAGGACTCTAAGCGTCATTCATGATGCCTGTCAAGCTATTAAGATTGACCCGATGTCCATACCCTTAGATGACGAGAAAACATACCTACCCCTTCAGGAGCTTGAGCATGCCCACGGATTGTTTCAGATTGAGGCTCATACTAATTTTAGTGTTTGCAAAAAGATTAAACCCAAAAACTTAGAACAATTAAGCGCGGTTGTTGCTATTGCAAGGCCCGGGGCACTTGATTTTACCGATCAATATGCAGACTATGTCCGCACTGGTGATTTTCAAAGTCAGCATGAATTGTACGACGAAGTACTATCTTATACTGGCGGGATTCCGCTGTATCAGGAGCAACTTATGAAGATGGCGGTTCAAGTAGGGTTCACCCTGGATGAGGCCGAGCAACTTCGTAGAATTGTTGGCAAGAAAAAGATAGACCAAATGCCTAAATGGAAAGCTAAAATTGAGAAACAAATCATAGAAAACCAACTCCCGATTGAAGCTGCTGATGTACTTTGGAGTGTCGCCGAGGATAGTGCTAACTATTCTTTTAATAAATCTCACTCTATCGCTTATAGCACCTTGGCTGCATGGACCACATATCTAAAGTTCAATCACCCTAAGCAGTTCTTTTTGTCCCTACTCAAGATGACCCAGTTCGAGCCAACACCTCAGGCAGAAGTTGCAAGGATTAGTCAAGAGCTGCCATTTTTTGGTATTAAATTATTACCTCCGAGCTTATTGAAATCCAAAATGAATTTTTCAATTGAGGGCAACAATATTCGTTATGGCCTTAGCAGTATTAAAGGTATCAGTGAGAAATCTCTTGATTCTCTTCGTAAATTCAGAGACGAGCAGAGTAGCACAAAGTTTGAATTGTTTTTAGCTGCAAAGCAGGCTGGATTAAACATCGGGGTCTTAAGTGCTTTGATTCAGGCGGGGGCTCTCAGTGACGATCCAAGCGAAGATCGATCCAAGCTTGTACTTGAGGCTCAATTATTTAATATCCTAACTGATAGGGAAAAAAGAAACTTCATATCTATCTCGGAAAAAGAAGGTAAAGACCTATTTACTATTTTTAAAAATGTAACAGATTCTGAATTTAAAGCGGTCGGGGATGACAATAAGCCTTTGATAAAGGAATCTCGCTACCAAACTTTAAAGAAAAAATACGATCCATATAAAAAGATATATTATAAAAATAGTAAGAGTCAAAAATTTGCTAATTGGTATTTTGAAAAACAGCTATTAGGCTTTAGTTATTCATCTGAGTTGTGTAAAGTTTTCCACAATGTAGATCATCCGCCTCAAAACTCTATATACTTTAATTCACTGGAACCTCGCTCTACTGCTAAATATATATTTAGCGTCGCATTTTCAAAGAAAGATAAGTCCCGGAATGGCAACACCTACATCAAGCTAGAGTTGGAAGATGAGTTTGGTACGGTAGATGCAATTCTTTGCGATACCGCTAGAGAAAGAAAGTGCACAAACTTTTTAAAAAAGAACCCTGTCCCCAAAGAGGGAAGTATTATAACTATAAACGGAGAAAAAACTAGAGATGGAGATGCAATATTTGTTAATAACATGAAAATAATTGACGAAATGATTTACATGAAGTTAAAAGATATAAAATCTTAAGTGTAATATATATAATATACATATGGAAATCTCTCCTAATTTCACACCTCAAGCTCAAAAAATAATCCGACAGGCTAAAACTTTAGCTAAAGCGCTAAACTATCAGGAGGTAGAGCCTTGCCATGTTTTACTTATTTTGTTAAAGTCTAATGATTTTAATATAGATAATTTCTTGGCCGACTTAGGTATCGATCTTGATTCGTTAGTTTTGTTTATTAATTCTTTTTTCTCTCTCGAAAAACAGGACCCTGATGAGTTTGAGGATTGCTCTTATTCTGATGATCTCGTACAGTTCCTTGCTGCGGTGCATCAATTAGCATCCCAAATAGGTAACGATTATGTTAGTATCGATCACATATTCTTTTGTTTTCTAAATTCTAAAAATGGCCCTATATATCATTTCTTTACTTCCGAAGGGGTAGATGCCCGTAAAGCTGCTGAAGAATACTTGGTTAGGATGAAGTCTGGCGACCTTTATGATAAAAATGAGTCCCCAGACTTTCCTTTTGGTTCTAAATCCCAAGGCCCTGCGTCCACCAAAACTACTGAAAGTATCCTGGATTCATTTGCTACTAATTTAAATACTGAATGTCGTGATAAAAAAATCAACCCGATCATTGGTAAACATTTTGAAATTTCAAGAATTTGTGAGGTTTTAGCCAGAAAAAATAAAAACAACCCTATATTACTAGGAGATCCTGGTGTTGGTAAGACTGCCATCGTTGAAGGGCTTGCTTATAAAATAACAAAAGCTGATGTTCCTGATTTTTTAATTAATAAGGAAATTTATTCCATTGATTTAGCATCAATGATAGCTGGAACTAAATACCGTGGTCAGTTTGAGCAAAGAGTTAAATCCTTAATAAAGGAGTGTAAAGAAAAGCCTAATGTTATTTTATTTATAGACGAAGCTCACACCTTGGTTGGAGCTGGCAGTGCTGAAGGAGCTATGGATGCTGCTAACATCTTAAAGCCAGCATTGGCTCGTGGTAAAATTAAATTAATCGCAGCCACTACCTTTTCTGAGTATAAGAAAAATTTTGAAAAAGATTCGGCCTTGGTTCGTAGGTTTGAGTCTATAGCTGTTAGCGAGCCGACACCATTGGAATGTTTTGATATACTGAAAGGTATAAAAGGTCACTATGAGGATTTTCATGGAACAAAATACAATCAAAAAATCTTAAAAAACATCGTTAATCTTTGCGACCTGTACTTGCCAGCTCAAAAGTTTCCGGATAAAGCTATAGATGTCCTTGACGAATGCGGCGCGATGGTTAAGATTGCAAACTCTACTGCTCCTGATGAGATAAAAGATCTGGAGAATAAGCTGTATGATTGTTTTAGTTTAAATACTTGCTCTGCCAACGAAGAGGAAATGCTTTTAAAACGTTACGAAAAATTATCTAATGATTGGAAAAAGGCTCCTATTAGGAATGTTTCTAAAGATGATATATTGACTATTATTTCTCGAAAATCTAAGATTCCTATTGATAACTTAATTGATGAAGAGAGCGACAGGGCATCCCGCCTTTTAAAACTTTTAACTCGAGACGTCGTTAATCAAACGGATGCTACATCTGCTATCAGTAAATCAATATTAAGGTCGCAAATAGGTCTTAAAGATGCTGACAAGCCTATTGGTTCATTTCTATTTCTGGGAGCTTCTGGCGTCGGAAAGACATGGACGGCTAAAATGCTTGCCAAACATTATTTTGGTTCCGAAAAGAAGATTATCAGGTTTGACATGTCTGAATACTCTGATAAGATTTCTGCGAATAAATTAATTGGCTCATCTCCAGGGTATGTGGGTTATGAAGAAGGAGGGCTTTTGACCGAAAAGATAAAGCGAGACCCTCACTCTGTTGTGCTTTTTGATGAAATTGAAAAAGCTGACCCATCTGTTCAGCAAATATTACTGCAAGTAATGGATGAGGGGTCGCTAAAGGACAATAATGGGGTAATGTCTTATTTTAGTGACGCAATTATTATCTTGACCAGCAATATCGGAGCCGACCTTACCACGAAAAGTACTCTTGGTTTTTCTCCTGAGCCCGTAGATAATGGCCCAAAGATTATATCTTCTGCCAAGAAAGTTCTTAGTCCTGAATTAATTAATAGGCTGGACGACATAGTTGTCTTTAGCCACCTGAAAGATAAGGATCTTCATAAAATATTCAAAAAAGAGCTGCAATCCATGCAAAAGAAACTCCGCAAGAAAAAGATTAAAATTAATTACTCCCAAGATGTAGTTAAACATGTATGTGGTCTAGCTGCAGAGCAAAAAATGGGAGCGAGGCCCCTAAAAAGATTAATTAAGCAGTATATTGAAGATGTAATAGTTGATCATTATTTTAATGCAGAGATTCAAAAAGGGTTAAATTTTAATTTCTATGTATTAAAAGGTGATATAGAGTTCGAATTATTAGAATAAATTAATTATTTCATCTGTTATATGTGTATAAACATATTATGGCAGATCGTAAAATATCGGAACTCCCAATCTTTCCGCACCATGAAGTTTCTCAAAATTCAGATGTTTATTATGTTGTAGCTAGTGGCCTAGCATCAGAAACAAGAGACGCTGCAAATTATAGAGTTCCTTTTACAGGTCTATCTTCTGATATTCTTAAGGATTTTGGAGGGGGTGCTAGTGTTATAGATGCAAATGGGTTAAAAATAAGAATCGGATCCATTGAGCCCGGAGATGATCGACCTGTTGAGCTTCAAGACGATGTATATGTTCTTGGTGATTTATATACTGAAAGCGACTTGCACGTTAACGGTAATGCTTTTTTTGATCAAAATGTGTCAATCACTGGAGACGTTAGTGCATCTGGAAATGCTGATTTCATTGATCTTTATGTTCATGGAAATGCTTTTGTTAAACATGATACGACTATCAGCGGAGACCTTACTGTTCTTGGCAATACCACAACCGTAGACACCGAGAGGCTGGTTGTTGAAGATAGCAATATTGAAATAGGTGACCATAAAGAATTAACCACAGAAGATACAGCAAACTTTGGCGGTATTACTTTAAAAACTCATGATAATGATTCTTTTGCATCGGTTGTCATTGAGGGGGTAACTATCACTTCTCAAGTTGCCGGTACATTTGGCAATAATATATCGATAACAATGCTTACCTTGCCAGGGCTTTCTCTGGAAGACGGTGTAATACTTACCGACCCCAATAATTTACATGGAGATTCTAAGTGGGAGCGTACAGACATATCAATTATGTTTGGAGTCGATTCTGAAATATCAGAAAAAACTCAAGGGGATTTTGCAGACTTATTGAATTGCCATGCCGGACACTTGGTGAGCGCGGTTGCCTCTGATCGCAATACTCCCTTGGCTGATACTTGTTACAGAAAGTTTTTGGAAAACGGCCAAGGCCAAGATGGTTTCAACAAAAATATTTCATGGCTAAAACCTTGTGATGCATGGACAATTAATACAAATTTTCATGTTTACGGTGAAGGTTTTTTCCTTGAAGGTATAAATGCTGCCAGTGACGTTGTATCTGGCGGAGTTAAGATAGCTCTAGATATCGATACGACAAACTATGGCGGCCTAATTATGGATAATGGCTATTTAAAAATAGCAGATTGGTCTTCCGCTACGGAGGCGGCTCTCTGGGTCTCTGATATTAATTTAAAAGATGACAAAATAAAAATTGATTCTGCCACTGAAAAATTAAATCAAATTAATGGTATTTATTTTACCTGGAATAAGTCCGCACATGCTTCTCTTGTTGGCAAAAAAGATGTTGGTGTTATAGCCCAAGAAGTTCAAGCTGTCTTGCCTGAAATAGTTGCAGAAAATGCGGCCGGAAACCTTGCGGTTTATTACCATAAAATGATACCCGTATTGATTGAATCGATAAAAGAATTATCTCAAGAAAACAAGTCGCTAAAATCTCGCATGGACCGATTAGAGTCTGAACAGTAATTTCGCCTTATGGCCCAGAGCAAGAAAATTACTGACTTGGAAAAGGTTTCCCCTAAAGAAGGGTACAATTTTTTAGTAGCCACATTAGACGAGAATTATAGAGTAACTTTTCCTGATTTATCAAATGCCATTACGGCTGACCTTAACCTTGATGGCTTCAGCGGTTATTTCCAGGATCAAATTGACGGCATTGATGGCGCAGGCCTCGCTGATCAATTAAATGATATCAGCGGTCACCTTCAAGGAGAAATCGACGACATTGATGGCGCAGACCTCGCTGATCAATTAAACGATGTGAGCGGTTACTTCGAACAAAGTATAAATAATATCAACATTATTGGTGGTAATACGGACAGCTCTTTTGTTTTTTTTAATTCTATTATTAATAATAATGGGGCAGAAATATCCACATATTACGATACCCCGACCCCAAGTACTCATCTTTCTGGTTCTTTCGTTGAATCTTCAAGCAATTTAAGGGTTTCTCTTCGCTGGGATGGCCCGAATAACGATTATATGGGTACTGGATATATTAACAATATTGAAATACCTAAATCAAATATACAGGAATTAGGGCCCGGAACAAGAAGGTTCGAAGGTTATATAGATAATTTTAATGCTCAGGACTCAACTCAACTTACTGGAGTTGTTAATGGCTTTACTGGGCTTGTTGATTTAATCACAATAGGTTCAGGGCCATCAGCTTCTAATATATCTATAGATACTATTAATAATGCAACACCAAAAAACGGTGAAGAATTAGGATCTTCAGCATTAAAAGCTGGGGATTCTATAAATATTTTTATTGATTATGACTCTAGTTTATTTGATACTGAATTGACTAGCCCTAGTCAAATCGCAGTTGATGATTATGGGATTTCAAATGCTATACCCTTTTCAAGTTATAGTTTTATTGATGTAGGAGGCTCCATTAAAAGAGCAACTATCCCAATTACAGTTTCTGATAGAGTTGGCGAACAAGGAATAAAATTAAGGGCTACAAACAATATGGGTTCTACTGGGATATATCAAACATCTGATATAGATTTCGCAGGAAGCAATGACTCTAGGTTACTAGATCAAGATTACCCCATTATCTCTGCATCTTCTCCGTCTTCCTATAATGGCAGGACTGATGGCTTGAGGGAAACGGAGTCAACCAATTTTAATAATACTGTATCTAATTTTGATGACTCTATTGACGTTATTTCTTATACCGCTTCTGTAGTTAATAATTCGACTATATCTATCAACTTGCCTTCTGTTTTCGAAAGCTCTAAAACTGTTTCTTATGTCAATGGGGTGCATGCGGATCAAGATAATTTAAACATAAAAGTAGTTCGTGGCGCAAATGGAGCTACAGATTCAAAAGATTTGACAATTAAAGTGGCCAACGCCCCTATTATTAATAGTGTGTCTGTCGCAACTCCTGCTATTTCTTCTGCTTCCGGGCATAACATTGGTTTGTCTGAATTAAAAGGAGGTGACACCGTTAATGTTACTGCTTTAATTGATACCCAAGGTGAAACCAACAATTCAATTAAAATCAAAGTCTTTAACGAGGGACTCGCAGATGGTTCCCAAACCTCTTTTGCTAGCTACAACTCCACTTTGGTTAATGGGGACATTTATAGCTACACTGTACCGGTAGTTGTCACCAGTTCAAGGAACGGTAATCTTTCTGTAAAATTACAGGCTCAAAATCAATACTCTATTGATGGCAACGAAGCTTTATCGAACACTGTTTTAAATAATAACATCGGACCGTCAGTTAACATATCTTCAGTGTCTTACCCGTCCGGCCAGCAAGCTATTAAACTTAACGAATCTGCCACAGTTAATCACACCGCATCCAATTACGATTCCATTTCGTACATCGACCCGACATTAGGCACAAAAGAAATTTCTATTAATAGCCCATCAACATTTGAAGCAGTTAAAACATGCAATTATAATAGTGGCACTTACAATATTAATAGTGATAATTTTAAAATAGTTGCTATAAAAGATAGTAATGGATTAAAAGTTAGCACATCGACGGTTATTAAAATAGCGAACGAGCCGTTAAAATTGTCGATAACCAACCTTGCCTCGAGCCTGTCTAGTTCAAGTGCGGGTCTTTCTGATTTGTTCAACTTAGTGAGCGATCAATCGTATAATGCATTACCTTTACTGTCTACCGACTCATCTCAAAACCCAGCTTCTCAATTGGTTCAAACAAATAGCGGCACTGGATTGAGCTCAAATTCTTTTAGAATTACCGTGAAAGATATTGACCAAAAAGGACAGTTTCTTTGGGAAGTTTCTGCATTTAATTTAGCGAATATTGAAACAAATACTGTTTTCACTAATCCCAATTATTTAATATCTGGGTTTAATCAAAGAGAAATCCTGGCCTCACCTAATAGTCTCGCCGCTGGATTAGCATCTATCGGCACGACAGTTACAAACCCTAGTAATGTTTTCTTTGAGAACGTCAGTGAAGGCGGCTCTGGTCCTAATGGCGGTACTATATACAGTTTCTTGCAGTTGTCGGAAGGGGTTCAATTAGATTTTTCATTCAACCATGACAATAAATTTTGTATTTGTAACAGTAGTGGAGTAGTTGACAATGATGGAGACCATGTATTTAATTTAGATGCATTATCTAGAGCAGCCAATGCTGATGTAAACAATCCAGCTAAATATATCATAAAAGAGGATTAATTATGGGAGCTTTTGAAGATTTTGTAAACTCAAATTTAGGTATACGTCAACCTTTTATTTCTGACTTTGCTCCGCCTACTGGTCAAGGTAAGAGTTTAAAAGCGGCCGGCATGCGGGGTTCTAAGTTTTTAGATCTTTCTACTAATTTTTTATACGAAAAAACCGGAGAGAATAACAACACTGATTGGTCTAAAATAGCTGAACTTGGTGAGCCTCGTGGAGGGGCGGCATCTAATCTTGTTGGGGATCAATATATTCAGTTCGTCAGCGGTTCATCTCTTGTTGGTTCTGAAAATTTTATTTATGATTATAATCAACAACTGGTTAGCGGTGTTAGTGGATACTATCAAGATATTGATGGAATATCTGGCCACTTAACAGATGAACTGATTGTTGGTGAACTGCAAAACGACACTTTTGTTGAGATGGATAACGGAGTGGTCGATATCCATGGAGATGTAAATATAGATGGACAAATTAGTAATTCTTTATCCCCAAAGTATGGAATAGATTTTACCTTATCTGCATCACCTACTGTAAGGGGTAGCTCGGGTTTCGCTGTAAATAAGATCAGTAGCGGTTTTTATAGAGTAGGATTTAATTTCAGCGCTTTCGCTTCAATTAATGACTATCAGGTTATTGCATCTATTTGTAATACTAGTGATTTCGCAAATCTACATATAACAAAATCAGCCAATAAGTTGGACTTAAATATTAAACTAACAGATGGAACCAATGTCGACACAGGTATAGTAACTATTTTAATCTATGAACTGTAACTATTCATGTGTATATAAATATACCGAAGAACAATAAACATAATGTCATTTAAAACAATTAGAGAGATAGATCTTCCAGATCCTATAAGCACAATAACAACAAACGATGTGTTAGCTGTTTGCGATTTTGATGGTGGGGACACATATAGGTTTAGTATTTCTAATTTGTTTGATTTATTGCCAGTTAACACTGATACTGTCTCAGGCATTGTACCCTCTAGCGCTGGACAAGTTAATAAAGTATGGAAGACTGATAATGCTGGAGTACCCGGCTGGAGAGAAGATGAAGATACAGTAAATAATTTATTCTCAGTAGGAGTATCTGGCCTCGTTCGTGCTCCTGATTCGCAAGAAAGTACCGGCCTTGAACTGTTAGCGGCCGACAACAATTTTTACCCTCTCTCCAGTTTTCCAAATTCAGTCGATAAACATGGGGTGGTAGCGGCTGGTGCTGGTAATCTTAACAAGGTATGGAAGACTGATGGTGCTGGGGCTCCTGCATGGAGAGATGATGAAAATGCGACATACGATCTATTTAGCACTACAGCTTCTGGTCTTGTACCAGCCTCCACCACAGCGGATGATCGATATCTTGCTGCAGACGGCAACTGGGCAGTTTTACCCGGCGGTGCTAATTTATTCTCAGTAGGAGTATCTGGCCTCGTTCGTGCTCCTGATTCGCAAGAAATTACCGACCTTGAACTGTTAGCGGCCGACAACAATTTTTACCCTCTCTCTAGTTTTCCAAATTCAGTCGACAAACATGGGGTGGTAGCGGCTGGTGCTGGTAATCTTAACAAGGTATGGAAGACTGATGGTGCTGGGGCTCCTGCATGGAGGGATGAAGGTCTTTCTATTTCTTCTCATGATACTGAAGGTGCTTATTTGATTACCAACGACCCTTCTTTTGGTGCCTATTTATGGTATAAAGATGTGACGCTTGATCCAAACGATTGGTCGAAGTTGCTGACTGAAGTAGATAGCCCTTCAGCTGCAAGCGACTCGACTCTTTATCTTCGCACAGGCGATGATTTTTATATAGCTGATTATCGAAGCAAGGCAGCTTTTACTAGTACATTTTTAGCATCCACTCCTGATGCTTCTAAAATTCAGGAACTTTATGGAGTTTTGCTTCTACGTGGCGCAACTACTGGCCAAGAAGACTTTTTCTTAAACGATCCAGGGACATATCCTACAATGAATGATGTTGCTGATTTTGTTGATGGCACTGCAGAATACATCAATCATACGGACTCGATCATTAATCATCCGATTTATATTTATAATGACAACGATTTATTTACTGCAGTATTACGTTCGGATAATTATGATTCATATGTCGATAATCATGCAGATTTAACTGCTGCTTATGCAGCTTATCTTAGCGGCGGAGGAACCGACACAAAAGGTGTATGGGGAGCAGACCATTACCTAAACCACGGACGAGGAGAGGGTCGGCATATCATCAAACTGGCTGGTGTTGGTGCTGGCAACTATACATATCAATGCGACAATCATCCAAATGCGATGACTGGCTCTATAATTGTTTTTGGCGAGGATGTTGATGATGGCTCTCCTGCTTCTCCTGGCGGAGTTGGTACTATTCCAGGCCCGGGTCTTGAAATCACATTAGAGGATATTCGCAATAAAATTAATGAGCTGGCCATTAAAGTAAAGACTGAGGTTTTTTCTCAAGACACAAAAGGATTGGTTCCTGGCCCAACTGCTCTTGAAGTTTCTGGCGGCGAATATTTACGTGCCGACGGAAACTGGGCGCCTGTTCCAGGTGGCGGCTCAAGTGTAATAGTCTCAACAGAGCCTGCTCCAACTGGGGCATCGGAGGGCGATTTATGGTTCAATGAAACAACAGGTGAGCTCTATGTTTATATAAGTGGCACTGGATGGGTTCAAACCAATGGCGGCGGCACTGGCGGCGGCACTGGCGGCGGCACTGAATTAACGCAAGTCTGGCCTCATGAAGATTTAGCAGATGGATTTTACGAAGTAACGGATTCAGACATTGAATATTTGCATATATCTTTTCAGCATCTTTCTTTGGGCTGGCAGGAATATGCACATTTTAAAACACACAAAACACATACAGGTTCAGATACGGCAACTGGTTGGACTGATCAATTGGTTCATTATTCTGGAAGAGGTGCTGGCGACGGGGGTGGCAATGTATATGAGACTTCAGAATATCTGGTTCCGGTGCAAGAAACAGGCGCTGGAACGAGAGGTATATTTATTTCAACACTCAATAAAAATTGGTTAAGAATTATCGGTCATATGAAAGCTGTCAGCGGCGGTAGCGGCGGCACAAATGTCTCAACAGGTACGGTGGCTCCAACTAACCCATCAGATGGAGATTTGTGGTTCAATGAATCGGTCGGCAAGCTTTATGTTTATATAGATGGAACTGGTTGGGTGCAAACAAATGGCGGAGGAGGTTCCGGCGGCGGGCCAATTTTCCTAGATAGTCAGGTAACACTTAGCTCCGGGTTTACCACCACGACCGCCATGGGTATACCTGACACTGCATCGTCGGTGGTCTTTTGGGCTAGAACCAACGATTCCTGGACCACTGCATCTCTTTATGCATCACAAAAACAAGAGTTAGACGGTTCATATCTAGGCTCCCTTCAATTAGTCGAGGACCAAGCTTCAACTACATATAACCGCCCTCGTCATCCAAATTCTAAACAATTAATTGCTCCGGTATTTACAAATAATGCTGGCGATAGAGGGATATACTTGAGCTTTAATAACGTGGCTGCGGTCCGGCTAGATGGGTACTTCGATAGCACTGGCGGCGGGCCACGTGCCTATGTGGCATTTGATGGAGCCAGCGCAGATTTAACTGCAAGCATAACAAATAGTTATAATGTAGCAAGTATAACGGATAATGGCACAGGCGATTATACTGTCAACTATACGAACTCAACCCCAAACCCTGTGGTAACTATTGGTATTGAATTGGCCACTGCCCCGTTCGATCCATGTTATAGAAATGCCACATCCACAAAGGTTGATATACTAGTGGGTAGAGATGCCGGAACGTTCCCGAATCAAGCAGCTGATCAGAAAGTTTCTGTAGTCATTCATTAACGCTCAAGAGTCATGAAAAACATTTTAATATATAAACAAGAAGGCAATTTACATATCACTCATTTTGTTGATTCTTTGGATGTTGAAGGGGTGCATGAACAAGCTCAAAAAATGTTGCCATTTGGTGTGCTATACAGGGTCGGTACAACCGAGGAGCTTCCGCAGGATCGTGTATTCCGTGCGGCTTGGGACATTGAAGAATCCGACTTAAATGACGGCATCGGTGGAGAAACGAACGCAAAACAATTACTATCTAATAGTAAACAACTTTTATCTAGCCGCCAAGAACAATTAGAATCTTTTGAAAATAATTTAAAAGCCTTAGAGACAGAACTAGAAGAGCTTTCTGCTGAACATGCCAGCTTAAATAATTTAGCCACCGAAAAAGAAAAAGTATGGGCAGGCACCAAGGATTCTGCTTTTGCTGCTAAGTCTGATTGGAAAGAGAAAAAGTTGGCCGCCGAAAATGCAGAGAAAATTGTAGCAGATAAAGGAGAGGAAGCTAGCGAAGAGGAAAAACAATCCGCCGTTGACCTTCGAAAGATCTCAAAAAATGCATTCAAAGCCCAAGATAAATTATTTAATAATAAAACAGAGGCAGCAAATGCCAGGTTAGAATCCGATCAATTCGTTGAAAAATTAAACAATCAGAATAATAAAATAAATCAAGTTAAATTTTCTATTGTTGATGCAAATTCTTTAGTTGCTGAATCACAGGCTGCGGTCAGCACACACCAGCAAAAATTACTTCAATTATTTAATAAATTACCCCCAGAAAGCCGAAGGGGACATGTTGTGGCAGAAACTGAGGAGGTTACCGATGATAAAAATTAATTTAAACAAAGCGAAAGAAATTGTTCACTCTTCTCGACGTGTGGAAAGGGAAAAAGAATTCGAACCATATGATGCTATCATTATGAAGCAAATTCCCGGGAATGATGCGGCTGAAGCGGAAAAATCTCGTGCAGAAATTCGTGTTAAATATAATAAAATCCAAGAGGACATTGATGCTTGCTCTGATGCAGATGATTTAAAAGTTATATTAGAAAGTTTAAATAATAATTAATACTTGACAACTTAATTCATTTTTGCTATATTATATGGCAAGATGAATCTCTTATATAAAACAAAAACATATTTAGTTGGCCACATGCAGTATTTGAGTGGCCGAGATTGGCGGCAAGAAGTAACCGAAAAACTTTCGGACCTTAATATTACTTGCTTTAATCCCTACGAAAAACCTTTTATTAAGGATGTAGAAGAGGATGAAGCTTCTCGCATCGAGATGGAAACTTGGATGAAGACCAAGCAATATGATCGTGTTGCGGAGAAAATGAAGACCGTTCGTTCATATGATTTGAACCTTGTTGATCGCAGTGACTTTATTATTGCTCATCTTGTTCCAGAGGTTGCAAGTTGGGGTAGCGGTGAAGAAATTGTAACGGCAGTACGCATGAAAAAGCCAATCTTTATTAGCATGGAAGGCGGCAAAGCAAAGACCCCACTATGGATGCTTGGTATGATGCCACATAAATATATTTATAATTCGCTTGACGAAATCATAGATATGTTGTATGCTATAGATAATGGCAGCAAACCTATAGATTCTGATCGCTGGCGACTACTAAGAAAACAATACAGATAAAGACATGATAATAATCAAAATAATAATTATGCTATTTGCGGCATATATACTTTGTAAAAATACTGGTGAACTTAGAAAATTTTAAATTAAATATTAATATACTATATAATAAATTATGAGTGAAAATACTGAAAATAAAGAGTGGAGCAACCGAGAAATGGGTGCACTTTGGGTAAACGTCAAGCAGGGTTCCAATGAGAAGTACCTGACCGGTCAAGTTAATGGAGAGAAAGTTATTCTTTTTAAGAATAAGTTTAAGGATGATAATCCTAAGGCTCCTGACTTTCGGATCTATAAGCAAAAAGATCAGGATCAAGGTGGATCTAAGTCTTCTGGCAAGGTTGCTGAAGAAGTTGAAGAAGTCGAAGAAGTTGATCTTATCTAATATATAAGGATTTAATGAATACCAAATACGGACTAGTCTGCACTTCAAAAATCCTCGAGCAAGAGGATCCGGCAAACACTTTTGTGGGCATGACCCGCAAAGCTTACACCGAGCTGTCTTCGCAGCAGGGTGATCAAGCTGCCCTCAAGAAATTAAAAGACGAGATTTTAAGTAATTTAAATCTTACTGTTAAGATTATTGATTTCTGCCGAGATAGTGGAATCGATCATTATCGATTAAATACATCCGTATTTGGTATTCTTTCTGATCCTTCATCTGATTTATCTATCACAGATTTGCCAGAACATGGTGAACTTTTAAATGCAATTAAAGAGATCGGCAGGACGGCTGTAACCAAAGGGGTTTCTTTGTCTATTCAGCCTGATAAATTCTGTAAATTAATTGACGACGACGACTCGGTGGTTGAAAAATCGATCAAAGAGATTAATTTTTATTCCTGGTTCCTTGATGAAATAGGCGCTCAAGAAAATATTTCCGCGCCAATATCTTTGCATTTAAATTCCCAACCTAGCAAAGAGGATCACGATGCTTATTGCGATTTTACTGATCGTTTTTATGGTAACTTTAAAGAGCTTGACCCTTCGGCTCAAAGGAGGCTTGTATTAAAAAATGCAGATCATGGTTCTTGGTCAGCATTTAATTTGTTTAAATACTTGCATATTTATTGTTACGAAGAACATGACTTTGGTTTTCCATTGGCTTATAATAATTTATTTGATGCTCTCAATCCATCTAAGATTGACGGCTCTATAGTCGAGCAAAAAATTAATATTGGAGCTTTTCATGAAACTTGGCATGGGGTTGTACCTGTATTTACTTGGACAGAGTCTAAAAGTGCAGATCAGCCAAGGGCATTTGCCCCCGAACTCTCTCAGGCTATTCCTGATTTTGGGTATCAAATTAAATGGGAAGTTGATGTAACTCTTAAAGATCTTGCAATACTTAAGTTGTTTGAGGATGAAGGCCCTAGTAGGATCACTGAAGAATCTCTTCGTGAAATCACTCGCGGGAGATACAAGAAGGTTACAAAAAACTATAATGCATTATATGAAGCCGCTAGATCTCAAACAAGTATTGTGAGCCAAGATGGCGAACAAGAAATTACTAAGGGGCAATAGCTAGTGTAATTATTATTTAGTTCTTTAATATTTTATGGGCGTGTACTGGATTTGATTTAAATTGAATTGGTATACTGCAAGTAGGAGTGTGTCTGGCTCCTTAAAAAGGCACAAAAGTTTACATGGCAATAAGTCACGTATCAAAGCTTACTCGCCTAAAAGCGAAGAGCTTGCTTTAGCGGCCTAGTATCCGCTACCTCGTAACTCTTGACGCAGATATTGAGATTGCGGGGTTATGTATCTGCAAAACAGAAAAAGTTTACTTGTTCCACAAACTGTAAATAACTGAAACGAGTAGTTAGATGTTTATATCATAACTATAAAAAAAATAAACTAAACTTGTAGATGTATATTTCTTGAAGATTTAAAGACGCGGTTTCGACTACCGCCACGTCCACCATTTTAATTTATTATGCCTATCCCAAAGAAAACAAAAACAGAAACAGATTCTGGATTTATGTCAAGATGTATTGCTGACAAGGTCATGCGAAAAGAGTATCCTGATGTAAAGCAGAGGATCGCTGTCTGTATGCAGTCTAAAAAGACTAAGAAAAAATCTAAATAATAAAGCCCCCTATTGCTAGGGGGCTTTTTCTCTTGAAGAGTTAGCTTTTGCTAACGGGTAATAATTTATTCGTCCGCTTGTGGGTCAACGCATTTAGGGCCCTTGAGAGGCTCTTTCTCCCCAAACAATTGAGGGTATTCCTCTGCTTGCTCGTTTAGCTCGATCCAATCTTGTAATTCCTCAGGCACATCCATGTCTGGGTATATGGCTTCGACAGGGCATTCATCCATACAGGCATTGCAGTCAATGCAGGACTCTGGATTGATGTATAAACGATCTGGGGTTTCGTGAAAAGCATCTACAGGGCATACCGAAACGCAGCTAGTAAACTTACAGTCCACGCATTTTTCAGTTACTACGTATGCCATTATTCGGGCCTCTTGCCTAATGGTTTACCATCTTGTCCGATTTCTCCTGCACGGATTTTAGTTGCCGAAACTGCTTGCAGTTCTTTGCTTAATTCAAGTTGCTCGATATTGTAACCAACTCCGCGTCCATAAAATATATCTGTAATGTTTGGCAGTTCAACGATTTTTATTTTATCTCCAAACTCAACACAAGCGGCTTCGATTTCTTTTTTAACTTGCTCGAAATTGTATGGATTTTTCTCATCTATACCTGCCACGTTTCTTAGAGCTATACAGCATTGACCTGTTCTTTTAACAGACTCTGCTACTAATGTTTTGTGTCCGATATGAAAAGGTTGATACCGGCCTATGAGTAATGCGGTTGGGGCTTGATCGTCCCATGCTTCTGTTTTATATAAACCTTCGAGTGCTTGCTCTGCCCATTCGTCAGGAGTTCCTTCTTTTAATATAACGTCAGCATTTTCTGGTTTTTCAAACATTTTGTTTGTATCTGCATATCTACCTTCTTGAATTCTATCTACCCAGATGACGAAGTCAGGATTAAAAGCTTCCCTTGCTTCTTTAGTTGGGCATACAAAGTCTGCGATTACATAAGACCCCCCGAGTTTTGCCCAATCACATAGTTTGCCCATGCGAGTTGAATGCTCGAGCCTGTCTTCTGCAGTGAAACCTAAGTCCTTGTGGATCTCTTGTCTTACTGCATCTGCATTAAACCATGCGGCATTTAATTTTCTTACTAAGATTTCAGCTAAAGTAGTTTTGCCTGATCCTGGTAAGCCCATAATAAGAATTTTTCTCTTTGTCATATTTTTATATTACAGTATTTATCCTATAAATCGAATTTTTTTTTTTAAAAACTTGACAGTTCTTAGTTTTTCTGGTAAACTGTTCTCCATATGAAATTAATCCGAAGAAATGTATCAAAAGATAGTGATAGCTTTTATGTTGTAACCAGAGATGGTCGCAGAATTGAAGACACTAATTATCGTGTTAAATCAGAGGCAGAAAGCCGTGCTTTGAGGCTTTGCGACATGTTAAAGAGGTGGGACAAGACCACTCTTAATAAAGTCGCAATAATCCAGACCAACTCCCCACATAAAGTTTATTAATGAAAGTAAAATTTCAAAGATTAAACCCTGCGGCTAAGGTTCCTACTCAAGCCAACCCTAAGGACGCTGGCTTTGACTTATATGCAACTGCGGTTACTCACCCTTCTGGGTCTGCTGGTGTGTTCGTGGAAATCTGCACAGGTATTTCATTGGAAATACCCAAAGGATATGCCGGATTTATTTTTCCACGCTCTAGTATTAGTGGAACAAAACACTTCTTAAGAAACTCTGTTGGTGTTATAGATTGCGGTTATAGGGGAGAACTTAAGTTACGTTTTTCTTTAGACGAGAGCAATACTTGTTATAAAATAGGGGACAGGGTTGGTCAAATTGTCTTCATCCGCATGCCGGCGGTTCAATTAATCGAAACTGATGTATTAAGTTTTAGCACTCGTGGCCAAGGTGGCTTTGGTAGTTCAGGAAGATAATGAATAATATAATAGTGAATTACTCCTTAAATAAATTTTGCCCATACATAATAATATTTTTTTTATTATTCTATGAGTCTAATTTAGATATCCTCAGGTCAACGTTAATCATTGGAGCTTGTATTTTTATTGATAAGTTCTCTTTTAAAACTGGTTATGCGGTATCTTTTTGTGAAAACAACAATATTAAATTAAAATAATGAGAACATTTCTTAATAAATTAAAAAAAATTAAAAGCAGTCTTATTGGTGACAAATACTATGTAGTATACAGAAACCATAATGATAAAATTAAAACTTATTTAATAGGTGATATTAATTTATACAAATCCTTCGGTAATAAGGGAGAACAAAGAGACAATGCAGGCTTTAGGGCTTATTGTTTTGCCAGAAAATCTGTTAGATCATTTAGGCATGACAGAATTATTTCTTTGGCTAAAAAGTGAGTTTTGAATTTTTTTATAGAAATCTTCCTCGTAGGTTGTATAATATTTACAAGTTATAAAATATATTATTTAAAACAAAAACAATTTAATGCTGAATCTTTAAATCGAGAAAACGAATTTTTAAAGAATCAATTAACCCAAAATCATTCTGAATTTCAAGAGCGCGAATCTCAACTTAATCAAACTATACAAAATTTACAATCTAGTTTCGATAAAGAACAGGAGTCAATCAAAGAACGCAAGCTTGAAATACAATTAAAAGAACAAAAACTTTTACAAGAATTTTCTGATCTAGAGAAACAACTGTCAGAAGAAACTGAGGCTCGCCGCAAAGTTACTTCTCAAAAGAAAAGCAGTGAAGTTCGATTAGGCCACATAGCTGAAACGCTGGCTCCATTCCTAGATCAATTTGATTTTGACCCCGAAAACTGTACATTCCTTGGCAAGCCGATTGATTATATATCATTCGGAGATGATGAAATCACATTCATCGAAATTAAAAGTGGTAATAGCCAGCTTAATAAAAAGCAAAGGCATATTAGGGATCTTGTAAAAGGCAAACTAATCGCTTGGAAAGAAGTTAGAATAAAATAAATTTAACCCTAAAATATATGAAAATTAAAATCGTATCATTGTTCACAGCCCTCGGGCTTCTTACTAACGTCGCCGTTCTTGGCAATTCTGCAAAGGTTGGGTATGCCTCTGACTTCTTCTATCGTGGAGAGCAAAAAGCCCTTGAGTCCTTTCAATCATCGATTGATGTCGGGGCACAAGTCGCAGGTCTAGATGCATCGATTCATGCATGCACCAACCAATCGGTTGATTCTGGTGTCGACAGTTATGGATTAGCTGCCGGACTTGGAACAAGTGTTCTCGATGGACTCCTATCTACCTATGTAGGATTCAATCACTTTGAAGATGTTCCAGGATCTGCCTTGTCTGAAGTGGCAGTAAAGATCTCTGTTGATTCTTTGCTCGATCCATCTTTGGCTGTTTTCCGCAATATTGATGACGAGCTTTATACATTTGAAGGTTCGGTCTCTCACGACATTGATTTAAAGATTGCTGATCTAGGCCTTGATGCAAGCATTGGTAATACCGAAGTGACAGAGTCTAATTCTCGTGACTACTATTCTGTAGGAGCTGAACTATCTCGCTCGATTGGTTCTGCTGTCGCATCTTTAGGTGTCGACCTGGTTGATTCCGACGACATTGATCGTGAGTTTGTATTTGCTGGCGCACTTACATTTCAATTCTAATTTAACCCTAAAATAAAAATAAAAATATGAAAGACGTATTAAGTAATATCACATGTGCGGTAAAAGGAATTGCCGCAACACTTCTTAGTGTTCTTGGGCTCTTGATTGTAGTTCAAGCTGTATTCGGAGCTGCTGCTCCTGTTAATGTTATCGGTAATCTCGAAGCTTTGCTTGGCGGTTTCGTGGGAGCTGGAGCTGGGTTCACTTCTTTTGTGACCTTAATCCTTGTAGTTGCCTTGGTTAGCAAACTTAGCTGCACCGAAGGGCAATGCTCAAAGAGTAAATAAATAATATTTACTCTTGACTTCTCTAAGAGGATCAGCTATAATGGCTGATCCTCTTTTTTTTATTTATATGAAAGTTTTATCTTTATTTGCTAATGTAGGTTTCGGTGAGTTCTATTTAAAAGAGCACGGATTTAATGTAGTGGTTGCGAATGAACTACTACAAGATCGTGTTGATTTTTATAAAGAATTATACCCTGATACTTCTCATGTTATTTGCGGGGATATATGCAAGGCATCGACTAGGGCATCGATTATTCAAGCATGCGAAGAAGCCGGGCCAATAGATTTAATTATTGCCACTCCCCCTTGTCAAGGCATGAGCATAGCAAATGCACAGAGGTCATCAGATGACATCAGAAATAAACTTATTGTTTATGCTATGGAAATCTATGAGTCCCTCAAGCCTAAATATATGATGATTGAGAATGTTCCTGCAATGCTTAATACATATATTAATTACGAAGATGAGCCTGTAAGAATTATTGATTTTATAAATTCAAAGATTCCAAATAATCACAAGTGCAAATCAAAAGTTTTGAACGGCAAGCATTTTGGCACGGCTCAATCTCGTAGTAGATCTATATGCTTAATCTCCGAAAACGGAGAATGGGAGCACCCAGGGGCAGAAGACGATCTATTAACGCTTAAAGACGTTATAGGTGACTCATCAGAATTTCCAAGTTTAGAGAGTGGTCAGCATTCTAACATGCCTTGGCATTTTGCATCCAAGCATAATAAAAATCATATTGATTGGATGAAGCATACGTCAGAAGGCGAAACTGCATTTAACAATCCAGTACATTTCCCGCATGTTGTAGAGGATGGGCAAAAAAGAGTTATATCTGGCTTTAAAACCACCTATAAAAGAATGAGTTGGAATGACCCTGCTCCAACAGTTACTATGACCAATGGGTCTATCTCAAGTCAAAACAATGTGCATCCCGGCCACAAGCTTTCGGATGGTACTCAGTCTGACGCTCGAGTGCTTTCGGTTCGAGAAATACTAGCTCTTTGCGGGCTACCAACCGATTGCCTTGATAAATTTTGCAGTATAAATTCTGACGGAACATTTAGTTATAAATACTCTCCTAATTTTATACGAAAGGTTCTTGGCGAACTGTTCTTGCCAAAGATGGCTTTGGCCATGGTAATGTCAATTCCTTTGCAACCTTCTCCTTCTTTAGATAATTCTCAGCTTGAATTTCACTTCTTATGATAATTGACGAAGTTAATTTAAAGAATACTCTGGGCGAGTTATTTTCCACTCGTAGTTCTCGGCTTACAAACCACTCAAGTATTAAAAAATTCAGGTCAGTTTGGGCTTTGGTTGATGCATTTAATTTTGAACAAGACCTAAAGATATTTTTATGCAGAGAAGGGGATTGCAAATTTGTCCCTTATCTTTTCGCCTCTATCTTCTTTAAATGTCACACAAAAAAAAGCCAGCAATATATAGACAATTTATTCAATCATAACAGAAATCTACAAGGAAGAAACAAGCAAGATTTTGCTTTTGATTTAATTATTGGATGGATATTTGAATTAATTATTTTTAAAAATTTCGGGCTTGAGAAATCTGGATGTGACTATGATTATATGTTAGAGAAGGGCAAGTCTATTAACTCTGGGGCCGACTTCACCCTTGGTAATGCTTCTATTGAGCTTGCAGTAGACAACTTAGGCTACTCTCTGGAACGAGATGTATTTCATCTAAGGTATGGCAAATGGGATCGCATTCTTGAAGAGGAAATGTTTTTATTTATTCTTTGCCCGAACCATATGAAATATTATTTATACCATGCTTATGAGTATGCAGGCAGGCTTGACATTAACCCTGTCGAAGAAATTAAAGCATTCAGTAGATATCAAAAGGTTGGCGGTACAGAATTTAAAAATTGGGACAATCTCCCTGCTTTTGAATTAAATAAAACAAACCTACAAAGCTCTTTTGAGTATATACAGTATAGCAAAGTTGTGAATTGAAAAAATTTTCCAACAGATCAATTGAATTATAGTGGACTATATATTATAATATAACAAGGTCATGGATTACGACGAACAAACAGATGCATTTAGATTTGATATCGACAATTTAGTCGAGAGATACTTACATGAATTTGATATCAACACAATAACCATGATAGGGGCTTTACAAGAGAAGATTATAGAATTAACTAATGATGGTAATTTTGAATCTGACGACATTCTTTTAGATGATGAATAATAAATTAATTGGAATATCCGGCTTTGCCCGTTCAGGCAAAGATACTTTCTATGAACGCTGCAAGCAAATCTTGTCTTCAGTTGGCGAAGAGTCAAAGCGCTACTCTTTCGCAGATGCATTAAAAAACGAGCTTGATGAATTGCTTGTTAAATATACTGGCATTTCTGCTTTTACCGAAAACAATCAAGAGAAAGAAATTGTTCGCCCATTACTAGTCACTTACGGCACTGATGTTAGGCGCAAGTTAAATGAAAACTGCTGGATCGAAAAAATTTCTGACGGCATAGATCTTGACTTGGGTCTTAATAAACATGTCTTCATTACGGATGTTCGCTTTCTTAACGAGGCTAAATGGATCAAGAACAAGGGGGGCATATTAATTAATGTCAACCGAGAAGGTGTCGGCCCTGCCAATAAAGATGAGAAAGAGCAATACGAACTGCTTAAACATTTAATTGATCACAAAATTTCTTGGCCTACATTCCAAGAAAATTATCTTGACCATTGCAATGATTGTATATTAAATTCTGGTTTGGTCGAAAATCTTCAAATTAAAAAAAATTTACATGCGACAGCTTGACCGCAGTGGACTATATACATTATGGACTCTCAGTCAAAATACAGGAAATCAGAAAAGGGCAAGGCTGCACAAAAAAAAGCTCAAGAAAAATATGATAATGAAAATTTAGATAAGCGCAGAGAGCAAAAAAAAGAATATATGCGCAGGAAAAGATCTGAAAACCCAAATTATTGTAAATGGAAATGAATAAAAAGAATTGCAAAACAGGAAAATGTAATATTAATAAATCTTCTGGCAATGGCAAAGGGGATGCGCCAAGAAATAATCATTCAAAGAAATTCAAAAAGAATTACGACCAAATTAATTGGACTAAAAAGAAAAAATAGCTATTCTTTTTTTTTGCAAGTTAATATAGTCTTGTGTAATCATTCTTATGAAGTTTTCTTTCATAGAAGTAATTCTCGTTTTACTGATAATAGCATTATCCTTTATTGCTTATAATCAGAAGCAGAGGCTTGATTCTCTTTACGAGACCCTCGATATTCAACACGAAGCTATCCTGAAGCAGAAATTATTGATTGATATACAGGCAACACGGATTCACTCTATGAGCTACGGGAAACACCGACCAATTCGCCCGAATTTCCTATAAAAAGTTATGACATTAAGAGATCTAGTTCAGAAAGTTACATTTAAATCAATGTTTAATCATTTGTATAAAAACTACTATAAAGATGAAGGGCTTACAGAGTCTGAAGTTATTGAATTAACTATTGCTCATGGTAAATTATATAAAAAACTATTAAAATTCCCTAAAAGTTACATGGATATATATAAAATTTATGTAACTCAACCTGCTGGAACAAACGAGATCATTCATGTATGTCTGTATGAAGATAAAAAAGATGAGTTAATCTCTTTCAATGAATTGGATGTCGAGCAAGTTATAGATTTAGAAATTTACAGGGCATTAAAGATGACGGATAGTGAATGCATGGCTTATATATTTAGACAAATTCAAAAAAGCATTATATGAAAAAAATTGCAATTAGTGGGTACTTTGACCCGATACATATCGGGCATTTGGAATATATTAAAATGGCGAGAGAGCTTGGCGATTATTTAATTGTTATTGTAAATAATGACAGGCAGGCCGCCCTAAAAAAGGGAAGGTCTTTTATGTGCGAAGATGATCGTTTAATGATTGTCTCTCAAATTAAAGGCGTTGATGAAGCTGTTATGTCTATTGACGACGACAAAACTGTATGCAAGACCCTTGATTTACTTAAACCCGATATTTTCGCCAATGGTGGTGACCGTAGTAACGGAGAAATACCTGAATACAAAATTTGCAAAGAAAACGGAACGCAAGTTATTGACGGGCTTGGCGACAAAATTCGCTCTTCATCTGATTTAACTGGAATAAAATGAACTTATATAAATTACCAACACACAAAAAATCGCCCCAAATAGTTAATGCTGTTATTGAGATTGAGGAAGGCTCAAAAAATAAGTATGAGTACGATGGAGAACTTGGGGTTTTCATGTATGATAGGTGCCTAAACTCCGCAATGGTTTACCCAGCAAGTTACGGCTTCGTTCCTGGTACTTTATGCGAAGATGGAGATCCTCTTGATATTTTAGTTATCAGCCCCGAGCCAATCAAAAGAGCTACTGTTGTAGAGGCCAAAATTTTAGGGGTATTAGACATGGATGACGAGGGAGAAAAAGATTATAAATTGGTAGGTGTCCCAAGCTTTTATACAAGAAAATATTCTAATTTAAAAGACCTAGAAGAGAGTTTCCTTCAGATTTCAAAAAATTTCTTTGCCCATTATAAAGACTTATCTATGTCAGGCGACAAAGTTCAAGTCCATGATTGGCATGATAAAAAATTTGCCCATCAAATTATAACCGACAGACTTGTTTAATGATAACTATAGCTATATTGACCGTTTTATATACTTTTTGTATTTGGGAAAAATACAAGTGGTAATTAATATAGATTAAACTCTATATATATATTATAATATTAGAATTATTTAAAGGTAAATAATTTTACGATATGCAGTATACAAATAAATTAGCTATAGCATTCCTATCTTCCCAAAAAGAATACCAAGAAGGATATATCCATAATTGTTTAAAGGGTTATATTGGGCTAGGAGCTTCGGCAAAATATAAATTTGATTTATTTTTTGTTTTTGATCAAGGTGATCCTACAGGATATGAAGATTTATTAAAATATGAATCTTTAAAATATATAAATAAAATCTACATACATTCTTTAGATCTTAGCGAGCAAGAAAATCTTTATTTTCGAGCTGACCATTCTTATGAATTATACGAAGAGCATGGATTTCCTATTTTGGGGCTATCTTCTGGGCCCAATAATTCTTTTTTTCAAGGCTTAGACTTTCTTTTTCAGAATGATTATGAAAACTTTTTGATCTTAGAGTCTGACACTAGACCCGTCAAATATCACTGGTTTGATCGTTTGTATAAGTATTGTGAGCAAGAAGATTTTTTGATAGCTGGAAGTTGCTATGAAGGCATCGTTGAGCTTCCAGAAAATTGCGAATGGAAAGATCATTTAAATGGGGTGGCTATTTATAAAAACTGTGATTTATCCAAAGAATTACTTAACGAATCTCTGTCTAAAGTAAAACGGCTGGTTAAAGAAGGTGTTCATGACCATTTCGTTAATTACGACATTGGTATCTATTATACCATCGAATCCTCAGAAGAAAACATAAATAAATATAAACCTGGTTATAAAGATATAAAATTAATTTCTAATATGTCTATGGGTGTAGATAGCAAGCTAAAAGAAAGTTATATTTGCCAAAAAAATAGAGATTTAGTAATTTTACATCAAAAAAATAGATTCTCATCTTAAGTAGGATTCATTTTAATAAAGTGTAATTAGTAAGGCAATGAGTATTATTAAAGAGCCTGAACATATTCCTGTTTTTTATCATATAGCTAAGAATGCAGGGACTTATGTTTTAAGCTGGATGATGATGTTGTGCAGAAAATACAATCTGTATTTAGACAATCATCAAATACCAGGGTGGACCTCTAAGAGGATAAGGAGATCTATTGTTTTATTAAAAGAAGGAAAACAACTGACCTGCTGTATTCATACTCCAACAGATGTTGCAACAATAAATAATAATTTCAAAAAAGATAAATTTAGCGATGAAGTAACGGATTATGTTGATTTAGAACCTTTTATTGATTCTATTAATAATGGAGATGTTGAAGTTTTTTCGATTAGTGTCGATCCTACTGTTCCCGGAGCATCAATACAAAGAGATGCTGTAGAAAAGATTAAACATGCCTCAAAAAGAAATCATGTATTGAACTTTACAGTTTTACGGGATCCTTTTGCAAGATCTATCTCGATATATCATTATATAAAGAGCGACAAAAGCAAGCATGAACCGACTCACAATTCGATTAGTTCTGATAATTTTCTTGAGTATATTCAATCTAGCGAATTAGAAGATAGTTGGCTAATAAGGCATTTGCTTGACATGCAAGACTCTCAAGTGATTGAGCCCAGGCATTTTACATTAGCAAATGAATACCTTCAGTATTTCAGAATATCTGATATGAGCGAAGTAGATGGATTAATTAATAATGTATTTCACGGTGCTTATGGTATTCTTCAGTCAGATATTGAGCCCGAGGTTGTAGCTACTCACATTAACAAGAACCAAACTAGCAAAAAATTGAAGCGCAAACTTTCTGACTTAGACCTAACTATTCAACAAAAATTTCTAGATCGTACATATTGGGATAGAAAATTATGGGAGAGATATTGTAAAAATGCTAATATCACATAAACATAAATTTATAACAATTGACATTCCAAAAACTGGAACAAGATCATTTCGTGAAAGCTTGTTGCCATTGGGTGTTATTGATATTGTTGGTGAACCAAACTTAAATGCTGATTTTTATCAACACGGAACTGCAAGACAATGTCGTGATTCGTTGCAGAAACTAAACAAAAACTTCTCAGAGTATTTTTCATTCACTATTGTTCGTAATCCGTGGGATCGTTATTATAGTTTCTTCAAATATTTTAAAGAATATGCGGAAAAATACAAAAACAAAGACGCAAGTATAAAATGGAATGCTCCTGAAATAAATCAAGGTAAAATGTGCCTTAAAATGTTTGAAAATCAAGATAAAAAAACAATAATGAGAAATTTAATCAAAAACAACAAACCTCAACACGAATATTATATTATTAACAATGAGGCTGTAATTAATCATATCGCCGAGTTTGAAAATCTTCAGAATGAATTCACTTTATTATGTGATCAAGTTGACATAACCCCCCCGGCCTTGGAGCACGGGAACAAAAGCCTAAACTTGCAAAATATGCATGAAATTTACAATCAACAACTAATTGATCTTGTAGCGCAAAAAGAAAAGCATGTAATAGAGTTAAAAGGTTATACTATATGAAAATTACTTGATTAAATGATATTATCGCACAAATATAAATTCGTATGCCTAAATCCGCCAAAAACTGGATCAGGGTTTAGAGAAAAAATGCTAAAAGAATATACATAACTAACTATGAAAATTGCTTGCATAGGAAATTGTCAACTAGAGTCGCTTTGCTGGTATATTAAATATTTATCGCCAAATGATGAATGTTGGTGGATATCTTTTAATAACGAAAGATATGGAGGATATGATTTCAAAGGAAAATTGAATGAAGTAAACCTCGAATTATTCACCAAAGACTTTATAGATAATGTAAGGTGTCCTCACGACGATAAAGACTATATAAATTCTTGTGACTATATAATATGCCTAGACATGCATCCTGATGCTTCACCTGAATACTCTATCGATAAAATCAAGTTGATCGTAAATGAGCATTGTAAGCTATTAACAGTGACAAACTATTACATTGATATTAATAATTATGATAAAACTCTCAAGAGAACACAGCATAAAGACAAAGAGGAAAATATAAAAATCAAAATCGATCAAATCATAAACCAACACAATAAAAACGATATGCTGCCTTTAAGAAAAGGCGAACCTAACCACCCACCATCTAATTATTTCTTGAAATTGCTCGAGTTAATTTGCGAGCATTTTGACTGGGAATATTTTTCAAAAGAAGATCATGATATGTTTTTAAAAGTAGGATTTCCGCACGGGGTAAATTCAGCATGAAAATCTACACATACTACCAGAATATCAACCACTCTTCCCAAAACGAACTTATTGACTTGTGGAAAATTAGCTGGTTACGACACGGATACCAACCTATTGTCTTGAACTTAGAAGATGCAAAAAAGCATCCGTATTTTGCAACTTTAAACTCAGAAATGCGTAGAATTTTCAATGAGATAACGAGTAAACAAATTACAGAATACGGCATGAGTTGTTGGTTTCGTTGGCTGGCATATGCAACTCAAGCAGAAGAAAAATTTTATGTTTCGGATTATGATGCAATTAATCTTAATTTTCCGATTACAGAACCGGGTGACAAGCTTCATTTGATGGATGCTGATTGTCCTTTTCTTGCAAGCGGAACACGAAAGCAATTTGAAAATTTGTGCAAAGCATTTGTAAATGTAAGCAACGAGCGAATCGAAATTTTAAAACAGCAAGCTGATCATTACCATGACCAGGAATTTTTTACATATAATTTTGTGCCAAAATACAATGATTCGTATATGCAACTAAGAAACCAATATAATATTTTAATGACAAGGAATAGGTATGAATTTGGTGGATATATCGATCCCGTGAAAAACAAAATATTAGCAGGTCCTAGTATCAGCTATATTGAAAACGAAAAATATGGTGTGCTTCATGTGTCGCATGAAAATATCGGAATTTTACAAGAAAAATACAGTCAATATAAACAGTGTGGCGCAAGCCAGTTAAGAATTGATGTAGTAAAAATTTTATTAGGAATATAAAATGAAATTAATAGCAGACATAGGAACAAATCCAGAATTAATCAAAATTGATGTGACTGATATTTTACTGCATCATTTCTTAAAGCATTATGATGATATTGGGGTTACAGAATTTATACTACATGGTAACAACGAAGTAATTAATACAATCAAACCAACCTACAGTAGCAGATACAATATAAAATTTATCCCTATATGTAGTGAAAAGTTTTACGAATACAAAAATCGTGACTGGAGCATGCACAATACTTTAAAAGATACCAAAAGGTTAAAAGAATATCAGCACCCTCCTCCTAATCCAAACACATGCCCTCTGTGGATTATACAGAACGATTTAAAAAAACAATATATAACTGAAAATGAATTGTGTTTCATACTTGATCTGGATGAGTTTGTTGAACTATCTTCAACCGAATTAAAATTAATAGAGAGCAGCGAAATTCAGTTTTGTAAAGGTGTTTTAAGAGATAGAATTGGAGGATCTAATGGAAATCTTGCCACCTTAAACAAACAAGTAGATATTTTTGAGCAGTTAAATAAGACAGTTGATATTACAAAGGGTTTAGCGAAGCGCGCTACGCAGAAAGTTATCATAACGCGCGGTCACTTAGAGCACTGCCACGGGCATCATGATGTATATAATAAAGCTGATTTATCTAAAAAAAAGTGGACTAGTGTTCTTAATATAGATCATTGCAAATATTTCAAGCAAAATATAGAATGTGGATTAGGTCCACATGGTAGAAAAGAACAAGCCTACTTCAATGACCTGTATGATAAGTAATAAACATAGAGTTGTTTTTATACATGTACCTAAATGCGCTGGCACAAGCATAGAGGCATATTTGGAAAATTTTGAATTTCATATTGAAGGTCATTATCACGCAACCCATCGAAATTTACTACAGAATAGTAAGTATAAAAATTATTATAAATTTTCTTTCGTTAGAAATCCATATGACAAAATGGTGTCAGAGTTTAAATGGTTTACAGATCAATTAAATGAATGGAATCTCCCTCATTGCAGAGAATATTATAGAGGTGTAGATTTTAAAACATTTGTAATTAAATTCACAACTTTACACCCGGCCCAGTCCCCAGGTGATCCGTGCCACCTTTACAGTCAATATAATATTTTAGAACCATTAGATAAAATTAATTACATAGGTCGCTTTGAAAACCTTCAAGAAGACTTTAACATCGTCTGTGACAACATTGGAATTCCTCATAAAGAACTTCCACAAAAACATGTGTCAAAACACAAACATTACACTGAATACTACGATGACGAAACTCGTGATATTGTCGCGCGAAAATATGCAAAGGATATTGAGATTTTTGGGTATAAGTTTGGAGGATAAAGTTTTATAATATTTGTAAAACATATAAGGAAAAGGTAATTGAAAATACTAGTTTATATATTGACTTGCAGCGAAACACAAGAGCAGGCCGATGCTTGCTTAAATACTTGGATAAAAGATATTGAAAGCCCTCATGAATATTTTTTTTATGGTGACTTAGCTCAGTCTAAATCAATGAAAAATACCCGGGATTGCTCTCCCGATTTGGGCGAGGATCGTAGTAGGCTTCCTGAAAAAACTTACAAAATGTTAAAACAGTCCTTGTCTCACGATTGGGACTTTTTATTTAAATGCGATGATGACACTTTTGTTAATTTCAAACTTCTCAAAGAGTACCTAAAAAGTTTTAACCCCCAAGATGACTTGTACATAGGAAAGAAAAAAAATTTCAAAGGCTTGCCTTATGCTCAAGGTGGTTCGGGTTACATTTTATCGCGATCTGCAATTCAAAAAGCCTGGAATCATCTTGATTTTTATTTACATAAAGAAGGTGGAGAAGATATTGGAGTTGCTGCATCTATGAGAGATGCGGAAATTCAAATAATAGACAACATTCAGTTAAACGAAGGTTTATGGATTCCGTTTGCAGATCGAAATGCAGATTTGAATTGGGCTCATCAATCTGATTATTTTGCAAAAAAACAGCTGTTGAATGGCAAAATTTCATCCCACTATTTATCGCCAAGTTGTATGCATGAAACCTATGCATTATTAAAGGGCGGCACTAAATTTTAGTGTACATATAAGTTTATGCAAAACTTTAAGAAAGGATGTTCTCTTGTAACCTGTTCGATGAATCGAACTGACAATCTTCTACTCTCGATCAAGTCATGGAGCCAATTAGATGAAGTGAGTGAAATCATTGTACTTGATTGGTCTTCTGATGTGCCAATTCAATATTCTGATTTATGCCGCAATTGCGCATCAAAAAATATTAAATTACTGAGAGTTAACAATCAGCCAAAATGGATTTTAAGTCATGCATTTAATCTGGCAATTTCTTTCGTTAAATACGGCCATCTTTTGAAATTAGATGCAGACATCCTACTTGACCCAACTTTTTTGAGTTTTCACATTTTGCCTGAATTTTCTTTTTTTCGTGGCAACTGGAAAATTGCCAGAAATGAAAATGAACTCCATCTAAATGGACAACTTTACTGCAAGACTGAAGATTTTTGGCGGGTCAATGGCTATCATGAAGGAATCACAACTTATGGCTGGGATGACTCTGATTTGTACAACCGCTTATCAGCTCTTGAATTGGAAGGCTTAGACTTTAATTATGATTTATTTAATCATATAGAGTCTACCCAAGAAGCTCGTTATACCAATCAATCATTATTAGATTTGGATGACTTATTAAATCCTGACCTTTCTTCTCTTTCTGGCAAGGGTAAATTTGACGCCATGAAAATTGTTGAGCATTTAAATAAAATGAGCCCACCAGAAAATTGCCCTGATATTCGTTTGTTTTACGAGATACAGAGGAATAGAATATGGTCTGAATTAAACCCTTGGCAACTTGACTCCAAAAGAAAGTCTTGGGATATTGTTCGGGATTCTGCGCACACTTATACTATTCATGAGCTTAATTAAATATTATAAATACGGCTATAGTACAAAAATTTGCCCATTTTCTTATGCTTCATACCAAGGGGAATTAAGTAAGTTCTTTTGTGAAGTCGATTGCCCTGATGATGCGGATTTTATTTTGTTTTCCTATATCAATGATATTCGTAAAGATTGTTCTGGATTTTTATCGGTAAAACAAGATAAGCCGGCTATATTGGTTAGCGAAGAACCGGTTTGGGACAATAGCTGGTCTAATTTTATTCGATCTGACAAAGATGATTATATTTTCAGAGATAAAGATGATGATAGTTTATATTTTCATTACCATATTATCAATCATAAATTTACTAACATTTTTGAATATAAATATATACCTTATTTTTTAACTACCGACCAAGTTTACTTAAAAAATTATCAGTTTTACTTAAATCTTTTAAATCGTATTAATTTTAATAAAATTTATAAAAACAAAACATATGATGTTACGGGATTATATTATCGTAAAACCCCACCTGAGCCAAATCAATTCGACTTTTCTAAGAATCCTACAGGCTTGTGTTTAAATGAATTAAAAGATAAATTAGCAGACTATCTTGTTACTATACCAGAGTTGAATTGCGATTTTTTCGGAAGAGGAAACAAAGAACTTGGCTCTTTGACAGAAGAAACTGTTTATACTGGAAATTCTTTTCATAGAAATAAACTAGATTGGTGCCTTAAAAATGCTAAATTTCTTCTTGCGCTTGAAAACACAATCGAGAATAATTATCTTACAGAGAAGATATTCGATTCAGTGTTTTCTCTCTCTGTGCCTATTTTTTACGACTCAAATAATAGTCATGATTTTCTTGGAATTAACATTGCGGAGCTTGAGCCTAATAATCAATGCGAAGTTAATAAATTTTGCTTAGATTCTGTGAATTCTTTAGATGTGTCAAATATCTTGAATCATAATTATTCTATTGCTTCTGAATTTTTTACTGATTGGCCCGACAAGTTGGATTTTGAAATAAAATTAAGAGCCAAAAAACTGTATAAAACTATATCGAATTTCTTATCATAAATCATGATCTTTTGGAATACACAATCTGTTTTTATTAGAGTCCCTAAAACGGGCTCTACATCTATACTATATTCATTACTAGATTGCTCTGAAAAATGCTCTGGAAATGAGTTCAACAAAGTTTTTGACGCTTTAAAACCTCAATTTCTGGACCTAAAAAGTCATGATGACCCCAATCATGTTACTTACGAGGCATTAAAAAATACTGCCCCCCCCGAAAATAGGGATTTAATAGATTCTTATTTTAAGTTCGCATTTGTTCGAAACCCATTTGATCGAGCTGTTTCCATTTTTAAATATATAGCAAAAATAGATTCTAGCGCTCAAATTTCAAATTTTAAAAATTTTGCTAAATATAACTTTACAAAAAAAGAGTGCAATGGTATATGGCTTGCAGACCAAGCATCTCAAGTCGTTGACTGCGATTTCATCGGCAGGTTCGAAAATTTACAGGCAGACTTTGATCTTGTGTGTCAAAAAATTGGAATTAAACGGAATCCTTTACTTGTAAAAAATCGAACTTCTCATAAACATTATAGCGAATACTATGACGAAGAAACTATAGAAATAGTTGCGCAAAAATACCGCGCAGATATAATCAGGTTTGGTTATAAATTCGAAAAACCTGCTTAATTTTTAAAATCCTTTATAAAAATGATATTATCTCACAGAAAAAAATTTCTTTTTATCTCGATACCAAAAAATGCCACTACCGCCATGCGACACCGTTTATGGAAGTGGGCTGATGTAAAAGCCGTTGGTGACCGAAAATCTTATTTTTATCATCATGTCACTGGCAATAAAATTGAGGAATATTTCAACCAGGAAGGTTTAGCCTGGAATGAATATTATAAGTTTGCATTTGTTCGTAATCCTTTTTCAAGGATTGTCTCTCAATATTTTTATGCGCTTAAATGTGCTGATAGTCAAAAAATTAAATTATGTGCCCCTGATTATTATAAGTACTGCCTAAGGGTTAAGGCGGGCACTCAATCATTTAAAGATTTTTTAATTAAACCTGGGTTTCACGGGACGCACCAAGTGTCTCAACTAACATGGCTAACCGAAGATTTTAATTTTGTTGGTAAAGTAGAAAATCTTCCGCATGATTACATGCATGCATGCAGGGAGATAGGCATTAAGTATAAACCTTTACTTATCCAAAATACTACTAAACATAAACACTATACAGAATATTACGATGACGAAACAATTGACCTTGTATACAACAAGTATAAAGAATCAATTGAAAGATTTAATTATAAATTTGGAGAATAAAAAATGGGTTACAAAATCACACGATCTAACATTAATAATTATACTTGGTTTCGTACTGCCAAGTGCGCAACCACAACAATTCTTAGTCAGTTAGTCAAACATACCCAAATAACAGAAGACACATCGTATCCTTTTGTGCAGCATCACAGTGGAGATAAATCCCTCAATTCCCTTTCCAAGAAATATATTGATGGTGTTAAAAAATTGGATATTAAAATGTATGATGTTAAATGTGACAATCAATTTAAATTTTCATTTGTTAGGAATCCATACGAAAGGCTTTATTCTTGCTGGTGGAGTAAATTTGGTCGGCATGATAGTTATGATAAATTAACATGCACATACGGTGTTGAACAATATATCTCACATGGTGATGAAGCAATGTCTTTTAAAAGTTTTGTCAAAAATGTTATCGCTAATTGCGATGTATCTGATGATAAAACAAATTCCCACTATGCTTCTTTAGTCTCTCTGTTTCCGCACAAAAAACTCGACTTCGTTGGTCGAGTCGAAAACCTTCAACAAGACTTTGGTGTTGTCTGCGACAAAATCGGAATTCCAAAACAACAACTTCCACACAAAAACAAACACAAGCATGGGCATTATACTGAATATTATGATGATGAAACACGTAAAATCGTTGCTCAAAAATATGCAAAAGACATTGAGTATTTTGGATACAAATTTGTAGACTAAATCATGATCTTTTGGAATACACAATCTGTTTTTATTAGAGTCCCTAAAACGGGCTCTACATCTATACTATATTCATTACTAGATTGCTCTGATGAATGTGCAGAACACCAGTTCAACAAAGTTTTTGATGCTTTAAAACCTCAATTTTTGTATGAAAATTACGGTGACGACCCTAATCATGTAAGCTACGAAGTATTAAAGAATAATACATGTGAGGGTGATAGAAAATTAATAAATTCTTTTTTTAAGTTTGCATTTGTACGTAATCCTTTTGATCGAGTAGTGTCTATATATAAATATATGCAGCAACACGATGGCATAAAATGCTCAGAGAATTTTGTCATTCCAAGTAATTTTAAAGAATTTGTGTCTATCAATTTAATTAATCATACTGCTGAAGATGGCGTTTGGTTTTCAGATCAAACATCTCAAGTAGTTGGCTGTGATTTCATCGGCAGGTTCGAAACCTTGCAAGCTGACTTTGATCTAGTGTGCCAAAAACTAGGGATTGTCAGGAAACCCCTTCCAATAAAAAATCGAACTTCTCATAAACATTATAGCGAATACTATGACGAAGAAACTATGGAAATAGTTGCGCAAAAATACCGCGCAGATATAATCAGGTTTGGTTATAAATTCGAAAAACCTGCTTAATTTTTAAAAAAAATACCCCCTGTGTCATCTCACGGGGTTGATGATTTCTGTTGGCTCAAAAAAAAATTTTTTTTAAAAAAGTGTGTGTACATGAATTTATCAACCACACAAAATAAATATTATGGCTAAATTAGAATTCAAAGGTTATTACACACCACAAGATATTGTATCATTCGTAGTTGCTGGCGCAGCAGACACTCCTGGGATTACTAATAGTAATCCTGTATTTAGTGCGACCGTGAATTGGGGCGATGGCGGACAACAGAACATTACATATTCAAGCAACAGCAATAACGGCATTGTTATTTCGGACAAAAAAGTAAATCTCATCCACACAGATAATGCTTCACAAACAATTCAGTATTACAGCTCCACAGGGAATAAAACAGTTTCAATAACAGGTGGATGGAAAAATGAATTGAATGATAATGATTCGTATTTAGCGTTACCGAAGCAAAGTGTTTCTCGATACGGCTCGAATGTATTCTTGAATAATCAAAAAGGCGATCTGAGCATGTCAACGGATCAAACTGACTTAGTATTTAAATTTAACGGAGATTATATTGGGCTTCGCAGCTCTGATGGAATTAAACTTGTTAAAGGTGAGAAATACAGCATCTCATCTAACGATTTTAATTTTCGGCTGGAATCTAATTCTCATTTAGATGCAGTTTACTCTGACGGAGAGCTAGACACAAAGACGCAAACAGGGTTTTTGCAATATTTTTATGACATCGATGGGGTTACGCATAGTTCTGAGTTTGAAATTGTCGATTCTGTTGACACAAGCATTGCACCTACCCTAAATGAATGGGACGGCATGTTAACCCAACGTTATAGTGTCGATGAATCTGCGTATGATATTTTCACCTTTAATGGAGATAGTATCAATCCAATGAATAAACGTAAAGCATTTAGGATCAATTTGGGCGATGATTTTGGATTTCATGGGGTTGGAGATTTTGCAAATTATAGTGTGCGGCGAATCGAAAATATGACTGGCCACACTCAGTCTTTTTCTGGTGCAATTGACCATATGTTTGCAGGATGCACTAGGCTTAAGTTTAGTAGTGTTATTTCAAATATGGACTTGAATGGAATCACAAACATGCTTGGCTTTATGTCTGGCTGTTCTTCTTATGTTCATTTTTTTAAGCTAAATGCAGCCACTGGGGGGACTTTAACTGACTTAACTGGATGTCTTGAATACTCTTCCTACAAGCCGGGCAAGCTCAAGCATTGGGATGTCAGTCAAGTTACTAGTCTCGAAAGCTTTCTAGAGGGTACTGTTTTCAATAAACCCGGCATAACCGAAAAATGGGACACTTCTAGTGTTACTAATTTCAAGAACATGTTTAAAAACAATGCGGATTACGAACAATTCCTTGGTGGAATTGATGTATCTAGCGCACAAAACATGGAGGGAATGTTCCATAATGCAAAAAAACTCAATAGCGGGGTTAATGGCTGGAACGTTTCTAATGTTGTTTCATTTAAGAATATGTTTCGCGGTGCGAGCTCTTTCAATAAATCAGTTAGTAAATGGAGCACTAGCTCTGCAACAACCATGAAAGGAATGTTTTGTAATGCTTCTTTATTTGATCAAGCTGTTTGGGCTAAGCCAGGAACTCAAAGATGGAACACTTCTAATGTAGAAAGTTTCGAAAGCATGTTTGAGGGCAGCGCTCTTAGCAAATCTAGCAATAGCTGGAATATTCGCAAAGCAAAATCGTTCAAAAACATGTTTAAAAAGAGCACCGCTTTTAACAAACCATTACCTAAATGGGCTGGTAATTTCGGTAAAGGCCTCACTCAAAGTGAAAAGAATATAGATTTTACTGGCATGTTTGAGTCATCTGTATACAACCAATCAGTTAAGGATTGGGACGTAAGCAATGCGATATCTATAAAAAACATGTTTAAGGATAATACTGAATTTAATAGTGAGTTGTTTCCTGGCACGATAATCCAAAGCGCGAAATGCGAAAATGTCACCAATTTTCTTTGCGGTACAACCTCACTATCTGCCGCAGTTCAATCTGTATCTACCCCTGACTCAATTAAAAATGTATTAACAACTTACGGAGATACTGTTAAAGATGCCATAGGGTTTCCTTTGATGTTTTGTACGGATGACAGCGCTATGCCGGATGAGCTTAAGAGTGATGTCTATGAAAGTTATCGTGCGACTTGGGAGTCAGAAAACTTAGTATCAGAGGACGGACAAGATGCTCCCGAGGAGCTTCCAAATGAATCCAGTTATGCCTTTACATCCAAAAGTCAACTAATTACGGCGATTGATGCATGGGTAGCTAACAAAACTGCCGCAGATGAAACTTATGGAGAAATCGGATCGTGGAACGTAAGTGCTATAACTAATATGGCGGAGTTATTTAATGGTAGATCAACCGCCAATACCATCGATCTTGATTTAAGTAATTGGGACGTAAGCAATGTTACAACCATGGCTTCCATGTTTAAAAATTGTAGATGGTTTTCATCTATCAATTTAAGTGGTTGGGATGTTTCTAGTTGCAGTAGTTTTGGGGGGATGTTTGACGTTGGTCACAATTCCTCCAACACCGCTCGAAGGAATTCAATGAAGGCAACATTAAAATCTATTAATTTGAGTGATTGGACATTTTCTACATCACTTAAATATATGAGTTATATGTTTTGGGGGTTAGAAAATTTAGAAACCCTAGATCTTAGTGGTAGTGGATGGACTAACTTAAGTGCGATTTCTTCTTTTGCTAAGATGTTTGCTTATGTTGGTCAAAAATCTTCATCTCTACCTAGCATAGATTTGACCAATTGGGACACATCTGATACGGAGGCTTTCGTAGAAGTGTTTCAATCTTCCGACTTTTCGACTATTGGAGACATATCCAATTGGGATCTTTCAGGCGCTCACCAAGAGGGCTGGGCTTTTGCAAATATGTTCCAAAACTACGAGGGGGCCTCACCTGGAGATTTAAGTCAATGGTGTGTAAGCGGGGTTACTTCTGCACCAAATGGTTTTGCAACAAATGCCGTCAATATTTCGTCAAGCGAGTTGCCAAATTGGGGGGCGGCATGCTAGAAACCTTGATTGTTTGTTAAAAATTTCACCTAACTCAAAACCCCTTCATTCGAAGGGGTTTTTTGTTGTTTGGTTTTTTTTATTGACTTTTATTTAATTATTCTCTATACTGTTAAAGATGATAATTAAAAAAGAACTAAAGAATGCCTCCTTTGAGTATGACGAAGACTCTAAGGTTTTTAAAGTTATTGATAATACAGGTGCAGTTATATCTTTAAATAAAGTTTATGCTTTTGCTTTTATGCGCTTTGTAGTTCGCATGGCTCAAAGAAATTGGTTGAGGGGCAAAAAAAATATTGACAAGGTTACTGAAAATATGCTAGAATCAGAGCATGTTAATCACCCCGATCAAATGAACTTACTGTAAATCATGCAAATAAATAAAAAATTTATCGACTCGCTATTATCTTTTGGCACCGAGCTTTCTAAGGAAGTCGTAGAGATACAATCAAGCGGCTTTGAGACCCTGCAAAAAGACGATAAAAGCCCATTAACCGAAGCCGACCTTCTTTCCAACGAAAGGATAAGAGAATTTCTATTTGCTAACACGAAAGTGTCAAATATTATATCTGAAGAGGATAAGCATATAGATTATAAAGATCGAAAAGATTGGGATTATTATTGGCTTATTGATCCGATAGATGGCACAAAAGAATTCGTGAAAGGTGGTGATGATTTTTGTATTAATATTGCTCTTTGTAAAGGTGACGAGCCTGTCTTTGGTTATGTCGCTTGTCCAAAAAAACAAGATCATTATTACGGAATTCAAGGGGTTGGTTCATTTAAAAATGACGACAGGATTTATTCTAATTATTCACACAACTTTCAAGATAAAAAGATAAATGTGGTTGCGAGTAAGTCTCATTCAAATAAAGAGACTGAAAGTTTTATTAATAAATTAAAAGAAAATTATGAAGTTAAGACAATAAATGTTGGAAGCTCCTTAAAGTTTTGCTTGGTGGCAGAGGGTCAGGCTGACATTTACCCTAGATTTGGCCCAACCATGGAATGGGATACTTGTGCTCCTCAAATAATCGCTGAAGAAAGCGGGGCTAAAGTTGTCGTCGCTAACACTAAAGAGTCTCTATTATATAACAAAGAGAATTTATTAAATCCATTTTTTGTTGTATCCGCCCAAACTGTTAATTATTAATTGTTATGAATTGCGAACTTATATATGCTTCAGATTTTGAAGAATTTTTTTATTGCGAGGACAACTTGCCTGTATCAGAGGGTAACCCTGTAGGGGTTGAAATTGACAGAGGTAATGAAATTGAATTTATTTTATTCGGTGATGTTTATTGGAGCTTGAGCGATGAAGAAGAGAGTTAAAGAGGAAAAAATTTCCGAGTTTAGGATTAAATATAATGCCGGAGAATACCATTCTGTATTAAATAATTACCACTACTATATGGCTTACGATGCCCAATCAGCTCTTGACTTCCACAATGACACTCTTAACCGCAAAAATGCGAACGCTCAAAATTTATCAGTTGAAAGATATAATATTTACTCCCAAAAATGGGAGGACGAGAGCCAAATAATACAACAAAGATGTTTTTACCATGGCGATGAAAATTAATTCTTCTGATATAATTTATTCCGAGCATGGGCATGACGAATGTTTTGAATACACTGATGGTCGTGGTCGAGTTCCCGAAGGGGTCGCCATCGGCTATGAACAAGAAGATCACGATCTTGCTGGCCCAATAAGCTCATTAGTTCTTTTTGAAGATATAAAATATAGTAAACATAACCATGATTATTGGGACAATTATGAATTAGAGCACGACATTGATAGAATAGTATTACCATGAATAGAATAAATAAATTCCAAGAAGATATTAACTACAAAAAACTTCATGATATTGTAGCGAATAACCCCAAATATTATCCCGGCTCTTTCCATAAAAATTCTGACCTTACTGAATTAATTGATTGTGTTGACCAAGTTTTATTTAAACAAGACAATGACTCAATACATATTATAATCGAAAAAAACCCAAATAATAGCTTAGACTTAACAGTTGATTTGATTAAATAAATGAACACTATATCGACAAATAACTTCAATTCATCTTTAAAAGATGTTCAGTCAGATTTGTTTTACTTTATTTTTAGTATCTTATCTCACAGGCAAGACGCTGAAGATGTTTTGCAGAAAACCAATTTAATATTATTAAAAAAACAAAAAACATTCAACGTAGAGTTGGGTTCCTTTAAAAGTTGGGCTTTAACTATAGCTAAATTTCAAGCTATGGCTCATCGGACTAATGTCGCCAGAAGCAAGGTCTGCTTCTCTAATGAATTAACTGATATTTTCTCTATTGAAGCAGTGGATTATAATACCCTTGAAATTAAGCGGAATGCGCTAAATAAGTGTTATAAAAAACTACCAAAGCATATGGTAGAAATAGCCGAGCTCAGATTCAAACAAGACATGAGTATCAAGGATATAAGTCGCTCTATAAATAGACCGATAGGTGCAGTTTCTGGTACATTGTATAGGATTCGAGAAAATATCAAAAAGTGCATTAATAATGCATATATAGAAGCTGAAAAAGAATTTTATAGATACTAATTATGATACAAATAGAAGATTCAAATAACGAAAAATATCACATTAATCCTAAGCAAGTTATATATGTTAAAGAGCGCGTTCATTTAAATAAACTGCTTTTTAAAATATTGCTAGTAAATGGAGAAGTTATAATGACTTCTAACGAGCATGGAGCTAAATGCATCATAGCTTCAATCAAAAGCAAAAAGTCTTAAACTGATGTTGTTAGGGACTGAACGTTATATATACTTCTCTTCAGGGCCCGATGAAGTTGCAGATGTTTTCTTGCATAAGTTCGATAAATTTTGCTCTGAATTCATTGGGGCGACAATTGTTCATTCTGAGTCTAGTAATGGGTTAATTGCCGGTGATATGGAAATTATTCATGATGAAAATTTGCCTCAATCTTTTTATAAAAAGATTTTTGATTATATCATATCGTCCATACCTTCGATTACGATTGATTTTTATATTAATAAATCAATAAATACTAGCTGCACAATTCACGATATGTATTTAGATGGAGAGGTGAAGGGGTTGTATATGACTGAGTTTTTTACGGAACCTGATTTTTTTAAATTAACATCTTATCAAGTTCACTCATTAAATGCCTCCACTTTATCCGAAATAAATGATTTCTGGCTCAACTAGCATGAAGGTCTTATTTTTGATTGTTATTCTTTGTGGTTGCACAAATAAAAGCCCACCAAACCCTACTGATACAATCTTCAAGCAAGAAAAGGATTGGGAATTTCTTTATGCTCGCGAATTATCAAATGCATTGCTACATGAAGACGACTTGGCTTACTATTTTTTTTGGCCGCTTTATTTAAAAGCGAGATATGAGAATAAATTAAAAGCCTCAAAAAAAACGGTTTCTGAATAATATATTCCCACACATGAAGCATAAGCATCATATCATACCAAAGCACATGGGTGGGACTGATGAACCCCCCAACCTTGTTTATTTATCAGTCAAGGATCATGCTGAAGCTCACCGCAAATTATATTTAAATCATGGGAAAATAGAGGATTATGTCGCATGGAAAAGTTTATTAAAACAAATAGGTAAAGAGCAAATATTTATTCAAACTTCTAGTATTGGCGGATTAAATAATAAAGGTAAACCTAAAAGTGAAGAGCATAAAAGAAAAATCTCTTTAGCTAACTCAAAAAAAAGAAAGAGTTTGCCCGAAATAACAAGAAAAAAAATCTCGAAATCCATGCGGGGAAACAAAAACTCGAACAAGCACTCTTCAAATAAATACAAGAATAAGCAGAGCGAAGCTATGAAAATAGCTTGGGCGAAAAGGAAACTTAAATAATTATTGTCCTAATATACTTTTGGTTTGGGTAATTTTCAAGCTCAATATATTCGCCTGTTTGAGGTTCAAATATATACCATGCTTTACTTGTAAATATTAAATTTAACATATGAAGAGCTCCTTCAGGAATCCCCCCGAAAGGGTATCTTTGTTCAACTACAACTAAAGCTACTGCAGGTTCATGGTCAGCACCGCTTTTGTAACTTGCGACACTCATTAATGATTTATATAACATTGCAAAATTGTCGCAATCTAAGTTTTCTTTTTGGTTCATTGCCATTATTCCATTTTGAAACTTAACATCTTCGAACCAATTATTAAACTTGCGGAAGAAAAAATAATCCACATCTCTAAATGCCGTATCAAGCATCATTATAGATACATTTGTCGGCACATCTATTTTTATTGAATTATGACCTATTTGGTGCCCGAACCTTCTTCCAATATCTTGTCTTTTGTAAAGTTTATATTTTTGATAATCTTTTTGCTGAATTGTCGGAATTTCTTTTAATTCTTTAAAAGTAGGGTTCTTGCATGATATCGTGCTCCAAAGTATTAGCATGGTTAGGGCAAATAACCCAATGCACGACCAACATATTTTATATCTTTTTGCCATTACATTATGTACACTTTGTTTTTACTCCTTGACATTTTAAATAAATTATGGTTTAATAGATTTTGAATAATTATGAAAACTGAATACATTAAACTGACTGACCTTTGGTATAGCGGTAAATACAACGAAGTGGGAAGTATTATAAATAAAGAGTCTTGGTCTGCAAGCCGAGTGGCTGATTTTTGTTTTTATTTTGCCAAGCATTTGGGTTTAAGGGAGCTTGAAATATTGCATAAATTTTTATGATAAATAAATTAAACTTGGCTTGGGATACATTTGACTTTTATACCGAAGAAATATCGAGTTATGAAGCTGAACATTTAAATAACTCAAAAACTCTTGATAATTTATTAAATAATGGCAATTTCCCTCAAAAAGATCAAAGGAAACGATTTCTTAAAAAGTCAAATAAGTGCATTAATATTTTGCTGACTTTGTATAAAAAACAAATGGATGCTATTTATGATTTGATTGAATTAAATGAAAGCTATGATGACATCCCGCCCGAAAAAGAGATTGACACAATGAGTCTAGTAGCACTTAAAGATATTACTATCGCATTGATTGAAGAAATGCAAACGCATCAAAGCGAAATAAAAGATTTACTAGGATAGTATCCTAAATAAATAAATAAATAAATAAAATGTCAGAAACACAAGCTCATAAAAAGCATATTTTAAATTACTTAAACTCAAATAATATCATTGATATTGGATTCGGGGGCAGTAAAGTTGTTCCTCATGCGGTTGGATCTGATCTTCCTAGACCTTATACTAAAGTTGGTGAAGACTTAAATGACATACCTGCCGACATCACAAAGGGAATACCTGTCGAAGATGGTAAATTTGATATTGTATTTTCTTCTCATTTAATTGAGGACTTTGTTGATACCGCTCCCATTTTGAACGAAATGGTTAGAGTTTTAAAAGATAATGGAAGATTAATATTATTCTTTCCTGATGAACAGAGGTATAGGGAATATAATAAAGATCAACCTCATGTTTGGAATAAAGCTCACAAGCACTTGGATATGGGCTTAGAGTTCATGAAGAATAAATTATCCGAACTTACTTCTAGGTTTGGTCATCATGTAGAATACATTTATACTAGGGACGAGCCAAGTGATGGTTACAATGTAATCATTGTCTGCGACATTAAAAAATCCTCAAGTTAAAGTTTTTGTTTGACTACTCATATGTCTTCTGCTAATGTATTGTCATTATGAGTAGAGGAAGACCAAAGGGCTATAGCCCATATGTAGAAATTAGTTATGAAGAGCTAGGCGATTGGGTCGGGCGAAAAAGCAAAGTTGTTGTCTGCAAGAAATGGCTTGACAGCATTACAGATCACGACTATATTAGCCCTATACAACAAGAGCCTAGTGGCTCAAAAGTTATTAGTGAGGAAGAGATTCCTAAAATTGAATACACATTAACACAATTCTAATTATGAGCAATTATTTCCCCGATCTTATTGGGCAACAAGCAGTTAAGAAAAAATTATCTTTTTATTTAGATGCATTTCATAAAACCTCTCAATCCCCATTTTTACTTATGGCGGGGGCAAAAGGTCTTGGCAAGACTGAGTTCGCAAAAGCATTTGCGCAAAACCTTTGTAATAAAGATGGTGACAAAAGAGCATTCCTTGAGTTAAACTGCTCCACTATTAAAAACAACGAGCAATTTTTTGAGCAAATTTTTATGCCAATCATCGCTGACAACGAAGTAACTATTTTGTTCGATGAGTGCCATGCTCTGCCAAAAGATTTAACAATGGCATTTTTGACCATATTTAATGCAGAGGCAAATAGTCGTAAGAATTTCGAATGGAATGGTCAGAATTTTGAGTTTAATTTTAAGCAACAAACCTTTATTTTCGCCACAACCGAGACTGATAAAATCTTTCCACCTCTTAAAGATAGGTTGACTACTATTGATTTTGAGGCTTACAATGAAGAGGAGTTGTCCGAAATCGTAAAGCTATGTGCGCCCGAAGTTGAAATTGACGATGACTGCTTAGTTGAAGTAGCTTCTACTATTAGGGGTAATGCTCGTAGCGCGGTTAAAAGAGCAAAAGAAATCGTCCTTTATTGCGGGGCGGAAGAAGACTATAGTTTTAGTCTTGCGAACTTCAGAGACTTATCTGATAAAGTTGGCATCTTACCTCATGGATTAACACATACAGAGAAACAAATATTGCAGTTTCTTAAAAAAGTTGGTGAGGCTACATTAACAGGGATTTCCGCAAGGATTGGATTAAGTAAGACCGCATTACAAAGAGATCACGAACTCTATCTTTTGAACAAAAACTTAATGGAAATAGATGGCAAGCGAAAGATTACTAGGTTTGGTCGTCAATTATGCGAGGCATTATAAATATGAAACCACAAGAAATTGAATATATTATTAAACAAACTTTGATTGAGTCTTCCTTGCATCACGAAGAAGATCGTCAAAGATATTATAATGGCATCCTTGAGTTAGCGAATTATACTAAACATTTAGAATTTAAATTAAAAGAATTTATTGATGAAATAAATAAAGACCCTATTTAATTAAAGTAATGCTATATCAAAATCTACATTTACTGCACCATTATTTCCGTTAGCGCTAACTACATTAAATATAACATCTGTTTTTGGCTCTAATTTAAGTGGAAATGGAAAATTGTGAACACTTTCGTGATTTGTGCCTACTGACGTAATTGATTGCACTCTAAAAACTTTATCAAACTCTCTTGTTTTTAATTGTAACGTATATCCAATATTAGAAGAACTCTGAGGGTTAAAAGCACTTGCTTTATATTTAATTAAGTATCCTGTGCAATCAGCAGGTATGGTATAAATAGACATCAAAGTTTGATTATTGCCGTCTAATATTTGAGCATATGATTGTGTGGTTGTTACTGAATCTCTTATAGAGACACTACCTATAATATCTGTATTACCTGTATTATATGATCTAAAAACTCTCGTCCATGTTCCCGATACTGATACAGGGGTTACTCCATTTAAAGTGGCGGTTGCTTCTTGTAAATCAAAATTTTGATCTAATCCTTGTATAAAAATTTCTTGATTATCGCCATTATCTGTTGATACAATTTCTATTGATGCTCCTGCATCGCTTGGAAAAGGATATGGACTTGATCCATCCCATATTGCTTCGGGGTTGGTTAATGAAACATTTTGGCTTATATTTGGATTACTTCCAAATTTGTGAACAAAGTCTTTTGCATTTTGTAAAATATAATCTAAATTTATGCTTGATTGAGTTTGCGGAATCCAATGTTCAGTAGACTGATCCCACACATAATTGAAATTAACATTAGTGTTTCTTTCATGTGCGAAAGGTGCAGTATTTGGGTAATGTTTATTACTCACAAATTATATTACACAATATACTTGACTTTTCATTAACAATATACTATATTATATACTATTATGCCGTACATACCAAAATCAGAAAAAAAGAAAGTAGATCAAGATAATTTAATCGTAAATGCAGGGCAATTTAATTATGCCTTGCACCAATTAATTTCAATTTATATTGAGCAAAATGATTTTAACTATCAAACTTGCAATGATATAGTGGGTGCTTTAGAATGTGCCAAGATGGAGTTGTATCGTAGGTCGGTTGCTCCGTATGAAGACAGGAAAATTTTACAGAATGGAGATGTAAAGCCTTATGCTTAATTTTAGTGTAATTATTCGTTCATATGAACGAAAGACAACTCAAACTAGAAATACATAACAAAGATAAACAAATAGCAGATTTATACGCTTTAATTGATACTTTGCAAACCAACCTAAGAACGGCTACTAGCTATTTAAACGAAGACGATAAAAAAGAAGTCGTGAATGTACAAAGTTATAAATGGTGCATGAATTGGAGGCAGGGTGACGAAAAATAATGCCTAAAAAACAAGTTCCCGACAATGTCGCGCCAAACCCTCAGTCTTTACCTTATGCTAGTGATTTGGGCGCTCCTGTTATTAAGCCCAACTATAGTTTGGGTGGGTGGAAAGTTGGCGCGGTTCATCGAGCCAACCAACATTATCAAGAGCGATTTGACAAATTAAAATCTGAATATCAACAATTAAGTAAAGAGTTAGAATGGAACGAAGTTATATTTAATGCTGAAATGCGGTTCAAGCCTGTCATTGGTAAAGAATACCATCTTTATATAAAAAATAATAGTAAGTATTTTTTGAGTTTATTTGCTCCTAATGAATGTTCTTGGGGTGAAACCAACGTAGGAACTTTTCGCTTGAATTATGACAATAGATGGGATATTATATCTATAAATGACAAATACCAATAAAGTAGACTATACCAAGCAAGACTTGATTGAATATTATAAAGATAAAATTTTACTTGATTGGGTTAAAAATAATCACCCCGAAATAATAGAAAAAGCAGAAGAATTTATTAATAATAATATTAAGTATGAATAAACAAGAAGACGAATCAATTCGCCCTTGGGGGCATTATGAAATTTTACTCGACACAGAGTATTGTAAAGTTAAACGTATTGTTGTTAAGCCTCAACAAAGATTAAGCTATCAATATCATCATCACAGGCAAGAAGCATGGACTATTGTTCAAGGTGTGGCAAGAGTAACACAAAATGGCGTTGATAAAGATTACCAAGTTGGTGAAACTGCATTGATTGGCTTGGGAGACAAGCATCGCATGGCAAATCCAAGCGAAACCGAAGATATGGTGCTTGTTGAAGTTCAAACAGGTACTTATTTTGGTGAAGATGATATTGTTCGCATCGAGGATGATTATTCGCGCGAATAATTTTTTTATTTATTTAAAATAACAGACATTAGTGAACCCGCTAGTGCCAGAAACAGGAGCAAGTCCCATAGTTCCATAATAAAGTTCATTTTTTATTTATTTGGTCAAATATTTGATGAACATCAATTCTTCTATCTTCTAATAGTTTAGTTGTTTGTCGCCATCTTTCTGAATCTCTAGCTGAATTCCTAGCTAATTCGATTTCCATATCAGTTATTCGTTTTTGTAATCGGTCAACTTTCATGCTCTCTTTTTTTAAAAAGAAAGCTACAACTGAAAGCATGATTCCAAGAGTTACAAATACTATTTCTGTTACAGATATATTCATTCTTTGATTATTTGATCGTAAAGTGCTTGCTTGTCTTCATCACTTAATTGTTCGTAAAAATCTTGTGCCCAAGATTCAGCACGTAACGTTCTTTTGACAGGGAAATCTTTAAATAAAATAATTGAACTAAAAAATTTCTCTAAATACTTTATATTTGTTCTTCTAATTTGTGATCTGTTCATATATATGAGTACACTTTTTTCATTTTGCTATTGACAAACCATTCTATATTCGCCATATTGTAACAATGACAGATCAAATACTAGGCTTAACTTGCATTAGCGAGATACTAAAAGAGAAAGACAAGAAAGAATATTCCTTTCGCACAATGACACGTAAAAGGTTTAACGATCTATGTGTAAAAGAAGGTAGAGATGAAGCAATTAAAGAGTTGTCTAATAGAATTTTGCATAATGTTGTTGTTACTGAATCTATTGTCGGTCATTGTGCTAAGTCAAATATCGGGCATTATCGTGTTAGCTCTGCTCTTTTTCCTCTCGTTACCGATGAAACTTTGGGTATTGATATTGAAGAGTTGCCCGATATTGAGCAAATCAAAGAAGAATTAAAGCAAGTAGGTAAAACTGCTAGGGAGAACGACATAAGTATGGGTTCTCACCCCGATCAATTCAATGTGTTAGCTTCCTTGAATCAAGATGCGGTTCGTAGAACTATTGGCGAACTAAATATGCAAGCTTATGTACTTGATAAGATGGGGTTGCCTCAAGATCATACTGCTCCAATGAACATCCATATTAATTACACCCCTAAGATGGATGAAAGTTTAGAAATTGTTGCTACTAGATTCTTTCGTAACCTCTCCATGTGCAATAGTGGCGTCTACAATCGTCTTACTATCGAGAACGAAGACAAAGGTTTCTTCAATGTAGATAAATGTATTAAATTTAGCGAGTATTTGTTTGCGGTGCATGGCGTTAATATCCCTGTTTGTTATGACAATCTACATGACTTTTGCAATCCATCAGAAGATCGCAGTATTGGATTTCAAGCAGAACGTTGTGCACACACATGGATAGCTCAAGGTGATAGTGAAGGATATTTTATTGCTCCTGTCTTTCATTGGTCAGAAGGTACTCCCGAAAAGCCTCGCGCTCATGCAGAATATTTTGCTCTTGGTAGTTTTCCACCACATATTGCGATTGAACCCGATAAACCTGCAAAGTGGGAATGCGAAGTGAAAGGTAAAGACAAAGCTATTGCATTGTTGCTCAAAAATATATTTGACAAATCTGAATGTTCAGTTTAGGGTACTAACATGATCGCTACTGAAAATATAGAAATTATTGATGGCAACTTACTAAAGATGCACTTTCATGGGTTTGATTACATTGCTCATTCCTGTAATACTCATAATGTGATGGGCGCAGGTATTGCGCGAGACATTAAACACACTTACCCCGAAGCATACTCTGCTGATTGTCATGCAATGATGGAAGGTGAAAATGTTTTGGGAGACTTTAGTTTCGCATGGACTGATGCTACCCAAACGAAAGGCATATATAATATGTATACGCAAGATAAAATTGGGGGCAAACGAGCAGTTAATTACGAGGCATTCTATGTTGCCCTAGAAAATGTCGCAGATCATATTGAATGGCAAAGTAAGCACGATGACGAAGAGAAGGTTTTAGGGTTACCCTACGGCATTTCTTGCGGTCTTGCGGGTGGAAGCAAAAGAATCATCAATACAATGATCCACGATATTTTAGTTGACAGATCATTCAAAACATATATAGTTAGATACCATGAATAAATTAGAACAAGCAATAGCTAATATGTCCAACATTCACGAGGATATTAATACTCTCATGTATGCGATTGGAGATGCCCCTCGTCAATATACAGAAGACGAGTTATTAAATATGTTGATCGGAATGAGCCAACTACATCAAACTTTGTACGATAAGTTGTGGGTAGAGTATCAAAACTACCGATGCCAAAATAAACTCTTCGATGAAGATGATATGTTTGATCAAAATTACATGAAAACAAAACAAGGAGAATAAACATTATGGCTACATTATTAGAACTCTCAAAAGAGACAACAGAATTAATTGTAAAACTCGCACTCGATCATATCAAAAAGATCGAGGCTAATCCCGACGCGGAACTAGACAATGCTGATCCTTACGATTATTGGAATAGTGTTGGGCTAGACGATGGCACTTTCATTGATTACAATGTACATGAATCTGACTTAGGTTTCTCTTCAGACCAAGAAGGTTACGTCAATCATTGGCATTGCTCTGCTTATGCAGTTGATGAGCCAACAAAGGACAATCCATATCATCAAATTGACACAAACACTTATGCTTTTATATTTGATTATATTAATGGAGAAATAACATATCACGATGTAAATAAAGATGAGTTGGTTTATTAAATATTTAATTATAACTGCTTTAGTGATATGGTTTTTGGTGCTTATGAGTTGCAAGCATATCGAGTGCATGGATTGTGACGAAGAGGTTGTTGTGCATACTTGCCCCCAACAAGGGCATGGAGTTTGCCATATCTGTACTGATGGTCAATATGATTATGATGAAGAAGTTGTGGTATTGGATTAATGACCGATTTCTTGACACTCTTGCTTATAATAAGTATTTGTTGGTTGAGTATTTTATTCTTTTGGTGTTGACAGGGTTGATTATTTATTCTATATTGTAGCTATGAATGTAACAGATGAATTAATTAATAATATTTTACCTAATAGCCTAAATGTTAAGACTAATATAGTCGAGACAATAATGCATGGAGATTATGTAGATGTTTCTTTTCAACGCTCAATCCCATTAAATAGCTTGGATTTAACAGGGGAGTTAACGGACGCTGAAATTTTTGATTGTAAAAGTGATGGGGTGGACACTATTTCTAGATGGTTTCACGAACAAAAAGGCTCGATTTATTCTGTTGATGTGAATATATTTGATGCTCTATCTTCTATTGAGGTTAAGGATCATACTTTAAGTTCTTCATTTATGATGAGCGACTCAATATATTTTAATTTTGAAAGAAGTAGCCATCCTTCTTTAATGTTGCAAAAATGTAACCGCGCCGAAATACTTAATTTTATAGATACTTGGCATTTTCCCCCCGATCATCATATTGATATGCAAGTGGCTAGGAAGGAAATTTTAAAACAAAATACATCTTTCTTTATTTATTCTATTTTTAAAGATGGAAAAGTTGCTCGTGGATTGTTTTCAGCGAATTTCACTCTTTCTTCAATTTGCGAAAGAATTCAAAATGTAGATCAAGAGATGAGTGATACTATGGATTGGGAAGAGAGCCTTACATTTGTTGAAACTTGTTTTAAAATTTTAGCATTTACAAGTGTTCCGTATTTAAAGCCAACTAAATTGAGCGGTAAAATGAAAAAGAAAGCTCGTTCAAAAATTTCGGGGAATTATTTCAAAAAGGATACTCCATCTTTTCGCGTTTCAAGTCTGCCTTTATTGGTCAAGCTAAGAAAAGAGCATCAGAAGAAATCTAGCAGTAAAGGTTCTAAGTTAAAAAATGGCAGAGTTGGTCATCTGAGGTTTTTGCAAGACGAGTGTTTTACTCACAAGAAAGGCGAGTGGATACTCGTTAAGCCTTGCTTAGATGAACATGGCAACTTACCTAAAAAACATTATAAAGTTCGCAAAGCTCCCAAAAATTGCAAACAATTAGATCAAATTGAAGTTGACAAATGATTAATTCTATGCTATATATATAGCTATGATTAAAGATGCTGAATATTTAGTGGATCAATATAATAGAAACCGCCCGACATCTCAACACATTTCAAGTTTAAATGAAATGCCTAGTGTGCAAATAGATAGTTGGCTAACAATTAGACAAGAAGATGATGAAGATGTAATGTCTGCACCCATTATGTGGTTGGATGATGAATCAGAGTATGATTTGTTTCCATCTAGCGACCTAAATATAGATTGGGTAGAAGAAATGGACAAGGAAGGTGCGCCAATCATTGATGGTGATTCTCTTGGGCGTGATATTTGTATTGAGGTTACTTGCCCATCAAAAAACATTGACAAGCGTCGCGCAGTAGGTTATAATATTGACTTTGAATGGAATTAAAGTATTGTTCATACTGCAAGGATAATAAGCCTAAATCCTCTTTTTATAAAAAAAGGGGTATTGATGGTGCTAGTTCTTATTGCAAGCCTTGTACTAATGCAGAAGCCTTATTAAGGCAAAGAAAATTTAAAACTAAATGTATTGAGTATAAAGGTGGAAAATGCGAAATTTGCGGTTATGATAAATTTCAAGGAGCATTAGAATTTCATCATCGTGACCCAAGTCAAAAAGACTTTCAAATCTCTAAAGCTAAAAGTTGGTCTTTCAACGAAAGAGTTGAAAATGAACTTGACAAATGTCAAATATTATGCTCTAATTGCCATAAAGAACTACATAACGAATTAGATAAAGATAAAGGATACCAAAGAAAATGAAACTATCACTTAGATTACATAATAAAACTTATAGCGTTGAATCGGAAGAGTCTTTTGATGGTTCAAATGTTTATGATCTCGCAGAACAATTCAAAGGATTACTCGTCAGCGCGGGATTTCATCCATCTAATGTTGATAGTATTTTTAATTTAGATTATCAATGGTTTACCGATGAAGAAAACCAAGGAAATATGCAAGGTCATGATGTTTTTGGTAGGGGTTGTGATGAAGATGACCCATTTAAAGTATCTGATGCTTATTCAAAAAAAAGAGCCGAAATAGAAAGAAAAAATAAAATCGAAAACTTTCAAAATAATATGTATAAAAATACATGAGATTAATTTTAAGAGATGAACGGCAAATGGGATCACTCAACCAAACCATCTACTTATAAATTGCTTGACAAAGATGGAAAAGTCTCTTATAGTGGATCATTTAAAGACTGCATGGAACAAAAAGAAATGAATGAAGAAATAACACAAGATGTATATTTTACTAGAGGATACCAAAAAGGTTACTCTGATGCTCAAGAAGGTTTGGCTCGTAAAATGAGTAAAACAATTATGGATGACCATGATGCAGGGTACGACCAAGGAATTAAAGATTGCCATAAAATATTAAAAGAACAATTAGATGAAATGATTGATGGTTGCAGAATGCAAGACGAGTATGCCTTCAAATTAGTTAGGGATAAATTATTTAATAATGAATCTTGATACTGAAGGTAAAAGCATTTGGGACTTGTATAAAGAAAACTTTCTTGTTGGCTTTTGGGATTTTCCATCTATATTTAATGATAATGAAGATACAGAAGGCAAAAAAGATGGTTATGAAGTTGACCCTAAACTCTTAAAAGGGTTATGATTGAATATTTATTTAATTTAGGGTTAAGATGGGATGGAGTGATTGCAGGTATAGTGCTTGTAGTTTGCTTATCCGTATCTATCTTTAACCTTTGGAACAATAATAAAAAATTTTGAAAATCTATAAAACAAAAACTCAAAAATTTAATGGTGATAAATATGGTAGTTGGTACTTTTGTGATCGCAGTTCTTTATTGCACAAAAAAGGTTTAAAAAGAAAAGACAAAAAACCACTACAATTTTTTTCTAGAGATATTGCTCGTCACAAATATGAACATCTACCAAATGGTAGATATTACGAGTATAGCTTGACTGCTATTAGTTATTTCAAATGCAAACCTTGCAAATACTACTATGTCTTGGATGAAAATAAATCGAAAGTTTTCGTAGGGTTTGAGTTGTTTGAAAATATTTTGCCTAATTTCATAAATACTGACAAATTATATTTTGATGTAAAAGGTGGAAAATTAAATTACCTCAAGAAGCCCAAAAAAAAAAGTGAAAAATCACACAAGCAACACATAAATAAGGCAATCGATTCAGCACCAACTGCTCATCGTGATGCGTTTGCAGAGAAGTACATTCAAATGGTTTTAGGTCATAAAAAAATGGGTCATATAAGTCACGAAGTTTATTGTCATGCGATGCTTATTCTTCGCAAATGTGCGGGTTTAAATCTCATCATACCACACAAGTTTAAAGAATTACTATATAATACATATGCTCAAGACTCAAAGGTAAGTAAATCAACTGCCGAAGCACAATTTATATCGTATGCTTTAAAAGCATCTAAAAGAACAGGAAAAGAAAGTATTTACAAATAAATGAATAAAATGAAAACAGGAATTACATTTAGTACATTTGATTTACTTCATACAGGACATATTGCTATGTTGGCTGAAGCTAAATCTGTTTGCGATTATTTAATATGTGGACTTCATGTTGATCCACAAGTTGAGCGACCAAATAAAAATAAACCTATACAAAGTGTTGTTGAGCGTTATATTCAATTATCTTCTGTACAATATGTTAACGAAGTAATTCCATATAATCTTGAAAAAGATTTGCATGATATTTTGTTGACTTATCCTATCGATGTTAGAATTATTGGCGCGGATTATAAAAATACTGAATTTTCGGGCAAAGATATTTGCTTGACAAAAGGCATAGAAATTTATTACAATAAACGTCCGCACAACTTCTCTAGTACAGAATTAAGAAAAAGAATACAACAAGCAGAAAATGAAAAACAAATTTAAACAGATTAAAGAAATATTTTTAGGTGTTGGGACGTTTTTTGTCTTGCTATCTTTACAAACATGGTACATACTTACAGGGAATGAATAATACAAAAGAAATAATATTGGATGTTTTGTCGCAAGTCGCTTGTGGCAATACAGGGACTTGTCAAATCAACCTTCAATCAGAAAGCGCGCGAGAAATGATTGCTCAAAAAATCTCTCAAAGGCTCGATCCTTTATTTCAAGCAAAATTAGTTGAAGTTGTTGAGCAAGCAGTTTGTGGGGGTTAATATGGAGATGAACGAATACATATTAAACCTAGTTAATTGCAACAAAATGTTACATGAAGATATATTGGAAAACGATTCTTTTACCGAAAAGGATTTGAACGAAGTAAACGAAAAAATGTCTGCATTAATGGATCAATTAGCTTTTTGGGCAGAGCAAGACAATCAATTTAGATTTGGTTACGAATTAAAAAACCATATCCAATGGGTTATTGAAAATTACTCTTAATAAATAAAATAAAATATGAATAAATTAAATATTGATTTTGATACAATTAGACAACAACGCGAGCATTTGCTCTCTCATGTGTGGCATGATTCCAAATGTCCACCACAAGCTATTGATGAAGAAGTTGCTTGGGGGATTATTGACTTAATGGATAATCTATTGAACCAACAAGAGTCGCAAAACAACGAAATCTACAGTTAATTATGAAAAAATTAGAATATCCTATAACTTCTAGCAGTTTAGAGGAATGGAAAAAAGAGTGCAAATATCAGCAAGCACTTTGGAAAGCTCGCAAAACCAAAGCTACAATGATAGAAAGTTTTATTGATCATGCACCCAACGCTGTTTTTATTGATGGTTTTGAAAATGCTATTTTGGGTCTAACTGCTGATGGTAGAGTTATTTACGATTCTTCAGTTATTATAGATCTTCTTATGGAAGATAAAGGCTTAAACCTTTTGGATGCGTTGGAAGTGTTTGATAAAGACTTTATTGAAGTTTATGTAGGAAACAAAGACCCTATTTTTCAAAAAACAGAATTTTAATATTGACAAGTTTATTCGGGTAGTCTATCGTGATTACTATGAAAGACACAACTAGATCAGAATTATTAGAAAGTATTACAGAATTTAATCCCGAAGCAAAACTTGCAGATGGGTTTGATAACTCTATCCTTGGTTACGATACTAAGGGTAGAGTTATTTATTCTGTCAATAGTATCCTTGATACTCTTGTGAATCGTGATGGCATGGACTATGACGAAGCGCGAGAGTATTTTGGTTTTAATATTGAGTGCGCTCATGTTGGCGAATACACTCCAATCTATATGTATGAGGAATAACACAATGAAAAAAGAAAAAAAATTATTTGAAGTAGAATTGGCAAGCACAACTTATCGCACTTTTGAAGTTGAAGCTGATTCACCTGCCAAAGCTCAAGACATTGCTTTTTCTCAAATGGATGCTGATTGGGAGATCAGTAAAGCATGGAAAGAAAATGCGGAAGTTTCTTCCTGCGAACCTCTTGGTGGAACATCTAGCATGAGTGATGATGAATTTGGAGCATATATTAGAGGAGAATAGTTTATGAACAAATTATATTTAATTACATTAATTTTTATGTCGAGTTGTTCACAAGATAATTGTGTTGACAAAGTTTGCCCATACCATCATAATGGTTGTATTAATTGCGAAAAAGAATGAGTGGAGAAGGAAAGTCAGTAAGTTTTGAAAGAACTAAACAAACTATAAAAAGTAATCAACAATTACTTGAAGAGTTTAAAGGTTTAGTTTTTGCTAGTAAAAAAGTCACATCTCACATGAAATGGCGTGGGAGAGATCATAGTGTGGAACTCATAGAGCATGGAGACACAAGTTTGCCAAGTTGGTTGCAAGAGTCTGTTGCTAACGAAGGTGATTTTCGATTCTATATTAGTGTTTATGATTCTTGGTATCAAGATGCAAACAATTACGAGTGTGATAAAACTGAAGGTAGCTTTGTTTCTATTGCCAAAAATTTCGCGCAGAATAACAATTTAATTTATTAAAAATATTATGAAAGCTACACAACTAGAAATTAAAGAAACCTCTCATGGTGAATTATTTTTTACTATCCCCGATGATATACTTGAAAGGTTAGATTGGACAGAAGGCGATCAAATAAAATTTACCGAACAAGAATGCGGTGGATTCTTATTGACAAAAGTTAAATATGAATCTATTTCGCTTGACATTAATGACGAAGATTTATTAAAGTATATGAAGTTTGCTCATGAGCGAAATGTAACATTCAATGAACTATGTCAAAACGCAATAAAGGAAAAATTAGATGAACTCGAAAAAGAAGAAGGATAAATACTTTGTATTCTCTGTGCCAACTGCTTTCGTTTATGAAATACAAGCAGAAACAGAAGAAGAGGCACGCGAAATATTAGTCGAAGAAGGTGGACTAAGTATTTTTGGCGAGCAATGCGAAATGACAAGCGAAGATTACGCTCAAGCAGATTTAGAGCAAACTTACGAAATGTAAAAAAAATAGTTGACAAGAATAAATTATTCATATAGGGTTATAGAATGAAAGAAATAATAGGAGATGATTACCCAACTTACGAAGATTCAGTAAATGCCACTCTTGCGGAAAAGCAACAAGAGGATGCTTATACTTATTTAAAAGAAGTTGAAAATACAATTCACAAAGACAACTTGGAGAGATTGATGAAAGAAAACTTTGAGCTTCGTCATCGACTTGCTTGCATTGCTGATGATATAGAGATAATTGAAAGGCATATTGCTTCTTATAAAAAATCTCGCAAATGGTTTAAGCAACCAAGTCTTAATGCTGATGGAAGTGTTTATGCAGACCAAGCATGGCACAATGTGACCAACATACAAATTGCTTGCGACTTAACTGATGACTCACCACTTGAATGGGGTAGTGAAGTTATGGAAGATGCACGACTTGACAACTTAAATAAAGATTTATGAAAAAAGAATACGCGGTAGGAGTTAAAATAATTAATTGTTTTTATGTCGAGGCAGAAGATCGAGAAGAAGCAGAATTAATTGTGAGAGAAATGGATAATGATGAAATTTTACTTGACTCCGATTTTAGTATTGAATATTGCGACCCCACAAATGGAGAAATCGCATGGAAAATAAAAGCAGACGAAGTTAATTGGAATAATTTGCATAACAAACACGACTAATGGAAATAAGTGGGAAAAATTTAAAGTTTAAATACTTAATTGAAGAAGAAGAAATGAAAGCTCAAATAAAAGATACTCGTAAACACATTAAAGATTTAGAAGGAGAATATGAATTTCTCTTGACAAGAGAACCAAATGAGGTTAAATATATTGCTAGTATTAAAAATCACATAGATAATTTGTACGAAAAATTAGATCAATTATATAGAAAGTTAGATAATGAAATTAACTGAAGAGCAAAAAGAATTATTAAAAGAAAACGATTGGGATGTAGTGGACAACGATAGTGGCAACTGCACTTGGATTAGCATTCGTCCCGAAGATGGTAAAATTTTTGGTGAAATTTGTGAAACTTTCAACTTGACAGGAGATGGTGAAGATGTTAAGTTGTTGGTTATTGGAACAACTGAAGCAGAATAAAAATTATGAGAACAACAGAAAGACAATGTAGAGAAAATGAACCATCTATTGATGATATGCGTTATGATCTTGCTGAAGCAGAAGCAATGAATATGAACGTGGGTCAAATAATAGAGTTATTATTAAATGGCGTTCAAGGTTTGGATGAAATTCCTGCCATTGAAATTAAAGATGAATGGAATCAACTTTTTGGAGAATAAAATTATGGACTTAGAAGAAGCATTTAACATTGTATGTAATGAAGCAGAAATATCTGCTCTTGGCGAGAGTGGTAGTATTCAAGATAAGATTTTGGGTGCAATCGAGCTTATGCAATCATTCTATGATGAGTATGGTCATCAATTTTCTAACTTTTCTGTTGACAATGCAGAAGAATCTGTTAATGTAGAAGTATAAATTAATATTAAACAAGGAAAACAATCACATGAAAAATTATTTTGAAACAAGTCACGTAAATTGGAGCAACTTTAGCCCAAAAGACATTATCTTTAAAAGAAATAAGATTACTAAAGCATTATTGCCCGAAGAAAATACTATGTCTTGGTCTAGTAAGCAAAAACGCAACTACGAAGTAGCGAAAAATTCGGGGGGTCAACCTGTCCAAATGGGTCATAGCACTTATTATAAAAATGATGGTTTACTTGGTGTTTTTGTGCAACTCACAGACCTTAACACTCCTTTCCCTAATGCTAATATTGATTTTTTAGATTATCGACCCAAGACTAATAGTGTTGGTCACAAATTAACTCGCATGGATATACTTATGTATATTCGATCCAACCATGCTCATTGGCAATGGAAAAAAGATACTCAAGGGAATTATGTAAGAGATTACGATCCAAATACTGCTCCACTAGAAGAGGGTTACGGAATTGCTTATGGTGGGCAAGGTGAAGATAATGCCATGTCTTTTGAATTATTCTCAGAAATTTTACAAATAGCTAATGCAGTCAAATCTTTCTTGATGGATCGCGTTGTGCCATTTAAAAACAAAGAGATCATAGTCAACGATTATGGTATGGTTGAAATGATTGAAAAGGAATCTATTCCCGAACTAGTATGAGTACAAGTATAACAGAAGTATTACAATTAATTTCAGTATTTACAGGGATAGGTTTGACAATTCTTTTCTTTTGTATTTTATTGTTTAGCGATAATGACTAAAAAGGGTGATACAATCCCTAAATATGATAATTGTTTAAATTGTGGTAAGAAATTAATTAATTTACAAAGAAAATTTTGTTCTCGTAAATGCAAAGATAGAAATTGGCATACCAAAGAAAGTGCGTATGAAAGACAAAGAAAAAGAGGAATTAAACGTAAATTAAAATTAATTCAATTAAAAAATAATGCTTGTAAAGTTTGTGGTTATGATAAAAATATGGCGGTATTAACATTTCATCATATTGATCCAAAAATAAAATCATTTAATTTAGACTTAAATAATATTGCACAAAAACATTGGTACAAAGTTATAGAGGAACTAGGTAAATGCGATTTACTTTGTCATAATTGCCACCATGAATTGCATCACCCCGACCTTAATTTAAACAATTTAAAAAAAAAGTTTGACATAACTTAATTCTTACTCTATTGTGGTTCTTATGAATACAAGAGAGGCAGAAAGTTTAGTTTACAAGTATATGGCAAAGCATGATTTGCCCAATGAATGGTTTTTTCGTTGGCAAAACAAAAAAGGTGCATTAGGCACTTGTAGTTTTAGGGACAAAGAGATTAGGTTATCTAAATGGTATGTTGAATTAAATGATTTAATATCTGTTCGTGATACTATTTTACATGAGATTGCTCATGCTTTATCTTATATTCGTTATGGTTCAAAAGGTACAGGTCATGGCAGACTATGGAAAAAAGTTTGCAGAGAAATTGGTGCAGTACCAAAGGCTTGCAGTAAAGAACATTTAAATAAACCTCAAAATCATTATAAGTATGTTGATACTTGTTGTTGCGGTATTACTTACAAAAAACATCGCATTAGAAATAATAGAACATATAGTTGCCCAAAATGTCGTCAGAATTTATTCGTAGAGAAAAAGAATATTGTTATTTATAGAAATGGTAAAAAAGTTCTTGACAAATTAACATCAACACACTAAAGTAAAATCATTATGACTTATATATGGAACAGAATGGATAGAGTGCCTAAAGACTTAATGCCTAAAGTAGTGCAAGATGCCTTTAATGAATGGACTAAAGAGCAATATAAAAACTTTGATAAATTAATTGAAGAAGAAAAAACTAAGATTAATTTTAAAGTTTCTAAACAAATGGGGCAAATGGCATATAATTTAAAACAATTAGGATACAAATAGGAGAAAATTATTATGGGATTAGATCAATATGGTTATGCTCGTCCACCTCGCAAGAGGAATAGTGAGGACGATATTCAAATAATGGAATGGCGTAAACACAATCGCTTGCAAGGTTGGATGCAATCTCTTTGGGAAAACAAGGGTTGCCCAAACTACCCCGAAGATTTCAATGAAGATGAATCAATGGGGAGTGCATTTAATTGTGTTGAATTGCCATTAACTTCTACTGATATAGATGAACTTGAATATGCCATCAATAATTTTGAATTCCCCGAAGCAAATGGATTCTTTTGGGGTAGTGATTCTTATTTTTGGCATGATGAAAATGATGAACCATATCCCGAAAACGAATATTGGTACAAAAAGAATGACTTGATGTTCGTTGAAGAAGCAAGAAAAAAGCTTGACAATAAGTGGCGCGTTTATTATAGTTGTTGGTATTGATTTTAATCGTGGGTTCACCTCTTTCTGATCCTATTCCTACGGAACTACCCTGTCTGATCAACTAAAAAAGACTAGCAAGTAATTCGATTACTACTATATCGGAGTTAGTCATGGATACTCTCCATGCAAATATTTAAAATAAATTATGATAAAACTAGGAGTACGAGGTAGCACAGATTCAGTAAATTACATTTTAATTAAGATAGATGATCTTACTTTGATGACTACTGAAAATTTATTTCTTGCAGGACAAGATTATAGAATTAAAACAGGTAAAAATTTAGCTCAATTATTAAATACCCTGTCTAAAGATCACGAAATATCTGTCGGTCAAAATATGGCGGAAAATATAGAAAGTGAATTGAGTTTAAAAAATGGTGAAATTAAAAAATATGTAAAATAGTATTGACAATACCAATCACTTCATTTATTGTCTTTCTTATTAATCACACTAACAAAAGAAAAATTATGGATACCGCACAAGCATTCTTAGCAGATATACAAAAATCAATCACCAATGCAACCAAGGTTGCCAACTCGATCCCCAAGAAGGGTCTTAACGTTTATCTTGACAAATCGACTATGGTCATGCAAACATTTAATGATCCTAGTGCATTCGCCCATGCCAAGAAAGTTACTGCACGAGCAGGTCAATCTAGTTGCCTTCGCAATGTATTAGATGCAGGGGGCAGATTACAATAATTGCATGATAAAAGATGCAGAATAATAGTTTTCACACTTAAATACAAACTTTTTACCCAAAACACATCAAAATGCTTGACATATCATGCAAATTAGCCTAGTTTAAAAAAATGAAATTACCAACATACGAACAATATATAAAAGATATGCCATTAGTAGAACAAATTAAATTCTATTATGATGTTGACATCGACAATTTTACAGGTGATCCTTGGGAGATTGTCGCAGAAATTGCTGAAGATTGCCCTAATTGGCTTAATCATTTCCGCGTAGAGTTTGAAGAATATTTAAGAGAAAGAGAATATATAAAATGAAAGCACAAAAAACATGGAATATTGAACCACAAAAAATGTTAGATTATATCCTTGAGGTAGACAGATCAAATGGTTTGCACAAAGAAGAAGATTATAGTCTTACTTTTTATGTTGGCAAACCACTTTCATATATTCGTGAAGTCTATGAAGATTATAATGGTCTTGATTCTTTAACGGATGATGAATTAATTGAAAATGGTTATTATAGATTGGAAATAGCATGAAAGTAACAAGCATAAGATATTTTCAAACCAACAAAGGCATTGGTTATCAATG
>Ga0181416_1000001_pt1 | contig 140261 bp, 159 predicted proteins | sample 39SPOviralmetaG_FD_130141 | JGI IMG/M metagenome (GOLD analysis project Ga0181416, IMG submission 130141) | Marine viral communities from the oligotrophic San Pedro Time Series (SPOT) site, San Pedro Channel, CA, USA - 39 SPOT_SRF_2013-01-16 | ecosystem: Environmental > Aquatic > Marine >... | reverse complement strand
TTTGCAATAGATTCAATTGTTTTTGCAATCATTTAAAATACCTTCAATACTCATCGTCCAAACTTCTTATCCATTTTTAGTTTAATAAAATACATACCCAATAACCATAGAGAAAAGAGAAGTCCTTCTCCATAACTCATGGTATTCCATGCATGAACTGCACCATCCATTATACATCTCCTTCTTTACGATTTTCAGAATAGTGGACATCAAAATCTCCACCAGGGTATCGTGCTTTGAGTTTATCTACATTCATCTCAATGACTTCATCAAGAGAAATATTAAGTCCCATACATGCTTGTGCAACATACCACATAATGTCTCCAAGTTCTCGTTTGAGATGAAACAGGTTCTCTTCGTTTACTGGTTTACCTTGAAAGATAATTTTCTTTACAACTTCAGTAAACTCACCTGCCTCAGCAGACATTCCTACAGCAGCAGTAAGAAGTCTGTGTGTTTCAAATCCTTCTCCACGAAGTTCTTGAATACGATACTCAAAGGCATCAGCATCTTGACTGGGTTGAGATGTGACGGCATTCACAAACTCAAGATATGCATCAGTGTTTACATTACTCATAAGTCTAATTTGGGTTGTTCGGATTGTTGTATTTGTAATTTTTGTCCTTGGACTTCAATGTATTCGGGTTCTTCTACTTCATAAGAATTACTATTCACATCAATAGTAATATCTCTGGTAGGAAGTTCTGGTCTTTCCAACAGTTGAACGTCAACTGTTTCATAGATTGGGTTAAATTGATAGTAATGCCCATCGCCTCTTGTTCTAATAAGATTAACGGCATCTTTGATAGCACCACAATCAGCAATTTTCTTGCCATCAGGATCAAAGACTGAATAGTATCCTCTCAAAACTTAAATCCCTCAAATGATTTCTTGGGTCTATCCTCATTATTATACTCTTCTTCCTGTCCGGAGTCAAGTATATTATCTTGTGCTGATTGTTCACAATCATAAAGACGCATCTTGGCACGATCAATTCCAATCACAAATCTCTTATTGACTACGGTATCATTGTATCTGTTCTTCAATTGCTTCACCATTATCTGTCCCATCAGTTCAAGTTCCTCAGTGCTAATAAGGGCAAACATAAGATCAGCAGTAGCAGGGAGACCAAAGGACTCAGAAGTGTCAGTAAGGTCAACATCAGAGCTACCATAACCGCTACGAGTGGTCTGGGTGGCAGATACGATAGGGACCTCGGCTTCGCCAGCCAACCCTCTAAGCTCCTCTGCAATAGACTTAATATAGCTATATGAATTAACAGACATCCCCGACTTATAACGGGAGGAAGCACATATATTAAGGTAATCAATGAAAATAATATCAGGTCTAAATGACTTCTTAAGTGCAAGCTCACTAAGAAGTGCTTTAAAATGTCCACTGTGTGCGCTCGCAGTTGGATACTCTTTAATTATAAGTGTGCCCTGAGTTTTTGCTGCCAACTTAGTTACTTTATTCTCAAACGTTGACTTAGGCAAATCTACAATGTTCTGAATGGCAACATCTAATAAGTTCGCGTCAATTCGTTCAGCAATTTTCTCTTCTGCCATCTCCATTGTAATGTAGAGAACGTTTTTCCCTTGGAGCAACACGGAGCTAGCAACATGGCACATGAATAAAGACTTCCCGACGCCAGTACCAGCAAGCGCGATAGTAAGAGTCTTATTAGATATGCCCCCGCTCGTAATCTTGTTAAGGTATTCGAGATCAAACGAAACCTTCTCCTCCTTCCTATGATAGTACTCATACCTTTCTTGATAATTTTCTAAGTAGTCGTGTCCAATGTTGTTGTCAAAAGAAACTGCCAAGGCATCAGAAAGAATAGAGGGAATCGCATCCCTACTCTTCTTCTCATCATTTCCATCTGCAATGTGAATAGATTCCATCAGTGCAAGATAAATCGCACGGTCACGACACCACTTTTCAGTAGCATCCGTTAACCATTCATTATCTACTGGAAGATCCGTAAACGAATTGCAGATGTCTCTGGTTTCTTTAATCTCACTCTCGTTTAGATCTGTTCTATTTTCAACCTCAATATTTAGTGCTTCGGTTGTAATGGCAGAACCATACTTTACAATGAATTGAGTAATCTCCTCAAAGATTACTTTTTCACCTCTTTGCTCAAAATATGTTGGTTCTATAAATGGAATGACTTTACGAGAATAATTTTCGTTGCATATTAAGTTTCTGAGAATTGTAGTCTCAATTCGTTCCATAGGAGAAAATTTTCTTCGCGGCAGCATCAAGTTGCTGCATTACTTCTTCGGTAAAATACGTATCAGGGTCTTTCAGAATTGCCTTGGCATAAACTTTCTTACCATCTATCTCATAGCGACCTGCAACATTTTTCCAGAGACCTCCCAATTCACCCAACTCAAGAAGACCATAATATCGATCAAGACCACGCTCATCGTAATAAAGACGCACTGTAACAATTTGATTCTCCTTACTTAAACGTGACTTAGCAGTCTTTGCCTTGATAAGATTTCCAATGACTTCTGTTCCATCTTTTTCTTTCTTCTTGCTGAGATGAATAATGGTACTGGCAGCATACTTAAGACCACTACCACCTCCCATCTCTTTAGTAGGAACATAAGAACCGATAACATCATAGGTATGATTGGTGACGATCATAGGAATTTTAGCCTGCCCCAGTTTAAGTGTCAACATCCTAAACGCACCTTTAATCAGTTGTGATTTTGTCATATCACGAACTTGCTTTTCGTTAAGTGCGTCGGTGATCTCCTTCTCTGTGGAAAGCATTCCTAAAGAGTCTAGCACAAACATACAGGGTTTGCGTTCATCTTCAGATTTTTTTAAGTACATATCCACTGCCTTGAGTGCCTTGCTACGGAACTCCTCAACAGTTACTACATTAACCACGACCAGACGTGAGAGATCAATTCCTCTGCTTTCGAGAAGAGATTTATTAACTGCTGCCTCGGTGTCAAAATAAAGGCAATATCCGTCAGGATTAGAATCAAGAAAGTTTTTGACGACAGCGAGAGAAAAGAAAGTCTTGCCAGTAGAAGACTCACCAGCAATGGCAGTAATCTTATTCCCAGATACGCCACCAAATATACTACCTGAAACGAGTCCGTTAAAGATGTACGAACCTGTGTCCACGTAAGTTTCTGTGTCGTCGATGTCTTTTGCCAGTTTGGTATAGTCATCTCCAATCTCTTTTACAATTTCGTTTAAAAAATCCATTATACAAAAAATAGTTCAAGGTTTACAGTTTTCTCCACATTCCATCCAATCGCATCAAGAATTGCTTTGAGTGGTTCGACAAATGACTTTTCAAATTGTAAGTCATAGTCTATGTATTTGTCAAGACCAAGTTCATGAGGAAAGTCTTGAATAAATGAGATGACATTCTCATGAATAATATTTGGTTTTTTCAAATAAACAAATTTAATTTTTTCGCCATTAGTAATAAGAGAATATTTATTTGTCAGTTTCTTCTCTTTGACATAATGATTGAATAGAAGTGCGCCACGACAATGAATTGGGGTTCCTTTTGTGTAGATACTAGAATGAGATTTGTATTTAATGACATCCGATACTGAACGAGGAAACGCAATTTGTTCTGGAGGAAGTGCCTTAAAGTCATTACGACACTTATCGATAAAGTTAATTACTTCTTCTTCTGTGCCGTTCATCATGAGTTTAAGACCATCCTTAATCATCGTTCTACAGGGTGCAGGAGTGGATGATTTGACTGCCTCAATACCCATCATCTTAAGTTTAGGTTCAGAATACTGAACCCCCTCACTGTTCCATACGTTAAGAATATAGCGTTTCTTCGCAGTCCAAATACCACGTTCTGCAATATTCTCACGCTTCATAATCATTTTTTGATCATATGCCGCAACGTAATCCGCAAGTTCCTTATAAGATCGTTCGATGAATGGTTCCAACTTGTCTTCACAGATCTTATCAAGTAACCCCACAACTGCTGTTTTATCGTCAGACTTATGACTAAGAAATTTATCAACAAGAGGTCCCATATTAAGATAGATTGAGTCAGTGTCAGATGCAATGACATAATCGACTTCTTCGGTTTTTAAAATCTTATTTAGAAATCCGTTCATCTTATTCTCAATCCAACGGATAGAGACTTGACCAGAAAGCGTAATCGCTTCCGCATTGGCCAGTTTGTAGTAACGGAAATATTGATTACCAATAGCACCATATGCAGAGTTGAGTTGAATCTTGCGAGCCATCTGAATATTGTTGCATCGTGCAATCTCCTTTTCCAATGCCTTAGTCGGAGTTTTTTCATAATCCTGTTTTGCAATAAGCATCTTCTTCTTATAGATGGTGCGATCCTTATAAATCTTCTCCATCAATTCAGGCAGGAACCCACGAACATCTTTACGATACATGGCACCATTCGCACACACTGCGCTGTCCTTATACAGTTCAAAAGTCAGTTCTTCGTTAAGTATCTTATCAACGGTAACTGATGGGTGCCTGGTCTCTCGGAGTGTCTCTGGAGAGATGTTGTACTGCATAATAAGGTGAGGATAGAGAGAGTTAAGGTCAAAAGACACAACCCAATCATACTTTCCCGGAACCGGTTGTTTAACATACGCACCTGCATACTTTGCATCCTTGTCTGAACGTTCTTTGGGTGGAATTACAATGTTTCTCTTTTTGAGATAATTGTAAATGATCGCGTCCCACATACGAACTTGATAGAATACATCATTATAATTCACCTTAGCATCATATGCCATGGTGATTGCAAGTTCAATCAATTTCATCTTGTCTTCCATTCGGTCAACAAGTTCCACGTCAATGATATTGTATTCTACAAACTTCTGCCACCCTTTAGTATAGAAATCTTTAAAAGTATCAAACTCAGAGTGATCAAGTTTTTTCTGCCCGAGTTCTACACTCGCAATATAGTCCAACCGATAAGACTCTTGTGCCTTGTATGTGAACTTCTTATACAGATTTAGATAATCAAGTTGAGTGACACCACCAACATCATAAGAAATATGTTTGCGACCCATAATAATAGTCTCGCGTTCAGTCACCAACCCCCAAGGTGAAAGTCGTTTCATTAACTTTTCGCCAAGAATACGATCAATACGACGAACCAGATATGGCATATCATAGAGTTCACTATTCCATCCAGTTACAACTTCGGGAGTATTGGTTTCAATCATCCACCAGTTTATAAAGTCATTCAGTAACTCATATTCTGTTCTGAATTCTTTATAGATAACATTCTCTTGTTTGTTATTGAAAGGTCCCTGACCCCATGTGCGAATCTGTTTAGTGGTATAATCTTGCACAGTAATAAGCAAAATTTCTTCTGCTGCAGATTCTACATCGGGGAATCCATTTTCAGATTTGACCTCAATATCAATTGTAGAAATTTTAACTTTACTAGTGTCAAATTTAATCTCTTCCTCAGGATACATCTCAGAGAGATACTGATAGATGTATCTTTCATTTCCATAGATTTTGAAGTTTTCTACACCATCATATTTCTTGATAAACTCCCTACAATCACGAACGGTGCCAGGTTCTATTGATTCAACATAGTCTCCCTCAAGAGTTTTATACTTTGTCTTTTTATTGGAGGGTACAAAAAGTGTGGGATAAAACTTTTCCCTTGTAGCAAAGTGCCTTCCATTCTCATATCCACGGACCAGAAAGTGGTCACCGACCATTTGAACGTTGGTGTAAAATCTCCTTATGAATCCTTTGGTGACGAACGTTGGTCTCAAACTTCTCTGTGTATATTATAGCATTCTTTCCGGCAAATTCCTCAAATGCACTGATAAACATGGCAAAGTAGTGCCAGTGATTTGGAGGAATATATTGCGGTGACATGCACACGAAGATGTGATCAAAATTATAATTATCGAACTTATAATCTTCTTTCTCTACATTTCTATAATTAGGAACTACCTCAGCATTAAATTTATTACGTTCTTTATTCCCACTATTTTTATTACCAATCCAGGTAAAAGAATTTAACTTTCCTTTCCCCCCCAACCAGGCACCCCAGTTCCCTTCATGAACTCTATTGTGTTCCATAATTTCATAAAACTCTGCCTGATATGCGTATTCGTCAGGCAGCTTCCTAGTATAATCTCCACCAAAAACATCATCATGATGATCTATATTAATTAGATCAATATTTTCATGCTCGGCAATACTGAATAGAATAGAATCATGCTCATAACCAAAAGAGACACTATCGCAATTGCGAAGTGCCTTTAAAAAAGTATTATAACAAAACAATAGATTTGATTGATCAATACGAAAATGACTTTCATTAAAATCAGTTTTGTTAAAAAATTGTTCCCATCTTATTGTTGGATTTTCATTAAACATCAGATTATTATAGAGTTCAATAACCGGACCCATAATGTAATCTAGATCAATGCTTAAGACTCTCATTCAGAGATTTCCATGTATAATTTGATAATAGAACTTTTTGGTTCAACGATTGTTAAGATATCTTCCGATCTAAACAACAAATCTTTTTGTTCCGTGCAGGTCAACCAAGAACTTACTGTATCATCAGAATTAACCAAAGCAACATTAGAGATTTTACAATTTGGATCTCCAATTTCTGCATCAATCTCTTCAATTTTTGCAATTAAAATTAGACCATTTTGAAGAACTAAACACTTAATCATCTTCTTCCCCTACTCTATCTACATACATCTCTTTGATTGATTGTATGGGGTCAACCATGGTGACTAACCAATCAGTTGGAACCGGAATTTGATCCTCAGATGTCAATAAAATCCATGGAGATAATGCAACTTGAACCTCTCCATCAGAAACCTGCTTTTCTTCAGAAAGAAGAATTGGTTTGCGATATTCTATTTTATGAGGTTTACCAAAAAGATATCCACATACCTTATCTTCAACAATAAGTTCTTTTGCATCAGTGATTACGGATTCACCAGATTTTAATATTACAAGTTTAATACTCATTTTCCTCCTGTATCATAGTTCAGTTTGTCATCTTGTTCTTTCAATTTCCTTCTGCGAATGTCTTCATGCAATTTTTCTATTGCTTTACGAACCTCATCAGTTTCTTCCCACTCAAAGGTGTCTCCAGATTTATTTGTGTGTTTTTTCTTTGCCATTGTGGTTTATGCAGATTTTCATTATAAAGGATAACTAAAAGTTTGTCAAGCTAAACAAGCATACCTTTGTCGCTCATATAATGAAGTGTATCGTGCATATTACCAAGATGCTTGGCACCAATAGAGACCTGTGGATATGTTGCTTCGGATCCAAATTCTGCTTCAAATGCTCTTTGAGTGAAGTGTTCATTGAGATTATATTCCAAAAACTCCCCATCTAATGCTCTTAAGAGTGCTGCTATACGCTCACACTCTTGACTACCGTTACTATAAATTACTGCTTGCATGGTTTTTCTTTGTATGTAATAGTTATTTGTTTGTATACTTCATCTCGATTATCACTATTGTATACATTACAACGTTCGATCTTAGCATCTAAGATCTTCACTACATTATCTATCTGTAAATTAACTACAAAATCTTTGAATACAGGAGTGAGTCCTATCTTATTAGATCCTGGTGCGTTAAAATCATCCATTGTCAATACCTTTGGGAAAGTTTTCAATCTCAGTTAGTTCATAGTCCCAGTCTTCCATGACTGTGTTGGCAAGAAATCTATCAGAGAGCATTTCAAGTTCCTTCTCGGCATACTCTCTGGTCTCTGCTTCTAACCAAACATCAATCACTTTACCCAATCTAAGTTTTTTAATATCTAACTCAGACAATCGCTTACAGGCATCTCTCACAGCATTACCAGGAGAGTCATCAACCTGTGACCTCAAACGAACAAATACAAGTGCTTTAAACTTCATTATTATAATATGCGATAGTTGCATGGAACTTATCTATGGGATCAACAGTCTCTCCCAATGCACTCCTTATTCTTACTTTCACTTCTTCGTTACTAATCTCTTTCAAGATCTGTCGCAATTCATCATCGTCAAACTTGACGTAATAGTTATTATAATGCTTCATTTTTTTCTCTCTCATCAAGTGCTTCGTTGATAATCTGCTTCAACTCAATACGTTCTTCTGGCGTGAAGATTGTACGGTGCTTTACTGGCATAGGATCGTAACTACTTGGTTTCTTTGATTTACCAGGAAGACTCATTCCCTGCGTATCAATTTTATCCATTGTTCTTCTTTATCCAGCAAGGTTTACATAGCGAATTTGTCCAACTACCATCAGGTGCTTGATTCGCTGGAACCATTTTACCACACCCAACACATTTTGTCTCCCACATCTTCATAATGTTCTCTCCAATCTTTCGGTTGGTTGATCTGGAAAGTCTCTAGGACGACTATCCAACGCATTATCAGTTCTAGGTGAACCTTCGTTCATTTTTTCAGTATGTTGAAATGATACTCTCTTATATCTATTTGCCCAGACGTCTGGCATCCAATAAGTTACTTGCCAATCAATAGTAGGATTTAACTCCAGATGCTTTTCCGCAGAGTGATTGAAGATGCCAATCTGAATATATCCATCATGAGTGACGCATTCATTGTCACCAGTATTAACTACAAATAGTTGTTTCAAAAAAGCACCTCATCGGGGTTGAGATTTTTTACAAATTGCACAGGATCCTTTTCGGACTTGTGAACCCAATGATAGCGCATACATTCAAACATGGGATTCCATGTCGTGACACACACATAATCCGGTTTTTTATTTTTCATAATTTTTGATTAATCGTTCAACTTGTTTCTTGTCAGATCCACAAGGAGCGTTTTTTAAACATATAATAATCAATTCATTATCACTGATAGAAGGTTTAATTGTAAATCCCCACTTATCAACTTCACCTTCAGTAGGTGCTTCAACGTAATCAAATTCACTTGGCATTAATCTCTTTGCCTCCAATCATCAGGTTTGTCAGTGTGGAACCAATCCTTAATATCGTCAGCATCAGTGAATCCCTTCTTATGGTTGGATGGATCGGGATCCCCTAAACCCATCCTATTCAGAAAATCGTCTGTGCTACCTTCTTCGATATTTTGTGATGCTTGGCGTCTCGCCATTTTTAACATCTCATTAGCAGATGTATTTGCCTTAGCAAGTTTCTGTGCCCAGATCATATCATCTAATTTTACATCTTCATTATTTGCGATACATTTACAGATAAACTCTAATTTTAATCTATACTGAGTAGATAGCATACTCCTCTCACTAACGTTGATATTTAGATACAAAAAAAGAGGGGCATTAACTGGATTTTGCCAGTTACCCCTCCGTCTGCGACGACGATATTCAGTTTTATTTAGTATTTATTTTTTAGGGGTAAGTGCAAATGCTCCACTCATTACTGCGCCAAAAATGACAAAGGTTGCTAAGATTTCCATATACTAAGAAACAAATGTAGTAATGGGAACTCCAATAAAAATAGTCATTAGAGTTCCAGCTGCTAAGGCAGTGGTAGTGAAGTTCATTGATGCCTCCTAATCGATTACATAATTATATAGAGTATAGTGTATCATAGTGATACACTTCTGTATCAACCGCAGCAAAAATCAGTTAGGGTATCAAAACCAGACTTTCTTTTGATGATGTTCAGGTACAATTCTTCCCAGAACAATACTTAACAACCCATCCTCAAATTCAACTGATCTAACTTCCGTGTCCTCTGCCAATGTCCAAGATCTGGTGAAAGATCGTTGAGCCATTCCTCTGTGGACATAAGTGGTTTCTGATTCGGTATCCTCTTTCTGTCCTTCGACAAAGAGTTTTCCGTCTTGTGTGTAGACATTTACTTCTTTCTTTTTAAATCCTGCAAGTGCAAGTTCTAGTCTTGATTCTACTGCGCTGACCGTGACTAGATTAAATGGCGGATAATTCTTCGTTGTTTCGTGGAGATTAAACAACCTATCAAAGTATTCATCCATTCCTATGCTATTCCTATTTATGCGTTCCATCAACGCAGGCAGGTCCGCAGCAGTATACCGTGCAAGGTTTCCCATGATTCTTAGCTCCTTTAAAAGCGAGTTTGTGTTTTGTGATCCCCGAAGGCAATCACATATATTTATAACAAAGCATAAAAAACGGGGTAGTGAACCCCGTAGATTTTTTATTCGGTTTCTTCTGTCCTTTTCTTCTTCGACCCAATATTGTATTTGGTCTCAAGAATCCAGTCTTGCTTATCTTTATAAGAAAGAACCTTAATCTGATTCAGTGGAGCAATATCTTGTATTTTATCAGCACTAACGATGCTAATAAGACCCCAATCAGCAAGTAATTGAGCAATACGATTACGTCGTTGGACATCATTAACTGTAATATTAGCGTGTTTACCATCTAGTGCAAAGAGTTCTTTAAAATGCACAAGATAATAACGACCTTGTTTATGAAGAATATGACAAGATTGATAAATCTTTTTTTCTTTTCTTGATGCAACACCAATTCTTGTCAGTGTTTCTCTTACTTTGAGAAAGTCATCAGGTTCTCCAAGAACCACTTCAACCATCTGCTCCGGCGACCATTTCACAATAGGCTCTTGAACCACACTCATCTTGTTCCTCCAGTATCAAATTTTGATTTAATAAAATTAAGTTGTTCTGTTGTTAGGATCTTCAAAGCATGTTGTGCCTTTTCATTATTATAATCATAATAACGTTTGACATAATCAAGATCTTTGATTTTATCTTTTCGGAGCCAGGGAGAAAACCTCTTCTTTTTCCTCAGACTATTTAGCATAAAATCATACTGCATCTTCTTTGGGAGGAAATGATACTTGTTCATCTCGTTTGCAAACATAATTGCATCAAGATGTCCGGAGAAACAACGGTTGACAATATAAGGAGGATATTCTTTTTCAACTAAGGGGTCTTCATCAATCAAATGCTTCTTTGTTTGATTAATGGAATTGAGCCAATCTTTTAATTCGGTCATGATAAAATCATACTATAAGGGTCTATTTCTGCGCCTAACTCGTCAGTATCTCTAATAAGATTAGCATACTTCTCATCAGACTCGGCAAGTCCCTGCTCACCTTTTGTTGTATAATGAAGAACGACAGGATTAAAAAATTCTTCGTGCTTTTGTTCCTTGAATCCCATAGTCACATCTTGAGTGGCAAACATGTCACCAACCAATTCAAGGCGACTAAAGATAATCCATACAGCATACTGATCAACAATTCGTGGATTTGGAATTGGCATCAACTCTTCACTAAATTTAAAGAGTTGCATCAGTTTAGTGAGTTCATCAAGACGGTCAATGATTTGATCGTGAAAATTATTATTCATCAATATCACACCTAGGCAATACTTATAAACCTCACGCTTTCCCCCTAGATCATAGATGGCAGCATCTACCTTATCTAAGGACTCTCTGATGCCCCTACCGCCACCTGTATTGGGGTCATGTCGGAATCCAAACTCTTCTCTACCATACACATCACGATGACAATAGGTGTCAAAAAGATACTGAGGGTCATCATAAAAAATAGTATCAGAATCAAGATAAAGAATATTACAGGATCTACCTTCAAAATATTTAAGATTATACCATCTGTGAATTGACCAGGCACTCAACATATCATGGTCAAATCCATCCACAAAAGATCTAAAATTTACATCATAGTTTGAGCAAAAATCTGGTGAGATAAAATTATGATCATCACAGAACAAATAAACACATATCTCATTGTTAAATTCTCTCAACGATTTAATGCTATGTTCTAAACGTTTTAATTCATGATTATTAATATGCTCATGAATACTCATTTTGTATGAGTAATAAACAATATTTTGGTAGTCTTTGTTTTTTCTTTGGCGAAGATTATCTAATTTTTCCCGCATCGATTTACTCATACCAACCCCTCTTTCTTCAACTTGGAGAAATTATAACACTCTTCAAATACAGGTTTTATTTTTGACTTCTTATCATAGTTCATAAGAAGAAGTTCTTTTCTATCTTTTTGCTCACGCATATACTCACCCACAGACCTCATCGTATAGGTAAGATCAAACTCTCCCACTTCCCATCCTTGAAAACGATCTTTGACTAATTGAGATGAATTATAAGATATGAGTTGAGGTCCAATAAATCTATCACAATCAGTGGCAAAATCATCGTGATTGAATTTGTTATGCATACTTCCCTTTTTCCCATAAAGATTACTTTTAATATCGTATGGAGGATCAAGATAAGTAAAGCACTCCTTATCATCAGTGAGGAGTTGTTCATAACTAAGATTAGTAATTTTCCAATCTTTAATTATTTTCGTATATCCTTGTAGTTTTTCTATGCCTCGCATTGAGAAGTTTGAATCAGATGCTTGGGCACTAAAGGATGAGGACTCAGTGAGACCAGAAAAAGAGCACTTGTTAACAACGTAAAAAGCACAAGCACGAAATAAATTGGTTTGATCATAATCATTTACAACAGTTTTTGCCTCAAGAAATAGACCTTTGGCAGATCCACGATCTGGATATCTAGACTTTAATTCTTGAAGTCTCTTATAAAGTTTATATCCATCATCCTGTAGAACTCTCCAAAAATTATAGAGTGGTTCATATAAATCATTTACCCAGATATCTAAGTGTGGATATTTTTTTGTAATGTGAATGGCAACACTACCACCACCAAGAAATGGTTCATGGTAATTATTATACTCCCTTAGATCGGGAATAAACTCATCCATTTTAACACAGGCACGGGATTTACCCCCTGGATACCTGAGGGGAGTCTTGAGAGATTTCATAATCAGGTTTGTTATATTTCAAATATTCCCAGAAGGTTAGTTTCATTTCCTTCTCGGTCATACCACAATGCTTTGCGGCATTAGGTAAATTCATTGTAGCACGAAATAAACTATCGTTTGATTCTGCCACATTTTGGGGAGTAGTTTTTACCTTTGGTTCAACTAAATTACTTTTGTCAGTTTTTAAAAAACTCATAGGTAGTTCGGTTCATCCGCACGAAGAAGAACGCCATCAACATTATTCAATAGTTCTCGCATATCATCATGTAATACACGATATCCAGTTCCAACATATAGTTGTCCGAATAAAACTGATAGTGTAGCAGTTCCCCAAAAGATATAGTAGAACTTAGACTTAACTTGGCACCGTTTCTTTTGTTTCATAATTATACAATTAGTTTTTTAGAATCTGGAGTAATCAATTTACTACCAAACATTTCATTGTACTTCTTACAGACATCCTCTTGGACTTCTGCAACATATACAAGATGAGTTTTAGAGATCGTAATCTCTGGGTTTTCTTTACTAATCACAGTTGCCCATGGAGCAAATCCAACACCATTATTTGTTGGAAGAACTGCAAGACCATTTTGGACTGTAATAGTTTCTTCTGTTTCAGATAGAAGTTCTGCAATAACTTCTTCTCCGGTCACAATTCGTAGCAGTTTTACATCAATCATTTTAATCTACCTCAACTAAACTCACATTCAACCATAATTTCGGTTAAACAAGCAAGCATATTTATCTCCTGATCCGCGACGAATGCCGACTGATACTGATACTTAGCAAGCACGAGCACAGCAGCAGGAACGCTATTGTTTTCAAGGGAAACATAAAGAGCATCGTAAATACGACGCAAAAGTACAGTAGTATCATTATCCATGTTAGATACCACCCACTTCCGAACTTCCGGGAAGTTCTTCTCTTTGAGATTTTTGAGGAGATCATTTACGGCAACATCAGAAAAAGTAGCAAGGATACCAGCATCAATCTTTCCACTTACAGAATAACGCTGGCACTCATTCAAGACACGACGCCAATCAGGGAAGTGCTTGTTGATTAATTCTACCAGGACCTTGTTATCATATTCAACACCTTCTGCACCCAAGATTTCTTGGATTCTTTTGAAGAACTGAGCAGCAATTGTTTGTCTATCTTTTCCTTTGATTCCAAATTCAACGACGGCACATCTTGAGTGGAGTGGTTCGACAATTCGGTTTTTAAAGTTACATGTAAAGATGAACCTGCAATTACTACTAAACTCCTCAATAAACGCCCGTAAGAGGAGTTGTACGTCGTTCGTTGTGTTATCTGCCTCATCAATGATGATGACTTTGTGTTTTGCAGTTGCTTGAAGTGATACGGTCGAAGCAAAGTTTTTCGCATTGTTTCTGACAGTATCAAGGAAGCGTCCCTCATCCGATCCATTGATGACATAATAGTCTACTCCCAGTTGATTACACAGTGCCTTTGCTACCGTTGTTTTGCCGCACCCCGCAGGACCTGCGAGAAGCATGTTAGGTATCTCACCTTTATCTAGGAACTTTTGAAATGTTTCTTTGGTATTCTCAGGAAGAATACATTCTTCAATTGTTTTGGGTCGGTATTTTTCAACCCAAAGGAATTCATTACGCATAATCAAAAAAGTAATTTACTAAAACTAATCGCTAGAAGGAATCCTAGCATAATAACAACATCCCAAGATTTTGTCCTTATAAAGTAAGGAACTGAAATCATATCAGCAACAAAGTGCAAAAAAACTCCGAGAGTTATATTAATGTGAAGAACAACAAAGTATGCAGTAATCACTAGGATACTACCAGTTATTCTCATTGGGACATCAACTTTAGTCATTTCAAAGGTCGAGTAAAAATTTCGGATACAATGTCTGTTGCACCCATTGCTTCATACATGTATGTGGCACCAGATCGTGGATTTGTATGCTCACCACAGGTAAACACATCACATACTGCCATACCATTCTCCGGCCATGTATGAATACTAATGTGAGACTCGGCAAGAAGTGCTATGGCAGTTACTCCATGAGGATCAAACTTATGAGATGAAATATTCAGCAATGTGCTTTCGGCAAGATTTGATGCATTTGCCAACACATTGCGAATGTGTGCTTCATCATCTAGTAATCCATATGGACATCCCTTAAGGGTGAAGAGAATGTGTATCATTTATATCCAATCCGGTTTTCTGGATGGGATGCGAAGATAATTATCTTTTACCCATGGTTTAGATGCAATATACATCTTGTAAGCAGTGAAAATATCAATGCTAGTATCATACTTGAATTCATCAGGTCCCGCAAATACAAAGGGTGTTGTATCCTTTCCACTGCGACCTTGCGGATCTGCGGTAGGAAGTATCTCCTTTGCTGCTAGAAGAGTCTTCTGACATGTATGAACCTTACCATAACGAGCAGTGTACTCTTCACACATAGCAAGTCCATGAGCAAGTAACCACTGCCAATTGGTCACAAATTCATTCGCCCATTTAGTACAGGGATGATTGCGAAATGCACCCTTCTCAGTAGCATAGGCACTGCCATCTGCTCTAGGAAGAGTGCCAAAGTTATGACCCCATTTGTCAGAGCATACAATAGCAAGCATCTGACAGGTCTCCAAAGGCATCTTGACAATATGCTTGTCAGGGAGGACCCTAGCACACTCCCAGGGGTCAGGAGAAGTAACAAAGATGTTCATATCACTCGAAAGTAGAATCAGGTTCCAGAGCAATATAATAAGTCAGATCATGATTTTTAGAGGTGAATCGTGACAAAAGTTTTTGCGAGACAACCACATCATAGGTTCCTGGAAGAATCTTGATGTTCTCCACTTTAAAGTTGAATGCGAATTCAGAACTAGTTTCTCCGACAACAATATTAAAGTTGTTAGAAGTATCGTTCTTCTTATCACGAACAACCAAAGTCACTTTACCATTCCTACCAATCGCAGAAAAATCAGGTAGTTGATTGATGGCAGCTGCTTTAAGCAGTTTGTCTAGTTGTTCTGTGCTCAGTTCAAAACAAACATCTTCAGTGGGAAGAGTAATTTCCTTATCGGGAGGAGTAACAATTACATTTGGATCGGCAAAGAAAAAGGTTTGTTTAGACTTACCTTCACTAATAACAACATAACCATTATCAGTAAAATCCAATTCAGGATTTCTGAAAAGACTGTTATTTACATTGAGAAATTGATTGAGGTCATAGAGTGCAAAGTCTGAAGGAAAATCTTCATCAAGATTTGCTTCTGCCAAAATGTTCTTGGCAACAGAAATTGTGCGAAGACGATTACCTCTCTTTACAAGAATTGAGTTGTTAATTCCTGCAAAGTTTCTCAGGATGGACAGAGTTGAATCACTTAGTTTCATAGTGCGTTCGCGTAATTTCATGGTCATTGATTGTAATTCTCTTTCTCAGCATTCTTATCATTGAAGTGCATCAGAAGAACAGCATAATGCAGAATCTTCATAATGTCACGTCGGGCGGTGCCTTTCCTATCATAACGAGAAGCATACTTGAGAATATTAGATCGGCAAAATGCTTCACCATCACCACATGCTTCAATCAGATCAAGTGTTTGAATCCTGTCATCACCAGCAGAATAATGCTGATCATATGTTCTAACAATATAGTCAGTTAGTTCCTTAAGAATTTTTTCTTCACTATACTTATATCGACTATTACTATTTTTAGACATATTTAAAGAAATGTGGTCATCACCTTCGGCACCTCGAAGGTGAGTACCTATGTTCAAAGTGTTTTCATCCATTTTCAAAATTTCATCATAGAGCATGGACCAAGAATTAGTCATAATTTATTATATCAAATATTTGCTCCGCCGTCAATCACATAAATGCGATCGGTTTCTGCAGGCATTTCAAAATCAGCATCCACTTTATCATACAATTCTAGGAATGCCTGTTTGGTTTCATCATCAAAACGATTCACACAAACTTGAATTGCTTTTTCCTTCTTACCGAAGATTGAATATGCATGGATAATGTGAACCAATCTACGAGTACTGATAATTTCTTCAATACCACCATCATAGAAAGTCTTACGAATAATGTCAGCCCAATCTACGAGTCTCCTACAGAAGTCTTCATCGTGCTTACCAACAGAAGCAGCAACACCTAAAAGAATCTTTACCTCATTAGAAGGAGTAGGATACTCCTGCTCAAAAGTCACAGGGAATCGCTCAAGGAATGCTTCATTGAGCACGTTAGTTCCAATGAATCGTCCGTCGTCGCTACCTTTACCTTTAGTGTTTGCGGTTGCGATGACGTTGAAACCTGCACTGGGACGGACAAACTGCCCAATTTTCTTGAGAAAGACTCCATTTCCTTCAAGGATAGACTGAAGACAGAGAATTTTATTAGAGGCAAGGTCGATCTCGTCAAGGAGCAGGATAGCTCCTCGCTGGAGTGCTTCAATAACCGGGCCATTGTGCCAGACGGTTGCACCATTAACAAGGCGAAAACCGCCAATAAGATCGTCTTCATCAGTTTCAATAGTAATGTTTACGCGGATAAGTTCTCGTTTTGTTTGAGCACATGCTTGCTCCACCGAAAGAGTTTTACCATTACCCGAGAGTCCAGTAATAAATGTCGGATAAAAAAGATTGGACTGAATAATTTTTTTAATATCACTAAAGTTACCAAACTGGACGAAAGTATCATCTTTCCGAGGAATAAGGTTTTGTTCAATGGCAGGCAATGCTGCAGGAGAACTGTAAGATACTTCCAATTCATCCACGGTTTCTTTTGTCAATTCAAGATTCCATTTACCACGACCAACTTTACACTCAGAAAGTTTTTTAGTTACAGTTTGATAATTAGAATCATTCATCATACACCATGCACGAATGTCGGCAGAGGTTACAGACTCACCATACAAATTTTGAAGAGAGGTACGAATGTAGTCGGTGGTCAGAGACATTGGTTGTTTTGTTTGACTGAAGTTATTATAGTCGAAAATTGCTTTGAATTTCATTTGACAGACACTTAATTAAGTGTCTATGGTTATGCCACCAAAGAAATAAACTCACCAAGAATCTTCTTATTCATTTTTTTGGAGTTGAGAGATTTTGCAAACGCACTCTTAATCTGAGTTTTGGTTGCGTCTTCATTCACTTCAAATTCATCATCACTATTTAAGGCAGAAGATGATAAACCAAAATAACTGTGATATCCAGAAGTTTTAATTGTAAAAGATTTTCTTTTTTTCCATACACTTTCTAGTTTACGAAATTCCTCAGAATAAAATTTATAGTACTTACGCATAAACGATTTGGCATCACGGGATTGAAGAATACGAATACCGATGAAATTTATATCAACAAAATTATCCCTTAGGTTGCGAAGAAGAACATCAGTCATTTCGTCCCATTCATCACTGAAGGTATATGTATTTCCAGTTCCCCTATCTCTCAAAACGCACCTATGTCCAATAGTACCAGTCCCAAGAAAAGGACCATCGACATATCCGCGATCAATCTGACGATGATATCTTAAAGAACATCCCTCTCCATCAGTCAAAACGACACACTGAACTTTTTGAAGTTTATGCTCTTCTTTAAATTTTGGTAGGATTTGATGGAGAGAAATCATTGCCTCATTCAAGGGAGTTCCAGAGAGTCCCAAACCAACAGGAGCTCTAAAAGAACAATGATAATCATGACTATATGCAATTCTGAAAATATTTTTCATTTGCTCATCTAGAACTTTTCCATTTACCTTACTGGTAAGAAAATTCATCATAGAAAACCATTCAGGAACATAAACAAGACCAGGTTTTTTCTCATAAGAAATTTCCCTATGACCTGTTACCTCATCCATTAAAGGATAATCATTAGTGAATGCATACACTTCAAATGGAATATTTACTTTCTTACAAAACCAAACCAGATTAAAAAGTTGTTTCATAGTATCAAGTAAAACATTACCCATAGAACCACTCCAATCCAGAACAAATACCAGACCATGATTTTTACCATCGGGAATGGTAGTAATTTTTTTAAAGAGGTCTTCGTTATATTTGTAGGTATGAAGTTTAGAGCAATCTAAAATGCCAGTGCGAGATGTAGAAGCACGAGAATAAGCATCTGCTGCTTTCTTACATTCAAACTCCTTTACCAAATAACTAACTTCTTTCTGAGCAGAACGTTTGAATTTAGAATATTGTTGATCGACCTTAGAAATACTGAAACTTAATGGAAATGATTTTCCATATTCATTCTCGTTTTCCGCATAAGATTTCCAGTTCTCTGCACAAAGTTCATGAATCTTAGAATTGGGAACGACAACTTTTTTTAAGTCAAGTTTAGGAAACTCCAAATAGACATTTTCAAATCCACTATGATCTATGAGTTGTTTAAGTGCATCTTCTAGATTAGTTGCAGTAGAGACTTCTGGTTCATCATTCAAAGTTTCATTACCAACATCTCCCCCCTTCTGCTCATATGAAGGAGTTTCTAAGTCTGCCGAATCTCCTTCTTCGGAATCTCCGGATTCAGATTCTTCAGTAGAATCTCCATCATCAGATTGTTGACCATTTTGATTATCAATATTAGTATCTTGTTCTTTTTCTTGTTCTTTTTTACAAAATTTATACAGAACCTCTGCTGCAAATAGAGTATCATCAAAATCCTCACAACCATCAATTATGCGAATGATTGCCATCTCCTCTTCAGTAAAAGAAATGTTCGTAAAATTTCCAATCTTAAAATATAGATTTGCTTTGTCAGCAAGATTCATAAGATTGACATTTTCATTAGCAATCTGAAAAAAATCTTGATCGGCAAGTTCCTGGTAACCACGATAGAATGTTTTGCCAATACCCGCATACCTACGTTTTATAAGTTTTTCAATGCGGACATCTTCAACCACATTCACAAACTGTGGAGGAATCTTTAGTTCCAAAAACCAATCTCTATCAGGCGTATAAAGTGCATGTCCCACCTCATGACCCACTAACATATCATAAACACTATTACTTGCCTTTTCCCACATTGGAAGCGTCAGAACCCGAGTATGGACGTTGAAGCAAGCAGTTTCAACATTCTTGTGCTCTACAATTAAATCTTCGGTTGCCAGTAGTTTGGCCAGTTGAGATTTAATCTCGTGAGAAACGGTCATTGAAGTTCGTTCGTATGGACTCATAATACGACGAAACCCGCTTCTTGAACGGGTTCATGTGACACTTCTTAAATTGTCTGAGTGCTTCTCTACTAGACCTCAGTGCCTGAGGTTTGAGAGTACGTTTCCGTTCTTTCTTGGAGTGATGTTGCCAATTAGGTGTTGTCATCAGAAATACCTTTGATACGTTTCCAGTTATTATACATGGATTGAAGTCTCCAAGAAGATGCCAGACTATCTGGTCCGTTTTTGAGAAGTTCCATTTCCCTCAAAGACAGTTTCTTCATCTTCTTATATTCTTCTCTCCAGTTCATGATACCTTTCTACTGAACCCCTTTATCTTATCAAATTTTATTACATTGTCAAATTTATCATGCAAATCTGATTTATGAGATATTACAAAAATGTTAGCACCCTTAATGACATATTTAATAATTTTAAGAAATTCTTCTGTGCCAAATCCATCAAGTGAAGAATCAAATACTTCGTCCATAATTAAAAGATTCGTATTTACAGAATTCTTAACACGGGCAACTTCTCTCCATGTGAAAAGAAGTGCTAGATCAATTCTCATTTTCTCACCCTCACTGAAAGAAGCATAAGAAAAATCTTCATGAATTGGCGATTTTACTGTCTCATTAAATTCACCATCCAAATTGAAGTTAATATAGAAATCCATCATCTGCAGATAACGATTAACCTGTTGATTAATGAAAGGAATATATTTTTTAATGATTTTTGTTTTTACACCGTCATCTTTAAGCAATGAATATGCAAAGTCATAATTTGACATTTCAATCCTTTTATCAGACAGGTCTTCAATTGTATTTTGGAGGGTTACTTTAAACTCTGCTAACTTCTCATGTTCAGTATTTCTATTTGCAACTTGCTGGGTAAGTCTCTGAATTTCCGATTCCAAATCTCGGATTTGTCGTTGACATCCAGATACTCTAGTATTGTTTTGAGAAATGCCATTATTGAGTTTAGTAATCTCCTTAGATAGTGAGTTGAATTGACGTTCTTTTTCTTGTTCAAACTTAATGGTGGTTTCCAGTTCTTGATAACCACTCTGAAGTTCTTTTGCTCTATTTTGAACGTCTACAATCTTATTTAACCTAAACTCCTCTTCTATGTCCTGAGTGCAAGTAGGACAAACCGTATTTTCGGTGAAAAACTTATGTTCTTTGGTAATTGTGCCTACTTTTTGAGAGAGTTTTCCTTTAAGATTGTTTAGTTTTACTAATTTTTCTCCTGCTCCAATGACAGTTTCTTGTTCCTTAATAAACTTAAATACATTTTCTTCAAGGATAGAATTCTCTTTCATATAGGAAAGAACTTCTGCATCCAAAGAATTAATTTTTTCTTGGTTTGCATTTATATTGGCATTTCCCCTTTCTTCAAGTTCGCTAATAAAGTTTTCCTGCATCCCAATCTTATCTCTGACATTATCTTTTTTCAGATCTAAAGATTTGGATTGATCCCTCATTATCCTAAGTTTTTCTTTAACCAAATTATTCATCGCAGAGAAGATGCGAATGTCTAACAAATCTTCAATCACTTCACGACGATTAGAAGTTGTGAGTTGCATGAAAGGCACAAAGGTGCTGCTACCTAAGATTACAATTTGTGTAAATGACTTATAATTTACCTTGAGAATACTCTCTTCAAGAATGCGTTGATTGGCACGATCATCTGCTTCCTTATGAAGTGGATTACCATTCACCTCAATATCAAATACATTTGGTTTAATTCCACGACGAACCAAATAATCACGACTATTCACAGAGAACTCAATCTCAACCAAACAATCCCTCTCATTTGTGGTATTGATTAGTTGTGGTTTATTAATTTTGCGAAATGGTTTATTAAACAATACAAAGGTAAGTGCATCCAACATAGAACTTTTTCCCGCACCATTCGTTCCAATGATGAGGTTTGTATTATATTGTTGAAAGTCAATCTCAGTCCAATTATTTCCAGTACTTAAAAAATTCTTGTACTTAATATTTTTAAAAGTTATCATTCTTGGGGGGAATCACAATGTCATCAGAAGTAATTACAGTATATTTGTAACTGTGTATTTTACAAGTTTTTATAGCAAGTTCATCGTCAACCTCAACAACATCCATAGTTTGTTCTTCTTGCTCTTCAAGCATCATAGCATAACGAACGGCATCATCTTCCTCCTCAAAAAGAAAAAGAACCTTATCTCCATACTTATCCTGCACGGCATAAGCACCCTCATCTTTACTTTCTTTGAGAGTGAGGAGATACATTTTATTCTACCTCGCAAGCTTGTTTATAGAGTTCTTGAAAAATATTTTTAATAATATTTTTATCATATTGTGTTTCAGATTCATCAATATAACGACTTAGAATTGAAAGAGTATTTTCTTCCTCTCCTATTTCAAAATCTTCATTTTCTTGAATATCAAAGTTTTCAATGATTTTTAGATCTTGGACGCCAATAGAATACAACTTATCAATAAACTTTTCAAAATCTTTGGGTTTTGTTTTTTTACGAACAATAACCTTTACAATCTTGTTCTCGTATTCAGTTGCATTGAAGAGTTTATGATTAGTATCCTCATAATAGATATTATAAAATAATTTATAAGGATTATTAACTGGGGTATGAGTGAGGGTATCCGTATCAAAGATATGAAATCCTCTTGTATCATTCACATCATTCCAGAACATCTCATAAGGATTTCCTAAGTAGAAGATTTTTCCGTTGTCTGACCGTGTATGGTAGTGTCCTGAAAACACTTTGTCGAACTTGTCAAATAAGTCGCACGCCATACCATCTTCCATGACGTGTCCACGATGCGCTCTGAATCCGTTGAGCTCAAGGTGCCCCATCGCACATATGCTATCAGTAGTTTTGACAACCTTGACAGTATTCTCAAAGTTTTCTGCATTGATCCAAGGAATAAACAATACTTTAGTTTTATCTAGAAATACTTCAGTGACTTTATTGTAAGTTTTAATATTATTATAAGTCTGTAGAAGAAGTTCTGGAGAGTTTACATTATTGGTATTCTTATAATAACAATCATGATTTCCTACAATCATGTGAACATCGTAGTTTTTGAGTCTCTCAAACACAACTCTCTTCGACCATTCAAGACTTTGATAATCAATTGACTTGCGACTATCAAAAGCATCACCCATGTGAACCACAGTTGTGATTCCTTGCTCCTCTAAGGTCGGAAAGAACACATCATCATAGAACTTCTCAAAGTAGTCATGAAGGTGCTTAGAACCCTTTCTAGCACCATAATGAGTATCTGTAATGATTGCTATTTTCATTTGGAATGATGTGGAGTATGCTCCCGGTCCATTGGTTTAGAAGATACAACGGGATCACGAGAAAGGTTTTTGATAACAATGAATGCATCTTTGTTATATTTACGAGTGCCAATAGGAGACTGCCACTTCTTATTATACTCCTCGCCTACATCAATACCAGAAACTTGAGTGCCAGCCATCTCAACGACAATATTGTCAGATTCTTCCCATCCATATTTGTCAAAGAGATCTTTGAGTTCATCAATTTGATATAACTCAAGATATCGTGAATAATCTTTCATAATTTTTTATCGGTTACGATATTGAATGTTATCTTTTATGGAATTATACTCAGCATTATTACCCGAAAGTTCATTGTTGTCAATAACCATGACTTCATCAAATCCTGTGCGTTCAATAATCTTTGTTTTGATTTCTAATTGCTTTTTCTCTTTTTGAATTCTTCTCAAGAAAGCATAGTGAATAATTTGAGTAAAATAGGCAAAGGGATTTTGAGATTTCTCTGGATTAAAATTATGGATGTATTGAACGCAGTTTTCAATACCATCAGAAATCATATCCTCACGGAACATGTAATTCACAAAGTTTGGTTTATATGAAAGATGAGTTGCAATCTTTAAAAAACATTCGCCAAGATAATTAGGAATTCTGGGTTTGCCTTCCCATGCCCCGGACTTTGGTGGATCTTTATCATATTTCTCAATAAATTTTTCTCTCGCAATACCAACTTTGGTGCGATAGACAATCATTGCTTCTAGCAACTCTTTGTTATTTACGTAATGTTCTGGTTTTTTCTTAGGCATAGCATTGAGTTTCCTCGCCTTTATTAATATTATTAATATTATTATAGCATACTTTTAAAGCTTGACAAGATTGGTAATCACATGTAGACTAGGTTTGTCCCCGTTAAAGATAAGTTCTAGCTAGCTATTATTCAGGAGATTGATTTTCTTGAATTTCTTTATTGAATATATCTTCTAACTCCTTTCTTGCCTTTTCAACAGAAGATATGTATCCCATTTTAGTAGATGGTCTAGTGTAGAAACTATCCGGATTCCCAAGATCAATATTTTCATCATCAGACTCTTCAACAAAGTCATTATAAATTCCAATTAGTTTCTGATCATTACTTTCTGTCATTGTAATGATTTTATCAGATTTAATTATAAAAATATCTTCATCAGATAAATCAATCCATTGTTTTATCTTGACATGCATTCCTGATTTATGATGAATTAACTTCATAATTACAGGATTTTGAAGAATGATTGTTGGGTCCTCTTCATCTTCAATTGAGATGAGAGAAAATATTTCTTCTCCTGATACTAGTTTTATTATTGAATAGAATTCTTCACCCATTAGTTTTTAAGCGGTATGTTTACAATATCATAATTAAAATTTTCTTCGTTATAAATTTTAATTCTTTCAATCAAGTGATTTAATGTATAATTTTTTCTGGACTTGTAACTGATATCATCGGCAATATCATATAAAGTTGCTTTTGTTTTTTTATCGCCCTTTCTGAGGACTCTTCCTATTGACTGTAAATTTCTAATTCTTGACTTAGATGGAGAAGCAAAAATGACGTTATGAAGGTTTTTAATATTAATTCCTGTGGAGAAAGTTCCATAAGATGCTACAATAATTGCACCAGTTTCTTTTTCGGTAATCTCTCTCACTTTTTCTCTGTCCTCAGTGGCAACACCACCATGAACAAAAAACACATGACGATTTTCAATCAAGTTACTATTATTTATTAATTCATATAGCGGTTGACCATGACCTTCGACTCTTGCAAAAAGTATTAAAGTATTTCCTTTTAGATCAAGTGCTAGATTTTTAATGAACCTATTCCTTCGTTCATGACCTATGATATACTGGACTTCATCCTCATAAGTTTCAAATTTATTCGGTAAGTGCTTCAGTAGAATTACATTAATATCCAGTTTAGCCAAATGCCCCTTACTCATTAATTCGTCAGTTTTAATAATTTTATATGAAGGACCAAACAATCCTTCTAACACCCACTTATGAGTTTGAGATCCATCAAGAGTTCCTGTAAATCCAAATCTATATTTGGCATCAGCAAGTTTTGTCATTATGGATATTAATGATTTACTTTTGAATTGATGTGCTTCATCTCCAATAACCACATTAAATCTAGAGAAATACTGTCTTGGCAATTTATAGATAGACTGCCAAGTTGTTATAATCACTTGAGAATCAGTTTCTCTTTCCTTTCCGGCATAGATTTTGTGGCAATATGAACCCACATTCCACCCATAATCTTCAAAATCTTTATACATCTGCTCTACTAGCGAAGTCGTCGGAACAACTATCAAGATATTTTGTCGCTTCTCAACATAGTATCTCACGAGAGAATATATCATCAAAGACTTTCCAGAAGCAGTTGGAGATATTAGCAACTTACGATTATGTCTTAAGGCGTCGTATACACCTTCTATCTGGTAATCTCTAGGTTTGTATTTTGATATTGCAGTTACGTAATCTTTAACACCTTCTTTGGATATGCCATCATTAATTTCAAATGGCAATCCGTAATACTTATTATCTTTAAATTCGTAAGTGTATCCGTGATCCTTACAAAATTGAACGATGCGATCTAGAAGACCAATATATATTTCCTTAGTTTGAATATTAAATAAACGAATTTTTCCATCCCAATATTTCTTCTTATAAGATGGAGAAAATTGAGCACCAGGTACTTCAAATGTAAATTGATCTGCTAATTCATAATGAATATGGACCTCAGAATCGACATGAAGATATACTTCATTCTTCTTTGATATAATCAAATGTGACATTCATCTAGATCAATATAAAAATATTTATAGACCTTAATTGAATCCGGATTGAAACTTATGCCATTCAATTGCGTTTTTAATTTGAAAGGTTCTATTAGAAACTGTTTTAATAATTTCTTCTAAAAACTTAAGTGTTGTATCATAATATCTAATCTTAAGGTCAAACTTAGTTAATTTTTCATCTGCTTCAATATATCTTTGGATGGCATCTTTCTCTCTTACTTTATAAGGAAATGGTTCTTCGGCATATACCTCTGCTGGTGCTTTCCCGGTATAGTAATTGTATCTTTCTAACTTTACTTTGTTATAAGAGTCTCTTGCTCTTTCTCTCAACAGAGTAATTGTATTGTAGATGGTATAATATTTACAATGTAATTGAGGAATCTTTAAACTTTCGTCATGAAGATTGTCTGGATCAATGACTGAATCATTTTCCCACATTAATTGAATTTTATCAAGGTCCATAATAAAAAATCAAATGGTTATAAAGGTGTTCTTCCGTCTGCTCCTAGTATATCATATATTGTATATTTAAATGTGACATCTGCCGTAAAATATTGAATATCTGCTTCTGATGCATCAAATTCCAAGGACGAAAGAGAAACCGGAAACAAATCTCTAAATTTTACAATAGCAACATCTCTATAATTACTATTCAAAATATGAAGACTTGCATCGCTAAACTGTTGATCGAGTGCTCCTTCACCCGAAATTTCATCAGTTGTTAAAGTTTTAAACTGTTGGGGGGTTTCTGGAAATCCAAGTCCAGTTAACCAGTTGTGCATCTTCATATAATTTTCAAGATTTTCATCAACTAAAAATCTTAAAGAAAAATCACCATAAGTTAATTTCTCTCCAGGGATGTCAATGTCCTTGAGATATGTCGGTTGAACAGAATTTCCTAGTGTTATTTCAGGTATTCTTGCTGAGTTACAGAAAAAAGAAATCTTAGGTTCTTTTGCCAAGGTAAATTTAAATCCAACAGGTGCTAAAAAGTTCCTGTTTTGTATTTGATTGTCAAATGCTCTGGCCATTATTATCCTCCATTACCACCGCCACCATTTCCGCCACCGTTGCCTCCACCATTACCATTGCCACCATTTCCATTTCCACCATTGCCATTTTTATTACTTTCACTATCACCACTATCATCTACCGAATGTCCGTTTTCTTTACGGAGATATCCAGCAGGACCCACCATCTTATATCCTTTGGGAATTTGCTTACATTTTTTATCTGTATAGCAATAGTATTGACCTAAGGGACATCTCTTTGATGCTGCCTCCTCAATAAACTTATTAAAGTCTTTCATCAGTCAATAATCAAAGAATACCACTGTTCACTCATACCTATTATGATATTATTTGCAGACTCTTCATCTTGAGCATAACCTTCATCAATCAAATGCTTCACAAGTGTAGCATGACGGTTTAGTGCTTCTTTATGCTCTCTAGGTGTCGGTTTCATTTCAAGAATGCTTTTATCTGTATTTAGACAAAAAAAGACCCCCTTGCGGAGGTCTGATGAACTTTGTGTATCCGATGGATCACATAAGGTTGAGAACCTTAACGCGACGATAGTAGCGGTTAGAGTTACGAGCGATAACACCAGGGTTATCCATTGAAGCGCCACGGGCGAATGGGTTTGCGACCATGCCGTAGCGAGTCTTAAATCCGATTTTGGGCTGGAAGGTGTTCTCTCCAACTGCACGAACCATCTGAAGAGGAACGTAAGGGCAGTAGAACAGACCTGCGTCATAAGGTGAAGAACCTTTATATCCAACAACGTAGTACTGGTTAGCAGCAACGTTAGCAGCATAAGGATCGATGTAGACGCGATACTTACCTTGAAGAACACCAGCGAAGGTGTTACCGGAGTCGTCAACGTTAAGATTAGCGTTGAGTGCAGGGGTGTAATCAAGAACACCTGCCATGGTGAGTGCCGAAGCAACGTCAGCAGAGCAGAGGATCATATTACCCTTTCCTCTACGAGTTTGCTGCGCGATAGCGTTAGCATCTCTTTCCATCTGGAAGATGAGACCCTTGAACTTCTCAACAGACCAACGTCCGTTAGAGTCGATGTCAAGGTCGAAAGTACCACCGGTTGCAACATTAGCCTGAGCACCAGGAACAGCAACGTTATAGATGGTTCTGATGACTTCGCGGTTGATCTCAGCAAGAATCTCTGTGGAGAGAATATTTGCGAGTTCCGCTTCAGCATTCAGACCATGAATTGCTTTCAAGTCCTGAGCGAGTTCGAGTGAATACTCAGCTTTCAGAGCGCGTGACTTGGCAGTAACGGTAACTTTCTCAATCGAGAAAGCCATCTCGTTGAACTCATTATTCGTGCCATCACCCAATGCTTCAGCATTCTGGGTGGTCATGCCGTTACCTAAGTTGTAGGTAGTGGCATCAGCAGTAGCAGGGAAAGTGCCATCAAGAGCGCCAGGGTTGGTTCCTTGCTGGTTGGTAGTACCCAAACCAACAGCAGCCTGAGTCATTCCACCGGTCAGGTCGAAGTTGTTATTCTGACCAGAGAATGCAGAATCTGCTTCGTTGTAGAATGCTTCTTCGCCGCCTTGTCCGGCATAGCGAGAGCGCATTGCGAAGATCAGTCCAGTAGGACCGTTCATCGGTTGAACGCCAGCCAGGTCATAAGCGACCAGGTTAGGCATAGAGCGTCTGATCAGAGAGATCAGAACGGGGTCGAAATTACTGATTGCTCCAGTACCACCGGTAGTGGAGTTAGTAGGAGCTGCTTCTCCGAGGAATTCAGATTCCTCTCTAAGCATTTTTTCTTGGTTCTCCAGAAGAACTGAGGTAACCATTCTCTTATGAGGATCTTGGATTTCTCCGAGACCGTCATGATTAAGGATTGGTGCCCACTTCTCCTGCAGTTGTTCGGCGTTGAACATTTGCATTTGAATTTTGCCTCTTAAATTTTTTTGTTTTGTTTGTTGTTAATAATTTAAAAAATCACTTTTTCGAAACTCTATTCAGAGTCTGAAGATATGATTCCATCAATCCAGACACTTCTGGTTGATGTCCTCCTTCTGCACCTTCAGAAATATTTTCTGAATGGTTTCTCTGTGCGCTGGGATTAGCAGAGAAATAAGAATCTCTCAGCGTTGCCAGTTTTTCACGATAGTTAGATTCACTTTCAAACTCAACATTTTCAGCAAGAGAAGCGAGTTTTTCCTTTTGGGAGAGAGCAAGACCCTCTGATACATCCGCAAGGATTACATCGGCAACCGATTCTGATAATCTTTTGTTTAGAGCAACGTTCTTATTGATTTGCTCATTGAGTTTATCTTCCATTTCATCAAGTTTTTCTACCATACTATGAATTACATCATATTTTTCTTCAGGGATAGTTACATAATGATCTTCAAAAAGTCCTCTCATTCCAGTGAGGAATGATTCGGTCATTTCGGTCTTAAGACCGTGCTCAACTGCGAGTTGATTTTCAGAAATCCACTCATCAGCAACATACTCAAGATAAGCGTCGGTACGCTCGGAGAGTTCTGCCTTAACAGCAGCAACTTCCTCTACAAGAGAATTCTCATACTCAGACTTCATCTCTTCTTTGATTTCTGCAATCTTAGTTCTAATTGCTGCTTCAAAGATGGTGCGTGCCTTTTCTTGGAATTCTTCGGAAAGTTCTTCTCCAGAAATAAGAGCATTGATGTCTTCTTCAACATCAATTACTTCTTCCTCGACAATTGCTTCTTCTGAATCTTCAGTAGTTTCGGCAACAACTTCTTCTTCAGTGGTCTCTTCTTCAGAGACTACTTCTTCTTCGGTTGTTTCCTCTTCGGATACAATTTCTTGATCCTCTTCTACTTCTACTTCAGTTTCCTCTTCCTTCATGCCTTTTGCAGTTTCCGCAGGTTTGGCACCTTTGTTTACAACATCTCTAACTTGTTTAAGAGATGCACCAGGAGTGGCGAGTTTGTTAGAATCGTCATCGGGTCTAGAGTTTTCTGGGGTCGGCCCACCTAGATCCTCATACGTAGCAGGAGTACCACCTGTGGTTAACTTCTGCATTGGTTCTCCAGGCGCAGCGTTTTTAGTTACTACGTTTTCCATTTCTTGTAAATTGCTACCAACGGACATTTGATTAGACATGATTGTATTAATCTATATTTATTTATAATTTAAAGATTTGAGAGGAAATTATTAAATAACTCCAGCTTATGTTCCTCAAGTCTTTTTTGAGAGACAAGAGTATTAATTCTTTGTTGTGTTCTTTCTGCAAGTTGTTCGCGAAGGATTCCTCCTTCCCAAATCCACTCTTTTCCTTCCATAATTCCTGATACAAAAGCATCAGGTGCAGAAGGATCGGCAACGATATCAGCAGCAGTTGCTAACATGAAATCTTCACCTACAACTTTGACACCATTAGTATCTTCTTTAATGGAACCAATACCACGAGAAGAGACTCCAAGCATCACACCTTCATCAAGAAGTGATTTTGCAATCTTACCCATCGGAGTATCAAGCAGTTGTGCTTTACCTACAAAATTATTCCCTTCCTGACGAAGAGAAACAATCTTATGAGAAACACGATCTAAATTGACAGTAGGACCATCGGGGTGTCCAAGTTCTCCAAGAGCACGTCCTTTATTGACGAATGATTCGTTATATCTTCCAACTTCTTTTGCAAGAGTTGAAACAGGATACATTCTTCCATTGCGATTTTTAATTTCGCCCTGAAGGAAAGTGCCCTCAATATACATCTTTTTACTAGAACCTTTGCCTTCGGTGACAAATTTGACGCTAGAAATTTCTTCCGTGATTAGTTTCATCAGGCTACTCCGGTAATTTGAACTTGTTGGACATATACACCCGAAGCAGTTCCAACTGCTGCTACTTGGAAAACATCTCTCAGTTCACCCTCACCATCAGTGATTGGTCCTACACTAGCAGTGTTGTGAGCAAGAGTAAGTCTAGTGCTAAAATATCCAGGATCTCCGTTAGAATTTCTACTAAAAGATCCATCGAGAACTGAAAGAACTGTAAGTCCTATTCCAGAAGTACCACCATTAGCACCGGCAGGAACAATTCCAGTCAGTTGAACTTTATCTCCAACTTCGAATGGACTTCCACTTCCTGCAGGGAAATCAATAGTTGTAGTAGCACCAGTTGTGACACCAACAACTTTTTGCGATTTTGGTCTTCCAATACTCAGTGTTGCCGAAGTACCTGTTGGAATATAATAGTCAAATTTGGATGAAGTAGGATCAATTCCAGTTACAACATGTGCATCTCCACCAAAAGCAGTTATCCTAACAGTATCGGTAAAATGAGTCATGATACCAGATGTCGCTGTTGCTGCAGAAGCAGCAAAGGATACTCCGCTTCCTACCGGTTTATGTGCCATTATTCTTGATCCTCAGATGATGATTGGTCCTCAGGTTCTACTTCACCGAACATAGAAGATGCAACTTCTGGTTTAAGATTATCAATCCTTTCAGTTGCTTTTGTGTATAAAAGATCTTTAATTTTATCACTGATTTCTGCTGCCGACGAATCAACAGCAATCAAATCTACAATTTCTTCCATAAAAATTAATATAAGTCCTATTCAGTTATTTATATCTCTGCTTTTTTAGTATCTTTTTGCATCTCTGCATCAGTGATACCACCATCAATTTCTGGTTCCATTGGGACATCACCCATTGCTCCAATATCCCCACCTTCTGCAGGTAATGGTTCTCCTGTTATAGGATCAATAGCATTGGGGTCTGGAATAATTCCATCTTCAATTTCTTTTTGAATTTGCTCATCAATTTCAATAATTTCAGCATCAGTTTGACGAAGAACCTTCTTACGAACATACTCATTTGAGTAGAATTTGCCGATGTAAGGTTCAATTGTTGCAAGCGTTCCTAAACGCTCATTCATCATTTCAGTTTCTTTTAATTCTGCAAATTGATTATCATAAAGGAAATCATATTGAATATGATCACTAATTTGATTCCAATCTTCTGGAGTACAAATATTTTTTAGAATTAATTGAGTTCTCAACATGTCATTAAACATGTTTGCAAAACGCTTTCTTAGTCTTCCAACAAACTTAGAAAACTTAAGTTCATCACGAAGAATTTCTGAAGAACGACCAAGATTAAATCCACCATCGGCAGCAATTCTTGATTCTGGAACTCCAAGTGCTCTATAAAGTTTCTTTTGGAAATACTCAATATCAGCAAGTTCTCCCAAGTTTTGTCCACCAGGAAGAGTTGTAATCTCAGTTCCACGACCACCTTCTCTTCTAGGAAGCCAGAAGTCTTCCATCATACTCATAAATTTGCGATCATCACGGATTTCTCCAGTATTCGCATCATAGACGAGTTTATTTCTATAACGAGACATGACCTCTTTAAGGTATTGCTCTGCTTTTACTTTGGGAAGATTGCCAACATCGATATAGAAAATACGACGCTCTGGTGCTCTTGATAATCTATAGATGACCAAAGAATCTTCAATCATTCTTAGTTGATTGAGTGCTTTGATTGCTTTGTGAAGATAAGAAAGAACCGTTCCTTTATTACGATCTACAAGTCCTGACGTAACATAAGTGACAGAATCTTTTGCTATCTTAACTCCTTTACCACCACCTCCTCCAGATAGAGAATTTGATGGATAACTTGGTTTTGGTGTATAGACAAAATATTCTTCAATTTCTGGAGACAATGCATTTGATGCATCTTCATCTCTATTTGATCTTAAAGTTATGGCAGTGTTCTTATCAGGTTTTTTCTCCTGACGAACAAACTTCATCTTCATTGGATCAATATATCTCAAATCTTTGATTCCTTCTTCTGGTTTTTTGACATCAATTACTTTTAAGTAATAAAGTCTTCCATCAACATACCAATTCCTAAAAATTTCATGAGACTTTGAATCAAAGTCCATTATTTCTTTAATTGTCTTAAATTCTTCTCTAATTACTTTTTTTAATTTATCACTAGCATTTAGATTACTGAGTTCAATTTCAATCGGTGAGTCATACAAATCACTTACAATTGCTTCACTGATAACGTCTTCAATGGCACCATCCGCTTCTGGATGAAGTGCCATTTCACGATATCTTTTTATTAGTTCCGACTCATTTCTGTATGCACCTTCAATATCTACATAGGAACCATAAAAGCTACTTGCAACAAAGTTATCAACCCCGTCCTCGTTATTAGCGGGAACGGGGGAAACTATGGAAGCAGATTTTTTTTCTTTGTCCCCAATAGAAAAACCAAAAAGTTTGGCCATATTATAGTAGTTTTACTCTGTTTGACTATTTAGCTGATATTTTCACCACCTGCTGCTGGTGAAGTTCCTCTATATGCTTCCCACCACTGAACTTGAAGTTCAACTGTAAACTCTTCGAGAGTATCAGTTGTTTCGTAACTTAAGTCAATTGTAGAAATATTAGTTGGGAAAATATCCCAGAATTTATAGGATCTAAGAACAGAACCATCACGATCTAATTGCTTCACAGTAGCATCTTTTTGATATGCTTCTGGGTCCACAACACCTGTTGCATCCGACATTTTGTTAATTGTATTCATCCATTTCTCAAAGGCAGAGCGAATGGAGAAATCAGTATCGTTGATGACGGTAATTGTCCAAGTTTCGAAAGTTCTATCTCCGGCAATCTTTAAGATACGCCCTCTGAATGGAACATCAATAGGAGCAATGGTAGATGCTGGAAGAGCAGCTGCTTTCACAAGGAATCTTGCTTTCTGCAAAATATCATTATTAATTGCAACAGCATCCGGGAATGCTAATTCTACTTCAAATAGATTTGGTCTTGCTCCACCACCAGATAATCTACTTTTGAAATCACTAATTGTTCTTAGTGGAGTGGTGTTTAGTTGCTGACGACTAGGCATTTTTCTTTAAACCTCGTTTGTAATTAAGTAGAATTAAACAGAACCAATAACTTCTTCGAATGAGACACCTGTGCGTGTGGCAACAAATGTCAGACCAATGAAGTTAATCGATCTTGCTGGTTTGACAAAGATGTCTGCTACAAACTCATTATTATCTATAATAGCAGCAGTGTTGTTTGTCTCATCGCAGACAACAACGTAATCTTGAATACCTCTCTTTGCCGTTACATCACGGAGGAAAGGTTCAACAATATTCACGAAATTAGTTCTCGTGATTTCATCGTTGAATTCAAACAATTGATCTCTGGCAGCAGCCTCGATGGCATTTTCCAGATAGATGAATAAGCGACGAACATTGATGCGATCAAATGCCGAAGACTTGGCAAGTGCTGTTTTGTCTCCGAAAAGAACGATTCCTGAACCAGCTTGGAATACGACTGGATTAATTCTGTTGGAATACAGAACGTCTCTTTGCTCTTTTGATGGATTGTATGTAAGTTTAACTGCATTAAGAATGGCACCTCTAGCAGTTCCTGCTGGAGAGAACCAGGGGAAACTATTAATGTCTGTTCTGACACATGTTCCGGCAATATCGCCGTTCAGAGGTACATAGCGGAAAGTGTCTGCAAATCTATCATACATGTACTTGTATCCACTATCAAATACAGCATAGGATGATGATGTTAATGGAGAATAGAAACTCAGAACATTGCTAGTGATCTCAACATCATTATTAACGGTTACAGAACCGGCAGAAGAGTCATTTATGAATGCACCTCTATAAGGTGAAATAAATGCGACTGCATCCTTTCTGATGTCAGCAACTGCAATAACTTGTTGAGCAAGATTTTGCGCTTCTGTCTTACCGTGATTTCCTGAACCCATCAATAAGAAATCTACTGCATAAGCATCATTATTTTGGAATAACTGATATCCTGTCGATAACTTAGAAACAGTTGCTTTCAAACTATCAACTGTTCCGATTCCGGAAGCACCATTATAATCTTTGCCGTTTACCAAAGTCAGGTCTTGTTTTCCAGTTGCACCAAATATAATTCCTTTAGCATTCTGATCCCAACCAAAATCACCCTGTTCGGTGAAGGCAGCACTAAATCCGGTGGTTGTTAATCCAGTGGGAGCACCACCACCAAAAATGAAGTTTGAATTATTTTTTAGATATTTTCTCCAATAAGCAGTAGAACCAGCAGAGAACTCTGCATCCTTTGCTTTGGAAAGATTAAGATGTTTTTCAAGAACAGTTCCGGCATTTCCGGTAATTTTTCCGTCTCCGTCAAGAACTACAACATGAAGTTCATCAAATCTTGATCCTCTTGCTGAAGCATAATCGGAAGTCCCTGGTCTATCAGCAAGAATGTTCCACTGAATAGTTGCTACACTGGTTCCAACACCAACATTATTTGTTGAAGTTGCAAGAGTTTGCTGATCAAACCAATCTGCTGTTGCATTGACACTTGTATGTGCAGCAGCAACTCCAGCGTTAGTAACAACTGTAATATTATTGGATGTACCAAACTGATAAATTCCGTTCTGTTGATAATCAACAGCAGTTTCTGTTCCTGCAGCAGAAACATGAGATACGACTTTAACGTATGCTTGTGCTCCCTCTACTTGAGTAATGATTCCTTTCAGAACTCCGTCAAGAGTTGTTCCTGCACCGACACCAGGAAGGACACTATCGATAGCTTGAGTTACACCCAATCCTACAGTGGCAATTCCTGCAGCAGGAAGTTCTAAAATTTGGTCTGCCTTGCAGTCAAGAATGGCAACTCTGACTCCGTTTGCCCAAGAACCAGGGTTCTTGCCAGTTACGATTACATTAGGAACGACATTTTCGTCATAACTTAATTCTTCATAATGTTCTGTACTCTTAATTTTAATACTTGTAGAACTATTGCTACTATCTACAGCATTCTTAAGGTCGTCATCATCTGCTCTTACAATTCTTAATGACCCACCATATGCCAAGAATGATGAGGCAACCATCCAGGTTTCATATTGCTTATCAGAACCATATGGTTGACCAAAATTATTCAGTAAATCATTTTCGTTTCCAACAAGGGTTGGCAATTCTACTGGTCCCTGTGCAAAAGCACCAACCATTCCGCCTGTCTTATTAGTTGAAGAGTCAATTCTTCCTTGAGTAAGGTCTACTTCTCTTACGACAATACCGGGAGATGCTAAATTTAGCGGCATCTTAAGTTCCTCTCTCAGTCCTAGTTTATTCTAAAAATATTTATTAAAACGGGTATTTTCATTGGGGAAACAATGCATGAACATTACCAATCCGGATATTCCCACACACTTTTTAAACCTTTATCTTTTCTTTTTTTCAATATTCTATTTTTCGTACATTCCTTACATTCATAAGAATATGCCGAGGGCAAAGTTCCCCTACCCTTTCTTATCAAGTAAAATCCATCCATTAAATCTTTCTTCTGACCACAAACTCTACACTTTCTTTCATAAAAAAGAAGATGTTCAAGTTCTAATTGATCATCAAAGTCCATCACATATAATCCCACATATATGATTTATCGCCATATTCATCGGTATGCCAACGATCTCCATTATTATCTACAAAACTACCACTATCCTCAAATCCATCGGATATAAATCCAAATGGAGCCATGTCCTGTTCTATCTGGTCTCTTTGATCTTCGTACAATCTTTTTCTTACATCCTGATCAGTCATTTCTTTGAAATATTCTTGTTGCACTAACCAAGAAAAAATAACAAGACACATTGCAAGGTCATCATTACATCCTTCCTCTGCTTCAAAAGAATTATGTTTTTGAGAGAATGTAGTTAGTTCTGAAATGATATCATAATCTACCGTAAGTAACTTATCATCCTCTAAAAGTGTCTTTAAATTAGAGCATCCTAATTTTTTAACTGCAGCAGTCATTCTTACACCGAGTTGAGTTTTCTTTCCAGAAAATCCCTGTCCGACAATCTGACCATTTCTTCCTCTCATGGAAGCCATTAAAATATTTTGATATTCTAAATCATATTGAAGAATACTTGCAACCTGATCTCCAATGTCATTTACTTCTATCATTAAGTATGCTTGATTATATGCTTTAGCAACATCAAGAATAATATTTGGAAACAACATTGGTTTTATTTCGTTGTTTCTGTATTTGGCAATAGCTTTATATGGAAATTCTGTTGTATCAAAAACTATGAATGCAGAGTAATCATTTCCAAGTCCCCTTGCGACATCAACAGTCATTATATAATTATGTTCCTTTATTGGATTCTCATAGATATCAAGACCAGCATTTCTTTTTATCGGATCTTCATATACAAGGTTTCTAAGTTTTGATGGATTGATTAGTGTATTAACAGAACCTAAGAATTCGCATTCAAACTCAACCTTAAACTGTTGTTCAGATGTGTTTGCAATCGTAGTATCCTTCCATTCGGCATCCCTGCCGGGAACTTCACTCCAATGGACATCAGTCGGGATATATTCGTTCTTTCCCCTCTCAGCATCGTGCCACATACGGTAGAAGTGATTCATACCATGTGGTGTAGATACGATAATTACCTTGGTGTTTTTACCGGAAGTAATAGTAGGATAAACAGATGCAAAGAAAGAATCTGCAACATGATTTGGAACGAATGCAAATTCGTCAAGAAACAAAATGTTAAATGACATTCCTCGGACAGCACTTGCAGATGTAGATGCTGCTAAAATTTTACTTCCGTTTTCTAATTCAATATTACCTTTATTCCAAACTAATACACCCTGTTGCATCCACTTAGGAAGATTCTCATATGCTGTTGCAAGTCTTGCTAAAAGTTCTCTGGCAGTTGCTGCTTTGTTTGCAAGAATTCCAATATTGACACTATCATTGAAAATAAGATAATGAAGGAGATATGAAATAACAGTTGTAGATTTACCAGTCTGTCGTGGCATCTTACAAATATTAAATCTGTTGTTATGAAAATTATTAATTAATTTTTTCTGAAAATGATATGGATGGAACTGTGTCAATCCTTCATCCAGAGAAATAATTTTTATATAATTATTTGCAAAATATACGGGATCTTCTTTACACTTGAGGAATTCTATGATTTGTTCTTCACTAAATTCAATCGGCGTATTTGCTTTTTTTAGGTTGGGATTACCTAGGTATACACTATCAGTCATAATTTAAATACAAAACTATTTTTCGGAATTACTATCTAAAAATCCTTTCTTTAACATTTTTGATAAGTCTGAGGTAGAACCAATAAACACTGCATTGTTTGTGACACTGCTAGTTTTACTTGTCGATTCTTCATCTACCTCTTTTACCTTTTTCTGTAGGTCCATCAATTTATCAGTCGTATCAGCAACTGATTTAATAAGTTGACCTGCAACTTCATATGCTCTGGGACTTCCGCCTTCGCTGGCAAGTTCCATTATACCATTTAAAGTTTCCTGACCTTTTTCGATCAGAGAATATAAATTTGCTCGGGTATAATCATAATCTTTTTTAATATCTTCTGGTTTTGATGCAGATTTTGGAGGAACAACATCAAGAGATTTAGGTGTTTTATCAACCTCAACAATGCTGCTCTCAACATTAAGTGCTTGATCTAAATTATCATAGTTATTTTTCATATCAAATTACAAATCTATTTGTCTTGTAGGACTGGGGTCTTTTGAATCATCATAATCAGTCCAAGTTTCGGAGAATCCAAAATCATCATTTGGTCCGGCATCCGATGGATCTGGAGTAACGGTATATCTGACCTCTCGTTTTGCAGTTTGAGTATTTGTGCCAGAATGTTGATCGACAATAACTTTTTTGATAAGTCCTTCTGTACTTTCGGCAACCGGACCAAACAAATAAGTTTTTGCAGTGAAACTTAAAGTGTATATTAATGCTCTTCTAGTTTCAAAAGATCCTTCATAATCATCTTGGAAAGAAATATTTTCTAGCACTATGGGTATGTCTCTTTTTTCTCCAATAGAACTTACTAGATCTACTGTTAAATTAAATGATGGTTGAAAAAATGGAAGTATCTGTTCAATAATTTGTAATGCATCATCATTCAATTTACTGAAAATACTTAACTCAAATCCAATATTATAAGGAACAGGCATAAAAACTTTTTTCAAATTTGTCCCATCTGATGCCTTGAATGTTTGTGTTATTCCAGATTTTCTTGTAGGATCATATTGAATATTTGTCATCTCAAATGACATTCTTGGTAAAGTTATGGCAATTGATTTTGACAACTCTGCTTGTTCTTGAATTTTTGCCAAATACTTTTGTTGTGGTCCATATGCCAAACCAACTTTAATATCATCAAGAATCGTTCCATCTGATTTTTTATGCTTAATATTAATGTTATTAAACAAAGTTCCGAAAGAAATAATTGTCTTTCGTATTATTTCGTGGTAGTAATAAGTTCCTAACATTAATATTCTCCAAAGGGATTACTTTCGCTAAAATCTAAAAGAGAATCTGCTTCTAATTCAATTTCTTCATTTGAGTCCGATGGTTGATCATGACTATCAAGATCATGAGCCTTTACAATATATGTAGCAGTGGATGCACTTCCGACAATAGTTTCTCCTTCAAAGAATTGACCTGTATTGAGTGATACTCTCAGTTTAGTTTCTTCAATAACCGTTACTGTTCCTGCAACAGAAACTAGGACACCAGAATCAAAGTCTTTAACAACAGCAGTAACTCCAGAACTTTGACCCGTGACCGTTTCATTATAGCGGAAAGTTCCAACTCCAGAAGTGGGTCCAGAGAACTCAAGACTTATTGGACCGGATGTATAACCAATACCAGAATTCAGAATTCTTACTGTATTAATTCCAGCACCGACAGAAGATGCGAATACTGGATTAAGAACGGCAGTGTTAATTCCTGATGGAGGAGTAGCAATAGTAAAATCTGGAGCAAATGAGTACCCAGTTCCGGCAGTACCAACAACAACGTTCTGAACACCAAAAGTAGTGGAGATAGAACATGTTGCGGCAGCACCTGAACCACCACCACCAGAAATTGTAATGGTTGGTGCCAATGTATATCCAGCACCAGCATTTGTCATTTCAATCCTAAAGATTGAAGTGACATTAGCTCTCTGAGTTGTAATGGCAACTGCAGAAGCAGTAAATCCACCATTTTGCGGATCCGAGAAAGTAATAGTAGGTGCAGATGTAAAACCTGAACCATCGTTATTTAAGAATATCTCAGTGACACGACCACTTGATACTCCGACAGTTGCATCTGCAGTTCGTCCAATTCCAACAAGGTCAATTGTTGTAATATAACCTTCATCTTTCAGTTGATTATCAACTTCGGCAATACTAGTATCAATAAATTCATTTTCATATTCAAACAATTCACAACTCAAATCATACGTATAAAGTTTGCCAAGTTGATAAAATGGTTTTTCGTGTTCTACTCTTTTTATTTCAAACAATCTTTCTCCAAGAGGAAAGTAAATTAAATCTCCTTCCTTGGGTCTTTCAATCAAATCTCCAAAAGTATATTCTAAAATTTGACCATCTCTAATACCAGAAGAAATTCCTTCAAGAAAGGGAGCAATAAAATCCTCATATCTTTCTCTTGATATTGTTAAATTTATTTCATTTTTTAATCTTAAACCAAACTTTGTCATTATATCGCTGTCTGGCGTATAACCATCAACATTATTTAAATATACTTCTATAAGAAAACTATCATCGAATTTTGAGGACTGAATTTCTTTGATGATATTGTCAGTTTTAAATATTTTTCTTGGTAGATAGTATACCTCTATGCCATGAATTTGTATGTGCTCATTAACCAAATCCTGCATGAGCGTTTGCTCACCAGTACTCCCTTGCAAAAAATAAGAATTTAATACCATGATAACTATCCGATTAAATCAAGAGGTGGTAGTTCATATTCTGATGACATTCTTTGCTTTATATCATCTAATTCTCTCAAAGCATCATCATACAATTCTCTTCCATTAAGTTCCAATCCACCTGGAAGTTTTGCACCTCTAAATTTCAATAAATTTTGTCCCCATTGTTTTTTTATGAGAGCAGTTAAATATTTCTTTAAAAAACTATCATTATACACATTAGTAAATGTGTTGGGATCTAAAATTCTATAACAATCAAGAATCAGAAAAGTATCTTTCTTTTCTGATTTCCAATCAATATCTAAATACAATCTATTTTGTCTTTTATTAAATCTAATCTGCTTATCGGTGCTCAGTAAAAATTCAATATCTTCCAAATAAGTTTTTACCATTGAATATTGAAGGAGTTCTATTGAATTGAACTGATATATATCATTCAGAAATAACTGATATTTAATATTAAACATTCCGTTTGATATAGTGCTACTATCAAATCTAAACACCTTTTCAATTCCAATAACCGAATCTGGAACTTGAAGGAAATTAGAATTTTCGTAAAAATAATTAGTTGCTGTAGTCATACCACTTACTGTGGTAGTGATTCCAGATGTTGTTACAATACCTACTGTATTAGTCCCGCCAACTTGAGCAGTTCCTCTATTAATATCATCTTCGGTAAGTTTATATTTGAGATACATTCTCTCAATACCATCAAAATGGCGTTCCTGAAAATATTGAAGAGCATCATCAACTAAGTCATCTAGTTGATCATCATCTATATTGATTTCCAATACAGGAGCTCCCAACTGCCTCAGTGAATAATCAACTAATTCCTGTCTGCTTGCTGGTTTTGCCATCAGTATGTACCTCCATCGATGAGTCCGGCATCAAGTGTTCCTGTAACATTTACATTAGTAGAGAATGTTGAAACACCAACAACATTCAATCCCCCGGCAGTAATTCTTACATCATCATTGAAAATAGAAACATTACCAAAGGTCGATACTCCAGCAACATTTAATTGATCTAAATTTGCACCACCAACAACATCTAATCTGTTATTGGCATCTATTAAAGAACTGAAGGTCGCAACACCGGCAACGTTGAGGTCATCTACTTGAGTATCACCATCAACATCAAGAGTGTTATTGATATCTACAGCATTCAAGAATGTAGAAACACCGGCAACAACCAGTTCATCAACATCCAATTGTCCATCAATATCTAAACCACCATTAGCGTCAATAGTAGTAAATGTGGCAATTCCGGCAACATTAAGTTGATCCAGATTAGCACCACCAACAACATCTAATCTGTTGTTAGCATCTATAAGTGAACTAAATGTTGCAACACCGGCAACATTGAGATCATCTACTTGAGTGTCTCCATCAACATCTAAGGTGCTATTGATATCAACAGCAGCACTAAATGTAGATACACCAGCAACATTTAATTGATCTAAATTAGCACCACCAACAACATCTAATCTGTTGTTGGCATCAACGAGAGAACTGAAGGTTGCAACACCAGCAACATTTAAATCGTCTACTTGAGTATCGCCATCTACATCTAATGTGCTGTTAATATCAACCGCATTAGAGAATGTAGAAACACCAGCAACGACTAGTTCATCTAAATCTGTTTGTCCATCTACATCCAATCCTGCATCAATGTCAACCGCAGAATTGAAAGTGGAAACACCAGCAACTATTAACTCATCTACATCTAATTGACCATCAATGTCTATTATGCCGTTAATATCAACAGCACCAAGTGTAGTAATACCGGATACATTTAGTTGGTCTAGATTGGCACCACCGACTACATCAAGACGATTATTTGCATCAACGAGAGAACTAAAAGTCGCAACACCTGCAACATTTAGATCATCTACTTGAGTGTCTCCATCTACATCTAATTTTACACCAACTGATAATGTAGCACCATCAAAGGTGAAATTTGAATCATCCTCAAGTTCTCCACCAGTTCCGGCAATTACTACTCGATTATCTGTAAGATCCTCTACTTTAAATGTATTTGCCTGACCGCCAGCATTTATATCAACTGTATTACTAAAAGTTGAAACACCAGGAACGACTAGTTCATCTAGGTCAGTCTGTCCATCTACATCTAATCCCGCATCAATGTCAACCGCAGCATTAAATGTTGATACACCGGAAAAGACTTGAAGTCCTGCGGCATATGTTGCGATACCGATGAAAGTTGATACACCGGTAATTTTTAAATCAGTAAATTTATTTGGAGCTACTTCAATTGCTGCCTCAATAGTTGCTGTGGTGGTAGCATCTAAAGAAGCAATATTTTGAAGTTCTCTTCCGCTACTAATTACTTGTGTGGCACCTATATTGAGGGATGCTACACTCGTAATACCGGAGACATTTAATCCCCTTAAAATATCAACAGCGGCATTAATATCAAGTTCATTTGAGAAAGTTGCAATACCAACAACATTTAATCCGGCAGCAAAATTTACATTTTTTCCTACTGCAAAACCACCACTAACAATTACTGCACCAGTTACAGTTGATTCTGATTGAGTGCTTCCCGAAAATGATACTATTCCTACTGAATTTGTTCCACCAGTAAATTCGTATCCCTCTGTTGAATCGAGAGTACGACTCATGAAGAATTTATTATCTGTAGAATCCCAGATTAATAAATTACCATCTGTCTGAGATGTTGAATCAACGTCAGTTAGATTGAGTAATCTTGATGGTGGCGCAGAAGCATTGGATAATACGCGAATTACGTTTTGTGATCCAATTCTATCGTTTATGCTTGGCATTACCTAGTGACTCCGGCTCTTACTAATGCTGACCCTTCAACAGCTTTATATTCTTTTCCGGCACTAGTTATTTTTACATCATATACATATCTTCCTGCTTTTAGTCCTACTGTTTGCGAAGATGTTAGAGATATTGAAATAATCCCATTAACATCGTCAGAGACTGTAGAAGCAAAGGAAACGGCACTTGCACTAGTGTAACTTTTTCTCAACATGCCTTCTGTCGCAGCACCGGTTAAAACCAATGGGGTGTTTGTTCTGGTATCTTCTAACTGAAAAGAAGTATCAAAGTCGAAACCTTGTTCAATCGTGATGTTAGATACAAATACTGCCATTATTCAAAAAATTATGCTATCTTATCTTTAGATATTTATATTCTCAGAATTCATCAATAAATTTCTGAGAAGAGATTTTATCTCGTTAATATCATTTTTCATTTCAGAGATTTCTCTTTTTTGGAGATTTCTTTGTTCCAAAGAACTTACATACTGATTATATGCCATAGAATCAGTATTAATTATAGCTCCACTTGTTTCATCACGATATAAATTTTGATAACCTTTAACTTTAATCATCTTACTGCTATAGTCCTCAATTCACTAATTCTTGGGGGATATGCCTGATTAGTACCAGACATTACAATTTTAATTGTGTATCCAATGAACAATGGCAATTCATTTGCAGTAAAATCATATTCTAAAAATTGATTAGACAAACTTGCTGGAACAAACTTATCCGGTAGTCCACTATTCTTAGATGAATCTATGATAGTATATCCAAGATCATCAGTAAAAGTTAAATTATCATATCCAGGGAATAATTCAAATGTTTGATCAACTTCCCCAGAATCTGATCTTATTAAATTATAAAGAACTCTAAAGTCTGCAGATTGATGTCTATATGCATTTAAAATTACTTTGAGTGATGTAGCAGGATTTGACAAAAATACAGTGTTAGAAACATATATTGCAGAGTGTGGATCATTGAAAATTGATTTGACTCTACCATCAGACGCATAATCGATAACTGGTTTATTAAAACGACTAAATCTAAACTCTGTAAATGCAGTATCTAAATTTATTTGTGGAGATAAATTAGAATCATTAGAATTTAAAGTTATTCCTGTTGTAAAAGATTTGTTTTTGGGGAGATTTGGTAAGAATTGTTTTTCATTTACTTCAGAACAAACAATTCTCGGAGAATTCAAAGTATTTAACACATTTATCCCAATTGGTTCAAATCCATTATCATTGAATGAAGATTCATTTCCATCAACACTAGTTCCACTAATAGTTCTTATTGTCCCATTTATGGAAGTAGAAGAACCTGGAGTAATTATGTCATAAGTTGGAACTATAGAATCATACAGAATATTTTCTGTTGCTCTAATAGCATTTCCGCCAGTAGATGCTTCATTAGAGAAATTAAGTTGCGGCATTCCTTCAGGAGTTCCATCAACACTTCTATCAACCCCATTTGCGGATACATCAACAACAATACTATAATTGTCAATTTCAATTGGTTCCGCAATAGTGTGAGTTTTATTTATTCTTCTCAAAGAGATTCCATTAAGTTCATACTTATAAACGATGTTATTAATATCATGCAATTCTGCAATAGTAGAATCCGTTGCTCTTCCATCACTAGCAATTGAAAGTGATCCAGAACCTACACCATCATAAGTAATAATTTCATTATTTATTTTAATGTATCCCGGATTTGATGCACTTACATCCACACCTTCAAACGTGGTAAAGTTGCTAGTGTTTGCTACGCTGACACTAGTAATATCGCTAACTGATAATGTTGCAGATAAAGTTGTCGGTTCAATATTAGACTGAACATCACTCAATATCACCTTATTTGTATTGGAGTACATTCCATGATTGAAATGATTTACCCTCATATAGTTTCCAGAATATACACCACCTGTTCCAGTAACAGTTAATATATCATTAGTTCCTATAGAAGTTAATGTTCCATCATTAGCAAAGTAACTTATTCCAGCGCCTACTGTAAATGCTTTTCCAGTACCACTAGAACCAAATTCTCCTTGAACATTCGAAACATAAAGTGTATCAACATCTGTTGAAATTCCGGTAATTGTAATTCTCGCATCTTTTCCAGTTGAACTAGAAACAGTTGAGGTAACAATACCAACAACATCACCTATTTTATATCCATTACCACGATCTTCTTTTGCGGATGCTGCAGCAATACCAGTAATTGCACCGGTATCAGCATTAATACCACTAATATTTAATTTTAATCCAGAACCACCACCGACTACATTAAAAGTATTTACACTAGAATCTACCACATAACCAGAACCACCTTCAGTCACACCTAATGTTGTTATAGAACTTCCTCTACCGACAACAATTGCAGATCCATTAGTATTATTGGCACCTGCAAGTTTTCTTCCTGTGGTCAGTATTCCAATATTAGCAGAAGATCCGCTGATGGTGGTAATACCAATTGTTCCAGTTTTTGGTAAAGTTCTTACCGGATCGATAGATAATTTAGAAACATAATCATTACTCTTATCCAATACTGGATTGTAGAAGAATGCTGTTCCTGTTTGAGAAGTAAATTGTGCTTTATAAAGTTTAAATTTAAGATCTTGATACTGATTAGGAGTCCAAATAGATCCATTTTGAGATTTGAATAAACTTCCAAGCGCAAATTGTCTTGAATAAACAGCACTTTGTGCATTTGAATTTGGTGGAAGATTGACAGATGCTACAGAAGTTTCGCCCATGGTGGCCGTCCACACTTCATATTCATCACTAGTTGGTGCCAAGAGAACAACAGCATATTCTCTTCCGGGTGGTAGAAAAATAGGTTCTGGGAATATTACTTTTGTAGCAATATCTCCAGTATCTGATGTTTGAATATTTTTTACAATATTGCCATTAGCATCGACAGTTGTAGGTCTTAAAGTGACTGTTTTTCCCAAAACAGTTCTAGTTGGGAATCCTAATTCTGTAGTTCTGATTTGAATTTTAACTGGAGAGTTTCCTTCGTCTATTCTGGCAAAGAAAATATCAACAGCAGTTAAGAATGCTCCATTTATATCTTCACTAGTATCAATATCTGATGGTGCCTCTACATTTCCTCCAACAATAAATGTTTGAGCTAATGGATCAGAATATGTTTCAGTAATTACAGTGTCTGATTGTGAAATTGCTAGAGATGCGGATGCTTGAGTTCTAAGATTTATTACGGATGTAGTTGTAAGGTTATCAGTGCGAGTAGTAACTTCATTTTGCCACTGCTCTAAAGAACCTGTAGAACTATAATTTGCTTCTGCAAAAGAAACTGAATTGCTTCCTGGAAGACCCAAATCATTTGAAGCACTAGAAGTAACTTTAAATGTCTTTGTTCCAGTCTGGAGTCTAACTGAAGGGACTGGTATTGCATTTGGATCTCTTATAAAGAAGGATCCTATTAAATCTCCATAGTTATCTGAAATTAATCTAATATCTTTTACATATGCAATTGCGCCGCTAGTTTGACCAACTAATTTCATTCCTTGTATAATATAACCAGAATATAATCCCTGTGCTTCTTCAGATAAAGAAGAAGTATCAACATTGAGAATTTTGGAGGATTGACTATATGTTGAGGGTATAGACTCTGAGGTTACATATGGATTTACATTAAATACTGATGACGGATTATTAAATCCTCCATATTTATGATTTGGTGTAGCAACTCTGAATGAAATAGATGGACCAATTCCACCTGCACCTGCGGCAGATCCAACTACCGTCTCTCCAATTACGAAAGAACCATTGGAAGTTCCGTAAGTTGCCAAAGATTCACTATTTGCAATTTCAATTAATTTTGGAATAAAATCAACGCCACTGTTTCCATCAAGAAATTGATAGAATCTTGTGGATGGTTTGAGATTAGATACTAAAAATTCAGTATTTCTAGATCTCATGAATACTTCATCCGAAGATGAAATATGTTCATTCCTAATACTAATATCATCAAAACTAATAGTATCAACAGTTGTGCTAGAATCAAAACTTGAACTACTGGCACTGAGATTTTGGTTTCTTACATTAGTTCTTACTCCAGTTCTGTGAACTAATCTAAGATCTCTTGTTCCTATACGGTCCAGATTAGTGTTAGTAGTGGTTTGACCATCAATCGATGCTGTGCCTAGATTTAAATTTATCCTGCTGGTAAGATTTTGTGTAAGAGTTCTAGATCTACTGGTGGAAGTTCTAATACTTCTATCTGGAAGTTGAATAGTTCTAACCCAAGTATCAACTGCTGGATTCAATTCAATATCTCCAGTATATACAACAACATGAAATGGATTAACATTTTCTACTGTAGTTGCTATTGGTTGTTCAATCCAATCTATCTCGTCATACTTTAAAGTTACCGAATCTCCAGTCTTCTGAACATTTGGATCTAATAAATCAAAATTACTAATAAAATCTAAACTTTGAGGGATAATATCATCAATTTGTGCAATTTGTGATTTAAGAGAATTTCTACTAATAATTGGTATTAATTCTTCTGCTGTTGGATTAATTTGTATAGAAGATAATGGTCTGTCAATTAAAGAATAATTTTTAAAATCGTCAACAAAGAATCCACTTTTAAATCTATTTTTTCCGTCAGCATCTCTAATTTGTAACGTCTGTGTATTTAACTCTAATAACGATAATGAAGTTATTCTTTCCAAATTTTCAACCCGATCTTCAATATCACCAATGTCTCTCATGGTAAATCTTCTATTATCAATCAGAGTTATAGAAGCATTTTGTGGAACATATAAGTAAGGTGGAAGATTGATGCTAGCAATTTCTAACAATGCATCATTTTTAGTGGGTGCTTTGGGATACTTTGATGATATTCCTTTTTCAACAATAAAAGTTCCATATTTATCAATATATAATTTATCAATTCTAGGAAGATAATACTCATACCCTACAATGGACCCTTCTCCAGGTGCCATTAAAAGTTTTGGAACCGAATCAAAACTTCTAGAACTAAAATCAAACGGAGAAATTGTTGCAGTAGTTGGATCAAATACGGATACTCTTGGACGGAAATCTAAAGTGTCCGTTGCTCTTATTCTATAACGACCTATGGTTGGTATATCTTGTGCAAATCTTTCTTCATCATAACTCAATACAGTAAATGCATCTCCATTATCATCAGATGGCACAGAATAATAATCGAAGATGACTAATAATCTACGAGTTGGTTCTGGAACATTTTTATTTCTAACAATTCTGGAATAATCATAATATTCATCCTTCTGTCCCTTATTCAATTTAAATAATTGAGTTACATCTTTATAACTTCCCAATGTAATAGTTTCTATTTCTGTAATTATATTTGATTCTTGGAAAGTTACTGTTTCGCCAACATTAAATACATCGTCGGACAAATATACTAACTCTAAATTATTTGCAGATGGAGATGAAACAACTCTAGCAATCGCATTACTAGAATTTCCTACTATATTTTCCCCAATTATTGCATTCGTTTGAACATTAGCGGTTGAAGTAAACTGAAATTTATCTAAAGTGGGATTTCCTGTTCCCAAAGATTCATAAATTACTATAACTTTTGCAACATCTGGATAGTTTAAAGAAATTTCTTCATCCTGAACTCTTAATCCATATTGAGTATTAAAATTGAGTCCATCATTGTTGGAAGTATTAATACCAACTCCAGAATCGGAATATTTTGATCTTGTTATATTTAATGTCTGACTTCTATTATATTGCTTAATCTTACTTTGAACTCCAAATTTAGTAAGAGTTGTATTTACAATAATATTTGATTGACTTGCTCTCAATCCTTTAATTGTTACGACATTATTTGTTAAATCAAAAGTATCACTTGTAATTGTTCCTGCTATTCCGGTAGAATAATGAACGCCATATCTCTCCTGATCAAAAGTTGCAAAAGAAGCACTGGTTATTCCAGAAATACTTGAAAGATCAAATGTCAATGTGCCAGAAGAATCGGTAGATTCTCCAGTTATTTGATCGACAACTGTAAATGTTGAATTAAGTAAATCTACTGAAGAAATATTAATATCTGGCAATCGTGAAAATAACTGTGCATTTTCACTATCAATAATTGGTCCACGAGCAAGTGGTGTAACTAAAAGATTTCCACTTCCAGAAGGTAACTTGCCATCATAAACACCAGTGATTCCGGCACCAGCACTGACTGGACTAAGTTCTATAGAAAGTTTATCCGCAGAGATAGAAGAAACTCTATTAACAGTTTCGGTACTAAATCCTGGTCTTTGATATGAAATAAGAGTATCAGTTTTTATTCCACTGAATACGTTTCCTGTTACTGTTACTGTTGAAACACCAGTATTTCCTAAATTACCAACTAATGGAATTGATATTTGTGATATTCCATTGGGCATATCAAATTTTTCAAGAACTGAATCTGCCGTAAATGCAGGAAAACCACTACCCGCTGCCTGTTTTACTGATTTAATATTTTGAGTTCCATATTCAATAAAATCTGAAATTGTTCTTGAGAAATCAACTCCATTAATAGTTATTTGCTCTCCTTTAGCAAAAGAACCAGAAGTTTGTCTCAATAAAATACCTACAGACGCTCCTCCACCAGCACCAACAAGAAATCCACTTGCACCACTACTCTTACCTTTAATAAAAGATCCCTCTGGCATATCAGTGGCATCTACGCTCTGATTGAGGGATAATTTTGTATATGTTTGAATATCATATAATCTCAAATCATACTTTGTTTCTACTCCAGAATATGCAGCATCTGTAAGATTAAAGGTATATACTCTAGCGTCACCTATTACTGATTCTGTATCACCTGTTTTTCTATTTAATAATTGAATTGTTGCTTTGTTTTGAGGAACACCAGTAACGTTATTAACTCTAAGTAAATTTCCCATCTCAAATGGGACAGTTACGTTAGATTCTTTTTGTGTATCTCTAGGTTTGTCTACATCAATTATTGTAGTTCCAACTTTTTCTACATCATATCCCCTCCCATATGCTTTTCCTGGAGATATTTTGAAACACATCAAATCTTCGGATGGTGTATTTCTTTGTTCTGTTAATTCATTGGAGAAGAAAAGACCGTTATTCCCTAGTCTATTATTCAATGAATTATGAACTGACGGATCAAATGGTATTACTGCATAATCACCAGATTCATCATATGTTCTTTCAGCCATATAATCACGAATTTGATTATATTGTGTTTTTGTGGTAATTTTTTGAATCTTACCATCTTTTAATCTTAAAAGTTCAACAAAATCTGTATCATTAACGTCTGATATTAATTTTTTGGTAAGAGTTAAATTTATTTTAAATCTATCTGCACCTGGCGCGGCAAAATTTGTAAATCCTTTTGCATTATCAAATAAAGACTCATCATCTTTAGACCCTAAAATTAACTCATCAATTTTTAAACCAACTCTATATGATGGTGTATTCGTATAATTATCTAAAAGTAAAGTTTGCTGCGAAACATTTACAAAATATCCTCTAATAAAATAAACCCCCTTACCAATGGAAGCTGCAGAACCAATAGCAGTTGCATCTGATGCGATTAAAGATGCAAATTCTGTTTCTGCAGGAATAGTAGTGTTTCCATAAGTTACATTATCCACACAAGATAAGGATTCTCCATCTTGAAACGGAGTAAATTCAAAATCGTTATCAGAGTCTAGATATTTTACGTAAATTGTCAAAAATTCAAAATTATTATTATCAGCAAATTCAATTTGTTGAATTTTGGCAGTAGTGCCTGATTCTTGACCAATTATTTTTTTACCTATAAAATTTTCAATATACAGTGCGACATCAATTCCAGCACTAGTAGCATTAAGTTTTACAGCATAAAACTGGCCATCATAAGAAATATTTCCCGGTATAACAACTGAACCTTCTTTAAATATATGACTACCAAAAGATTCTACCTGTCCCTGCAGAACAGATTGTAACGTTGTTAATTCTCTTGCTTGAACTGGAAATCCTGGTTTAAATAAGACCTTATAAAAATTCTTTTCAGAATCATAGTCATCATAATATGGATTGATATTTAAGTTTGTTTTTTGTGACATTTTTCTTTAGAATTCCAGAATAATTTTAACGTCTTCTTTTTGGCGAGAATCTCTTTGAATTAGAGGTCTATTATCAATGTAAATGATTTCCCCTGTCTTCTTATTTATCTCGGGATTTGCAAGTCCATTTGTAAAATTGACTCCCAAATCAATTTCCTTAGAATTTATGGTTGTTTTAATTCCAGAAAATCCAGTATCAATTGATCCTGTAAATGGGGAAATATTATTACCTGAAGATTCAAAAGATAATAATTTACTATTACTACTAACATTATCAATGTCAGTATGATCTTTTGTATTTCCAAAGTATAATGATCTATCTTGAAAATATTTTAATACTTTAGTTTCATCGTCATATGATGCAACATATCCTTTAGCAGCACCTCCACTTACCGATTGTGACATTGCTGCACCTACAACTGGAGTTGATGTAACTGAATTCAATCTTACTGAAAATAAAGATGAATATTGATTGGCAGTATATATTGTAGCAGATGAATATTGTTGCGGATTTTTTAATACTCCAATTTGAGTAAATTTGGTGTCAATTGGAAAATCCCTATTCGAATCATCAAATCTGGCATAGATTAATATTTTATCTGTACCTAATTCAGTATAGATATCATAACCATGACCTCTTGATGGTGGAATAATTGGTATTAAATTTGCAGGATCTGCCAATGTTCCGGAAGGTTGAAGAGATCCTAAATCGACTATTCCATAAGTATATCCACTACCACCAGCAGTTACAGTGGCAGAAGTTATTGTTCCGGAAGAATTTACATCAATTAATGCTTTGGCACCACTTCCATCACCGTTAATTGCCACAATTCCGGAGGTGTAATTAGATCCACCATTAGCAATGTATATTTTCTTAATCTGATTCAAATTTATATCAGAATCACCTGCTTCTCTAATACTTTGAATTTGGGTATCTGTTGTTGTTGCCCAGTCATTAGGGACTACAACATACTCGGTAGAATCAAATTTTATAATATCGCTAGGAGCTACTGAAAAAAGATATTTCCAAATATATCCATCACCACTAGTTCCAGCTGCTGATGGTTCTAAGTCAGTAAATGTTGGTTCATCCTTTGATACATTTCCTTTCAAATTAGAACCTGAAGAACCATTATCGATACAAATATAAACTCTAAAGTCACTATTAATCACATAATAATTCGTATCATATAATCTACTTAGATTGGAATTGGGGGCAGGATTTGAAATACTATAATCATGCCTGTACATGTCATATCTAGTATTAGAAGCCCAATTAACTTTTCGTATAAGTCTTCTAACATTAGATGTTGTCACTTTTTTTCCAAATAAAGCAGTATCTCTATATTGTGAAGTAAACTGCAAATTATCTGTTGGAGTTGGAGTATTACTATTCCATTCAGTATCTGAAGTAGTTCTACCAAAACCAGATACTGGATTAGCTGGATTTGGTAATCCTAAAAATACATAATAAGAATTGCTCGTATTTGCTACAGAGTCTACAAAATTATTTGCATTTGATATTCTAAATTGATCTGTTACTACCGCAGCCATATTAATAGTTTTTTAGATATTTATAAGAGAATTGTCATTATATATTCATTATATATTTTTTGGAAGTGCTCCTCCATCCCTTAATCCAGTACCTCTTCTCTGAATTGTTGGGAAAGTTGTCAATCCAACATCAACAGTATTTCCAGTTACTGCTATAGAAACTGGGGAACTAGATCTACTTATTCCAGCAAATCTTCCCCATGAGAATCTTCCAACAGGATTGCTCGAATTTGATGTTGTTGCAATACCAACAACTGAAGTTCCTGAATTTACATAACAAACAATAGAACCCGCAAGACCAACGTTAGATATTTCCTGAATGAAGTATACATTATCTACGAAAGTTGTACCAACACCAACAACAGATAAATCATTATTAGCAATTGAAGTTACGCCATTTCCGACTGAAGTATCATAGATGTAAATTGGATATCCAACAACAAGATTATTGTAATTTGATATGCTATCTAATCTATGTAAGTTAAATTGAATTGCTAATGTTCCTATTCCCTGAGCATTTACGGTAGTAATTCCAGTAACAATACCACTAAAACCTTGAATTACGTCAATGCTAGATATATTCTCATAAGTTGGATTTGGAAGAGATACGATAACCTGTGGAGCAATCGTATATCCAAGTCCTGGATTATTAACTAAAATTGATGAAACTGCACCGGCAGAAATAGTGGCAGTCGCAGTCGCAGTTGTTCCTACTCCAACTCCAACTTCTGGCGGAGCAACAACTGAAATAGTCGGAATTGAGGTATATCCACTACCACCAGATGAAATTGTATATCCAGTGATAGTTCCTGCAGTCGAAACAGTGGCCGTTATAGCAGCTGCTACTGGATCTGTAGAACCACTAACAATCAAACCACTAAAATCACTGGCAGAATCATAATCAAACAACTTCAAATTTTCTACAAATACTTCAGTATCGCTGCTTTCTACCGTATTGATAATTTTAGCAGTCGGGAATACTTGTGTCTCTATAGAATCTCTGGACTTATAAACAATTTCACCATTAATAATTTTATCTATTTTTTGTTTTGTCCATGCAAGTGGTTTGTAATTTGTCTCATCAATTCCGTTGCCAGAATATAAGTTTGTTTCGAATTTATCCGAGAATGATAAGTCAAATACAGTTCTTTTATTTTGTGATATTGTTCCATTAATTGCATTATTTTTATAAACCTGTACCAAATCGCCCCGTTTGATGGTTTGATTGATACTTGTGACCAATTGATCATCACCATTCCTGGTTCCTCTATAGAAGAAAATATCAATATTATCTTCTGGTTTAGGTGCTTCAATAAAACTGAATGAAGTTCCACCTTCAAAGAAATATGCAACTCCAGGATCTTGAATAATGCCGTTAATTACAATTAATAATGCATTAGCAAGATTTACTTGTGTTCCTTCCTGTGCTTCAAAACTTATAAGTTCGTCATTATAGAAAAGTGGGAATCTAGTTCTACTAGAATCTTGGAAATTTTTAATTGAATCTATGTAATCAAATTCACCAAATTGCCATGCTCCAATTGAATCGTTGTATACATCATCAACTGTCAATAAAAATTCGGAAGTTGCTGATGAAAGAGTACTATGTGTGACTAAACCAACTGGTCTAATAATATCTCCTTTTCTGAATCCATATCCATTTCTTGCAATTTTAAAGTTTGAAACTTCAAATGTATCAGAACCTATTCCACTTGTTGTTGCAGCACCTACCTCAATATCAACCAATAAATTAACACCAGTTAGTGTAGTATTACCAAATCCTAATCTAGAAATTCCTTCTATCTCAAGACCTTCATAAGTTGGTTCTGAAACAATTACTTCTGGATTTGAATATCCCGATCCTCCATTTCCAACTACGATAAGAGATAAACTTCCACCGGCTCCAACTAGAGCAGTTGCTGATACTACTGCAGCAGCACCAGTATGCCCACTCTCATGAACACTCACACCTATTGATACTATTCCATTATATCCAGACCCAAAAGAACCACCAGTTAATGCTGTGGTAAATCCTGCTATAGAACCACCGGCACCAACTACGGCACTCACAGCAGCACCAACTAGGGGTGCATATCCAAGTCCACCAGAGGATCCTAGGGAAACAATTACTCCTCCTCTCGGCAATTGATTTGCATTATAATCAGTATTTGACAAATACTTAGTTCCATCCGTAGAAGTTATTCCACTGAAGGTAACACTTGTTACACCCACAGTACTTTCATCATTTAACGAAAAATTATTATCCGGATTATTGGCTGTTGAAGGAGTCTGGAAAATGCCATTTATAAACAGAATGCCATTACCACCAGTACTTCCAATTCCAGTAGTGTTTGCTCCACCAACAGTCAATGTAAATGTTGCCCCTATTCCAGTAAATTGATTAGAAATATCGTCATATATTTGATTTGTATCATAATTATTTCTAAGATAAACTCTGCCAGTAAAATCTGATTTTGCTGGTTCGAGATTACTTACATCTTTTTTAACTGAAGTGTTTCCTTTTGGAGGATCAACAAAGTGAATATTTCTACCGGAAATATTATACGAACCTTTATATACTCTAACTTCATTCCCAGCAGAATGAGATGTTGCTGTGGAACCAACTACTCCTCTCTTGACTTCAACCAAAGATGACTGACCTATTCCAGTTATTGGTCCAACTGCTGTAGTTCCAATACCAACACTTATAATCTTCATATATTCATCATTAATTTTTATTAAATCTGTCGGGGTTATTGAAGAAATTCCACTTAAACTCAAAAATGTGGATGTGGTTCCAATCTGACCCCCAGGGTTTCCTGATAGTGTATGTGCAATTGGAGTAAACTTCAGTGGGTATTGTGCTATACTGTCTATGGTTATTAATGTTTTTTCATTACCTAATAACATTGACAATTCATGAGCATTTCCTTCACCAGATGATCCGAAAGATACATTTACACCTGCTTCCGCATTTGCTCTAGTTGTGGCAAGTTTAAATTCATCATCATTTTCTCTAATTGCATATACAACTGATGGTAAAGGCGTTCCAGTACCATACGTCATTGCAGTTGACCCAACTCCAACAAAAGTTGATTGGGGAGTATATGAAAGAGCTTCGCCAGTTCTGAAGAAGTGATTGTCAATTGTAAATACGCCAGTACTGAGATTTAATTGTAAAGGGTTAGTTGGGTTAAAAGTTTTTCCAAAAATTGGAATTCCATTAGATTGTGCTATAAAATCAGTTTTATCAATTCTACTTCCATTTACCGCATTATAGAATTCAGCATTTAAAGATTGTGTTATGTCGCCATATTGATGAATGGGTGCAGTATTATTTAAATCTAATTCTGTATACAACATTTCGTTGAGAGACGAAACTTGTAAAGATGATGTCATTGCAGCATCTGGATAGAATTTAAGTATAAAGTTTTCTCCAGAATATTCCACACCAAATGTTCCCATTCCACTCTGTGCATCAGTTACTCCTATTCCCCCAGCAGAAAGGAAAGATGATTGTTGAACATAATTATCAAAAGTATTGTCTTGTAAAGCCAATACATTATGAACTGCTTTTGTAGACCCCATACTTACTTCAACTAAAGATTTAACTGAGTTGAATAGATTTCTATCAAAACTTATGACTGTTGTCGCGGCCGCTGAAACTGTAGTTTCATATGCAGATTTGATTATTGCACTTCTTTCAGATCCTTCTGGTTGAGATGGTAAGATAAATCTATGTGTTCCAACTCCCACTGAGGTGGTTCCAAATCCAACAATCTTAGATCTCAGTTGAACATCATTTGCAGTATCATTAGTATAACTTAGATTTAAAACTCCAGAACTAATATCAGCACCAAAAGAACCGATAAAATTGAAAGATGAAGCATTTTCATTAGTATCAAAATAATACTCTGATAAGAAAGTATCTGTACCATTATGGGTAATATACAATTCTACAAAATTCAGTTCATTTGTATTAGACTGAATAATTTGAGTATTAACATGTAATGAAGTAAATTTATCAGTAGCAACTCCGATAATAGAACTGGTTATTCCAGAACCACCAGAAGTTACAACACCACTAAAACCAGTTAGATTTATAAATCCGATGGATGTGGTTCCAACACCAGAAGTTGCAGATCCAAAAGTGTTTTTAATAAATTTAAAATTATAATCAATATTATCCGGATCTTTGGGTGCAAACCTTAATGTATTTGTATCCGTCACAGAAAAACTTCCATAATCCTCACCCACTACAGAAGTTAAAGCTGACCCAATATTAGCAATATTTCCTTTTTCTAATAAGAAATTGCCTCCGCTATTATCACTAATAATAGTAAAATCTGCTAATTGAATTTGGCTATTATTAGAATTAGTTACTCTAACCAAAACATCATCAAAGGAATCTGAACTAGCAAATGTGAAAAGATCTTTAACATCAGTATCTTCAATATTGTTTGAATTAGAAAATGTGTCACTGATATCATCAATTTTTAAAACTACATTACTTTTTGATAAAGTAAAATCAGTTAATTTTCTATTTTGTAATTTTAAGAATTTGGATTGAGATCCAACAACATCAATATCAAGAACATTGTCAAAATTATAAATGGTATCTACTCTAAGTTCTTCTAAAAGATCACGTACTATAGTAAATGCAGTTGTGCTACCAATACCAGCATTTGCTGTTGAAGATATTCCAAGATCACCAAAATTCTTAAGACCACTAGTATGAACAAGACTATTAACAGGAGTTCTAAATTCTCTCCACTCAATAGGACTCTTAACTGTATATGAAAGATTTTGATAATAATCGTTATCAGGAATTACTTGATCGTCCGAACTTAGTTTACCAATGTTATTATCCCATCCTATTCTTTTTTTATTAGAGAAACTAACTTCAAATCTACCATTATTTCTAACAATGTGATCTATAGTAGCAATATTTGAACTTACTTGTCCTGTAAGAATATCACCAACAACTATATCTTCATTATCATCTCCGGAAATTTTTATAGATCCTGGATTAAGTCCAGAAACTATTAAGTTAGAATTTTGTCCATTGATAGATAATTTTTCTCCTAAAGTAAATTCAGATATTTCTTGAACAATGTCAAAAGTTGGATAATCAGATTTTTTAATTATATTTCCAAGAGAATCTTGAATTGTCTTGGCAGTTCCTATGTTAGTTGTAAATTCACTCAGATCAATTGTAACCTCATCTTGAGTTATACCTCCAACAAATTTAGAGTTTTTATATTCACTGACAGTGAAGAATTTATATCCATAATCTTCAGAGTTAAATCCAGAACCTGCAGCACCAACTTTTTGAATTCCCTCAATAAAAACTTTTTCTCCAACACTAAATGAACTAGTACTAAATCCGAGAGCCGGTGTTGTTATTCTACAAACAAACCTAGTGTCTGTTTCTTGGATGACTCTTTGGATGCTAATTCCATTTGTATTCTCTACAGTAAATAATTCTGTTGATTTATCAGGAAGACCTTTAGGTGACTGAAGAACATCTACTGAACTAATAGAGTTTCCAACAATACTTGCTGATAAAATTCCTCTATCAATTGATTGTCCAGTACCAGTGTCTACTATCACTACTCTTGGAGATTCTGTGTAATTTTTTCCTCCATTAATAACTGTAACTATTCCAATAGTATTTGAATTTTTAATTGTAACTATTGCTGGTATATTTGCTTTTGGTTGTAAAGTTCTATCAGAAGAATATTCAAATCCTTCATTAATTATTCTCACATTTTTTGTATTACCAACAGATTTGGAAGATGCAATCAAATTAGCATCTTTTGCTGTGGTATTTGAAGAACCAACATAATTTGGTAATTTTTTATATCCAGCCCCTCCAGAAACAATATTAATTTTTTCAATTGGTCCATCTGCATTTAATGAAGTTGTAGAATATTCCAAAGTAGAACATTCGGATGATTCATAAGATAGTTTTTCTGGAATTTCATTAAGTGCAACATTAAATGTCGTTTCTCCAATTCCTGAAATAGGATATGTAGAATTGTAAGAACTTTTAATATATTCTATTTCCGAATAATTATTAACCTCGGCATCTGCAGTGCTAATATATCCAGATTTTTCTAAGTTATAATATAATTTTTCTGGTAAAATATTGGTAGAATTGTCAGTGTTATAATTGAGAGTCAACTTGGCATTAGCACTAACACCGACAGTTCCTACACCCGCAATAGTTATTCCACTAGTTGAACCAGTAGAGACAAATTCATTATTAAATTGATTATCATAATAAATTTTTAATAGATATCCATCTAAAGAGGAATCTGACAGATCAAAAACTAAACTATTATTTTTGACTATCTTAATTTTTGGATTTATTGGAGAAATTGTTTGTGTTCCGCCACCAGTGTTTGCAATACTCACTACATTGGGTGGATTTGATGTAGAGTTAATGTATGTCTCGGAAAGTTGAATAATATTTTCATTTATTCTATAGACATAGTAAGACCCGGTAGATAGTCCGGAAGCAGGTAAAGATGCAGCATAACTTACTTTTTGACCTGTTTCTAATTTATGAGAATTGATTGTAATCTGATTAGTTACAGAATCAATATTAGAAGGATCAATGGTAATTGGATTTACAATGAGACTATCAGTAAGAGTGTCTCTCTTTACAATTACTGATGTATCCGTTCCTATTCCTCCAAAAATTTTAGGTTGAACATTTAAAGTAATTTTATCTCCAGAGGACAATTTATGATAAGTTTGTCCGGGATCTACCGTATTCAGACCAACAGTTGAAATTGAAACAACTGAATTAATTCTTTGAACTTTTGATTTTTTTTGTGGACTAATACTTTCAAATAAATATTCATCACTATCAGTTCCGTTATTGCGGAAAAATACTTCCTTAAATTCATTTCCAATTCCTGTTTTAATACCAATAGAATTTATTGTCTTTTTTACAACATATACTGTGGTAGTAACTCCTGATATTGGTAAGTTATATGGAGTGCTTAAAGATGTGTTGGAAATTGAAATTGCGCCACCAGCCGGAACAATCAAATTGACAGGTTGATTGGTTATAAATGGATGATTTTCAATATAAATTCTTTGTGTTAGAATATCTCTTGTCACAGAAGAATCACCAAATTCAAAAGTCATTGAACTTGATATTCCAACAATCGTGCCAACACCTACTGATTCTTTAGGGTTGAAGTATGCTTTATCATTTACTGAAGACTCAAAATAACTCGCATTCTTTGATATTGTAAAAGAATCTGGAATATATTCAATTTTTGTGGTGGTAGTATGAGAAGTTCCGACTAAACCTCTCTTAACTCTGAGAATATTCAGATTGGGAAATATATTTAATATTTGTAAAGTTTCGGATCCAATTCCAACACTACTTCCGGCAGAAACGGAACTTGGAATTTGAGATACGTATATCTCCGTAGTTGCTGCTCCAGGAGATGCATCGGACCCAACTATTGGTGAGGAAAGATTGGAGTAAAAAGAACTGATTCCAATCTGAAAATTATTATTTAATTGAGATAAATCACTACTAAATCCGGAAATAGTTACATACTCTTTATCTCTGAGATTATGTTGAGGTAAAATTGAAACTTTTATCTCATTTTCTCCATTCCAAGTAAAAATGGCATCATCATAAGTTTCTATCGAAGTTTGTATATTATATACATTTTTTCCTAAAATTGAAGTTATTTTTGCAATAACCCCATCACCATTAGTTTCATTATTATCAAAATTTAAAGAATCATTTACTTTATAACCTGTGCCCGAATTGAGAATATCAATTTTTTCTATTGGTCCTTCTGTGACAGATTCAATAACTGATTTTTGTCTTGAAATTTCATTGGTTTCAATTAAAAAGTCATTATTTGCAAAAGGGTCGGATACTTTATATGGGAAAGTATTTCTAAGTAAATTAGAATTTGTAAAATTAAATTCTTGATTTAAAAGTTTATTTTCTTCTAAAGTATTTGTCCTATATTTGTCTCCGATAAAATATGGGAATTGTGGGTTTCCATTGCTGTCAATGGTGGCAAAATACGCATAAACACCGTTAGGAAAATCTACTGTTTTTGTAAATCTACCATTGTGTCTATCCAAATCTCCAGAATTTGTATATTCGTAATCCTCAATAAAAAATCCATCATCAAATCCCATGGGTCTATCAATAATTCTAGAAGAATTACTGGTGTATCCAGATTCTAAACGTATTGGACCAGAACTTGTATCCAACACATCAGAGTTTGCATATGGTCCGTATATCGGATTTCCATCGTATGCCCAACCAATTATTCCAGAAACTTTACTCTGAACATCTTTAAATGTAGATCTTAACTCAGTATAATATCCAGAAATAGTATATTGCAATTTGTTTTTAGTCTCTCTTAATATTTCATTTCCGTACTTATGAATATTATTAACACTCAACGATCTAACTTCAGTGTCAAAAATAGCACCAGACCCACTAGGGACAACTTTAATGGAAGTGGAAGTACTAGAGTATCCTATACCAGCGTTAATAATTTTAACATCTGTTATTTTTCCGGATGTTGATATGACCGGTCTCAATAAAGCACCAGATCCAGATCCACTGGAATCTATAACTTCTAAGTCAGGAACAGAAAAATATTCCACTCCTCCAAACTGAACATTTACTACATCAACCATTCCACCAACTATGATGGGTTTTAATTGTGCTTTCTTTCCACTTTTTAGAGTAATTAAAGGTTTCTTTTCAAAATTAATAGCACTGGATCCATATCCAGTTCCTGCATCATAAATGTATGCATCAATAATACTACCTTTTACTAAAGGAGTTGCTGATAATGTTCTGGTGGATACAGTTGTTCCAACGCCTACAGATGTAAATTCAATAGAAACAGAAATATCAGGATAAGCGAAATTCTGATATCCAACTCCCGTTGAAGATAATTTAACAAAATTGTTATTTTGATAATTTAGGGGGGATGTTCCACCAACTCCAGCATTAGCAAGTTTAAATGAATTATTATCAACTTTTATTATTTGGTACTGAACTGATGTTGTTGTTATTCCTGTTGATGTTGTTAATCCAGTAATTGATGTTCCATCAGTGGAATAAAGAATTAAATCACCATCAGCAAATCCATGATTTTTAAAACTAATCAAACCATTTGATGTGGTTATTCCCGTTGGAGAAACAATTAATTTTCTATTAGTGTATCCACTTCCACCATTAATTACATCAACAGAAGAAATTGTTTTAGTCTTTTCCTTTGTTTTAAATTTATGAATACCCGTAGTATAAAGAGTACTAAGACCTACAACATTACTATTTGAAGAATAATCATCATATGATTCAAATAATTGAACTGTCGTATTATTATCAATTTTTACAAAATAAGAACCTTCATCAACTAGAGATGAAGTTCCTATTCCAACTCCAATTCCTGTATTTCTGTTAGAATCGTAAATTACTTCTTGACCATCTGAAAAATTATGATCCGTTAAGAAAGTTATTTGATTTGTATTGTTATCTACTCCACCATTTGACGATATTAACTGTCCATCAAAATTTACTTCTCTAACTCTTTTACCAACTACTGCCCTAATATCGGCTCCAGTACCATTTCCACCAATTACTTTAATTGAAGTAACATTGTCAATATCAAAATCCTGAGTATCGATGTCAACTCTTTCAATAGACCCCTGAATTACCGGACGACATAATGCAGTTGTCCCCAAACCAGCAGAAACTGATAATTGTGGCAAATTAATCACATCATAATTGCTACCACCATTTAATACCTTTATAGAATTTAAAGGTCCATAATAAATTTTATCTTCTGATTTATAATTTACAACTTCAACACCATTAATCAACATACCAGTAGTTCCTGGTATGGTCAATTCTCCTTTTCCATTTTTATTATTTGGAGGAATAGAGAATTTTTTAAGAAGTTTTTGTGCCCCTATTTCTCCAATTCTCTGCTCAAATAAAGTAAAAGTATGCTTATTCATTCCAGAACTTGGAACTGAAAAAGTTGCAAAATCCGTCGATCCTATAAAAGATGAAGAATTGTATAATTTAATGGTTTTTTTATTAGATGCTAGAACTTCAACAAAATATGATCCTTCAACTAGTCCTTCAAGAGGATCGACATCTGGTTTATATAATATTTTATCTCCAGTAAGAAATGGTGCATTTTCCGAAAAAGTAATAGTCGTATAATTGTTAAGTTCATTAATATTTCCTAAACTTACTTCAGAATCTATAAACGCAGAATTAATTTCTTTAGTTATTTCATATGTAAAGAATGTAGTAAGTCCTGTTGTTGAAGATGGTAGAGAATTAGATGCAACATATCCAAAATTTTCTGTGCTATCAGTATATACGTTTTGAACATCTCCTAAGATGGCAGAATTTCCATATTCTATGGGAGCACCTGTACTTCTTGCTTTATTAATTTTTCTTCTTAAACTATACTCTACATTGGGACTTGGATTAAAAGTAAAATTATCTAAACTAATTGATTTTTTATCGGGAGAAATATCAACTACATGAGTAATACTTGAAGATGATGTAGGAAATACTACTTTTCCTGGATTATTACCACTACTTTCTATAATTTCGACACTATCTCCTTCTTTTAAACTGGATTTGTCGATTTCACTTTTTAATGTTAATGATAAATTAACACCAAAATCTTTTATTTCATAAGATGAACTAGTATTGTATATCCATGAATTTGCAAAAATTTCTTTGTATGTTCTGTTGCCAATACTTGGGTTTAAAATTAAATCACCAACATTATTGACAGAAATTGTATCACCTTCAGAAATATTTAAATCATCGGACACCTGAATAAAATTAGATAATACTCCAGTTAATCTTATTTCTACTCTTTTATCCGAATCCCCATCTTCATAACCAAAATAAATCTCATCGGATCTAATATTACTTGCAGAAGAGATTGTCGATGCAACTCCAGTACATCCAATAAATTGATTAACAGTTTTATCAGAATAAGTTATGCTATTGATACCAGAAATAACCATTCCAGTCTGTGCAAAACCAATCGTAGAGTCTACACTAATTACAGAAGCACCTATGGCAACAGTTTCAATATTTTTTGTGCTAGGGGTAATAGCAAAATTGCCCTGAATTGTCGAGGATTCGTCATATCCAATAAAGAGAGATAATTTAAAATATTGCTTATTATTTCTAGTGAAAGGTTCTAGTTCAGATATTGCTGCTGTAGTTCCAGAATCTGTAGATTTGGTTATTGTTTGTCCTACTAATTTTGAAGGATCTCCACTAATTACTTCGGCAATTGCGATTTCTCTTCTGAGATACTCTGCAGAAGATGGTTTAATTAAATAATCTTCTAAATTTACTACTCTTGGTGTTGCTCCATATAAAACATTAAATAAAATTCTAAATGATTCGTCAGTTCCTTTCGATTGATAAAAAGATTTTGCTTCTTTTATAAAATTTCCAGCATTTAATTCTTTTGCAAAATCAACATCTTCTAATCCAGGAGCAAAAGTATATTTTAATTTTTTATAAAAATCTCTTAAAAATAAAGAACTTAAATTATATACTGTTGCATCTTCATTATGGTTTTCTTTTGAGGTATCAGAAAATACAAGTTCCTCTTGATTTAATTCACTATGGTATGAAGTAATCCCACTAAATCCACGTTGACATCCAGTGAATGAATTTGTAGTGATTCCAGTATAGGTTATAACCTCATTATTAATCTTAAATAGACCATATTGACTTGGGAATCCTTTAGTGCTATTTACGGCGATTGTAGTATCCGTAGAAGAGATTCCTGAAGTGGCATAGGTGCTATCAACTATAACTTCTGGAGTCAGATTATCTAATTTTAGATATTGATCCAAATTATCAACAATATCAACTGGTCCGCCTTGATATTCCTGAGAAATATAATATTGCTTTAAAAATTCTACTGTTTTTGGATTTTCATCCAAAATGAACTCAGGAAGTTGATTGTCAATAATTTGTTGAATCTTGACTTTAGATTCAAATCCAGTCTGTATCATACTACTCTCTTATTAAATTCCCGTTTAAGTAACTTGATGTGTAATAGTCTCTATTAAATACCGTTCCCGATATTTCGTCTCCTGATGAAATAACATCCTTCACCATATTTATTGAACTTGCTGAGATGTTAAAATTAAGATATAAATCTTTCAATCCAACCACATCATTTGACTCTGGGAATGCCTGAATTTCAATAATATTGTTTTGTTTTTCTGTTGAAGTAATTTTTATAGTGTTAATATTAAGTTCACCTTTAATATAATCAACAGTTCCTGCTGATTTTACAACAACTCTTGTCGATTCATTACTAACTGGTTTTACAATTGACAAAATTCCTGTCATTCCATCAGAATTGGGAATATCTGTCAAATAAACAACATCAGGATCAGATGCAATTCTAAATCCTGTCGATTTAATGTTATATCCAGTTGAATTTATATGAAATCTATTTCCATAACACAATTCATACTGTGCAAATTGATTTATAATTGCTTTTAAATCTCTTCTAATCCTAACCTTAGTAATATTAGAAGTTATAGAAGTATTAGTATTGTCAATAATTTGTTGAATTTTACTATATCTAAATCTTCCTCCAAATTTGTTAATTTCTAAAGAATTTGAGTACGTTTTAAGGGTATCCAACACTCTTGTTTTCAAAGTTTCGGCAGTTGATATTCTTGAATAGTCATAATAAACTGAAGAATCAATTTCAACATATAAAATTTTGAGATCTGTTATTTTTTGGTTTATTCCAGAGACAGTATATTGTTTTAATTGTGATAAAATTCTAGATTTATTAAAATCAGAGACAAAAGTTCCATTTTTTGGTTTAATGCTGATATTTACAGTACCAAATTGTGGAGGAACCATCTCTTCTCCACCAACCACGGCAACAGATTCTGTATCTGGATAAATGCTCTTAATAATTGCCTCATAATCACGACCCGTTACTGCTCTAGATTGTGCAGAATATATCTTTGGAGCGTAATATCTAACTGAATCAATAGATTCAATTTCAGATCCATTCTGAGATGCACGATTTAACGTGATTGTTATATTAGATGGATTGATATTGTTGTTTTCTGATGTCAAAAAACTTCCAGCCATGGAGAAATTAGATACTCCATTGCCTTCAATCCCATTTGATATAATATAATTGGCAACAATTATATTACCATCGGAATTTTGATCGGTTCCAAGTTTTTTTCCTATTAATCCATCACCAAAAAGCAATTGATATTTTTCATCTTGTATCTCTTGAAGAAGATAAATCTGAGAACTTGGAGTTACATTAACAATATTATCAACTAAAGAGTATTCGATCCCAATTCCTATATCATTTTCTTTTTTGATATAAACTTTTAAGGTAGAGGTATCGACAAATGAATTATCAATGATAAATTTTTGATCGAGAGAACCATCATATAAGAATTGTTTGGTTAAATATGTGCCTTCATAAATTTCAATATTATCAAAAGTTGCAACTCCATTAACAAAACCTCTAGTAAGGTCCTCGGGTATTGAAAATACGTATGAAGTATTAGCAGAAGTGCCTGTGCATACAAGACCTCTCTGAAGCGTCACCTGAGCAGATGAATCTCCATCGGGTCTTTGTATTGAAAATGATATTTGTGCCCTTGCAGAGGTTCTAGAGCGGGGTACATAACCAATATTTCTTGCTAATGAAACAACATTCTCTCTGAGAGTGGCAGAATCCAAAAAGGATTCATTCACAATCATATTTGAGTTGAATGCTGTGATATATGTGTTATATGCTAGAGTGTCTATTAAGACAGAAAAGTTAGATCCCTCAAAATCAAAATCGGTGAAAGTTGAATTTGCACGAAGATAATCCTTGATGGATGTTTTTATTTGATCAAAATCTAGATTTGTATACTTAGTAAAAGGCATATTATCTCGTTGCCTCTAATAGGAAAGAAAATTCTTGAGTTGGAAACTCTTGTCCGATGATATCAAAGATGATTGTAGCATTAAAGGTATTCCTATCCGGAAAAGGATCAACCTGGACCTGTACGTTATCAATTCTTGGTTCAAAGTTTTCAAGTGCAATCTCTATTTGATTTTGAATTACTGATGCAGTACCAAAATCAACAAATTCGAAGAGACTACTTCTCACTTCAGATCCTAATAAGGAATTAAAAAATCTTTCAGTGGGGATAGTTTCTACTATATTTCTTACGGATCTACGAATCGCGTTCTCATTTTTTAATATTTGTAGATCTTTGGTGATAGGATGTGCGTCAAAAGACAAACTAATATCTTTAAATGCTCTTGATATCCTTTGAATGGCCATTGACAAGGAGTTTTTCTTTATTTATAACTTAATAATTAGGAATTTGATCCTCGGTTTTATGTTCTTTGGCAGTTTTCCAAAAATAATTGTCATCATTACCAAGTCCATCACGATCATGACCATTTTCTACCTGGTAATAAACAGTCGAAACTTTAAAATCTGGAATCTTTGGCGTCTCTGGTGTCAGACTATTATCAAAAATACGAGTTCTATTATTTGGATAGAGACAGAACTGCCCATTATCAAGTTCAATTAGGTTATGAGACTTGTGTTCTGATGGATTTTCACTGGTCGAATAATCAATTGCATCAGCATCTTGATGATAATTATCGATCGTGCAAACATAAGTGCCCGTTTGAGTTCCATAATCACGAGTATAAACTTCAAAATGCATTGAACCAATGAATTGCTTTTGAATTGTTGTAACACCATAATCCATACAGTTCCAAAATTGTAGATTATGAAGTGTCATATCAGGAGTTGGTTTTTCCGGAGACGAGACAAACGCGCTTATAGGTAACTTATCATACATTGCGGCATACTCTGGTAAGTACGTTTCAAAATAAAAAGCACGCCCAGGCATCGATTTAACCGATACCCAGACGCCCTTTACAAATTCACCATGACCACTTTGATGATCGGTGAGATATTCTTTTCTTACCCATACTTCATAGGCAGGTAAATTTGAGATCAAACAAGACATGAAGAAAGTTTAATAGTTAATACTATCTATTATCTTCCCTGACCTCTATACTTTTTACGAGCCGCGTTTCTGGATGTTGCAGAATACGTCGTGTTCTTACCACTACCTTGACGAGTTTTTTTCGGTTTTGATTCAATGTTTCTTTCACCATTTAAACCAACCTTTGATCGTACTGCCATAAGACTCCTTATTCCTCAATAATAATTTCAGTTCTAATGTTACCTGATTGACCTGTCTCATAAAATTCTATGGACAGGTCCTCTATCTTATCAAAAAATTCTTCAGTGCTCAATTGATCATAAAGAATTTTATCATCTACAAGAATTCTATAAAATTCCTGACGTGCCATCTTAGATTACTCGCATCTTTTCGTGCCCAACGCGAACACGAGGATCACACCAAATCTCGAAACCTGCCTCCTTTGCATCAAGGCAGAATGAGACATCCTCTCCACACATATCCTGTACTTCGCCACTCTCGAAGACTTGCATCTTCGGAGCAAACCATGGATACTTCATCTCACTATTCTCCCAGACTCCGTGCTTGATGAGTAACCATCCAAATCCGGCATAATCTACGGTGAATGGAGATCTGCGCTTTGAAATACTCTCAACCGTTTCATGATTCATCACACCGCCATTATTACGGAAATCATCCTCTTCCATCCAGTGTGCTACTGAGGTCGTTCTACCATCTTCTGTGGCATACCATCCGGATGCAATGTCTTGATCCATTAGAACCAATTGCCAAAACTTCTCAGTATTAAAAATAATATCACTATCAATCCATAACTGATAATCATACTTTAATTTTCCGTCCCAGGGCAATTGGTCCGGACCACGCAATACATTTGCTCCAAGACACTTGCACCTTGCAAAGTTAACCATGGACGAATAGTCCTGCGAAATCTGGATGCTTGCTCCCGATTGTACTAAGTCAAAACAAAGTTGTACGAAATTCTTTAGATAAGCATAAGAACATCCTCTCCCTGGAAGACAAAAGACAATTGCCTTTCCTCTTACCATCTCTTTTGCTTTATCATAATCCCACTCTGCAGTTTTTTTGACCGGCGTTTTTGCCTTTACTGTGAATCCCTTTGCCATAAGAATAACAATTTACTTTCGAATCATACAACATTATATAGCGATTGTCAAGGACTCTTTTCTTCTGCTAAAACAATCTCATCTCCATCCACTAACCACCTTAAAGTAGTGCCCTCATACCATTGCATCTCATTCAAAATTACTTCGGGCACCGTTACATAATAATCCCCAGTCACAGGATCGACCTCTACTTCACTAAAAATTTTCTCGGAATTTTTTTGCATATACGCGAACCTTACACTTGATTTTATATAGCGAAAAAAAATTTTATGTGCCTTGGAATTTTATCGCGCTCTTGGAAACCTTTGTAGGTTAGGGGAGTCATGGGTTTTTATAAACGCCCCCCCTTAAACGGGGGGACTGCTGTATTCACGAACGACTGATTATGAGACTGTTGTGAACTTAGTGTTGTTGAAGTTAGCAACAGAAAACTGCTGACGATTAACCAACTTATATGTACCTAACTCAGTGGAATAAACATAACCCTCACCATCGATTCTATCCTGACCTAGGTATGCCTCAGGACCTACATTGCGGCACTGATTCATCAACTCTTCTTTCAAAACTATCATCAACCCGTAGAGGTGCATAAGTGACTCATTGCCCATGAAGTCCTCATTCGTCATAGGATAACCTTCGCGAATTGACTTATTCACATTTTGCTTAATCTGTGCGGCGTCTCTATCACTTACGAATGTTGTCTTATCATACACCTGACGAATCAAGTCTATGACGGGAGGCATCTCAAACTGATCCAATCCGTCATCATAATACCCGCTCCAGATATATGCCTTAGGGAACACGAACTTACAATAAACTGTATCGGTAATCATAAACCTTAGCGGTTCTGCCACGGCATCACGTAGGTCGGATTCTGCCGTGTAGAGCGTATGAGGTGCCACGATGATTTCCTCTTCTACGGTATCATCGAATTGATACGTGATTGTGTTCGGTGTGTATTCATCAGACCCACCGAATCCGATGAAGTCCCCCTGAATAATACCCCCGACCCGTGGTAGATAGTCGAAGCACTTATGCAGAATTGTTGCAACCTCTCCCGTGTGGTTTGCATCGATGTCCTGATGCGATTCGTTGATTTTGATCTTTACTTTGTTGAATACGGATTTGGTCCCAACGAAGAACTCACCCGATGCAGGATTGGTCCCCCAAACGATTGCCGGAGCACCATCAATCTTCACTGATAAATCACCCTTCAGTTTGAGAGATACCAAAAACGAAGTATCTCCGGTAAGGATTGTGTCTTCGGGATGTTCGATGTGAAGGTTTTTTGTCATGTTGTGAATTAGGATTTTGAAGGATTAGAGGGAGATTTGTATCAGGCGAGGCGCATACCGTTCCGGAACTCAGTGGTATGGAATTCGGTGCCAGTCCAGAGACGGACGAACCAGGTCCAGTTCTTCTGGAATACGCCTTCGCCAGAATAACCGAACGCATCACAGAGAGCGTTGAGACGAGATTTGGTGGTATTGGACTGGAAACCGCCGTCGTAGAGTTTCATTGAATCTTCATCAACCTCAGCGATCAGGTTGCCATGGAGATAGACTTTGGAGATGCCGTCCTCTGTCAAAACGCTGGTGTTGCCGGAGGTCCAGTTCTGGTTCGCCTGGACTGCGACGTTCATCTGGGTTTCGATTTTACGCATGAGAAGAGAAGAGGTTTAGAGCGTGTGGCGGGCGTTGTCCCCTCCACTTCTATACAATACACGGTTTTGAGGGTCGTGCCAAAATCGTGTGGCACTAGTCCGACTGTCACATGCGGTCTATGCTGCGCTGGATTGTTTCGTTACGTTCTTGCATAATTTGTACCATATCAGAATCCAGCAGATCGATGAGAAGATTAGCACCCAACAAAATAACAATGGCAGAAAGACAGATACGCATGAGTTTGTGTTACTTAAGGTTTGCTTTGTTGATGACTGTAACCCATTCAGTCGGAGGTGATAGTTTGTTGGATACTTTGACCCAACGACCTTTGAACTTAACGATGGTGAATTTCATAGGTTTGAATCAGTTACCGAAGAACTCATCATGACAATCAGCAACGAAATCTATCAGTTCGTCGGTTGCATCCAATGCAAAACGATCACATACCCAATCGACACACATATCAAGGGGAGGCATCATCTCCAACATGTAGTTTGCAAGGTCTGATGCGATCATCTCTTTCAGTTGGCGCATGTCACTTTGCATGGCATAGGTGCAAGGGTCGGTGTAGGTTTGCATTTGGTTGATTTTTTTCACCCTTCTACAATACACGGTTTTGAGGTCTGTGCCAAAATCGTGTGACACTAACTCAACCGTCCACGGGCAGCGGACCTGAGTGTTACTTAGTCTCCACTAATTCCTGCTGTTGTAACATTAGTTGCTCCTCTGTAACCTCATCCACACAGTCTTGAATCATGGTGTAGATGTAATCTATCTGCCCAACATCATCAAAGATACGTGCAACAAGTGTAGGATCATTTACCTCAATATCATAATCAACCTCACCATTTTCATCCTTCATATGAATATCTTCCTTGGTATAAATCCATGCGGCACATTCTGCATCTTCTCCCTGTTCTTTGATCATACTATTAACACGGTCTTGAAGTTGCTTGAGAGTGTAGTTCATGATTTGAATGAAGTGAGGTGAGTGTTACTTAGTCTCTCAATTATCAGGGAATTGTGCAAGTTTGGCATCTGCAAGTGCTGCTATCATAGTCCAGACCTTTTCTCCACTGATAACATTTTCGGCACAAATGTATTCTACTGAATCCTCAACGATTTCAAGGACTTCAATTGCTTGCATTTCAAGTTCGGTCATGGTAGTGTTAGATAGGGTGAATGAGTGAGTGTTACTTAGTAGTCTGTATTTCCTTCAATATATTCTTCCACATCAAACTTCTTATCATCTTCTCCTTCTTCCTTGTATTCAATCACATCATAAATCTCTCCTGGCATGTCATTAATCTCAGAGAAAATGTCAGTGTCGAAAGTGTCGTAATCCATTTTGATGAAAATTGTTTGACTTGAAACTACAATACACGGTTTTGAGGTCTGTGCCGAAACCTTGTGACACTAGTCCGACTGTCCACGGTCAGCTGACCTGAGTGTTACTTAGTCTATAAGTTCTTTCATCATGTTATTAACCTCGATTCCGTCTATCTTTACATCGTCCCACTTACATCCGTCTGGTGTTTCTTTACTTCCACAATCGAGAATCATACTTACCAGGTGACCATAAGTTCCACCATCCCTTGCAGTTTCACATGCCAGTTCATACAAACCAGGATCATTTCCGATCCAGAGAGCAACATTCCAGGTCTCCCAATTTGCCCAACCGTTGTAACCTTGCATTTGGTGAATTTCTGATGACTTAACTACAATACACGATTTTCAGGTCTGTGGCCGCCTCGTGTGACACTAGTTCGATTGGCACAAGACACTAGTTTTAAGTGTGCCAATCTACAAACTGACACACTAGTAGTTGTTAACTGTTTCTTTTATACTAATGTCAATATGTTCATCACCTTCTAGACCTAGAATATCAGTCCAATCGATATTCTCTACATCTAGATCTTCATAACACTCAATGTCTAATGTAACACTCACAATTCGTTTCTGTGCGTACATGTGTATCTCGTGTGATGTTTACGTATTATATCATGCGTAATGTCTATATGCAAGTGCCTGATAGTCTGTGCTATCTCGTGCATATTCATCATCTAGATCATATGTGTATTGTGTATCATGATGCATCTCGTCGAGCATATACATCTCGTCGCGAGTATCATGACATGATGTCTCGTAGTCCCATATGTAGAATGTCTCGTAGTCGTTCATGGTTCTCGTCGAGATATCTATTGTATGATTATATCATGTAATCTCGTTCTATGTCAAATGTAAGATCTAGACGAGATTTATAATCAATATATTTATACTATAAGATGTCTTTATGTTACAATTTATGTCTCGTCGAGAAAAATTTCGCGTCCCGTGGGTTGACAAACCGCGCTCTCCATGATACGCTCGCTAAACTTGCATAAGATGTGAGGTTTATGAGATACTTAAAGATATTAGATCTAAGGTTTAAGAGATACTTAGAAGATACTTGGAAGATACTTGGAAGATACTATACTCATAGTTTTCCACAGATAAACAACTAATATAAGGGTTTATCCACACAAATAATACACTTTTCCACAACCTTGTTAAAAAAGAGTTTTATATTTATAATCATATTTAAAACCTATTTTTTAATGTATTCTGTATCAATGGATACACTTTTAACTGAATTCCAGTGTCTCACCACTCCTGCCACAATAAAGACATTCGTCAACAGATAAGTCAGTAATATACCCGTTCTTAGAATACAAATAATATTATCATATCTCTCAGTCTTTTCATCATTAAAACTACCCAGAGTATACTTCCATACCTTAACTATCTCATTCATTATCATTCACCATTTGTAGATAGGACACTCACTTACCTTGAACTTAACCTTATGTTCTAACCAACAACCACAGTGTTTACATCTATTCTGTCTCATACTATAATACTCACACTTCTTACATATATCCAATCGTTCTTTTTTTAATTCATCACTTGCGAATACTTCTCCTGGTGATAGATTTAATACACCATCCTTGACCACTTCAAATGTAAACTTTGCAAGACTCTTTCCTTGTTCCTTAATTGTAGGAAACTCTTCCCCCTGGGGATGAGCACTCTGTGCGTCCTTGTTATTATCATCCATTGTAATTTGCCAAATAGAACCAACCTGTTGCAATATACTTTGTTCCTTCTAAGACTAACCCTCCTCTATGGCAATGTGTCATACCTGCGGGCCATATTAGTAACTTTCCCTTCTCAGGTTGTATTCTTTTCTTATAATATAAAAACTCTGTTTCTCCACCTTGATAATCATCATTCAAATAGATCATCCATACAAGACATCGATTGGATTGTTCTAAGTTTGAGTTCTCATCGTGCCAGACATGATAACCACCACCGGCAGGAGTCTTCTGTATCTTCTGTGAGAGTGAATACATTGGTACAGTCTTTAGATGACCAAAGACATTTACATATTCATTAAAACATGGTTGTAATGTTTCATTTAATAACTGTGATTGATTATCTTTCATTGCAGGATTCATCTCTGCCAAATCTAATGCCCAATCAAATCGTCCGGCATTACTGTTCTCAAATTGATTGTCTTCACAGAACACTGCATCAATATCCTGATAATAATCAAAAGACTTTATAATACCATCACAGAACTTAGAATCATATACATTAGAATACGTTCCTATAAAATCACTATATTCACCTTTGAGTTCAATTGTTTCCATTCAAATACTCCTTCAGTTCTGGGTTCTTTTCAATAATTAATTGTTTGAGATAATCATAGTCCTCATCATACCACTGCTCACTATTTGATATCCACTTATCTAATGGACAATCACCAAATGGATCCTTTATCTTATGTGGTAGATAACATCCACAATACTTACATCCCTCCTCGGGTTCATCAAAATACTCACATTCATCACAAATTGACCACCTTTCCTTTTGACAGTTCTTTGATGCACTCCATTCCTTTCCGGATGCTTCCTGCAAAAAGAATTCATCCAGAAAATGAAATACAATTGTCGCAAGTTTCACATCATTCATCATACTATTATATCATACTTTCAATTATATATTACTGATACTGCCCTTGACAGTATTAACCGATAATCCTTGATTGACACTTGTACTCTTTTTCTTAATCGCAAATCCGGCACTACCTCCTGCCGAAACTCCCCATGTTCCTCCTGTGCCACCACTATTTCCAGGATTTCCACTGCTACTTGCACCTGAGTTCGCACATGAGTTAGTATTACCACTATTACCAGGATTACCGGCACCAGGTCCACCTTGATTACTAAATCCTTGTCCGACTCCTCCACTACCTCCAGAACCTCCACTACCACCACCAATATTATTATAGTTAGTAAAACTACAATCTAAATTCCAAGACGGATTACAACTATATCCACTCAAACCATTCCATCCTTGTCCTCTACGAAATCCTATTCCACCTGAACCACGACAACGATTTCTTACAGTTCCGGCAACCGGAGCAGCATTTACTAACTTTGCATTATTTCCATATGCACTTCTACATGCAGCAGCTGCTACACTATAATTCCAATATCGCTCGGCATTCATTCCACTATTGACCTGCGTACCGGCACTACTTGTACTACTGCAACTAATAGATGAACCACTATTTCCAGGATTCCCACTATTTCCACCGCCACCTCCGGCCCATATTCGACCATTACTTCCTAATGTGATCGATACATTATCATAACTGGCAGTATTCTCAATATACAGGGCACCACCACCATTTCCTCCTCCGGCAGCACCACCCTCACCATAGATTGCACCACCGTCCGGTACATTAATCGTTAGATTATTATATTCTCCCTGACTAAACTTCAGTGCATACTTACTGGTCTCATTCGCATAAACAACACCCTCCACATCCATTCTCTTTGGAACATTCTTTGATAAATTAGAATTCCATTGTGATGCATTCGTATCCGCAAATTCTAATTCTTCATCATTTCCACTTTGTGTGATATTATATTCTACAATCGAATCTCTTAATTGTGATGTACTCCAATTAGATGATGTCGCGACATTCTCATTCTCTGTCGCATTTGGTACTCTGGGAGTGATATTAGAATCATCAGACCAATCTACATCATCACCGGCATTTCTTAGATAATCAGATGCACTTACATTCGTTCCTGCTAAATCACCGAAAGTATCCCGAATGGCACTGAATTTAATCTCTCCGGAACTAAAGTATTTGGTTTGTGTTTTATTAATTGCCATTACAGAAACAGTTTTTACCCATATTTATTTATTCACATATATTTAATTGCGACGGTAAATCGGTGGTCATTTCTGAATGTTGTGGCACGATGCAATAGATTCGCACTAAACACGACCATACGATTCGGTATTGGTAATATACCATACAGTTCATCATTCATTAGAAATTGTGTCTCTCCTCCATCATCTTTGTCCCATCCCATATTTGGATAATAGATGAATGTAATTCCTTCCTCTCCATCGGTATGAAAATATGGACGCTCACATGGTACAAAACAATTCACATACATTCGGTAGAGTTTCTTACCCTGCACTTGCTCTGATGAATCTTTTAACCTCTTTTTGATTAATTTATAAACAAACTCTGTCTCTGGTATATTATGAATCATACCCGTCACAGGTAAATTCATATCATCTCTCTCACCATATGAATACTCTGCACTCATACAATACTCATGAATAACCTGATGCTCCTCCTCAGAAAAAAACTGATCGATATAATTAAGGTCCATACAATTTGTCCTCTCCGTATTCTGTCAGGATAATATTAAATGCCACACTGATTCTTGGATTGTCGGGTGTTGGTTCTGATTTTGGTACATAGTGCTCCAAGTATGGAGGGAACATGAGTATGCTACCCTCTCTTAATTGTGGTTCATACTCATCATTATAGTTATTAGAGTCAAGTTCAATTGAATTGGTTTGCCTTAGTATTCCGATTGGGTCATTGAATACCACTGGTTGATGTACCTCAGGATCAAACTTTAAATAATGAATACATGAGAAATGTGGTCGAATACCAAATATATCTGGTTGCACATGTGTATGCACTTCTTGATACTCACCATTGCTATAATAATTAAACCACATTTCGAGTACATTGACCTTTGTCGGTCTATCAAAGAACTTAAGAATATATTTTTCATACAATCTCTGTGTCACATGACTCTCAGAAAAGAGTTTGAAGTTAAAATTAGTTGCATCAAATGATGTCAGTAGATTATCAGTCAACCATCCTTCGGGTACTTTTGAATCTCCCTTATCACGATAGTTCTCAATCGCATGAGACAATTCCTCCTTAATTAACTCATTCTCCTTGATATGAGCCTGGAAGATGTGTATTGGGAATAATACCTTTTTATATGGATTCACAAATTTAATCTACCTCAACATTATCAAACCGATCGTATATATCCATCTCATCTAAGGTTTTGCCGTACTTATTCTTCCTTGTATGAACATACTCTAACTCTTTCCAATAGTATGGATGACATAGTAAGAGTGTATGAATGTATTTGTGTTTCTCATTCTTTGTATATTGACAATTAGGTTTTGGTTTGATACCAGTCTCAATCGTAATATACAGTTCATCCACAAAATATACCCAACCCTTATGAACTAAACCATTATGATTCCAAATAACATAGTCATCAACTTTTGGAGTATAGTGCATATTCAAGAGGGTTGAGGTTGAGTTGCATTGCGGTATATGGAGTCGTAGAACTAATATCTACCTTATCTCCGTGCTTGGTGGAGTTAATAGGCGCATGATAGCATCTCTTCTTTGTACTATAGAATCCCCAGATTGATCGGGGAGGTGTATCAGTATAAGAGAACATACCATGGTTGAGAATCCAAATAGCAAGCATATTTTTTCTATGCTCTGTAACTTCATATGAGAAACCTTTTGGAGATTGATGTGTGAAATCACGCGGAAGTTCAATCGTTGTCAATAACTGCTCTGAGTCTGTCTGGTGCGATTCCAATTCCGAGATAACCTTGCAGTTTGGCATTACATTGTTCCTTAGTCAATTTACGATTAGAATTGTCGTCCTCAACAACATCCTCCCACCCGACTGTACTCAACTCTTGAATTTTGAAAAGTCTTTCTTCCATGGGGTTCACCTCAAGTGTGTTACTATTTTACTTTAATTTATACCACATGTCAATGGAGGAACTTCAATCATAATCCACTCAGAAGAGAATAGGTTAATCGTGTTCCCCAATTCATAAACCACATAAAGGATGCTATAAAGATTAGTTTGTGTGTGGAAGTCATGCCGGTGTTACACTCCATTCATCTGTCGGAACCATTGTGTTGATGACGTGCTCAACATTTTCGATTCCATAGACCACAACCTGCTGGGTTGAAGTATAACCATTTTTCTTCTCACGTTTCCATGAGACAACCCATCGATCACATGATACTTTCATCCGTCGCACCATCCCATAACTTCGCAACCTTCATCACTTAACATTTCTTCCTTAATACCATTTGCCTTACATACCTCCCAGTCTTCATAAGTGCAATCACGGAGATACTTTCCATCCTTATCATGCACTGAGGCATATTGTTGAATATAAAAATCCCACTTTAATCCTCTCTCTTTGTATTCAGCATAATACTCATCATCCCAAATATCCCAGTCAATGGGTTCTACATCCATACCCTTCTCTAATCCATACTTCTCCACACATGCATCAGTCAACCACAAATAACCAGAGTGATTCTGGTCCCAATTGTAATACTCACCATCAACCTCATCCAACATATCAAGGTCAGATTGGTCCGTGAGATCGTATTCGTGTGTCATGAATGGTTCTCCATAAATTCATCAAGAGTGTAACCTTCACCAGTTGATGTTTCTTCAATCAATTGTTCGATTGTAAGTTCTTCCATCTCTTTACGATATTCTTCTGGTGTTGGATCTTCTGGGTCATAATCATCATGGCAAAGATAGTCCCACTCTGCCACAAGTGCATCAATCAGTTGTCCTTTAGTGTAATTCATCAAGATGTGCCTGAATAATAGAGTTAATCTCCTCACATTTGAAGGAGGTTTCTTCATCAACTAGCATAGCATAATCCTCTACTGCCTCCATAATAAGACAGTATTGTTCTTCATTAAATTCTATCATGCACCTTGATAGTATGCATTACGATAGAGATATCCACCTGCCCAATCACAATTTTCCAACACAAACTCACGTTCTTCGATGATTAGCAGATTGAAACGTACACCTTTTGCTGGTGCTTTGTATGATGCTGCCTTGTAAACTTCACCGGTCTTCTTATCAATGAAGGCATGAACTGATTCAGTCTGACCATCTACACACTGCATGACTTTGTGATACTTACGACCAGAAATCAGTGCATAAGAATAGTTGCGACCATTTGGATGTGAACGTTGATGAGACTGTTGCAGTGCATCACAAAGCATGAGAGCATACTTAGTGACATTCAACTGAATGGTGTTACGTGCATCCTGTTGAGCAACGTAATCTGTGAAGGTGGCAGTCATGGGTGGTTTCCCTTGTATGAATGTATTATAGGGCATCCTGAGAGGGTTTCAAGATGCCGTGTGACACCGGTTAAACTGGCACCATGGACTTAAAATACAGACCAGCAATCTGCATCATATCAATCAATACCGATTGAATTTTTTCAAGTTCCTCTGGATCAATTTTAGAATCCCAAAAATCTACAATTTCAAACTCCTCAAAATTTACACTACCATCTTCATACATTGGAGAGTAAAATAATTCACCTTCAGTACAAACTGCATAGACTCCACCATGATCTTTGACCGTTGTAAATACACCAGAAAATTGTGGGTTCATGATTCGGGGAGAGTTAGTTGTTCAAATTCAAGGTGATCGCAGCATGAATCATCATCCTGCAAATCAATCATCTCAGTGTCAGTAAGAGAAGTGAGTTTACCGAAGAGAAAATCGATAAACTCATGGTCTTCTGTGGTAAACATAATCAGCAACCCATTGGAGTGTACTCGGAACGATCCATTTTGTCGGTGTTGTAGTTAGTAACTGTTGCACCATTGGCAATACGCTCTGCCCACTCATTCTTGGCAGTGAGCATGGTCACAGTGCTATAAGATTTTTGACCATTGGCACGGAAAGTGACACGCTTCTGGAAACGCTTAACAACAACCTTCATTCCTGTGATAGGATCTGCCTCGGCAATGAATGCCTCAGGGAAGAAATCAACGACACAGACGGAGTTTGTAAGTTGCATGGGTGGGGTTGGTTGCTTATGTAGTTATTATAGGGTATACAGAGCACTTTCCAATGGGTTCTGTGACACTTCTTCAACTGGCATATAGAATTTCCAAAGCAACCACCTGACTTCCATGAAACTGATCCGTTTTCTGTACTTGCCTGATGCCATGGGAGACTTGAAACTAGTAAGGAAAAAATCCATAGTCTCATCTCTCCATTGGTCTATCATTGCATTGATTGCGGGTAGATCTGCCTCTTTTACCATTGTTGACTCAATTGGGAAGTGATTTCTGTTAGTATTCTTACACTCACCAGTACTATTCACTAGTGATGGTATGTCATTGTCCTGTAACATACGGAGATGAATGTTATTCTGTGTATTTGTATCAATTCCATTTACGAGGATGGGTGCTAGGTCGCGTGGGTTGAAGCGCACATGAAAATCAGTTTTTGTTGGTGTGTTGTCAGATGTGAGCACAATCTCCTCACCATTGACAAATGTTCGTGTGTGTTCTACTCTATGCGGAACAAAATATGCAACACCTGCGGGTGCATCAGTATCTGTGAATAGTTGCATATCAAACTTATCCCATGCATACAGTCTATCCTTGAATAATCTTTGGTTCCAGAATGTACTGGGTATGATTGCAGCGACGTACTCACAGTTATCCAGCATTAATTGTAGTGCATCAAGGTACATGTCTTCATGTATTAGTTGCACTGGTAGTTTCTTACGTGATACTACTGTCTTCGCAAGGTATGGTGGGTTAGTGATACACACTCTGTACCCAGTAGGAAACTGTTCAAATGTATTTCTATACTCTATATCAGGATGATTGGGCTCAATATCATATCCATGCCACTCTGCATTTACATACGAAAAAAGGTGCCCCGCACCTGCAAATGGTTCCAAGATTGTAGTCTTGGGCACCATCTGATACCAGGAACGGAATGCACCGGAGTTGTTGAATGGGTCAGTCGTTGTATAATACTGACCCAGGAGTTGCTTACTCATTCAATACCAAGACGTTGCTGGAATTCTACATGATCAACGACCCAAACTGTGTCAGAGTCGTAGTTAAACTTAAGACGATCAAACTTGTTAGTCAGGTCAGTATCGATGAGGATGACATATACTTTGCCTTCCTCACCATACTGTTCTGCCCAGTCAGCAAAGTGTGCTGCTTCGTGGAACACATTATCCTGATGTCCACCTTCACCAAAACAAATCTTGGCAAAGATGTATCCTTCTACATTACCGTTGATCACACCATCGATAGACTTGAGGCACTCAAGTTTATCAAGACCAGACTCTTGGAACTCTGCTTTGTTCAACAGGCGTCCATCCTTTGTAGGACGAAGATCCTGATTGTTCAGAGATTGTACGTAGATACCATAACCACTAGAGACGCGGTTAATCTGATCAAGAACGTAAGATTCATCCTTTGAACCTTGACGTGAGGCAAGAATAGCAGTGCCATGAGCAACAGCTAAAGCAAACTCATAGTCTGCTTTACACTTCTCATAGACGTATTCACGATTGGTACAAAGAAGTTCAGCAAGACGATCAAGAGACTTGAAGTTAATCAGTTTCTTGAGATCGGTATCACTAATATTTTCTGTATGACAAATACCCTCAGCAAGAGCAATATTTGTCTCAAATTGGCGTGTGATACGAATTTTTGAAAGATCGGATTTGAACATTACAGTCATTGGAATGACGCCACCCATGTAGGTGGGATTATAGAATGTGGAGTCTTTAGGGCACTTCCTCTCCCATGAACCTAATATACACGAGTTGGAGGTCTGTGTCAACCCCCTTGTGTCATTTGCCGAACCGGTTGAACAGGATAGACTCTAACTCATATGCCTCCTTCTCTCTCTGAGTGTCATCAAACTGACCATTTTCATTCTGAACAACATGAACAAGTTCATGCAATAGTGTGGTAATGTAATCATTCTCATTCAAATCATTGTGAATCTGAATGAATTGCTCATCACCATTGATTTCAGTAAAACCAAATGCATTGTCATCAGTGAGATCTGTATGAAATACTTCAACATCACTCTTTACACCATAGAGTGATGTAAAGAACTCAAATACACTTTGAGCAAGATGTGAGTGTGATGATTGTCCGGAAGTGAAAAGCATTGATGTCATACTGCAAGTGCTCCTTCTGGAATTTCAACCTTTTCAGGGTTATTGTCATTGAACTGGTTCATATCCATGCAAACCCATTTGTTATTTACAGTCCAAATGTAAGCATACTCTTCATTGTTTTTCTTGTCAAGATACTCAAACAGGTCATCAAGACGAGGAGGGCAATTCTCACCACGAGCAGAATAATATTGAGGACCATATTCTTCAACCTCAACATTTTCAATCACATATTTTGCAACTTGCTTACCAGTCCAGCGATCTTTTGTCCAGCAAGATGACATATCACCACCATCAATCAGTTCTGCTACTTTCTCCTTTGTATTGTAGTGCGTCTTGAGAATCCGACCCAACCAAGTAGGATAACCATCCCAGTGATGATAAACAGAAAGAATGGAGTCATCTGAGAGTTGAATACCAATGCGGGCGCGGGTTGCCATGCTAGAAAGAGAATGTGGATGAGAGGCGGCAGAGGTTTGTCTCTGCTCTTATGTGTGTTGCCTCTGGGTGTGTCGTGTCGGGTCTCCCCTCCACTTCCTTAATATAAGGCATTAGTGAGTGGATTGCAAGGGGTTGACTCCAGTTCTTCAAGTGGCACAGTGCTGTTCATGCGGTTCTCTGCTATGGCATAATACTTTTCATCACTCTCAATTCCTATGAAATTTCTATCAGTATTGACACATGCAACGCCTGTTGTGCCACTTCCCATGGTATTATCCAGCACTGTCTCACCTTTATGAGTGTATGTTTTAACCAAATACTCCATCAGTGCCACAGGTTTCTGCGTTGGATGCAAACCCTTCTCTTGCTTGCATTTTAAAATGGTCTTGGGGTAGCGAGACCCCTCAGGATTGTCCCGATGCTTAGATTTTGCTCCTCCATAAACTTCGCCTATCTTTGCTGTCTCAGACTTAAACCCACTATATGGAGTTGAATACCACATTTGAGGATTATATGTTGGTTTCTTTCTATAAAATACCAGGATGTTTTCATGACTCTTAAGAGGCATGACTTTGGCGTTCATGGGATTAGTTCCCTGCGGTTTCTCCCATATCCATTCATACTTCAAATTTTTGATATTAGATGCTGCCAATATAGTTGTGAAAGGTTGTGCGGCAGTAAATACCATTGCTGCGTTTTCTTTACAGATTCGGTTATATTGATCCCACAACTTATCCAAAGGGATAATACTATCCCACTTACACGCAGTTGTACCGTAGGGCAAATCTACCAGCAGCATATCAACACTGTTATCTGCAATCGTAGGCAGCAGGTATAAACAATCGCCCAGTAGTAAATTCACCATTCAGCAATATCCTTCACGAAGTCACATTCTAGCAGAGCAGCAACATTTGTGCAAATGTAATCATCATTACCGACTTTCTTACCACCTTGCTGCACATTGAAATAACACTTATCACTCTTCAAGTGTGCTTCAAAGTCTGCTTTGGTGATAAACACGAAGCGAACATCTTGCTCGTCAGGATTGATACCACAGAAGATGAGACGCTCCCAATCTTTACCAACAGAGACATGATTGATGATGAACTTATCATCAACTACACCATCTTTTTTATTCCTAGTGGCAAGAGAAAATTTGATTTCTGTAAGATACCTGCTAGTCATAACTTCCTCCAGATACTCTAGAATCACACGATCATGACCGGCAGTGGAGGTTTTTGCCCGTTCTACTTTATATTCAAGGAGATTCATATATTTGTGAACAAAACGCTCACCAAATTCACCCTTTTGTTTGGGAGACATGTATACATAACCCTCAAAATTTGTACCTTCCCAAGGATCTTTCAGATTGTCGTTGATGTATTCACGAAGAGAACCATCAGCAAAGATAGAATCAAACATGAGTGGGGTGGGTTCTTTTGATACGTATAGTATGACATAAAAAAGCACCCAGTCAAGAGTGCTGAACCAGTTCTTTAACTGTCCCGATCAATCCTCATAAACTTTACATTCAGGTTCTGATGGGTTAGAATCACAATAAAGTTCAAGTGCGGTGGGGTCATGATGATCACCTGCTTCAATTTCTTTCTGATGATGCTCTACATAATCTTCTAATTCATGTAGCTCACCTTCAATGTGACGACGTTGATTAGGAGAAGTTAGAGGATTGTCAAGGATCTGTTTATCCACCTCAATATGCTGCTCGATTGTGTCCATGCGAAGTTTTGTAATTTGTTTTACTTATTTATTTTGATTGATGGTTCAAAGTGCTACATTTGCACTATTTTTGAGTCTTTGAACCATAGAATCTGCGAGTGCTTCCATCCTTTCGGGATGAATTGCACGAATGTCTGCCTCTTTTAAAGCAATTTTCATGCTTTTCTTCTCTATTTCTGTCAATTTCTTGCCATTTTGGGGAAGAGTCATAGGTGTCTTGCTTTTACTGAGATATTTTAGCGTTTCCGCACAAAATTAGTTAGTAATTTAAGATTTTCTTTGTAATTGCTTTACAAATATTATGTTAGGTTCCTGGTGTCCATTCATATCCACCTTCCTTACCAATTCTATCCACCTCTTGTTGTAAAGAAGAATTGAATGTTAAATGATTCTCATCATACCAAAAATTTTCCCAATTTCTTAAAGATTCTGCAGATCCATCTTGTCCCGAAAAAGTAATAGTTTCTTGCTTTGGAACAGGACACTCAAAGTCATCATAATGTTCTGGCAGAGGTGTCAATTCACCTTTTAAAAGTTCTAAAAGTTTCTTGCTATGGTTATAGCATGTTTCATGATAGTCTCTTTTCTCCCTGACAGCTCTTACAATTGTTTCATACACTTGTTGTGGAGTATGTGAAGACTCTAATGATTCCTTAACCCAATCGGATAACATATTCAGTGAGTAATCTTCGTGCTCATTAAATGGTTTCATCTAGATTATCTTTGACTAGGGTTTCTATCATAGTACTAATTTCTTTACTTGTCAAGTTATTCAAAAAATTCCATCTAGGATCATCATTATCCCATTCTATAGTGAATGTGCCATCTTCATTCTGTTCTACTTTCAGACTGTCTTCCATCTTTCTTGAGTTGCTTTTTAATCATTTTAGCATACAAAACCTCCTCTGGTGTATACCAGTCAGGATGTTTTTTAAATCTTTTGATAATTTTTTTTGATGCTTTTTTGTCGGATAAATCCACTTTAAGTTTTATTTGGATGTTTTAAGTATTTAACAACTTTGCATTAAAAAACCCTCTTGCGAGGGTTAATCTTATTAAATTCTCTGAATAATCAAGGCGGATGCAGATAAACTAACATTTTTTACCTCCAACTGAATGTATACAAACTTAAACTAGAACCTCCCGACAAATTCTTTTACAGACTGACTGATTATTGTCACATTCTACCAGACATTCATAATACTCGTTGATTAAATTATCAGAAATTTCAGACTTTTTTTCGTCCAGTTTAAAACCTGCTAATTGATTAAATGATATTAGATTGTGCATGATGAACCTCCATGTATTAGATAAACAAAAGACATAATGTAAGATTTTCAGGTCATCGTTCCTCCGAAGTTCTCCCTAATATTTATCACGAATTGCTGACATTTGCAAGTTTCTGAAATAAAAATTTATGCCTAGGATGATGTGCTTACCTTCATATAGTCTTGAGAACTTCTTGTTGTTTGAGGTAAAGTTTCATATAACATTTGCACATATCTCTCAGTTCATCAGGAGTCAAACCATCAAGATCGCGAGACATCTTTTCATAGGTAAATTGCCTGCTTGTGGTATTTAAAGTAATTTCTTCGGGGTCCATAACTTTAACTATAGTTCTTTATTAGTTATATTATTGCCATCTTTTTGTTTTGAGATAATCCAAAACATCATTGCGAACATCCATCAGTTCATGATAACATTTTTGATTACGAGCACAATCACGAAGAGATGCATCAGGTTTAATCACGGATTCAATAAAAATATCAAGTCCGCGATTCCACTTTTCTTGTTTGCTTTCGCAATCTTCAATGCTGTTTTGATCCTTCATCGTTTTTTCTTCATATTTTTTTCTATGTATGAGACAGCAGATGGATAATTTTTTGAAGTGTGAACGATTGATCCGTTGTTGATAATCACAAACTTCTTTGATTTTGCAAGTGGCACAGCGGCCCACATACCATCCTTGGTTACATAACCACTCGGATACCCAACTTTGTTTTCTAAAATGTCTTTGTTAGGACAAGTATAGAACTTTCGGTAATCTTTTGATTCACTCATTAGAAGACGGCAGTAACACTTACAACTGTTGCCGTAGGATTACGTGCAAGTGCAGTTTTTCTTGCTTCTTCATAGTTCCGTGCGATGACAATCTCATCAAAGACGGTGCCAGACACGTAGAGTTGAACTTTGCACTTCATGGGATGTTCCCCTGATTACTTTTGTATTATAGCAGAGTGGAGCAGCGTTCTACTCCTGGTGTGACAGTTCTACTTCCTCACTACGGATATCGCTGCCTCACCCCTCTCAAAAATCGTCTCTACGACCGCCTGAACACTCCTGGCAGTGCTGATGCCCACCTTGTCAAAGACTGGCACACAAACCAGTCCAAAGGTCTTCTGGGGTCCACCTAACCTAATGACCCGTCCAATACTTTGCGACAATCCTACATAATCCATATTACGCATGAATAGGACTGCTTCCAGTCCCTTGACATTGATGCCTTCAGACAGAATAGAGTGGTGCATGACAACAAAACGAGTATCATCCTGACCCCAGGCATTCAAAGTCTTGAAGAATTCCTCACGGGAAACCTTCTTGCCATTGATGATTGCACCGGTTTTAGATGTAATATACATCCAGTTGTATCCACGCTCATGTAGTTGCTGACAAAAATCAGACTGACTTACCATACGCAAAATCTGCTTGGTAGAACGTGCTGCAATCAGAATCTTATTGAGTGAGTTTGCATCAATCGTATTCAACAGATTCTTATCGTCAGATAGTTTGAAATCACCCTGAGGTAGTTGATGAACCACAACCTTAGGAGGAAGGATATAACCTTCTTTGACAAGTTGAGGTGCAGGAACATTGCAGATGACCTGACCATAAACCTCAGGATCATTCATTCCTGGTTTGAATACAGACAACGAGTGCTTAGGAGTCGCAGTGAAGAAATAGCAACGATCAGAATCATTACTGAAGAACTCAGTTGCAGGAAAGAAATTACGTTGAACGGAGTTATGTGCCTCATCAAAGTAAATTGTATTCACTTCAATGTCTGCCTCTACAAGACGATGTAGTGAGTGATATGTGGTGAAGATGATGACATTCTCACCAGCAGTTCTTGCAGTGTTGTTGAACAAGTGAATCGTGTCTGCTTTGGTGGTGCTGAAATACTCAACATCACCACTATGAACCTGCATCACATGAGTATGAGTAGTATCAATCACTTCAAGAAACTCTTTGCAGAGTTGCTCTGCCAGAAGAATGCGAGGTGCTACAACAACAATAGTAGAACCATTATCAATATACTTTTGATTCTCAATAATATCATGTATCATACACATAGTCTTGCCACCACCCGTAGGGATGATGACCTGACCCTTGTCATATGCCAGCATTGCATTCAGTGCTTTCTTCTGGTGTGGGCGAAGGGTGACCAAGTTCGTTCCTGTTTGGTATGAATATATTATAGCAGAAAACCACCCCGATTAGGAGGTGGTGTGACAGTTTTACAACCGGTTTCTATAGTGTCTTAAAGTTTCCTCTTCAACCCGGACAAAGGTAGTCTATAGGGTTTTCATGATTCTGTCAAGCTATTACGTTGAACTTGTTACTGCCTCCCATGCAGAACCATTCCAGAAGTTAAGTTTGTTTGTGGTTGTGTTATACATGATTGCACCTTTAGGAAGGTTGCCATAACCACTCATTAAGTTTCTCTTAGTAGTATTGAATGTGGGAATTGCAAGTGAATCATATCCAGATTGGTTTTGTGTTAATGTTGCAACACCACAGAATACTGTGCCACCTGTGCTAACATTAAGTCTTCTGGATTCATTGTTATAAACGATTGAACCACCAGGAACACCATTAGGTGCAAGAAGTTTCTTGGACTGTTCCGTTCCAAATCCAGATTGAACCGGATTTACATTCTGATTACCACCAGCATTGCCGGACCAGAGATTTGCAATGATGTCAAGTTCTTCAGTATTAACTGAAGGCATAATGACATAACTGTTCATCGTGGTGCTTGCCATACCAACATCAAGAACAGATCTGGCAAAGTAAGTATTGATTCCGATTCTAGTCAAATATTTTGAAGTACCTGCATCAGTAGTAACTAATGCTTGATTAGTTTGTCCATATCCTGCCGCAATAATAGGAGCAGTGGGAACAAATAATCCACTTCCGCCAAACATGACGAAACTATTTTGTGTTTGGAAACTTCCACTTGCAAAACCGGGAACAATTTGCCCCAATGCATCTACACTTGGTCTTGGATCAGTTACGAATGAACCATCAGCACTAGTGGACATTCCAAGTTGTGTTTTAGAAATAATTCTTCCATCTGAGTAAAAATCTCCAAAGATAGTAGAGTCAAAACTATCAGGAAATCCAGTATCAGATGCTGTACCAATCCCCAACTTTCCACCAACAAAAGTATCTCCTAAGAACGTTCCGATGCCACTTCCAACTTGAAAATTGCGACTAACAAGAAGATCATTGAATGTTGAAATACCACTGGTTACGCTAATAACAGCACTACTAGAAATTGGTAGAGCACTACCATCACCAAGAGTGAGTTGATTAGCACCTTGTCCTACGGTAAGAATACCTGCAACCTGTCCATAACCACTTATGAATGTATTTCCACCGACTTCCAGTTCTCGTGTTAATGTAATACCATGACGATTAACACCTACCTTACCATCATATGTGGTCTCAAATTTAGTATTATCGTCGTATCTAACCTTGAAACTTTCTGTTGTTCCGGCACCAGATCCAGAATGGAGATTGATATTAACTCCACCAAGATCGTAGTTGGAGAGACTCAGTGTTCCAGAGTTGAAACTTAAGACACCACTGCTATTACCTGTTCCGACAGATTGTCCGACACTGATTCTAGAAGTGTTGCTGGATGTAATAACATCTATTGCTGTATTTGTAATCTTTCTGATTTCAATATCAGAGGCAGGAGTATCAGAACCAATACCGAGTTTATTATCAACTACCAGTGCGGTTACAGTTGCAGATGAACCAACAATATTTCCTACTGTAATATCAGGTGTGCCATCAAGTCCGAATGAAGTTGATGCAAAACCTGCTGTCTGTGCAACACCACTCAAATATCCTGTGACATTACCCGTTACATCACCAGTAACATTTCCAGTTACACTACCAGTGATATTACCAACAAAACTCGTTGAAGTGGTGACACCAGTAACGACTAATCCACCAGCAGTGATTTGTGCATCATCGGTGAAAGTTGCAATACCAGATACAACGATACCCGTAGAATTTGTATCAAATTTTGCGGCATTAACTTCTCCGGTCAAATCTCCAATGAAGGTGGTTGCAGTTACAACACCACCAACATTTACATCATTCGTTATCTGAACACTGGAGAAGAATGTAGAGAATCCCGATGCAAGCAAATTGGAACCAGTTATAATACCGGTAGATTGAAATGAACCTGCTGTTAAAATACCTGTAAAGTTTCCTTGTCCAGTTGAATCAATACCAACACCATAAGTTGCCGATGTTGGATCATCACCAACTTGTAATAAAGTTGCAGGATTAGTGGTGCCTACCCCAACATTAGCTATTGTGGAGATTCCTGCATCAGTAATAGACCATCCGGTTCTTGCAACGGCAACAACACCAGATAATTGACTACCATCACCAAAAAATTGTTGTGCTGTTACAATACCAGTTGCATTAAGACTGGTTGCATCTAACACTGTTACTGTTGAGGCACCTGATACAAATACGTCCTCGGTGACAAATAAGTCCGCAGTTGATACAATACCACTAATTTTTGCAGTTCCTCTTACATCAAGAAACTCGGAAGGAATAGAGGTGCCAATTCCAACCAGTCCATTTGTATCTACAATAAAGTTGTCGTTATCAACCTGAACACCATTACGAAAATTAAAAGACTTTCTATAATTTGCCATCTACTTGTGCATCTCCATGGAGTTATTTATCTGATAATTTTTGCTCTAGAATTTCAACCTTAGTTGATAATTCCTTAACTGCTTCAATAAGTAGTGCAGTGAGTTTGTCATATTTGACTGCCATATAACCAGTCTCTCTGATAGTAGTGAGTCCGGGAAGTCCAAGAGCAGCAATTTCTTGTGCGATAACACCGGTATCTTCACCTTCATGAACACCACCCTCAATCCAGGTGAATGTATTACCACTGATTGAACGAATCTTGGTAAGAGGTTCTTTAATCGGTGTAATATCTAATTTTAATCTTTCATCAGATGAGAAGAATGCGGTGATGTCATCGGTAACTGTTAATGTTCCGGTGATGGCAGTGTTGCTCTGTAATGTAGATGTGCCACTCACAATCAAGTTATCATCAACTGTTGTTGTTCCACCAGTAGAATCAAGTGTTAAATTGCCAGATGCAGTATCAATTTCTCCATTGCCACTTACACCAATTCTAATCTCGTCAATGTGTGCCTCGGAGAATGGTAATGATGCAGTGCCAAGATATGCACCCTCATCAGCATCTGGGACGATACCAGTATTAAATACTGCCTGTCCTGCAAATATTGATGTTGAAGAAACATTTAATGTTCCGTTTAAATCTAGGTTGTCATTAATTTCAACTTCACCAGAAGCAGAATTGAGGATTAAATCGCCCGTGGTAGTATCAATCGTATTGTCTTCAGTGATTGCAATCTGAATATTACCGAAAGTAGCACCAGCACCAGTTACATTATTGTCAAAGGTAATGTTTCCTCCGATATTTAAATCGCCAACAATACCAGCACCACCATCGATGACAAGTGCTCCGGTAGTTTTAGTTGTTGATTGTGTAGTATTTGCAATCTTGACTGGACCTTTTGCCGTTAAATTATCTTTAAAGGTGACTTCTCCATTAAGTGTAACTGGACCATCAAATTGTGAAAGAATCTGTCCCGAATCTCCACCCTCAACTACAAGATTATTTTTGACGATAACTTCATCAAAAACTACACTGAGACTAGATGGATCTTCACCAGTAACTGTTGAAACTGGAATGTCATAAGTTTTTTCTTCGCCTGTTGAAGATGATGTTCTTCTATTTCCAACATAAAAATCGCCCTTGTTATTCATACCCGTATAAACAACAATACCACCCCTTCTTTCCTGCGCCTGAGAGAGGAATTCTTCGGTCTCTGTGAGTGTTCTGTCCTGAACTTGTGGAAGACCCGTTGAGTAGTTGCCAGGACCATATCCAAGATACTCAAATGTATGACCGGATGCACGAATGATAGATGGTCTGCGGAATTCAATCGCGATTGGATCTACTTTATTCAGTAAAGAACCAGAATCATGAGTAGAGATTCCTGTGCCTAATGCTCCTCGTACTACAGTTATTTCATTGCTACCAGTACCAGTGATGGTATCAGTTACAACTCTCATAATCTCTTCATCAACCTGAAGATATGAACCAAGTGGAAATCTTTTGGTTGTTGCAATACCAGAATAAGGCGAAGCTACTTGTAACTTAGTATCGCCATTGAATCCACCAAGTGTTAGAGATTCGGTATCAAATAGAGAGACACCACGAGCATCAATATTCTCTTCGCTTTGATCGGATATACCTTCATTTGACGACATACCATGCTTGAGAACATATTGTGCCGACAGACTTGAATTGGTGATGGCAGTAAATGTATTGACACCAACTCTAGACTTAACCAGATAATCTCCAAGATTATTATTGCTACTATCAAGAACTCTGAATCTACTTCCTGCAACTAATCCGTGAGGAGTGGAGCAGTTGAATTGTTGAATTCCTGTGGTAGAGTTATATGAATTGGATGAAACTTTTCCTGTTGGAGCAACAATATAAACATACTGCCCAAGAATACTTTCAGGATCTCCTGCTGTTTTTGCAATAGCAACTTTATCTTTGGCAGGAATACTAGAAGTTCTATAAAGACCAAATGCAGTTGTTCCAATACCAGTAACCTGAACAACGGCACCATCAGTTGCAGAAAGACTACTGGCAGATAATCCCCTTTGAGCAACTGTGATTGTTGCATCAGCAGATCCACCAATTACTGCGGTATCAAAGAATAATGTGGCACCAGATTGATAACCAGAACCAGGTGATTGAATATCCATGCTGACAACAGCACCACCAGATACACCGACGATAGCAGTGGCACCATTCCAACTGGATAATCCAACCTCATTAAAGAGTTTTACGTTATAGTGTGTTCCATTTGTATGACCAGAACCACCAGTAATTGCACCTTCATGAGTTACAATTCCCGATAAACCATGATTTCTAGTGAATGTTAGTGTGGCAATACCTGCAACAACACTCAAATCTGATTCGGCAGATACTTCTAGGTGCTTTCTGAACTTCTTATTGAACGAGTCAGTAGATTCTTTTGTGATACTCTTCTTAAGATCATTAGTTTGAACTTCCCCAAGTGGTTCTCTCAGTGCAAATGATTTAGCAGATTGTGGATTATCATTGACATTATCTCTATCTAACTGAGGATAGAGATCAACAACATTTTGATTATATTCGTAATTTGTAAATTCAGTCGGAACACTAAGGTTTGCATTTAATGCATACAGATGATAGATTCCATCCTGAACATCTTGAATATAGTCAGTAATAATTTCATTTCTATAAACAAAAAGTTTATTCTGTAAATCATTTACCTCATATCTCGGCAGAGATGTTGTTCTATTGGTTAAATCATTTGTCAATGCAGGTCCAAGAGACGCACCTGTTTCATAGGTGAACTCCATATCATTAGGAATTGATACAACGGTAAATGTTCCGTTGTATCCACTATTAGCAGTGCCAACAGTATTGGATGTATCTTGTATATTCTTGGTAATGATTACATCACCAACAGATACATTGTGTGGCAATTCAGATCTAACAGTTACTGTTCCGCCAGAGAATGTGCAACTACCAATGAATCTTGAATTTTTGTTGAAGTCATAATCATCTATTGTAATGGATGAAAGAGATGCATCGGCATCAGTTCTTAATCCAGTTGTGCTAGATTCTTGAAGAATGAATCCACTTTCTGGATTCTTTCCATTAGAAACTTCTTTTGGAATTACAACTCTAAGTTTGTAAATCTTTTCATCAAGACTTCTAGTATCTGATGTTCTCTTTAAGAATGAAACTTCGGTTCTTGTATCTAAACCATTGTTAGTTTGAACACCAACTTGAGTTAGAGCATTATAAATGTCACTGCCTGCATTGGTATTAATATACCATTGACCTTGTGTAGAGTCATACTGAACCGGATGACCAATGTCTCCTGCATCTTTATCAGATACTCTACTCAAAATTACAAGGTTTGTTCCGCCATAAACAGTAATTGGAGTTCCATTAATAGATGCTGCATAGGAAGATGCTAACTTAATATTATTATTATCTCCACTATCAATTACATAGTAAGTTCTTTCTGGAGTAAGGTTTTCTGGTAAGTCGGCATCATCACTCTTGATGATAATTTTCTCGCCCGTTGATAAATTATGAGCACCAATCGCAAACTGATTTGATGTTGGACCTGATACTACTCTATATTCTTTAACACTACTTGTTTCCTCATCACTCATCAAAATGTTTGCTTCACTTATACCATAACCTGTGACGGCACTGAAGTCTACACTTAATACATCTCCTACTTTTGCACCAACTCTAAAACCTTGAGTGAGAATTGATGGTTTGATGTCTGCTTCTGTGAAACCAAAGAGATATAGTCTTTTGTTATTTGCAACAGAAGTTGTGACACCAACATCAATTGTTTGCCAGTCAATATTCTCCTCTGAACTCGTAATTGCTCTAGGAGCAATGATATTAGTAATAAATCCTTTATTGTCTTTTGCAAATGCCTCTTTCTTGAATCCTGCAGATATAAGAGCTAGTTGTCCAAAGTTTGAGTTTGAGTTGGTGATAGATGCATCACCACCAGTATCGGCAAAGAAATGTTGGTTATATCCAATAGCAAAGACAGAAACAATCTGAAGGATTGCATCATTTATCATTGAAATGTGTGCGGTCTCCCAGTCTTTTCTGTAGACGGCACCTGAATCTAAATGATAAACAGTGCTGGCGTTGGTAGATGATGATTGTGTGGATAATGCAGATCCAGTTACTTTACCAATACCAATGCCTTCATATGTTCTATTTGACTTGCTATACTTTACAAAGGCACGATCATCTTTTTGGAGACTGACTCCAGTAAATTGAGCCACAACCATCGAACGGAAACCGGATGCCTTAGCACCATCAGCTTTCATTCCGTTCATACCAAAAACAGAACGCAGAGAGATATTAAAGATGTATGGTGATGCACCAGTTACAGTATCAGTTTCAATCGTTACAGTGGCACTTGATGTATTACCAGGTGTCTCTAAATTCTTTCTAAAATCTGGAAGTAAATATGTGAATACTTTTGGATTACTTGTAGAAACACTCTGAACTTTCGTTGAAATATTGTAGTCGTCAGGAACAACTCCTTTAATTTTTATTGGAGTTCCTGCCTGCAATTTATGATCGGTTGCCGTGGTTACAGTAACCACACTCGTAGGAGTTCCACCCGAACCAGATACAATGGCACTAACCTCTAGTGGGTCAGATGCAAAAGCACCAACAATTTCCCATTCCGGTCTTTGCTTCTCAAATCCTTGTGGGTTGGCAGGATATTTTTGGTCAATAATTCTACCCGATGCCTGATTATATGCATTACCAAGTTTTGCATAATACATGTCAAGGTCAGTGAGATCATAACCACTGACATTATTAACACCATCGGCATACTCAAAACAAGTAAGTTTGTGGTGTGAGAATGTTGGTTTAGACCTATTATCTACTGAGAAATCAACGGGGTCGGTATATACTACACCTGCATCATCTCCATCAAAGAAGGAGAACTGCCAAAAATAACATGTGCCAGTAATTCTAAAGATTGCCGAATCAGCAACTGCTAAATCTGTAGGATTGGGAACATATTTTGGACGAACTTTGGTCTTTCTTAAGTCAAGACCAACAACGGATGTTCCTCTGGGGATAATAATACCACCATTGACACTATTGAACTTATAAAGAATATTATCTTCTTGGTTAATATCAAAATTAGAATCAAGTTGTAAATTTAAAGTATCCGATGCCGCAGTTTCTCCACCACCAGGAGAAATTACTTTTGCAACTCCGCCATCATTTTTTACTGCAAATCCAGGTCTATTATCAACTTCATGAATTCCGGGCATGAGAAGAATAGTGGTCTTCTCTACCAAATCATTACTATTTCCTTGCACATAAGAAAATCTTGCCGACTCTAAGAGTGCTCTCTGAAGAGTTTTGAATGGTTGAGCAAGGGAATTGCCCTGGTTATTAATACTATCAGTTGCATCCAAATCCGATGGACTTACATATAAGATTCGACCTTCAGTATTCTTGATGAAATTATCTAGTTTATTCAGAGGCATGGGATTATTTTACTGCTGAAATATTTCTATATTCTATTTAGTTACCTTTATTAATTGATTTTTTTCTCTTAAGTACTAAAGGTTTGGCATACAACACCATTTCCGGATCAATATGTTTTTCAATAATTTTTAGAACGTTCATAAACTCATTTACGGTTTCACATTCTACTAATCTTGTGTCGCCTTCATTACCGAGCACAATGACGGTTCTTTTGCAAACATCAATTAAAATGTTGCTGACATTTTCAGTCCCCATATGAATACATCCATATCTGGCATTATATAGCTGTTGATAGTCCAGTTATTGCATCTATTGTAGCTGATTCGGAAGTTGCTCTAGCATCAACCTCAAACTTAGTATTTTTGCATCCCCAATTTTGTAGTTCTTTCTCGGATTTTTTATCCTTTATAGTATTAAGATTACCTCGAAGTGTTCCTATTTCATTTCGGAGCACAATAATATCATCATATAAGGAATCGATTTGAGTTTTTATTTGAGAACATGTCAAAGAACCACTAATAGGTGTTCCGGTTCCAGATAAATCAAGTCTGCCACTTGTTGAAATAACTGGTCCACTTCCATCTGTTTTTAGTCCGGTCACAGATCCGGCACTATTTTTATAAATTAATGGTTCTGCATCATTTTCGTATCCAAATCCTGCATAATGTGTTGTTATTCCACTTAATGAAATAGTAGTATCAGGTTCAAATGGATTTTGTGTTCCATAATCAACATTAGGACCTGCCATCTTGGTGTATATGTGAACGGTCTCCGTCTCTTCTCTTATATTAAATAATGTAAGACCAATACCTGCCGATGAATTACAAAAATTAAGCGGACTATCTACTGTTCCAGTTGAAATTCCTGCTGTGAGTGATAGAGTAACAATTTCTCTTTTCTTATCATCAATTTGAGTTAAAATGCCAATAATTTTATTGTCTACATCGGCACAAAATTCTTGCAATACTTCTGCTTCCTCTTCAATTTCTGCCTCTCTTACACCAATCACTCCACCATCTTTTAATCCACTATCAACAATTTCTTTATTTTGACTCCAAGTTCCATCGGAGTTTTCTGTGACAGTTATTTTTTCTATTTTCTCGGGAGCAGTATATTCCGATTGATTTTCATATACACCTTTTAATTGATCCTGGTCCCTATTTAAAACTTCAAGAGCCCTATTTGTTAAATTTTCATTCATGATTCTAATTCAGTAATTCTAGTTTTTAGTTCTTCAATTTGTTCTTGTTGTTCTTTGACTGCTCCAATCAACATAGCAGTGAGTTTAGAGTAGTTAATACCCTTCCATTGTTTATCATAAAGTGTTCCGTCTTTTATAACTTCGGGAATGATGTCTTCAACTTCTTGTGCAATTAAACCAATTTGTCTTCCCTCTCCATAAGCTTTCAAAAAAGAAGATGGGACAATATCTTTTCTCCATTTATAATATACAGGATTTAATTGTAGCACCTTTGTCAAAGATGTGGAACTAGAAATAGGTTCAATATTATCTTTTAATCTTCCATCTGAATGGGCAATGTGACCTATTATACTTTTAAAAGGAACGCCATCAACGAACCAGTTTCCAAATAAATTTCCAAGAGCAGATGTATGTGTTTCTTTCGGTGTCACAGAAGTATCTGCCGGAGCTACAGTTACTTCTTTTCCGGTTATTTTATTAAAGATTGCACTATATCTTGCCGAGATTGCACCTAGTGATATATCAGAACCAATCTTTACATCTACACCAACTAAATTTCTCACCCCTATTTCAGCACCAAGACCCAAAAAGTTCCATGATAATGGAGTAGGAATAGGACCACCAGAAGGTCCAGAAACTAATGATGCACTATAAGGAATTGTACTAGATCCTTGTCCAAAGTGTCCCTTATATGCCGATAGAACACCTCCACCGGGTTCTGTAAGTCCTTTTGGAAATACAAGACCTCCACCCACAAAAGAGTTGAAAACATCTATAAGATTTGCTTCTAGATAATCGTATGCCATTTCTACTCCTTATCCACAAGTTTTTCTAACTGTATCTATAAACGCACCAAGAACATCTCCCTTTAATATTTTTGAAACCACATTAACAGGAGATGATTTTACCACATCAGCACAAATCTGATTAATAACTCCTTGTGCATTCAAAGTAATGGCATCAGATGAAACCATGCATATTTTTGATCCTCCCATAGTCATTTGTTCACCAGCAATCATGCTAATGTGATCATTTGCTTTTAACAAAAATGACCCATCATTATCAGCACCCGTACACTCTGCGTATATGTTTTTTGCCTTCAATTTGATGTTTCCATTTTCGGCAATGATGCAGATGTCGCCATTTCTCGCAGTAATAATTTTTGCAATTGCTTCTTCTGATGCCTCTTGTTGATCACCTTTTACCAATTCAGTTCCACAAAGTTCTTCAGATTTTCCTGGATTAATTTCTGCTTTATTTCCATTTTTGTTACATAAAATAGTATGCCCCCCATCTAAGGACAAAAGCATTGCAGTATTATCATCCTTATCCTCTGGTGCTATGGGACCGAAGCATAATACTCCATGAGGATTATCTGTAATTAAAGTTTCTGGGATAAATGTCATAATGTTTTATATTTAATATCCACCACCATATCCACCTCCTCCGGAGGGTGGTGGAGAGGGAGAGGGAGAAGGACTTGGGGTGGGTCTCGGAGCAGGAGATGGTGCAGGAGAAGGACTTGGAGTGGGTCTCGGAGCAGGAGTTGATGATGCGGGGGTTGATGGTGTGGATGTAGGCGTAGATGTGCTGGAATATTGAGCAGATGGTTTCGTTCTATTTAAGCTCTCTTGAGCAGTATCATAAATTGTATCATGATATCCCGAAATGTGGAAGGCACCAACCATCTTCACACCAGTAGATGGATGAACATGGAACGGACCAGAATATGGTCTACCATTAACATATCCAACGATAGGAGGTGTATTACCAACACAATCAATTACACGAACAACATTTCTTTGTGCAAGAACGGCAATACTTTCATCGCTAGCAGTTGTTCTATCAATAGGAATAATTGTTTGTGGTGGCAATTCTTCTTCAATATCATCAGTAATTTTGATAAAGGAGAATTTTGGTTTAATCTTAGCACCCTCTCCTGTTAAACTCTCTATTAGGATAGTTGGAATATCAGTGAGACCACAAACTCTTTCTGCCAGGGTTATACTTATAATTTGACCTGCCTCTGTCATTCTCACAGATGCCTCTAAATTGGGGAGATCTGGTGTAATTATCATTTTATCCAATTGAGAATATCCAATTCCTGTTGAAATAATATCAAATCCTTCTAAACAAACAATATAATCATTAACTCCACCACCAGGAGTTATACCACCAGGAGTTCCGGGAGTTCCATCACCGGGAGTTCCATCACCGGGAGTTCCATCACCGGGAGTTCCATCACCGGGAGTTATACCACCAGGAGTTTCAGGAGTTATACCACCAGGAGTTCCAGGAGTTATACCACCAGGAGTTCCGGGAGTTATACCACCAGGAGTTCCGGGAGTTATACCACCAGGAGTTCCAACACCAGGCGATGTTGAATCTACCGAATTGCCAAATTCATCACGACCAGTTGGTGCATTTGGATATCCATTTCCATGATTAATTATTGGAATATCAATAACTTGTCCAGTTTCATAATCAATCACTGCATATCCAGAAGCATAATTACCATTATTACACGGGTCAATAATACTTACAAATGGAGGTTTTGAATATCCAGAACCTCCATTTTCCATGTTGATACCATAAATTTGTCCGAGATCATTAATAACTGCCTTTCCAACGGCACCAATACCACCGCCACCAAAAATTTCAACACTAGGCGGACCACATTGGAATGGATTTGTATCACATGGGAATGCTGTTGCAGGAGCATCTGCCAAGTCTCCTAGTGTGCCACCAAAAATAGAAAGACCATTTACATATTTTTGTATTCCCTCCTCTGAGAAATCTTCTTCGGCATTGTCAATAAAATTATCAAACCCATCTCCAAAAGGTTTGTTGGGGGAGTTTGCCCATGGTCCTAATACTGTTGATTTAATTTCGGGGCAATTTGGTTTTTGGCAAAGATATGCTTCAAATCCAAGAATAAAATCAAGTGCCTCAAATGCTGATCCTGCAATTTTGCCAACACCACCTAGAAGATCACTAATGCTATCCAGTATTGGTCCCAGTGCTTCATCTACTTTGGCAACAACGTTGTTAATTAATCCATTTGTAAATTGTTGAACCGCACAAAGAGGAGCATTTACAACTTTACCAATAAGTTCAAATAAGAAATCTCCAACGAGATTGCGAAGATTTTTTATTATATCTTTAAATATGCATAGAATGTTGTCAATAATTTGTCCAATTATTGTATTCTTAAATTGTTTGGCAAGAGTCGGAAATAGATTATCAATCAGTTCTTGAATTCCTGTCCTAATTTTGTCTAGTAACCAGTTGCGAAGATTTTGCATCAATCCCTTCATAACAGCACCAATTATTGATGCCGTATTTCTAACTAAATTTGTAACCCTGTATATTTCATTAAATGAACTATTAATATAGGTGTCTCCAAATTTTCTTATTGCTTTAAGATCATTGAAAAATTTTAATAATGCAGTATTAATTTTGGATAGATCACTTTTCCCACATGGATCTGGTAAATCTACTGGGGAGTTTAAAAGACTAAGTGCTTTTTGATATGCCTCAGTCTTTCTGAATGTTGTGCAGTCAGGAGCTTCTGGAAGACTCCATGATTTGCCTATAGTTTCTCTTGCCAAACAATTAGCAGAATCATTATCGGATGCAAGTTCTTTTAATTTTTCATCTAGTTCTGCTAATTTGTTGAGTTCATTATTATATTCTGCTTTTAGTTCATCACTCCACTGAGCATAGGCAGTTCCTTCATTATCTTTTATTAACTTATTAACAACATCTACTTGAGCATTAATTGCATTTACACTCCTAAGTGCTTCTTGACTCAACTCTTTGGGATTGGATATTTCTATTTTTTCTTTTCGTGCAACTGCCTGTTGATCTGCTGTTGGTATTGACATCTATGATTTTACCTCCTTATGCTCGTATTTATAGTCCATGTAGTAATGAAAGTCATGCTACGTCGTTGGGATTAACTGGTGCAAATGCTGGTGCCACAATAGGTGGTTCTGGTGCCGGAGGTGGTGGTGGACTCTGTGTTCCTTTCTTAATGTCTTCTATGGATGGAACAGCAGGTGCTTTTGGTTTTGGTCCACCACTCAACATTGTTGCTGGTGCAATGAAACTAGAAAATCTAGAAGTATCTCTGAATTGTGTCGTGCCATTTTCTGATGCTTTTATCTTTGCCCCCGATACTTCATTTTTTCCCAATACCTGCATGATGACTGGAAGTTGCTCATCTTCATCAAGATAAAATCCTATAACCCATTCACCACCTGATAGTCCGGTTGATGCTCCATTACGATTTCCAGCAGAAGTTGATTGAGATACAATAGCCCATGGCAAATCCTTATCAAGAATTTCAGGTCCTTTGGAATGTTTTCCTGGTATTCTAACTTTTACTCTATTGTTATGTGCATCACTCCATGTTCCATTTTGAAGATATTCAGTCCAATTAGGTGGGACTTGTCCTAGGAAAAAACCGTCTGGTAATGTTGCGCTTTTCATGATTTATTTTTCTCCGTATATAGACCGTAACTATCACGAGCCAGTGTTAATGATGTAATAGACCTTGTTGGTTCATAATGATGGCATAAATCAACTATTAAGTATTTACCACTTTGAACAGGGTCCATAGATCCTTGTTCTATTTTAGATTGTGTAATCATTTCAAATTCACATCTAATTGTATCTCCTGCCCTTAGATTCGGGTTGCAGGGAACTTGAATATCAACTAATTGACTGAATAATATATTATATCTCATTGCTGCCTGCGCCTGATAATCGTTGGGATCATTATTATCACCACCTTTAACAGTTGGTTCAAGTGTGCCGATATCTAAAATATTATAATTTGTTTTAGTATATGCATTCACATCAGGTGCTTCTGCGGATTTACCTAATGATTTTACTAATTTGCCATCAGTAAATTGATATGTATTCTCTGTTTCTTCAAAAGTTTTTGGATTAAAATAAATGTTTCTAGAAAAGAAAACTCCTGCATTTAAAGCATTCAGAACATTTTGATTTTTTCTGACAATGCATGATAAAATTTTAAAATCGTTTTCAGGACTATTCATATTTTCTCGCAACACTTCTGATCTATAATATCTCGCAGATACTGATTTAGAAACTAAACTATCAATTGATTTGAAATTAAATCCATCCTGTGTTTCAAAGAAAAGGAACCCGGCACTATCTTTTGCGGCAGTAGATTTTGATCCGAGATTGCAACATATTTCAAAAACAGATTTACTATTTCCGATAAAACTATATGCATTTGCAGTATTCTGGATATGATTAATTTTGACTCTATCACTTTTACCTGTTAAAAATTGATTAATAAGGGTTTTAACAGAGTCGCCAATATTACCCTGGTATTTTCTCATTACAGTGGATTCTGAATTGAGTTTTGCTCCCTCAGAAAAAAGACTCAGCATAATTGATTCTCTCTGAGAATTTTGATCTGGATTTACTGCAGCATTCACAAATAATGGTTTTCTAGAAAAATCTAGTAGACCTAATGTAGAACGAATTTTAAATTTTAATTCTTCTCTCCCAGTAATAGGAAGTGCATTATAAATTGAACCTAATCTTTCCTGCTTATCATAATCTTTTGTATATGCTACTGAACCGCCAGTATCCACAACTGCCATTGTTGCACTTACATTAGGTGATAATATACTTTCATAATAATCAAAGGCAACTGTTTTTCCCTCCAAACGAACTTCTGTTCCTTTCTTGGAGATGACCATGATTTCATATTTTGATGCTGCAGATGCCTTTGACATATTAAATTATGCTGTTACTGGGATTGGAATATATTGTATATTATTTACACGTTGAATGAAGATGGTTTCTCCTCCTTCATCATCCATTGGTTGATTAATTAAACTCGTCATCATATCTTTTTTAGAATTTTCAATAGATCTAAAAACTCTTCCGCCACTTGCCTTTTCTCTGGTGTCAAGAGATTTGGGAGCAGATCTTGGTGCTCCAAAAAATTGTGGATATGCTTTATGAGGACTTAAGTGTCCACCTTGACCCCTTTTATATACTTCAAAATGTAAATGTGTTTCATCAATATTACCAGTCACATTTGTCATATCAACTAACTCACCAATTTTTTGACCTGCTTTTACAGAATCTCCAATTGATACCATGGGAGTCATATGAAGATATCTCTGATCATACCCATCGTTTCCTTTTATCATCATTCCGGACATATATTTTTTTCCGGCAAGATACTTATCACCTATAACTTTTCCACCTACCATTGCAACAACATCTATATTTGCTTTAGATCCAAATGGTGGAGATTCTGTTAGATCAATTCCGGCATGACCACCATAAGATCTCCCTGCACCATAATATTGCCCAGACTCTCCACTGAACTGTCCATTAGGTAAAGGAAAATAATAATGCCCTTTTTTCATTTCTAAGGGAACATCTGGTTTGTCTTCAGTAACTGTGTCTGGTTTAACACCAGATTTAGTTTGTTCATATCTTTGTCTTTGCTCCTTAGTAAATTTCATTTCCTGAAATTCGTCAGTAGTCTGATTAAGAACTCCTTCTTTACCACCTTTTTCTGCAAGAACTTTTTTATCAGCTATAAGAGCATTTCCTGCAGTTCCTTCTCCACCCATTGCTTTATCAATTTTATTAATTAATTCACCAAAACCATTGTAAATATTTTCTACATCTTTAAGTTTGCCACTTTCCAAATTTCCCAAATCATCAAATTTAGCAAAATCATCAAAGGCACCCTTTTCTGATTCTGGACCGGTGATAGAATCAAAAAATCCAACAGCAGCATCTTTTATACCACTGAGAAAGTTTCCAATGGTGTCAAAAAGTTCTTTATTGTCTTCCATGAACTTTTTGCCTTTGTCTATAAGACCCTTTGTGGCATTGATAAGAATACCACCAAGTAATAATCCACCAAAGGCAAATAATTTATTAAAAATACTCAACGGAGATTTTGCCAAACCCGATAAAATATTTTTTGATCCAGAGGTTGATTTTTTTGACTCTAACTCTTTTTCTTTTTCTCGTTTCTTTTCAATACTTGCTTTCTTTTTCTTTCTTTCTACTCTTTTTACTCTCAACTTTTCTTGATTTTTGTTTCCCTTTTTAAGAGAATCTCTAAGATTGGTTGCATTTTCTTTGAGTTTTTTAGAAATCTCACCACCTTTTCTTTTTACACCGCCAACTTTCTTTTTGAAAAATTTTGCTCCTTTTACAACTTGCCTACCACCTTGTCTTGCGACTCTAGCACCACCGCGAGCAAGACTGGCACTACCGCGAGCAAGACTGGCACCACCCTTTGCAAAAAACTTACCCGAAGAAACTGCTGCCTTAGCACCAACTTTTGCTCCTACGACAGCTGCTTTTGCCGTCCCCACAACTAGTGCTTTTCCTATTCCTGCTCCTAATAAAGGTAAAGGCATGATACTACACCATTATACCGTAAATTCCAGAACTCACACTTCTATAACCATCTAAAGAATTAGAACTGGAAATTTTGGGTGCCTTGGTTGCCGGACCTCTTGGCATTTTAATCTCTGGTTTTGGTCCTTCAATTGTTTGTGGTGGCAACTCTACAATTCTCGTCCTACCTTTTTTTCCAGATGCAAGCATTTGATATATTTTTTCTGTTCTCATATTATTAATTACAGAACCATCAACATTTGGAGTAAAGATTTCTGGTCCAGCTTCTCCCACGAGATATGGAGATTTTGCTGTTACAGGACCACCCATTGCTCTTCCTTCTATCCCACCGGGAGCGATTATAGATTGAATTTTTGGAATGTATGATTCTTCAACTTCTGCTTTAACTTTTGCTTGTGCGGCACTTTTATTAGATCCAGTTCCACTTCCCATTGCTCCCACGGTTCCAGGTTTATCTCCCAACTTTGTATAATCTATTTCTCCTTGTTTTGTTTTTACTTCGGAATCCATAGTCTTTCTTAATTCTTTCAATTTATCTCTTTTTCCCGAAACTTCTTTAAATACTTTTTCTTGTTCCTCATTTCTACCACCTATACTACTGGATCTACGATTCCCTTGACGACTTCTGTTTTTACTCACACCTGCCGAAGTCATACCAGCATCTTCTAATTGCTGATTTAATTGATCGTATGCTTTAGTAAAATTTTCGCCTCCATCTGCTAAATTTCTAATCCCATCTACTAGGAATTTTCCAGCTTTATAAGCTACTACGCCAGCAGCAATTGCCGCCAAAACTTTTAATACAATAGGAGAAGCTAAAAATGCAAGAACACCTCCTAATGCTGTAAGAGCACTTACTACTTTTACTATTATTCCGGCAGCAACTACGGTCAATAATATATTTCGCAGCAACTTCCAGTTTTGCTTTAAAATATTAAAGAACTTAGTTATTTTTTCCCGATTTTTTGGATCTTTGAACCACTCAAAAGCAGCATTAAGTGCTATACCTTTACCAAGAATTCCTATGAATGCTAGTAGTTTTTGGAAGATATTTCCAATCGGAGAAACAACTTTCTTGGTTGCGGTTTTAACTGTGGAGACCATGGCTTTTGCAGATTTTTCTAGAGCACTTTCTTCTCTCTTAAATCTTTCCTTAGATGTTGCTTCCTTATCCTCTGCTACCTCTTGTTTATCCTCTGCCACTCTCATGGCAAAGTCATAAGCAAGTTGCTTCTGAATCTCTACAAGAATTCTATTGGTTTCTGTCAGTGTTGTATTTAACTTTGCCTTTTCTTTTTCTTCGGTGCTTCCGGGTAATTTTTCTCCTATATTACTTTTTTGATTTTGAATTATATTTTTGAGTCTTGTAATTTTTTCAGCGTTTGTTTCGGTTTTTTTTATATTACCTGTTATATTCTCAGGGTTTAATGTAATTCTTTTTTCTATTTCAAGAAATTTTGCAGATATTCCAGTAATACTTTTTTCAACTTCATTTACTTTAAGACGAGTGGTTCTTAAAATTCTTGCAAGTTTTCCAATACTACTTTCCCCACCTAAAGCAGCACCTTCTTCTTTTCCGAACACTGCCGATGAGATATTCGTGACATTTAGTTTTGGTGTTTGTTGCCCTAAGTTAGTTTCCACTATTTTGTTGTGCCTTTAGATTTTCTTCTTCAATATATTGCTGAAGTAGTGTTAGATAGATATCCTTCTCCCAAGGAATCATATTTTCAATCTCTGTTAAAGAGTATTTATGATGCTGAATCAAAGCAAAATTTATCTTAAAGTATGACTCAAGATTCGTATGAGACATACCTAACTGAAAAAAGATGCTAATCCCTCAAGAACTACTTCAGATTCAACACCAGTATTTGGATTTTTCACTGCAATCTCATGTGATAGTTTAGGCATTGTAGTAAAGAACTTTTCAATTTGCTTAAATTGTTTTGTATTCATTTGCTCTACAAACTCACTGAGTTCTTTCTGAGAGCAGTCTTTTGCTTCCCAACTTTCTTCTTGATTATAGACCATTTCAATACATGAAGTAATCATTGAAAGGGATTGGGAGATATCATTATTTGTCTGCCCGGTGTCAAAATTATTTTCAATAAACTGATCCAGTGATGGATACTTAAGTTTCATTGAAAGTTCGTCATCAAGTTTAACGATGTTCTTATGTCCTCTGGTCTTTTTAACTTTGATGTCATCAATATTGATAGACATCTCAACCTGAGTTTCATTATCATCAGGACAAGTCACATTGACTTCTACAGTCTCACCAACAGACTTTGCACGAATATTCAAAAACAAATATTCCATATCAAAAGTTGCCAAAGATTCTACCTTGATATCTTTGGCAAGAAGACAATCACTAATAATTTGAATGATTGCACTGGTAATCTGATTCATGTCCTCAGATTCCATTGCCATAATAAGAATTTTTTCTTCTCTTACAAGGAAGGGTCTATATTTAATCTTCTTTCCGGTAGAAGGCAACACCAACTCATAGGTCGGTGTATTAATCTTGGGTAAAGGCATGGTAATTGTAATAACACTTCAGTAATTTTATTTATAGGCAATTTAAAAGAATAAATCGGGGCGATTTTTAAATTTTTCTCTATCTGCCTGATTTTTTCGCATCTGTTTATATGGATCAACATATCCTGTTCTAGTGCTTTCTGTTGATGCTGCATCTAGTCCTCGTTGTTGTTCTGGTGTTATTGCCGGTGCTTGATGTGGCGTTACTTGTAATGATGTCACCTGTGCGCCGGATTCAGGTTTTCTTTCTAATACTTTCTTTGATGGAATATCAATATTTTGAAATCCTAATCTGGTTGGATCATAATCAAAGGGGATTCCGCGTGGATCGTTAAGTAAACTATTTCTATTATCCTTAAAGTATTCATCGGCAGCTGCTGATCCAGTTGACGGAAGAGTGGTGGAAGTAGCAGTTGTATCATTTGACACACGAGCAATATCATTAAATCCACTTGTGTTTGATTTTCTAATAGATCCTCTGGGATTCACAATGTATCGGTCATATGTAAATTGAACAGAAACTTTTAGTAAATCTGCCGCACCATACGATACAGGAATTGCGGTGACTAATTTTGGAAACGCATTAATAAATTGATAATCTATTTGAGAGTTGAAATCTCTTTCAAACTTTGAGATGAACATCGTCTGAACTTTATAAGTATCAGGATATCTCATCCTTCTATAATAGTCCTCATTCAATTCCGATATTTCTGCTTCTGATCCCCCGGCAATGTAGTCCATCCATGATTCAAATATTTTTAGGTTGACATAATTCGTATCAACATAGAATGTAAAGTCAATATCAGTATATAAACGAGTATGAGCAAACTCCTGAGGAATACCCATGAAATTATCTCGTACTTCACCAGTTGCAAATGAACTCGTTGGCAATGATGCCTCAGAGCAAAGGAGACCAGTTTTTCTAGATAAAAAATTTCTTACATCTTCTTGAAAACCAATTCTCTTTTGAATATAACTCATCAGAGTGGAATTCAATGTAGAAAAACTTACCATATAATGATTTGTCTGAGAAAGGTCACCGACCAATTCTCTCATATCCTTCATCGCAAACTTTTTAACTATCCTATTTGCCACTCTAAATACCTTTCAGGAGTATTACATTATTAAGTATTTAGATGTCTTATAAGGGAAAATATCGTCCATCATATCCAGAAAAATATAGAGGTGATTATACTAATATTGTTTATAGGTCTTTGTGGGAATTAAAGTTTATGAAATATTGTGATTCTAATGAGAATATATTAGAATGGGGAAGTGAAGAGATTGTGTTGCCATATGTTTCGCCCATTGATAATAGATATCACAGATACTTTCCAGACTTCTATATCAAGGTTAAAGAAAGAGGTGGTAAGATTAAAAAATACGTGATTGAAATCAAACCTAAAAAACAATGCATTGAACCCAAAGTTCAGAAAAGAAAAACTAAGGGTTATGTCTATGAAGTTTGCGAGTATGCCAAGAATCAGGCAAAGTGGAAAGCAGCAAAAGAATTCTGTGAAGATAGACAATGGGAGTTCAAAGTTCTAACAGAGGATGAGTTGGGTATCAGATGAATCGTATAGAAAGGATTAAAGATAAGATTATCGGAATGACTGATCCAGAAGACAAAATGATGGAAATCATGAGTGCTCTGAATAGAACAGTGACTCCTGTTCCTGATCCGGGCGGTTATTATACTTTTGTTTATAATGCAAAGACACCTAACATTGAATATGATCAACATCCACTTATTGCCTGCACCGGAGTTTATCAGTGGGGATTCGTAGGCATTAACATGCACTGGAAACAATCTAGAGCATATACATGGGCAGAACTTGCAGGACAACTTTATATTGTTGATATTGATGAGTTTGATGATTTAAAAAATATTAATTATGCGAAATTCGTGACTAAATAAATATGGAAACGAAAATAGTCATGTAATGGCAGCCGTAAAATTTAATCGTAGTGGTAGAGGTCGCAATAAACAAGTTCTGAGATATCCACTGAAGATGTTTACGGATGGGACCGATTACCTTCAGATTGATATGTTGGATTATGCTCCTGTGGCTCGGGCCGATGGGCAAGAAGCGGTTATGGGAACTAGAGAAGTATTTTTGGGACCTTTTATAAATCCAGAAAAAGCAATTAGAAAAGAAACATACGATACTGGCGCAAACAGAACTAAGTATAGTAGTTATGCCAAGGATACTAGATCAGGATTTAGAAGAAATGGCAATAAGCAACCATTAGGAACTATTCTACTTCCAATACCTTCAAATATTCAAGATGGCAATTCAGTAAATTATACTGATGACAGCATGAATTCATTAATTGGTGCTGGTTTGGGTTCGGTAGAGGGAATAATGAAAGGTGTGGCTCCAGCAGTACTCAGAGGAGACTTTGGAACAGCAGGAAAAGTATTTGTAGAACAAGCTAGAGGTGGATTGGAAGCAAGTGGAATTGATCTTCAGAACGCTCAAGATATAGCGACAAAATATTTTGCCTCCCAAGCTGTCAACCTTTTTGGTGCTAATGTTTCTATTAATCAATTATTGGCAAGAGAAAGTGGTCAGGTCTTTAACCCAAACATGGAGTTACTTTTCAATGGACCAACACTGAGAAATTTTAATTTTACCTTTAAGATGATGCCAAGAAGTTCAAGTGAAGCAGAAGAGATAAAACATATAATTAGATTTTTCAAAAGAGGCATGGCTCCTAAAGCAGGTTCTGGAAATTTATTCTTAAAAACACCAAATGTTTTTGAATTAAGATATCGACAAGGAAATGGAGAACATCAGTTCTTACATAGATTTAAACAGTGTTTCCTGGAAAATATTTCTGTAAATTACACTGGTGAAGGTGTATATTCAACTTATGATGATGGAACACCAGTTTCTATGGAGATGACTTTAGCATTTAAAGAACTCGCACCAATTTATGATATTGATTATGATGATAATTATACAAGTGACGCCATGGGCGATGATATTACATTAGCTCCAGGAGGAGTAGGATACTAAAATGGGATACTTCAGAGAACTACCAGAACTAGACTATCAGTCATTTTTATCTGATAGTGATTCATCTTCAAACTATCTAAGAGTCAAGAATCTCTTCAGGAGATGCAAACTTCGTGATGACTTGCAGAGTGTCTTTACTATCTTCAATAAGTATGAGATTGTAGAAGGTGCAAGACCCGATACTGTGGCAGAAGAATTATATGGTGATGCAGAACTTGATTGGGTTGTTCTGATGACTGCCGGTATTATTAATGTTAGAAATGAATGGCCACTCTCGGATAGACAGATTTATAATTATTCATTAGAGATTTATGGTACTCAATTAAATGATGTGCATCACTATGAAACTAGAGAAGTAAAAGATGCTAATGGTAGATTGATTTTACCTAAAGGTAAGGTTGTTGATTCTACTTTTAAAATTCCAAATCCTGACTTTTATATCGAAACAATATCTCCAATCAATGGAATATCTAACTATGAATATGAAGTCAGAAAGAATGATGCCAAGAGATCAATTTATCTTCTAAAAGAATCATATCTACAACAATTCCTTAATGATATGCGTGAAGAAATGATTTACTCTAGATCATCTGAGTATGTGAATGAGAATCTGATAAGAACAGAAAATACTAGAGTCACCTCATCATAAAAAAAGAGGTCCGAAGACCTCTTGTAATTATTCTGCTAGTTTAGCAAAGTAAGATAGCGTATCATCATCTTCTTCAATCGAAGCAGATGAAGTAGTTGGTTTTAGACTGTTAAGTTCATCCTGAAGATTTTCTGGAAGTGAAGAAGGTACAGGACCGCGACCTTCACTTTCATCCTCAAGTTCTTCGTCTGTGGAATTGCGAATTGAGTTGCCTAGAACATATCCAAGACGCTTCTTCAAGTCTTCATAAGATTTGAATTGATCGGCACCGACGAATTCTGCAAGAGAATATTCTTTCTTCCAGATTCCTTCCATCGCATCATCGTCGTCTAGGAGAGCATCCTGACGGGCAAACTCAGAAGAGTCATAATTACGATAACCGGCAACGTTCTTTGCCTTCAACTTGAAGTTAGCACCCTGCCAGAAGTCAAATGGATCAATTGCTTCCTCATCTTCAAACTCGGGTTGCATTGCAGCAGTGAGTTTGTCAAAGATTTTCTTACCGAATTTGTAGAGCATGACCCTACCTTCATTATCAGGATTAGCAGGATCCTTGACAACATAGATGTTTGCAACATAAGTCAGTTTACGCTTCTGCTTACGTGCGGTTTCTTTACCTGCATCTGTGCCATTGTTCCACAGAGAAGTATTGTATTCTGACACAGGGTCTTTCTGACCCAGAGTAGTCAGAGAGTTCTCAATATACCATCCACCAGGACCTTGGAAGGCATGGGAGTATAGTTTTACAAATGGAAGGTCTTCACCTTCAGGAGCAGGCAGGAAACGAATAACGGCATAACCATTGCCGCCTTTATCACACTCTAGTTTCCATAGGCGTTCATCACCTGAACTACCTGCATTATTCATTTTTTCGACTTCTTTGACTAGTTTGGCAGTCAAAGAACCCAGTTTGGATTGCTTTTTAAGGTCTGCGAAAGACATTTGGATTACCTCGGATTGGGTTGGATTGATTGGATTTACTTGGATATTATAGCAAAAATTTTGCAGTCAGTCAACATTTAATTTCAGATTTTTAATTGTCTGAGTCATGGTTTCAAAAAATGTATTGACATTTGTATTGGGCGGGAATCCCATTAAGATAAGTGACTTCTGCAATTCTTCTTTCATTCTAATCGCTTGTGGATCATCAGAAAGAGACACTCTTGTATACATCAGTTGTTGTTTTTCCAACAATGATGTCATTTTCTCAATGTGTTCGTTTTTTTGTTGCGTAGTTAGAATCGGAAAAGATGATAATTCTTCAAATATTTCACTTTGCAATTCATTAATAATTTCTAGTTCTTCCCGAACAATTTCAGAGTTAAAAAAACTCATGTTACTCTTCTCCTTCTTCTACTTTCTCTTCTTGTTCTTCTTGTTCTTCACTTTGTTCTTCTTGAACTTTACTATTTTCAATTTGCATTAAGACATCAATAGCACCCATTAATTTTAAGCGGGTGTTAGATAAAACAGTTAATTCTTCATTTGTTTGAACAAGTTGTTCCTGCAAACGAGCAAGAACTTCATCATTTTTAAGAGCCATTACCAAGAATCTCCTTTATTATTTTTTTATGGTTGAACACATTAATATTTAGAAAGGGAGTATATTTTTTTATTTTTAAATTGACGGATTCCCACACCGGATCATTTAACTTCTTATCGAAATTTTTTGAAAAATGGAAGATGATTTCGTAGATTGTTAAAGTTTCTAGAGAGATGTTCCCTCCTAGAAATTTTTTTAGGATTTTGGGATGTCCCCTGGAGCAATCGAATAGACTCTCCAAGTCGTTCTCCGATAGTAATTCGTTGCTTTGTTCTTTGAATAAGTAAGTCAAACTCTGCTGACGTTTCATCCAATCGGCGTACTTTCTTTCGCCAGAATTGATAATTTCTCCAATCCATAGGTTTTGTGGGTTGTCGGTGGAAACAAAATTAGATACAAGGAAATTAACGATTTCTTTATTAGAATACTTTCGGGAAGTTTTTTCAAACCAATACTTATCCTTCCTTTTATTAAATGATGCCATTGACGCACGGGTCTTGGCACCATACTTAAAGAAATCATATTTTGGATTTGTAAAATGATTCTTTAATGAAAGATAATGCTGGTATGTTTCAAACGGAGTCACTTTCAACATCATCTACTCTTTCAAATTCTTCAATCATATTAACAGGAACACTGTGCTTATTGGCAATTAGATACCAGTGTGTTCCTTCACCGGGACCAATATATTTGATCTCGGTTTTGGGAATATTATGTTCCCTTATTGCTGCCTGCATCTTAAGATGTAGGAGTTCATCATGAGAAATCATAGCGGAAGTTTTGCCCTTGAAGTTTTTTTCATGAAATTAAGATTAATAGCATCATACTTTAATCTTTCTTTCAGTGGTTTTGAAATTAATTTTGTTACTGAGTCTACCTCAATATTATTAATTTCGCAATAGTAGCAAATGGCATCAATATAATTCATACCTTCCTTTGCTACTATGGTTTCTATCTCCATAGAAAACTTAGATGGTGTCAGAAATTTGTTTTCTAACGCTTTCTCTAGTTCTTTATTCGGTTCCATAGAGTTCCAATTTATCTGTAACAAACTTTCTAATGTATTCGGTAAGAAGTTTGATGTACTTTGATTTGTCTCGTTCTTCGTAGACGACGCATTCTCCATTTTCACAAGCCATAATGATTACAAATTTTTTGACCGGAATACCAGTCATTTCATACAGCATACATGCATATGCCGCACATTGGACAAAATAGTTTTCGATCCAATTTCTTGGTTTCGGTTTCTTAGAAGTCTTGAAGTCAATTATTGCTAACTCACCATCATATTCTGCAATACAATCGACCGTTCCCGCAATTCCTAACTGCTTACTATATAGGGAAGTTTCCAGAGCATGAATATTATCAATATTCTTTAAAGTTCCCTTAGAAATCTTAAATAGAAACTCGGAAATAGGACGAACTTTAGGAAGATTTTCATTTTTGAGATGATATTCTACCAAAGTATGCATATCCGTTCCACGACCAGTTGCAGCCTTTGTGACACGATTTGCTTCTTCATCACCAACCTTTTTTCGCCACTTAACAAAAATCTCTTTATTAAAATGACTGGTTACAGAAGTGATGGAAACTAGTTTTAAGAGTTCTTCTTCATGAGGAACAGAATAGTATCGGACTCCATCAATAGTCTCCCTCTCAAGTTGAGGGAGACTCAAATCAACATGATTAAACATTACAAACCTGCTTCTATTTTTGCGACGATGTATTCTCGAACTAAACCTGAACGAACAATGTCTTCTATTTGAAATTCAATAACATCAAAAGAAGGCATCTTTCTCAAAATACTCATAAAATCCATAATACCATTACGATCATTGGTTTTTGTCAAATCTGATTGTCTGGCATCACCACAGAAACAAATTTTACTGTTTTCACCAATACGAGTAATTATACTATCAAGTTCATGAAAATTCAAGTTTTGGAATTCATCAACGATAATGATTGCATTATCAAGAGTTGTTCCTCTTAGGAAAGAAGTGCTCCAAAATTTGATGGTCTCCTGTGCTTTGAGATTACCATACAGCATTTCAAAATCTACATCAGATGTCATCTGGAACATATACTTCACCATAGATTTGTATGGAATCTGATAAAGAGAAGACTTGTCTTCATGATCTCCCGGCAGAAATCCAATCTCGCGAGTGGCAATTAAAGATCTGACGATATACACATTTTCATATGGAGTATTCTCGTCCAGAACATCTTTCAATGCATTATAGAGAGTAATAAAAGTCTTACCTGTGCCTGCACATCCATATGCGACTAAATGTTTGTCGTCATTATATGAATCAAACAGTCTTTGTTGATTTTCAGTAAGAGGTTTGATATCAACCAAATAATTGGCACTCAAAGGTTTCTTCTTTTTCATTCTCATTGAAGTCATACCTACTCCAATAGATTCTTCTGAAGTCTTTTTTCTTCTAGACATACTAAATCTTCTTTACTCTTGATCCGGGTGCTTTGGATGCTTTTGCAAGGACATCATTCCATCCGGGATTTTTAGCAACCAATTTATCTTTCCATTCACCAACCTCTCCTGCACCAGGACATGTTGATGGGTCAGACCAATCTCTTTTCCAATCAGGGTTATCATCACACCATTGAGGCCAGTCATGAACACTCAGAACTACTTCTTTCTGTTCACCTGATTCTTTGTTAACTACAGGATATGTTGCCATTGTTAAAAATTCAATATAAAAATATTTAGACCCATTCAAGGGATTCAGAAACAGCAGGAAACTGTTCAATAAAGATTTCTCTACATGCTTCTGCGATGTCCATATGCTCCTTCTGAGTGCCGTGTGCGGACCTCAGAGAGATGTAATGTATCCATGAACGACATGAACCAGTCATATAAATTTTGGTCCCTACACACAATGGAAGTACATTTCTTGCACATTCCTTTGCAACTCCAGATGCAAGCATCTGTTGATAAAGTGCCATGGATGAATCAAACAGAGTTTGCATCTGAAGTTCTAATTTCTGGACTATAAAAGGATCTAAGTCATCAATAGAGTTTTGACGATTCTTATCATCTTGACGACGTAGTTCTGGCAAAGCAATTTTCTCTGATAGCATTGAAGAATCAGCATATCGTTGTGAAAATTCCTGATATGTGAAACTACGATGCCTTAAAATCTGAGCTGCGATTGCACGAGTAGTCTCAATCTCCAGAGTCATTGTAGATTGCTCAAATACCGACCAATGATTATGTTTGATGCAGTATTTCAGAAGACCAGAATACTTTTCATTGTTCTGATTTGATGGATTAGAGACCCTAGCAATATATGCCATGGTCTGTTCTGCATCAGGAGTGACACTTATAAGTTTAACATTCATTTTTCACCAAATCCTTTAGGTTTTGTTCTTGGAGTTCTTTTTACTGATAGTTCCAGTTGGTCAAGTTGCTCTTGCATGTATTTAAGCTCATCACTATTATACAAATGATCTTGAGAAATTGCACTTCTAAGATTTTTAATCAATTGCTTAGTTTTCATCAATCATCCTCAAAAACTTCGTCATAGTCCATGATATAGTTAGAAGCTGGGTCATCAAAGTTTTCCTGTTTGGAAACACATAACTCTCTGTCAGAATATACTTCGGATTTTAGAGCATCGACTAACAATTCTAAATTCCGGACAATTAGTTTTAATCTATCCTTTTCCATAAAATTGTATATGATTATAGGTATTTTACATAAAAAAGGGGGGTTAGTCAACCCCCCTAACAATTTTAACGTAAGTGACTCACTTATTGTAGATATGACCACGATAACAGAATGTACCGTGCATTTCTCTTGATTCTACACAACGAGTATCATACTCAACACCACGATATGAGGTGTGAGAAATTTGTGCGTCATGCAGTGCAGATGCTTTATTGATCTGCTTTTTAATCATTTGAAGTGTGTTCATTTGTTTACTCCTAAAGTAGTTGGATTTTTAGGTCCGTTCCTTTAGTCGTTTGCGTCCCAATAGCAATCAGGAGATGACTCCTTCATAACCTCAATTAACTCAATCCTAACTTCATTGTTAAGATTTTCATTATTCTTCATCCTCAGCATAATTGCATCGGCATCGGAACAACTAAGTGATGAGTATAAAAGAAATTCAATCATGGGATGAACGCTCCGTTCCGCGACTTACTTGCGTCTCACTCAATGTGAGATGAACGACAGGTCTATTATAGACCCTCTTTAATATATAGTCAAGTAATTTTTAAAAATCCCTACAGGTCAAAATTTTGCCGGGATTTTTTTTTCGACTATTTTTGGAATTATTTTCGTTTTTTGGTTGGTGGTGGTGGTTCATATCCCCAACTCTTTGGATTGACCCCACCATATCCAAAATCAATCTTCTGAACGGCACCTTTGCCATACTTATCATAGTACATATCAAAAAGTCTAGAGTCTTTTCCACAACGGGTAAGATCTATACACGTTACTCCATCAACAACATACCAAATCAATTTGGCATCAGTAGGAAAACTCTTGTCTTTTGCCTTTTCAATAGTAGTTTTTTCTAAAAGAATCTGACATCCATAATCAGATTCTTTAATTGAAATCATTTCTTGTCCTGCCTCTGGCGTTGTTTGTTTTTCTTCTACTGCTGTTGTCATGTGCGATCACCCCAAATAATATCAGAATATGCTGCCGAAACAACATCTTTTGTAATCTTATACTTAGTTTCTAGTTGTTTATCTTTAACAAGAGTTAAAATTTCTGCTTCAAGTGGATGTAGTCCTTGAAGAATATTAATGAACATTGTTTCACGACGAATTGCATTAATTCCGCTATTGCCACCTTTAACAAAGTGATAGAAGTGCTTTGATTCTCTACGAATAGTTGTGTGCCCCTGTTTATCACTAATACCTAGAGAGAAATTTCCAGATTCATACATTGTACGAATGTCATGGTCAATTTTAGTTGTTAGAGTTCCGGAATAAGTGTTTTGCTGATCATATCCAACATAAGGAACAGGTCCATCAGGAAGAATAGAGACGATGGATTCATCAAAGTTCCAGACAAAGAGTCTTCTTAGTGAAGGATCATTATACTTCTTCAATACTTCAATCTTTTTTGCCTTTGTTCTTGAACGAGATACCAAGTCAAAAACTTCAAATGCTAGTGGATTTCTTGGAAGATTATCCACCACAAATGAAGTTGTCTTCTTTTTAGTGGTTGTCTTTGCCTTAGTCGTTGTTGTCATCTTCTTCGCTGTCGTCATGATAGTTTTCAAAATTAAATGCTATGACCTCATCTGGAATCAGGTTGCCCTGTTCATCAAACATTTCGGGGTGAGGTCTGGGTACTTCCCGATAGTTCATCATATATTCTCTAGCAGTCCAACCAATTACGAGTCCTAGTATTAGAAACAAAACGGTCAGAAATGAACCAAAGACTAAACTTACTGCTAACATAGATCTTACCTCAGGACTAATTGTTTCGTTTAGACTTTTTCTTCTCCTGTTTAGTATAAACTCAATACCACGATTAACTTGATGAGTGTCTTTATTTAGTGGAGAATCAGATGACGTTGTTTTCTCGGAGGAATTTAATGGTGTCAACACAACCTCCTAATTTTTTATCATCACATAAAACCTGTGGAAAGGTAGAGTTTTCTTCAAACTTATCAAAAAATAATTCCCGATCAAAATCTTCTCCTAGAGTATAGACCACAAATTCACTTTTTGTCAACTCTAAAACTTTTTTAATTTTCTCGCAGTATGGGCAATTGTTTTTAGAAAATACCGTGAAATTCATACGTCTATAAGGGATTGCAAATTAATTTATAAGATAAGAAAGGGGGGGAGAAGTTCTTTCCCCCCCCTACTTAGTATATCACCAACTCACCTTTCCCACCACAGAAAGGGTCTTCAGTCTCAAAATTACGAAGATGCTGAAGACTTACATATTGTACACCATCTTTGATTTTACGTCAAATCAGAGTGCATTCAGTGCATTCTGTGCTTCGGTTGCTTTTGCTGCTGCTGCAGTATTCTTAGCTGCTGCGGTGTCAGTATCACCACTCATTGTTGCCTCCATTGCTGCCTGACGAAGAACTGATTCTTCATCAAGAGGAGTTTTGACAGAATTAAATTGCGTTTCAGTCAGTTCCATAACAGCTTTCTTAGAACCTACATTAATAGTAGAAATCGTAGTGCTATCAGGAACTTCAGAAAGGCAGACATCAACACCATCAGAGTCGTGCATCCAGACCTTTACTCCAAGACCAGGATAGTCTGCTTCGGGGTGATGTTGTTCTACATATGTACCGGGATCGGTTAACCAAGAACCATTTTTCTTCCAATAGTGCTTTAGATATTTTGCCATTTTTATAAGATAACTTTCAAATATTTATACCATTGATAATCATCATATCAAGTTTAGAATTCTTGTAAAACTCTTGTGCGTCCTCTTCGGTTTCTAATATAGGTTGTCCGTTTCCATTTAAACTTGTATTCAGTAGAACAGGCACACCAGTTAGTTCTCCAAATGCTTTGATAATATTATAGTAGTGCTTATTAGATTTCTCTGTGACTGTCTGAAATCTAGCAGACCCATCAACGTGAGTTATGGCTGGAACTTTTTCTGGTTGCTTCACCTGTGCAGTATAAAGCATATAAGGACTGGATATAGGAAAATCAAACCAATCTTGATAGCATTCTTCTAATACAACAGGAGCAAAAGGACGGAACCATTCTCTATTCTTCACAACATGATTGATGAGTTCACGATTATGAAAGTTTCTTGGGTCAGCAAGAATAGAACGATTACCTAGTGCTCTTGGACCAAACTCTGATTTGCCTTGAAACCAACCAATGATTTTACCATCGGCAATTTGTCTTGCTATGTAATTATAGTCCGGTGTCTGACTTGGATGATCTCTTCCGGTATAACAGATGTCTTGTGGTTCATAATCATACCTTGCCTCTCCAAGAATATGATGAGCAACATAAAGTGCAGAACCAACTGCCGTTCCATCATCACCACATGCCGGAAAGTGATGAAACTGTTTAAATTTAGATTTTCTTACGACCTCTGAGTTAGCATTACAATTTAAAAATGATCCTCCGGAGAGACAAAGGTTATCGGACTCCTGATCTATATCATTTAAGACACTCAATACTTTATCCTCAAACAAATTCTGAACGGATGCTGCCACATTCATCTTATGTTTGATATCATCAGTATAAGATTGATAATCAAAATCAAATGGTGTTCCATATGATGAGAGACCCATTGTTGTTCCTGCCTTATGAAGTGCAGGTCCGAGTCCTAACTTCTCTGTTACTTCACCATATAATACTCCGACCATTTCTCCGGGACAATATTCGGCAAAAAGTTTCTTCCCTTTACCATATGCCACCAAAGAGTTTGCTTCCATCTTTCCCATACTACAATCCATACTGAAACAATGTGCCTCATTAAATGGACTAGTATAATATGCAGAGGCACAGTGTGCCAGATGATGAGAAATAATATAACACTTAATCTCTCTACCCTGAATAATAAAATTATCTACAAGGTATTCATTACCAAAAAATTCTTGCTTAAAATCATTGGTGGCAACACAATCAATATCATCAACTGTTAAACCACAAGAGTCCAAAGCATAATTTATAACCTCGTCTGTAAATCCTTGTTGCTTTTTAATACCAGTAATTCTTTCTGTTCCAATGGCAAACTCTAACTTACCATTCTTAACAAGGCAAACGGATCCATCATGTCCAAATTGCACTCCTAAAATGTTTGCCATAATTTAAATTACTTTGACTCCATACTCTTGAGATAACTGATTATTAATTTCGTCCATACTTGGTTGACCTTTTACCGTAGCCCAACACACTATACTATATCTTTTTCCTCTTGTCACTGGTTCTACTCCGTGCATATAATAATGACTGGAAGGGAAGCAAACCATCATACCAGGTTCAGGTCTTACACGAATATGATGTTCTGGAAAAATAAAATCTCCACCCTCAAAATCATCATTGAGATAAAAGACCATAGAGATATCTCTATCCGTAGATTTCTTCCAAATCTTTTCACCTCTTGGTGTGACCCAGATACTCTCACCATCAATATGAGGTTTGTAGTGTCCACCAATACCATAGGATAGAACCTGTGGGACTTCACTACTGGTTACCTCAATACCATAGAAAGGATTGATAACTTCTTTTACGGCATGACGAAGAAGTTCCGTAATCTTGGGATACAAATCTCCCATAGGAACAATTTGTGTGTCTCTTGTCTTCTTATCAACCTGCCATGATGTCTCACCTGTTCTATTCGTTGTCTCCGAATCAAAAACAGATAAGTCTTCACAGGGTGATTGTTTAATATGATCCACCATCTCCCGAATACCTTCAGGAGAAATTACATTCGGTCGGATCAAAATATGTGTCAGTGGATTATTAATCATATAATCAATCTTTTGTTTATTATAGCATACTATTGTGGAAGTGCATTTGCTCCTGCTGAAGTTGCTCCCAAACCATGTCTAGCAAGACTCAATGGTCCTTTAGATGGTGCCGTTGCAGTATCATTAGAGTAATCAATACGGTCTATTGTTGATTTTGGACCAGGAGCACCACCACCAAAGTAACCAAAGTCCTGATTACCTGTTGCTGCCAAATCTCTTTTAGCAACACTCAATGGACCTTTTGCTAATGCCGTTGCGGTGTCGTTAGAATAATCAATACGATCTACTGTTGATTTTGCACTAGGATAACCACCACCACCAAAGTAACCAAAGGAAGCATTACCGGTTGCTGCTAAACGATTTCTAGCAAGACTTAATGGACCTTTGACTGCTGTGGCAGTGTCATTAGAATAATCAATACGGTCTACTGTTGATTTTGAACCAGGATGAATACCACCACCAAAGTAACCAAAGTCATTATTGCCTGTTGCTGCTAAGTAATATGTTTCATCACTTAATGGTCCTTTTGCTGCTGCTGTTGCGGTGTCGTTAGAATAATCAATACGATCTATTACTGAAGTGTATCCAGAAGATACACCACCAGCAAAGTAACCGAAAGAAGAATTACCTGTTGCTGCTAAACCCCATCTAGCAACACTTAATGGTCCTTTTGCTACTGCTGTTGCAGTGTCATTAGAATAATCAATACGGTCTACTGTTGATATTATTGGAGATTCACCACCACCAAAATAACCAAAGAAAGAATTACCAGTTGCTGCTAAGTTATATCTGGCAGCAGTCAATGGTCCTTTTGCTACTGCTGTTGCAGTGTCGTTAGAGTAATCAATACGGTCTACTGTTGAACGGTCTGGACTATAACCACCACCAAAGTAACCAAAGGTTGTTGGATTAAATGACCCTGCGACTGCAGCAGCATTAGAAACGACTGATGGACCTACTATTGGACCGAATCCGTTGGCTCTGGCACTTGCTGCTACCAAACCATATAGAGCAGTATTCAATGGTCCTTTTGGTGATGCCGTTGCAGTATCATTGGAATAATCAACACGGTCTACTGATGATAAAGTTGCAGGAGAACCATATCCAGCACCATGGTAACCAAAAGAACTATTACCTGTTGCTCCTTGTGAACGTCTGACAGCACTCAATGATCCTTTTGGTGATGCATCTACACTATCACTAGAATAATCAATACGATCTACTGTTGTTGATATTGGTCCTGAACCAACACCACCAGCAAAGTAACCAAAGGAAGCATTACCTGTTGCTCCTACACCTCGTTTAGCAGAACTTAATGGTCCTTTTGGTGATGCCGTTGCAGTGTCATTAGAATAATCAATACGATCTACTGTTGATATTGAAGTTAAATTACCACCACCAAAGTAACCAAAAGATTGATTACCTGTTGCGGCCGCACTATATCTAGCAGCACTTAATGGTCCTTTAGGTGATGCCGTTGCAGTATCATTGGAGTAATCAATACGGTCTACTGTTGTTGCTGGAGGGTAGCTACCGGCAAAGTAACCGAAGTCGGCATTACCTGTTCCCGACACATTTCGTCTACCAGCACTTAATGGTCCTTTTGTTGGCGTTGTTCCAGTGTCATTTAAGTAATCAATACGGTTTACTGTTGATATTCCAGGAATACCACCGGCAAAGTAACCAAAGGAAGCATTACCTGTTGCTCCAAATTGATATGTGGCAACACTTAATGGTCCTTTTGCTACTGCTGTAGCAGTATCGTTAGCATAATCAATACGATCTACTAATGATCTTGCACTAGGAGTATAACCACCACCAAAGTAACCGGTGTTAGGAGTTGCTAGAGTTCCTGCAGCATAATTTATTTCTCCTGCCTCCTTTAATGCAATTCCATTAGCAGTACGACTTGACGCAGATCGTTGATATCTAGCAACAGTCAATGGTCCTTTTGGTGATGCTGTAGCAGTATCATTGGAGTAATCAATACGGTCTACTATTGATCCATTACTCAAACCACCACCAAAGTATCCAAAGTTTTCACTACCCGTTGCCGCAAGAAGTTCTTTACTAGTCTCCAAGTTTCCTTTTGGTGATGCTGTAGCAGTATCATTAGAATAATCAATACGCTCTACTAGTGTCCCAGAATTAGGAGAACCACCAGCAAGGTAACCAAACTCACTATTACCCGTTCCTGCTAGACGATATTTGGCAACACTTAATGGACCTTTTGGTGATGCCGTTGCAGTATCATTAGAATAATCAATACGATCTACTGTTGATAAGAACCCAGAAGGAAGATTACCACCAGCAATGTAACCAAAGTCTTGATTACCTGTTGCCCCGGCACTTCCTCTACCAACACTTAATGGTCCTTTTGCTGGTGCTGTTCCAGTATCATTGGAATAATCAACACGACTCACTCTCGATATACTTAAAAAACCACCAGCAAAATAACCAAAGTCCTTATTACCTACTGCTGATAAACTATAATGAGTTCCACTTAATGGTCCTTTTACTACTGCTGTTGCGGTATCATTACCATAATCAATACGCTCTACCCGATTATGTGGAGAAGGACGACCACCACCATGGTATCCAAAATCCGCACTACCTGTTCCGGCATGGTCATATCTAGCAGCACTTAGTGGTCCTTTTTCTACTGCCGTTGCGGTGTCATTAGAGTAATCAATACGATCTATTACTGACGTAGTAGGGCTAGTTCCACCAACAAAATAACCAATGCCACCAGAAACAGGAACAAGACCAGGAGCACTAAACCCACCCAATGAGACTGGAACTTCTAGGTTACCAGTTCCTTTGAGTGGCATTGCATTGGCTCTGGAACTTGATGCTCCTAAAGCAGTTTTTTCAGTGTTTAATGAACCTTTAGGTGATGCTGTTACAGTATCATTAGAGTAATCAATACGATCTACTGTTGTTTTTCTAGCCGGACTTAGAGCAGGATTAAGACCACCACCAAAATAACCAAAGTTCTGATCACCTGTTGCACTTAGAAAAAACTTAGCAGTACTCAATGATCCTTTAGGTGATGCCGTAGCAGTATCATTAGAGTAATCAATACGATCTACTGTTGATACATTACTAGGAGAAGCTCCACCACCAAAGTATCCAAAAGAAGCATTACCTGTTGCTGCAAAATCTTTTCTACCTTGACTCAATAGTCCTTTTGGTGATGCAGTAGCAGTATCATTAGCATAATTAATGCGATCTATTGATGATACTACAGTAGGTGTTGCACCTCCACCAAAGTAACCGAAAGAAGTATTACCTGTTGCTGCTAATTCATCTCTAGCAGTACTCAATGGTCCTTTTACTGCTGCTGTTGCAGTGTCATTATTATAATCAACACGATCTACTGTTGAAATAATCGTATCACCACCAGCAAAATAACCAAAATCACTATTACCTGTTGCTGCCAAATAATATCTAGCAACACTCAATGGTCCTTTTGCTGATGCCGTTGGAGTGTCATTAGAGTAATCAATACGGTCTACTGATGATAATGGTCCAGGACTACCACCACCAAAATATCCAAAGGGAGCATTACCTGTTGCTCCCATACCATTTTTAGCAACACTTAATGGTCCTTTTGCCACTGTCGTTGCAGTGTCATTAGAATAATCAATACGGTCTACTGTTGATACGGTAGTAGAACCATCATAACCTCCACCAAAGTAACCAAAGTCAGATCCTTGTGGTGCTATCTCACCCGTTCTTACTGATGATGCCGGTTGTAATAATTTTGCGGGAATTGCATTAGCTCTGGAACTTAATGCTTTCATGAATGATCTGGCAACACTTAATGGTCCTTTGACTGATGCCGTTGCGGTGTCATTAGAGTAATCAATACGGTCTACTGTTGAATATGCAGGACCAGGATAACCACCACCAAAGTATCCAAAGGAACTATTACCAGTTGCTCCTAAAGCTGCTTTAACAGCACTCAATGGTCCTTTTGCTGCTGCTGTCGCAGTATCATTAGAATAATCAATACGATCTACTGTTGAAAATATGCTAGATCCATAACCAGCACCAAAGTAACCAAAATCAGCATTACCTGTTGCTCCCGAAGTATCTCTAGCAAGACTTAATGGTCCTTTGACTGATGCTGTTGCCGTGTCATTAGAATAATCAATACGGTCTACTGTTGTTACTTTACTTGGAGTGGAACCACCAGCAAAGTATCCAAAGGAAGAATTACCTGTTGCCGCATGGTATGATCTAGCAGAACTTAATGGTCCTTTTGGTGATGCCGTTGCAGTATCATTAGAGTAATCAATGCGGTCTACTATTGTTAATCTAACCTGTGATGATGGAGTACCACCACCAAAGTAACCGAAGGAAGCATTACCTGTTGCTGCTTGACGTCTTCTAACATCACTAAGTGGTCCTTTTGCTGGTGTTGTTCCAGTATCACTAGAATAATCAATGCGGTCTACTGTTGATACTACAGAAGGACTCGCACCACCACCAACGTAACCAAAGTCCTTATTACCTGTTGCTCCTAGAGAATTTCTACCAACACTTAATGGTCCTTTTACCGATGCCGTTGCAGTGTCATTAGAGTAATCAATACGATCTACTGTTGAAATTGTATATGCCCCGCCAGCAAAATATCCAGTAGCAAATCCTTGTGGCACCAAAAAAGGACTCGGAGTATTCCAAACATCTCCTTTCGTAGACCAAACTCCGGCACCCTGTCTTTCTCTTACATCAAGTAATGAAAATATTCCTCTTGTATTAGTTACTGCCATTTTTTATCAAATAGGGGCTGTCCGGATACTTCCAGTATTCCAGTTTCTTATACCTATTTAGAATAAAAGGAGATAAAACATCTTCGGGTTTCTTTGATATTTTCTTGACCTTATCACGAACATAATGCATATCCTTCAGGTTCCACTGGTCTTCACTTTCTCTATGATTATTCTGCACATTATTAAAATCGTGATGATAGTAATCAACCTCCAAGAAATTATAAATTCTTCTCATCGTTTCTTCTGGAGTATTGACTAAATCATCATACTCAACCATCAACAAATACTTATCATCGTGCCGAACGAATGCCTGAGACTGTGCCCATAGTGCCTGTTCCACAATACCATCATCACCCATCAAATACTGACAACGATTATCATCATCCACACTGAACCCACCATCAATCAGTGCCTTATCAATAAAATTAAATTCATCGGAGTTGCGATGTATCATTGTAATAAATGAAGTCAATACTTCTGTGATATTACGGACAGGACATATGATTTTTGGATTAGGTGTAATATAAGTCTTTAATCGTTCTATATTATTTGGCCAGGCACGGCAGTGGTCAATGATTATCTCTTCTTCTCTTTCATAATATTGATTCTCTATAAAACTACTGATAATCTTATGAGCATTCTGTGGTTTTTGATATCCCTGATACTGTTCTGATTTCTTAAAGTATTCTTCCGTATGATACATCAATTCCATTACAGAACTCACAGGTTCTGTATGAATGTTTGGATTCTGGTCAATCAAACTCTTCAATAAGGTGCTTCCGGATCGTGGAAGACCTGCCATAAAATGATATGTTTTCATTCACCACTCCTTCACTGGATTAAAAAAGAACAACTGGACCATACGACCATTCTCTAGTGTATCACCAAAATTATAATTATGTGAGTGCCACAGATGAGTTCTGAATAATACTAAACGATTATACTTCATCGGACACAGAAAGTATCGTGTCCATTTATCTCTATCTAGTCCATCACCATAGACCATCGTCCACCAACACTCTTTGTATGTTGGCCATCCGTGATGTTGTGCCTCAAAATCTGTCTTGGGAATGTTCTCATACTTTAGAGTATTATGTCTCCAGAATGATGTGCCACCTTCATCAACACAATCCTTTGGGTCTGACATATAGATTACGGCACCCCATTCCCATGATGGATCTACATGAACGTCTTGTTTATGTGAGGCATTCTCTAATGAAATACGAAAGTATCCATTTTTATCTGCAGGAATCAATGGTTCCTTGGCAAGATCCTCAAACTTTCTATGAATTTGTTCAGAATAATAAGCACCTTCTGAGTTTCTTCCAGGATATGTATAGTCATCACCAGGATCAGGAAACTCTGCGTTCAGTGCAAAGTTCCTGACCTCTTCTGGATTATCATAAAAGTCATCAACAACAATAATGTTCTGTCTCATATAATCAATCTTTTGTTTATTATAGCATACTATGATGGAAGTGCATTTGCTCCTGCTGAAGTTGCTCCTAAACCATATCTAGCAAGACTTAATGGTCCTTTTGCTGATGCCGTTGCCGTGTCATTAGAGTAATCAATACGGTCTACTGATGATGCTACACCAGGAGTCGCACCACCAGTAAAATAACCAAAGGAAGCATTACCTGTTGCTCCCGATAGTCTTCTACCAACACTTAATGGTCCTTTTGCTACTGCTGTTGCCGTATCATTAGAGTAATCAATACGATCTACTATTGATTTTTCAGGATAACCCCCACCAAAGTAACCAAAGGAAGAATTACCTGTTGCTGCTAACCGATCGTTGGCAGCACTTAATGGTCCTTTTGCTACTGCTGTTGCGGTATCATTAGAATAATCAATACGGTCTACTGTTGATAATATTGGACCAGGTGCTGACTCACCACCAGCAAAATAACCAAAGGAAGCATTACCTGTTGCTGCTAAATCATATCTAGCAACACTTAATGGTCCTTTTGTTGGTGTTGTTCCAGTATCACTAGAATAATCAATACGGTCTACTGTTGACGCATGTGCGGAGATAATACCACCACCAAAGTATCCAAAGTCAGTATTACCTGTTGCTGCTAATTTATTTCTAATGACACTCAATGGTCCTTTTGGTGATGCTGTGGCAGTGTCATTAGTATAATCAATACGGTCTACTATGGTTTGTTTGGCCGAACCTTGATATCCACCACCAAAGTAACCAAAGAAACTATTACCTGTTGCTGCAAGATAACTTCTAGCAGCACTCAATGGTCCTTTTGTTGTCGCAGCTGCCGTATCATTGGAGTAATCAATACGATCTACTGTTGTTACATAACTTGGAGATCTACCACCACCGAAGTAACCAAATGTTGTTGGGTTAAATGATCCTGCGACTGCAGCAGCATTAGAAACCACTGCTGGACCGACCACAGTAAATCCGTTGGCTCTGGCACTTAATGCCGCGAAGTAATGTCTAGCATCACTCAATGGTCCTCTGACTGATGCCGTTGCTGTGTCATTAGAGTAATCAATGCGGTCTACTGTTGATTTTGCATCATAACCCCCACCAATGTAACCAAAGTCAGTATTACCTGTTGCTCCTGAAGCATACTTGGCAGTACTTAATGGTCCTTTTGGTGATGCTGTAGCAGTATCATTAGAATAATCAATACGATCTACTGTTGATAATGGACCAGGATTACCACCAGCAAAGTAACCGAATGAAGCATTACCTGTTGCTCCTGTTAGATACTTGGCAGTACTTAATGGTCCTTTTGGTGATGCCGTTGCAGTATCATTAGAATAATCAATACGGTCTACTGTTGATTTTGGACCATCATTACCACCAAAGTATCCAAAGTTCTGATTTCCTGTCGCAGATGCTCCCCAGGTACTAGAACTTAATGGTCCTTTTGCTACTGCTGCTGCGGTGTCATTAGAATAATCAATACGGTCTATTGTTGAAAATCCAGTCCATCCCCCACCAAAGTAACCAAAAGATTGAGTGCCTGTTGCTGCTATATGATATCTAGCAGCACTTAATGGTCCTTTTGACAATGCCGTTGTAGTGTCATTTAAGTAATCAACACGATCTACATTTGATATAAGATTCCATGGTGATGGTCCACCCGAGTCAAGTCTACCTCCACCAAAGTAACCAAAGGAAGCATTACCTGTTGCTCCACCCACTCTTTTGCTCTGAGTTAATGGTCCTTTTACTGATGCCGTTGCTGTGTCATTAGAATAATCAATACGGTCTACTGTTGATACTGTAGACGGAGTACCACCACCAAAGTAACCGGTGTTAGGAGTCGCAAGAGTTCCTGCTGCATAATTTACAATATTTTCGGTCGGGATTCCATTGTCTCTGGAACTTGTTGCTCTAAAATATCTTCTAGTAACACTTAATGGTCCTTTTGCTGATGCCGTTGCGGTGTCATTAGAGTAATCAACACGATCTACTGTTGATACTGCACCTGGACCAGGTGGTGACTCACCACCACCAAAGTAACCGAATGAAGCATTACCGGTTGCTGCTAAGTATGCTCTAGCAAGACTTAATGGTCCTTTTGCTGGTGCTGTTGCGGTATCGTTAGAATAATCAACACGATCTACTGTTGACTGCTCGGGATCATTACCACCACCAAAGTAACCAAAGTCTGAATTACCTGTTGCTGCTAGTCTCCGTCTACCAGCACTTAATGGTCCTTTTGCTACTGCTGTTGCAGTGTCATTAGAATAGTCAATACGATCTACTGTTGAATAGAGATTGGGATTTTGATATCCACCACCAATGTATCCAAAGTTGGCATTACCTGTTGCTCCTGTGACATACGTAGCAGCACTTAATGGTCCTTTTGGTGATGCTGTTGCAGTGTCATTAGAGTAATCAATACGGTCTACTGATGATATTGGACCACCAGAACCAGACCCACCACCAAAGTAACCAAAAGATGAATTACCAGTTGCTCCATAGTATCGTTTACCAGCAGTTAATGGTCCTTTTGCTGCTGCTGTTGCTGTGTCATTGGAATAATCAATACGGTCTACTGATGATAATGGACCATTACCACCAGCAAAGTAACCGAATGATTGGTTTCCTGTTGCTGCCGCACCATATCTAGTAACACTGAATGGTCCTTTTTCTACTGCTGTTGCCGTGTCATTAGAGTAATCAATACGATCTACTGATGAGCTAGAACCGGGAGCAAGTCCACCACCAAAGTATCCAAAGTCAGTTCCTTGTGGTGTTATAACATTAAAAGCACCCATTAAAACTGGAACTTCTAAGTTACCAGGTCCTTTGAGTGGTATTGCATTTGCTCTGGAACTACATGCTGTTGGAAAATTCCGAGCAACAGTTAATGGTCCTTTGACTGATGCCGTTGCAGTGTCATTAGAGTAATCAACACGGTCTACTGTTGCTGATGCAGATGGTGCTGAACCACCACCAAAATAACCGAATGAACTACTACCTGTTGCCCCATGGAATTTTCTACCAACACTCAATGGTCCTTTTGCTGTTGCGGTTGCAGTGTCATTAGAGTAATCAATACGCGATATTGTTGATGATGGACCAGGATCACCACCACCAAAGTAACCAAAGTTAGCATCACCCGTTGCTGCAAAGTAACTTGCACTATGACTCAAATCACCTTTTGGTGATGCAGTAGCAGTATCATTAGAGTAATCAATACGGTCTACTGTTGATGTTGGACCAGGAGCACCACCACCAAAGTAACCAAAAGAAGCATTACCTGATGCTGCGTGAAAATATTTAACAGCACTCAATGGTCCTTTAGGTGATGCAGTAGCAGTATCATTAGAGTAATCAACACGATCTACTGATGTTAATGAACCAGGAGCACCACCACCAAAGTAACCAAAGGAACTATTACCAGTTGCTGCTACACCATACCTAACAACACTTAATGGTCCTTTTGCCACTGCTGTTGCAGTATCATTAGAGTAATCAATGCGGTCTACTGTTGATACTGTAGAAGGAGTTTGACCACCACCAAAGTAACCAAAGTTAGCATTACCTGTTGCTCCTGGTAGATATCTGGCAGAACTTAATGGTCCTTTTGCTACTGCTGTTGCAGTATCATTGGAATAATCAATACGATCTACTGTTGATTTTGTACCAGGACTACCACCACCAAAGTAACCAAAGTCAGTTCCTTGTGGTGCTACATTTTCTCTTACTGATGATGCCGGGAATAATGTTGGAGTTGTAATTCCATTAGCCTGAGAACTTGATGCTGCAAGATGAAATCTAGCAACACTTAATGGTCCTTTTGCTGCTGCAGTTGCTGTATCATTAGAGTAATCAATACGGTCTACATTTGATACTGCTGGACCAGGTTCGCCACCACCAAAATAACCAAAGGAAGCACTACCCGTTGCTCCCTGTGAATATCTAGCACTACTTAATGGTCCTTTTGCTACTGCTGTGGCAGTGTCATTAGAGTAATCAATACGATCTACTGTTGACCTTGGACCAGGATAACCACCACCAAAGTAACCAAAGGATGAATTTCCTGTTGCTGCTGGACCACCTCTAGCAAGACTTAATGGCCCTTTTGGTGATGCTGTGGCAGTGTCATTAGAGTAATCAATACGGTCTACTGATGATTTTGGACCAGAACCACCACCAAAATAACCAAAGTCTGCATTACCTGTTGCTCCATGATAGTGTCTGACAACACTTAATGGTCCTTTTGCTGATGCCGTTGCAGTGTCATTAGAATAATCAATGCGGTCTACTGTTGACACACCACCACCAGCATAACCACCACCAAAGTAACCAAAGGAAGTATTGCCGGTTGCTGCTACACCATATCTAGAAAGACTTAATGGCCCTTTTGGTGCTGCTGTGGCAGTGTCATTAGTATAATCAACACGATCTACTGATGATACTGTTGGGCCAGGATAACCCCCACCAAAGTAACCGAAGTTGGCATTACCTGTTGCTCCCATAATGCTTATAGCAACACTTAATGGTCCTTTTGCTGTTGCGGTAGCAGTATCATTAGAATAATCAACACGATCTACTGTTGATACTACACTTGGAGCACGACCACCACCAAAGTAACCAAAAGGATGTGCCTTAGTAAAAGGACTTGGAGTATTCCAGACATCTTCTTTCTCGGACCAGTTACCTGATAACTGCTCTTCATATACCTGTTTTAATCTAAATATTCCTCTAGGCATTTTGTATTAACAGCTTCTGGTATATCATTGAGTTATTTAGTTGCTCACCAAAACCTTTACCATATGAATGCCAGAGATCCGCACCGAATAATACAATACGATTATATTTTACATATACATTAGAATATTCTTTCCACTCTTCTCTATTATCAACATTAAATGTTGCCATAATGTCTTCTTGTGTCTGTATTCCATGTAACTGACGGGCATACTCATCAGGGAATGCATCAAATCCTGTACTTAAATGACTATAAAAACTCATACCTCTTTGTGATACACAATCACCAGGCATCGTCAGATAGATAACCGCAATCCAATCACAGGCAAGATTAGCAGTGATTGGATTTGGAGTATTGGATAGAGCAACTTCATTAAATAAGTTCTCTACTTTTATATCACGACCCAGAAGATGTGAAATTTTCTGGGGTGCCTCATCAGTAAAAATTGGTTCACCTTCTACGATACCTTTATAATATGGATGTGCCATATCATAAAAGTCATCGGCAACAATAATCTTCTGGTTCATATCAACCTTGGAGTTTCTTTTGCTCCTCTTCTGGAGAACCGGAAATCATACCAAGATTTTCACCAGTGACTTCTTGGATACCTGTGAGAACTTTCTTCTGCAGATCATTCAGGAAGTCCATCTTACCTTGAGGACTTTCAAGAATCTTATTCAGAGGCATATAACCTTCTGGCAATTCATTTCTCTTATCAACAATTGCAGGTGCAGAAGCACGACGCATACTATGTAGATTACCAATAGAGATGCCAGTTTGTGCCGCGATCATTTCATCCATAGCCTGATCGGCAAATCTTCTTTCCCAATACTGCCCATCAGCATCAAGGAATTGTTCTCGGGTGACTGGTTTGCCATCATTCTTTTCCATCAATTTATCAAGAATCTTATCTAGATGTTGCATCTGGTGAAGACGATCACGAATCTCAAGTTCAGAAGACTTCAGATAATGAGATAGTGTAAGTTCATCTAAATCAAACCAACACAGTTTCTTAGAACCACCACCTGGTCCACCTTCTTCCCAAAAAATTGGTTGAGTCTTATCTTTTTCTGCCCACTTAAAGTCAAACTCACGGACCTTTTCTTTCATCTCAATGAGTTTGTACATATAACCCTCTGCCATCTGACGACGAGACTTCAGAGTATTCTCAAAGGCAACAGGAAGAGTATGAGTATCAAGAAGTGCAAACTTTTCTAACTGAAAATTAGTTCTGCCTTGTGCAAGTTCCTTATCACTATCCTCCCATCTCAGAACATTGGCAAATGCTTGCTGAAGATATTCATCATCCATCACTGCCTGCTCAGAAGTGACGGGATTATAAGACAGTTCAGTGTTTTCTGTAGTCATGGGTTCTCCACTTGTAATTTTAGTAATCAGTTTTTTCCACTGTTGTGCAATTTTTTTCCAGTCACACTTCTGTGAAATATGATTGGAAAGAGATTTTGAGATTTGGTTATAATATGTTCTGTCTCCCTCAAAATAATCTAAAGCAGTACAGCAAATCTCTGCAAATGTATTTAGAAAGGTTTCAGTAACTTCATATTTTGCGGGTGTTCGGGTTCCATCAATAGGAACAACCGAAGCAAAGTTATCACCGGCAACTTCGGAGAGTGCTCCTATATTTGTGATAATTGGATATGTACCACATTTCATTGCCTCTGCCATAGAAACACAGAAAACTTCCTCCCAAATATTTGGATGAATAAAAAATGCAGATTCTTGATAACACTCAATCAATTCTTCTTGATCGACTGCCGCAGAGTATTCTACATTAGGAAGTTTCTTTAATTCCTCATATAATTCAAGATATGGATCATTCTGTTGACCATATAATGACATTGATGAAAAGATTTTAAACTTTGCATCTGGATGTTTCTGATGAATTCTCCTAATAATTTCAGGCATTAATTCTAAACCTTTATAAGGAACAGAAGTATGAATAAAAGTTTTTGTTTTATTTTCTGAGAAAGTAAATTTGTCAGAAACACCTGTTGGAATTACTGTAACTTTATCCTTCGGAACATTGTGATATTTAACAATATTTTCTTTTGCCCAGTGTGATGGCGTAACAATATGATCTACTGTTTTATGGTCAAAATTAATAAACACTGGTTGATCATATGCATGATGTGCCCAGAGAATTTTATATTTTTTGTCAGATTTCTTCAGTTCCTCTGGAAAATGAGTTACTTCAATATCTTCAGGAAATTGATAATGTTCTGCAAGGAAATGATATGCAGTTTCGGTTGAACCAGATTTCATAATTATTCAGTAAAGACGTGTGAACCGACGTGTTGTAATTTGATTGTAGTATCTAGCCAATGAGTATACCCCGACATTCTAGCACGATAAAAGAAACTTTTATCCTCTGATGCAAAACTGTCATCAATCTTTTCTTCTGCAAAGTAATGATATGAGTTATTCATCTCTGCTTCTGTTGGTGGATAATTACTATCTTTAGTTGATGGTATGTATTTAAGATATGGAAACTTCTGTGCGATATTGGCAAAGACATTGCGATGAATCATCACAAATCCCATACCATTTCCACCAACCTTGAGTAAATCACCCTTGCGTTCTTCTGGTTGAAGAACATCAGCACAATACCGAATGGGTATTGTCTTCATTGGATATGTGCCAGAAACAATGTTTTCATTATGACTCAGTAATCTTAGCACATCTTCTGGATTAAATCCAATATCACTATCAAGGAAAAACAAATATTCATGGTCTGTATTGTTGATAAAAAAGTTAGCACACTTAGACCTTCCATGAGTAATCAAGGAAGAGTTTGCCTGAGTGAGAAGACCGTGCGGAATATTATTTCTTACTAAGAGTTTGCCTAGATTAAACAAACTCATAGTTGTCTTTTCATTCACAATTCCCCCGTGACAGGGGAGTGCGATCATTATACCCATATCATATAATCAATCTTTTGTTTAGTATAGCATACTATTGTGGAAGTGCATTTGCTGCTGCTGAGGTTCCTGCTAGAGTCCATCTACCAACACTTAGTGGTCCTTTTGCCGGTGCTGTTGCAGTGTCATTAGAGTAATCAATGCGGTCTACTGTTGTTACTGCACTAGAACTAGCACCAGCAGCAAAGTAACCAAATGAAGCATTACCTGTTGCTCCCAATTGATCTCTGGCAAGACTCAATGGTCCTTTTGGTGATGCTGTTGCGGTGTCGTTAGAATAATCAATACGATCTACTGATGAAAGATCGCTAGGAGTATAACCACCAGCAAAGTAACCAAATGAAGCATTACCTGTTGCTGCTGAACCATATTTACCAACACTTAATGGTCCTTTTGCTACTGCCGTTGCAGTATCATTAGCATAATCAATACGGTCTACTGTAGAGTATGTGACACTAGGAGAAGGAACATTACCACCACCAAAGTAACCAAAGTCAGCATTGCCAGTTCCACTTAGAATAGCTCTAGCAAGACTCAATGGTCCTCTTTCTAATGTCGTTGGAGTGTCATTAGAGTAATCAATACGATCTACTAATGATGCTAATGTAGTACCAGGAGTAAGTCCACCAACCCAATATCCATGATCAGAATTACCGGCATTGGCACCATATCTTCTAGGAGCACTTAATGGTCCTTTTTCTACTGCCGTTGCGGTGTCATTGGAGTAATCAATACGGTCTACATTTGATACTACAGAAGGAGTTTCACCACCCGTAAAATATCCAAAAAATGAATTTCCTACTGCACCTAGTTGCTTTCTAGCAAGACTTAATGGTCCTTTGACTGATGCTGTCGCAGTATCATTGGAGTAATCAATACGGTCTATTGTTGACATATCAGAAGGAGTAGTGCGACCACCACCAAAGTATCCAAAGTTAGTTGGATTAAATGACCCTGCGATTGCATCGGCATTAGAAACCAGTGCTGGACCTAATATTTGACCCGATATTTGACCGAATCCGTTTGCTCTGGCACTTGTTGCTGTTAATTCCTTCCTATAACCATTTCCAGAAGTAAATGGCGCTTTTGCCGATAATGCTGCGGTGTCATTAGAATAATCAATACGGTCTATTGTTGATAATGGTCCAGGAGCACCACCACCGAAGTAACCAAAGTCAGCACTACCAGTTGCTGCATGAGCAAATTTAACAACAAGCAATGGTGATTTTACTACTGCCGTTTCAGTATCACTCGAATAATCAATACGGTCTACTGTTGATACTACTGTCGCACCAGGTGATTTACGACCACCACCAAAATAACCAAAGGAAGCATTACCTGTTGCTGCAAGTCGATATCTACCAGCACTTAATGGCCCTTTTGGTGATGCATTTGCCGTATCATTGGAATAATCAATACGATCTACTGTGCTTTTAAAACTAGGACCACCACCACCAAAGTAACCAAAGTTTTGATTACCGGTTGCTGCCAAACCATATCTAGCAACACTTAATGGTCCTTTTGCTACGGCATTGGCACTATCATTAGAAAAATCAACACGGTCTATTGTTGTTTGTGTAGTAGAACCATTCAATTGTCCACCACCAAAGTATCCAAAGGAAGCATTGCCTGTTGCTGTTAATTCATCTTTAACACCAGTCAATGGACCTTTTACTACTGCCGTTGTAGTATCGTTTAGGTAACTAATACGGTCTACTGTTGATTGATTACCAATTGATGTTCCATAACCACCACCAAAGTAACCAAAGGAACCACTACTTGTTGCTCCCATAAAAGATTTACCAGCACTTAATGGTCCTTTTGTTACTGGCGATGCGGAGTCATTAGAGTAATCAATACGTTCTACAAATGATATGTATCCGGGTTCACCACCACCAAAGTAACCGGTGTTAGGAGTCCCTAGAGTTCCTGCCGCATAATTTACAATATTTTCAGTCGGAATTCCATTGGCTCTGGAACTTGTTGCTCCCATAGCATAGTTATTAACACTTAATGGTCCTCTTACTGATGCTGTTGCGGTGTCATTAGAGTAATCAACACGGTCTACTGTTGATAATGCAGCACTGGGACTAGGACCAGCAGCAAAATAACCAAAATTAGCATTACCCGTTGCTGCTATGTTATCTCTACCATAACTCAATGGTCCTTTGACTGATGCCGTTGCAGTATCATTAGTATAATCAATACGATCTACTGTTGAAATACTACCAGGACCTCCACCACCAAAGTAACCGAAGTCGGCATTACCCGTTGCTCCCAAGTATCTTCTAGCAGCACTCAATGGTCCTTTTGTTGGTGTTGTTCCGGTATCATTTGAATAATCAATACGATCTACTGTTGAAATACTACCAGGCATACCTCCACCAAAGTAACCAAAGGAAGAATTACTTGTTGCTGCCAAACCATGTCTAGCAACACTCAATGGTCCTTTGACTGATGCCGTTGCAGTATCATTAGAATAATCAATACGATCTACTGTTGAGAATGGGCCAGGACCTCCACCACCAAAGTAACCAAAGGAAGAATTACTTGTTGCTGCCAAAGAATATCTAGCAACACTCAATGGTCCTTTTGGTGATGCTTCTACAGTATCATTAGTATAATCAATACGTTCTACTGATGATTTTGGACCAACACTACCACCAAAGTAACCAAAGTTTTGATTACCGGTTGCTGCTAAGTAAGCTCTAGCAACATCTAATGGTCCTTTGACTGCTGTCGTTGCCATGTCATTAGAATAATCAATACGGTTTATTGTTGATTTTGGAGCAGGACCACCACCACCAAAGTATCCAAAGTCAGTTCCTTGTGGTCCAAAATTACGACTAAAAGCACCCAATGATATTGGAACTTCTAAGCTACCAGGTCCTTTGAGTGGTATTGCATTTGCTCTGGAACTTGATGCTGCATGGTTCTGAATCTTTTCACTTAATGGTCCTTTGACTACTGCCGTTGCGGTGTCATTAGAATAATCAACACGGTCTACTGTTGATGTTTGATTGGGATTATCATCATATCCACCACCAAAGTAACCAAAGGAAGCATTACCTGTTGCTACAAATTGACCTCTAGCAGAACTTAGTGGTCCTTTTACTGATGCCGTGGCAGTATCATTGGAGTAATCAATACGGTCTACTGTTGAATATGGACCGGGGAAAGCACCACCAAAGTATCCGAAAGAACTATTACCTGTTGCTCCCATAGTACGTCTAGCAAGACTTAATGGTCCTTTAGGTGATGCCGTTGCCGTATCATTAGAATAATCAATACGATTTACTGTTGATAATGTAGGACCACCTCCACCAATATATCCAAAATCAGCATTACCTGTTCCTGCCCTACCATAACTTGAATAACTTAATGGTCCTCTGACTAATGCCGTTGCAGAGTCATTAGTATAATCAATACGGTCTACTGTTGATTTATTACCAGCAGCAGCAAAATAACCAAAATCAGAATTGCCTACAGTAGCAGCACCATCACTAGTAGCACTTAATGGTCCTTTGACTGCTGCTGTTGCGGTGTCATTAGAGTAATCAATACGGTCTACTGTGGATACTGCACTTGAAGGATTACCACCAGCAAAGTATCCAAATGGAGCATTACCTATTGCTGCAACATTATATCTAGCACTACTTAATGGTCCTTTTGTTGATGCAGTTGCTGTATCATTTGAGTAATCAATACGGTTTACTGTTGATACAGTACCAGATCCAGCTGGATTACGTCCACCACCAAAGTAACCAAAGTCAGTTCCTTGTGGGACTACATTTTCTCTTGCTGGTGATGATGCTGAGAGTACTGTTAAACCTGTGACTGCATTTGCCTTAGGACTTGATGCCGCAGTTTTAATATAGTCATAATTTAACGGTCCTTTGACTGCTGCTGTTGCAGTATCATTAGAATAATCAATACGGTCTACTAATGTTTTATCATAACCACCACTAAAGTATCCAAAGGAAGCATTACCTGTTGCTGCTATAGAATATCTAGCAGCACTCAATGGTCCTTTTGCTGCTGCCGTTGCGGTGTCATTACTATAATCAATACGGTCTACTGTTGATAATACACTTGAAGGATTACCACCAGCAAAGTATCCAAAGGAAGCATTGCCTGTTGCTGCCAGTCGATATCTAGCAACACTTAATGGTCCTTTTACTGCTGCTGTTGCGGTGTCATTAGAATAATCAATACGGTCTACTGTTGATTTTGTAGGAGTATTATCAATATATCCACCACCAAAGTAACCAAATGAAGCATTACCTGCTGCCGCTGACCAATATCTAGCAGAACTTAATGGTCCTTTGACTGCTGCCGTTGCGGTGTCATTAGAATAATCAATACGATCTATTGTTGTTTTTGGAGCAGGAATACCACCACCAAAGTAACCAAAAGAAGCATTACCTGTTGCCGATAAGTTTCTTCTACCAGCACTTAATGGCCCTTTTGGTGATGACGTGGCAGTATCATTACCATAATCAATACGTTCTACTGTTGATTTTGCAGGACTACCACCACTATGGTATCCAAAATTAGCATTACCTGTTGCTGCATGATTATATCTACCAGCACTTAATGGCCCTCTTACCGATGCCGTTGCTGTATCATTAGAATAATCAATACGTTGTACTACTGATCTATTACTAGAACCACCACTAAAGTAACCAAAAGGAGCCTGAGCACCAAAAGGACTCGGAGTTAACCAGACATCTCCTTTCGTGGACCATTGCCCTTCTATCTGCAGTTGGTAAATCTGCTCTAAACCAAATACATCATTTCTTATTCCCATTTTACTCTACCCTCAGGATGTTATTTTCTTACCGGCAATAATAATATCAATTGTTGATGTTGATCCAACCTCAACTTCAATTTTAGCACCAGTCTCAATTCTCTTTTGTCTATCCAATATATCCACAGTAGAGTATCTTGGTATGATTAAATCTTTGGCAAGATAAGATGTTGATGTTCCGTTTGTAATCTTAATAGAAATTGGGAAATCACCAATATCGGTTCTGTTTGCAAGTCCAATTTTTTCAATCACAGTTGGATTAGATGTTGATGTATATATGGTGGTTGTGTCAGTGCTAGTAATGGATGCGGTAGAGGCAAACTTACTAATAAAGTCAGTGCTATCAGTATGTTCGGTGAAATTCATATAAACGTCTGCGGCATTACCGACTCCGGCATATGCATCATTTGTAGACCACATCCTAATTACATCCGATGGACCGGCAACAATTGGATTCTTAAGTAATTCAA